>Ga0209810_1001231_pt1 | contig 41101 bp, 28 predicted proteins | sample Coa_R1_7_FD_187159 | JGI IMG/M metagenome (GOLD analysis project Ga0209810, IMG submission 187159) | Surface soil microbial communities from Centralia Pennsylvania, which are recovering from an underground coalmine fire - Coalmine... | ecosystem: Environmental > Terrestrial > Soil > Unclassified... | reverse complement strand
CTCGATGCTATCGTTCGTCGGATTTCTTCGTTTCTTGGAGGTACCGCAACAGAGACCGCGGAGCTGGGCGAGTTCGAGGCTACGGCTTCGCTTGCACGGACGGTTCGTTTCGGTTTACCGATCGTCAGCGACGCAGTTGCGAAGCTTGGAAGAACGCCGGTTCTGCCCGATCTCAGCGGCGCGCAGGTTCACCGCGGCGATAGCCTGGGCTTCGTTCGCACGCGCGAAACCACCGGCACGAGCGATTTGAGCGTAACGCCGGCCTGGGCGCACGGCATGGCCGTCGCCACTACCGCAGGTCCGTACACCGATGCCGATGGCGCCGTTACTTGGGTCGACACGATCGTCCCGGGAAAAACGATCGAAATCTCCCGAGGCATCAATGGTCCGTCCATCGCCTACGTCATTGCGGAATCCGTGACGGAAACCGTGGCCGGCGCTACGACCATCGTGAGTTTTACAAACGGCAGTCTTTGGCTCGCCGGGGTTCTGTTCGACGTTGGAATTCCGGCCGACGGATTCGTGGGAGTCGCATTCGCAGATGCAAATCTCTCCGTGCCGGGAGCACTCATACAACCGCCGGATCCGCAAACGATCGTGCTGAATCCGGGAGTGACCGCGGTTCTGCTTATCGATCCCGTTCCCAGCACCGCAGCGGAAACGGGAACGCTCGACAACGACGGCGCTCGCGCCCTTGCAACCCTGCCGGCGCGCGTAAGTTTTGAATTGGCGCCATCGAGGACGCAGGTCACGCGGTTGGACGATGCCACCGTAACGATTTACGGGCATTCCGTCGCGCTTTCCGGCGGCCCGGTCGCATCGGGCTACGATGCAGAATTCCTCGAACTGGTTACGACGTTTGCAACGACGAGTGAAGCGACACTCGAATGCGGCCCTGCCTTCTCAACCGCGTTCGTAACTTCGGGCTCCGCTCCAATCGGAAGCGGCGATTACCGCTTACCGGTGGCGCGAACCGTTCCGACAGCGCTCGCACCTGCTGCGAACGGCGGCGCGATCGGCTTAGAACTGGGATCGGGCGTTTCCGCGAAATGGGGCAGCGTCGCCCACGCCCTGCCGTTTGCGGCAACTGCGCTTTCTGCGCGCGCCGGTTTCTTGCGCGTGAGCGCGGTCACCGCAGTTCGTCCATTTGCCGATGCCTACGCACTTTGGGATGTAACGGATGCCTCGGGCACTGCCAAAGCCACCACGATCGTGATGCACGGCGAGCGCGGAGTACACGTCTTGAGCGAGCAGAACGGCCAACTTGATGCCGTGGCCGTACTCAACTGCGCGATCGAAGCACACATCGACCGTCCCTGCCTGGCCGATGGCAGTATGCCGGGGTTCGATTTGCTCGCTGCCGATTACGTTCTGGTTCGCACGCAAAACGCGTTTGTATTGGTGGTTGCGGCGGTTCAAAAGCCGCCGGCGCAGCTCTTCGTGCCGCCTGAACGAACGGAAACCTACGTCATCGAAAATGCCGTTCTAAAAACCGATGGCATCGAAGTACTCATCCTGCGCGCGAATCTCTCTGCAAGCGCGCGCGCGGATAGCGGATTACTTGTGTATTCCACAAAGCTGCAGCAGCTCGTACCGACACTTCCGCACCCGTATGCGGCGTTGCTCGTCCCATCAGCGCGCGAACCGCAAACGCTCCTTGCAAACGTCCGCTGGTCAACGCCTTCCTCGCCGGCGCTGGGTTTTGCGATCGATGTGCCGGGCGGCCAGGCGCCGCCCGATGCCCGCGGTTTTGCTTCCCGTCAGACACTCGAGATTTTGTACGATGTATCGAGTGCCGGAAGTCAGTTCGGCGTAGCGTTCTCTGCCGAAACGCTGAACCTGGCACGTATCGTTGGGCAGACGCTGACGGTTGACGGCACAACCTCGCGGTTGTTCGCGCTTCCGCAAGTTTCATGGGAAGCCGTAATAACCGAGGTTCCTCCGCCGGTTGGACGTCAAATATTCGGCGGTTCCGCGCTTGCGCTCGATGATGGACCGGCCGCACTCGTAAATGTTCCCACAGCGACGCTGCGGCCGATGACGCCGCTCGCGTTCATCAAACAATTTTTGCACGATTACGCGGACGGCGCTGAGCTTGATGCGCGTTTCACGCTTCCGTTCGGCTTGGAAGCAGTGGTTTCAACGGCGCAGCCCTCGCAGGTTGCACTGCGACCCTCGCTCACGCTAAATACCCCGGCTTTCGGTTCACAGACAGGCGGACTGCAGCTTTCGATTACTGCCGGTTCGGACGTGAATCACCCACTGGCCGTGCTGCCCGGTGAATCATTTACGACGTCGGATGCACTCGACGTAAACTACCCGCCGGCAATCCTGAATAGCGGAACGGACGTCGTTGCGAGTTTCTGGAATCAAGAGTTCGAAACCGGACTGCCGCAGCTAGGCCCCTTTGTGCCGCTCAGCCGGATCGATCTTTCGGGTTACGGATCCAGCACGTTCAGCGATTTCACCGACGAGGATATTGCCGTCGGAATTACGGAAGCTCGTTTCGACGTCCTCGTCGGACGCACGTCGTACACGTTGATCCAAGTGCAAAGCGTGATTCTGCCATGGAAAATTCCCGTCGTAAATACGACGATCTTTCAGCGCGACGGAGCGGCGTTCATCGAGCGTACCAATACAGGTTGGCGTGCGAAAGCGCCCGGAGTATTCGACTTCGGCGCCGGCGCCGTCGTTGAAACGGGCGGCGTCACGGGGCTTTTCAACGTTCGCAATATTGCGGATACCGGTGCACCGCCGGTAACCGCGGGAACGAATACGTACGGCGTTGTAACGTTCGACGCCGACCTCGGCATCGTTACGGATCCGGGCGCACACGGTTTTACCATTCACGGCGGCGATATCGGCGGAGGGCGGCTGGCCGGCACGCGGTTCATAGGATACGTCGATCAAACTGCGAGCGTAGCGCCGCCATCGCTTGCGGACGCCGTCGCCCTGATGGACGTCGTGAAAACCGCAGGCGGCTCAGTTGCCGCCGACGTCGAGGTTGCAACGACAGGGATTGCGCTGACGCTTACCGGGGTCGATGTTGCAGCGACATCCGGACCTGCACCGCGCACGTTGGGCGTCGCACTGCGCGGACTGCCGCATTTGCCGCGCGACGGCTCGTGGAGCGTCGCCAAACGCAGCTCCTCGCAGCCTACGCCCAGTCCGATCGATCCGTTAACGCCCGTGCCCTTCGTCCGAAATCACGGCGATCCGCAGCGATGGCATATGGCCGAGCCGAGCGACGTGCTGCAATTGGCAGTGCCGAGCACGCTCTACGGCATTTTGCAATCCACGGGCACGCAGAAACTTTTCTTCGAGCATCCGACGATCAGCGACGTTGCGGGACAGAATCCGCTCAATTTCGTACAGGCGCCCAAACTCGCCGACGTCGGTGCGTTGCTTGGAAATAGCGATTTGCTTCCGGCAATCGGATCTCTGCTCGATTTCGGAAGTTTTAGCGGATTCAAACAATCCGGGGATGGCCTGGCCACGACCCAAACGCTCACGAAGACGCAAGACATCGGCGACAAAACCCTGATTCCGCTGGGACCGATCTCCGTCGTGCTATCGACGAACAAAGAGCCGTCGCTCCAGCCGCCTGCGCCGGCGCCGCCCAATCAAAGCGTGATCACCGCAACGATCGATCCCACGCAATCCCCGCGTTGGACTATCACAATCACCAACGTCGCATTCAAGTTACTTGTGGACGGCATGAGTACCAGCGACGATCCGCTCGTGTCGGTAATCGGCGACATCTACGCCGCCGACAAAGCCGCACCGACGCTCAAGAACGTACAGTTTGGTTACGGGTCGACGCTCGGCACCGTCAAAAACGTGTTGTCCGGAATACAAGCAATTGCCGCGACGCTACCCGGCGGCGGCGATAGCGGCCTCGATGTTACGTTCAGCGGAACCAAACTGCGCGTTCGCGATGCCGTTTCGCTTCCGCAGCTTCCGCTTGGACCCGGATACCTGGAGGGAATCTCACTCGACTTGGGCTTCGATATCGACGTACTCGCAAAGGACATGTCGTTTTTTGTGGGCGTCGGCTCGGACGAGCATCCGTTTTCGTGGCTTGCATCGCCGCTTGCAGGCAACGGCGTGCTGCAACTGGGCGCGGCGCAAACGCTCGGAGTCCGGATGCAAGCCGGCATCGGCGTGGGTTTGGGCATCGACGTGGCCATCGCGTCGGGAAGCGCTTCGATCGTTCTTGCAGTACAGATCGATACGACGAAGGTGCCGTTCGGCGTCATGGTGCTGCTCACGGGAAACGCGCAAGTTGACGTCTTGGACGGACTCACGAGCCTTTCGTTAACGCTTACTGCGGGCTTGGGCATTCAAGTTTCACCCGGGCCGGAAAGCGATTTGCTGCAGATCCCGCCGCTCATTGAAGACTATGTCTCAAAAACGTCGGTTACGCTTTCCGGCGAGGTGGCCGTGGCGATTCACGTCAGCATCTGCTGGGTGTGCCACATCGATTGGAGCGGAGAGTGGGGATTCTCTGAAACGATCAGCGGCAGCGCATTAACTTCGCTTCTGCCATAGCGCAACGTCTCGAGGAGTTGAAACAGTGGCACTTTCCGATTTACGATTAGCAATTCTGACGCTTGCGCAGCGCTGGACGGGCAGTGCGGTAGATGCAACGATCGTGTTGATTCCCAGCGGAGATCCGCTCTTGCCGCTCTTTCCCGCCGCTGCTGGTACGGCACCGTTCGCGGGCACGGCAATCAATTTGCGGGCCGCGGCAATTGCGGGGTTGGATGCATTCCCATCGGTTGATGCGCCTTCAACTGCGCTTACATTACCGGCTCCTTCGCACGCGGTAACGGTGTTTACGCAGCTAAAATCACGGTTTGCTCCAGTCGATACGACCGCAGGTCCGCCGCAGCCGGCGCCGCCCGCAACTTCTATCTTAAAGACGTTACCGAACACATATCTCGCGCAGCTTCCGCCGGGGCGCGCTCGTTCCGCATACGTAGCATCCGCCGATGAATTCGGCTGCACGATGCGCACGCAAAAGCCGAGCCCGCTTCCGCCCCAACAGCCCGATCCTACATGGGGGGCCGTCATTTCGCATGCACTGCGCAACCCCGCATTGGCCGATGCACTGGGCTTACGCTACACGATTAGCGTACCGCTTGGGGATGTGGATTCATTCGCAAACGGCGGGTGGCTCTTCGTTACGCTCGATTCTGCCGACGGAGGAACGGGGTATGCGAGCGCGTGGAACGCAAATCCGGATGCAATCAAGATTTACGCGGCGCGATTACCGGCGCTGAACGCACCGGCGAAACGAGCGATTTTCACGGCCGTTCTTTTTCCCGTTGCAAATCCCAATGCTCCGGCTGCAACGCCGGACCAAGCACTGCTGGATACGGCAATCCTGGAAGCCGAACGATATGACGACGGTTTTGCGAAATTGGTTCACGCGCGGCAGCCGGATACACTCGACGCGCACGTCGGCGATGGAAAAACCAACGTAAATCCCGCAACGGACATCGGCATTCAAATCGGATGGGACGACGAACAAGTTCTCGAGTGGCATAATCGCCAAATTCAGATCGCACAGGCGGCCGCGAATAATCAGGAAGCGCAGCTCGAATCGCCCCTCGGCGTGATGGGGTATCGCATCGACGTGCGCGAACCGGTGCCGGGCGAGTCGCCGGCGCAGCGCAACAAAGGCTGGGTCACACTTATGGCAGCAACCGGCACGGTGCCGCCGCCGCTCGATGCGGACGTGCAAAACTTCGATGGCGAATTGACCATCGAACCGACCGCGAGCGCTCCAACTCGCGACGCTGCGTTTTGGCTGCCGCTCTATTTCGCCAACTGGCGCGGAACCTCGCTGGGCGTGCGAGACGATACGCCCCATTTGCTTGCCGGGGGAACCGCAGCCGGAAAAGAGCCCCCCGTCATTGCGTCGCAGTTCAGCGGCAAAGACGTTCCGCCGCTTCTGTACGGAAAAACCTATGAATTTCGCGTGCGTTTGGCCGACATCGGCAACGGCGGACCGCAGACCAAAGATCTTCCACTCAACGAAACGGTCGCGGAACGCGCCGCCGTAAGTTTTGCACGCTTCACACCGCCCAAGGGCTTCGGAGTAACGTCGGACGCGACGCCGCAAGCACCGTTTCAACCCACGCAAATCGTACTGCGCCGTCCCATTATCGGATATCCGGAAGCACTGTTCACGCCGCGATACGGAACGCAGCAGAAAATTGCGGCTGCAACGCGGTCGGCAATGCTCGCGCAGCTTGGGCTTGCACCGGACGGTTCGCCCCTGCCGAAATCGCAGCGCGTTGCGGACCATCTCACGGTCGGCGTCCCCGACCCGGACGTAAAACGCGTCGAGATCGTCGTGGAAGTGCGCGCTCTGGCACACGACACCGCCTCGGACGTGTCGTCGGACGGCGCCTTTACAGCCGTCTATAAAACGACACGTGGCATTCCGCCGCTCGATCCGATTCCGTTCAACGCTCAGGGAGAGGTCGATCTGGCGGACGTGGTCGCCGACGTCGCTATTTCGCCGATCGTTTTCGATTATGTGGACGTCGACGACGTAAGCACGTTATCTGCTCCCGCCGCGGGGCCGATACCGATCCCGACCGCTCGCGACGTGCGGCTCTCGCTCACGCCGATCGCCGATAGTGCCGCGGGATATTTCGGCACCATTCCGGCAGATGCGGGCCGCCCCGATCCTACCCGCGGCGTGACCTCGCACGTTTTATTGCGTGCCGCTTCGCAGACCGAGACTACGCCGCTGTTCGCACCTCTGCGTAGTGGAAAGCCGTCACTGGAAGCGTTGTTCTTCCAGCCGTCAGCGGACGGCGATCCCGTTGCGGGGATGATGGCGCTTATGGCGGACGCGCTCGATCTCGACTTCGACGGGTTGACGTTGCGTGCGCGGGCGGGTGAGCGCATTATATTCGGCGCTTCGAACGGGTTCAAGAATACGATCGGCCCCGATGGTTCGACTTTCACATTTGCGACCGCAGCCGAAGTGTTTCGCAAATGGACCGTTGTATTGCAATATCAGCTCGCGCGTGACTGGACATGGGATGGGGTTGCGGGCGACTCGCTCGACGTTCAACGCGGCGGGGTAAGTATCGGGCAAGCCATCGTGACGCGCATCGCAAGCGCGCAAGCGCTCGCGAACGTTTGCGACCGCACGACAACGCGCGCAATCTTTATCGACGGTATCGATCCGGCGGTTGCGGATCCGGCGGACGGCTTCACCGATCGCCCGCCGTACGTGATGTCGGCAACGATTCCGAAAGACGGCGGCGGCGTAATAACCGCGCAGAGCGGTCCTCTAGCGGTACGGCTCCCGGTCGCGATCCCGCCCGCAGGCGTTCCAAAACTTCTCTCCGCCGGTTACGCGTTGTCGCCGTATGAGTTTTCCGAGAATTATTCGTCGACGGAGCCGCGCGCTCGTAATCTATGGCTCGAATTCGAATCGCCGCCCGAAACGGGGGACGGCCTGTTCGCCCGTGTTTTAGCGTACGCGCCCGATCCCGTTCTGTATGTGGATCGCGATTCGCTCGCTGCGCAGCCGCCGCCGGAACCTGCATTGAAGCTCGATCCGGAATCGATTCGCACGATCAGCCCCAAACAACCACGCGACGAAGACGGCGTGGAGGCAATGTTGCAACTTCACGCCTCGCAAGACGATCCGCGCAAGTTTTTGCTTACCCTGCCCGAAGGCGTCGCATCCGACGACCCTCAGCTCTTCGGTATGTGGACGTACGAATTTCGTTTCGGCCACATCGCGCCATGGTCCACCGCGCATGGACGATTCGGGCGTCCGCTGCGAACGACGGGCGTGCAGCATCCTGCACCGTCTTTGACGTGTGCGGCTTCATGGCGTCCGTTCGAACTTTTCCCCCTCGAATTTATTCCGGAGAAGATCGCCGGCGCAGTGGCGGCCGTGGCGACAAATCTCATCCTTGTTGCGACCGCCCCATACGCAACGCCCGTCCAGAACGGCCGGCGCGTCGGTGATGGATTCCCGCGTACGACGATCGGCTTCTTGCTGTATGCGCAGGCGCGCCAAGCCGACGACAGCGGCTATCGCAACGTGCTGCTCGCTCATCGCGGAGCGCGGCCGGTTGAAAATCAGGGGCGCTTCGATTACGGAGAGGCGGTTTTCGCGCAGCAAGACGTGCTCGACGCGCTAAACGAATTGGGGCTGCCGGCAAACTCCAATCTCAGCGTGTTGGCAGTTGAGTTTTATCCGCCGGGCGGTACCGTCGGCGCAGAATACAACGAACGTTTTGCCCAGGTCGATCAGGGCGCAGCACGCCAAGGCATCGATCCATTTTCGCCGGAGGTTTTTGGACGCCGGCGGATTCTACGCACTTCTCCGCTCTCGGCAGTACAGCCGGTGTGTTAAGGGCCGCTTTGCAGCGGCCCCGTTCGGTTATGGCTTTGCGTCGGCTATCTTTTTTGTCAGGATGTTCAACGCCGCTTGCAACTGCGAGTCGTGGTCGACCTCGCCGAAGCGGAAGCCCTTGTTCTCCGTCACCGCGAAATCGGGTTCGATACCTTTGAGGTTGATATCGCGGTTCTTCGGCGTGAAATAACGCGCGGTCGTAATCTTGATCGCGGCACCATCCGGCAGCGCGGTCAGCGACTGCATGACGCCTTTGCCGAACGTCTTCTCGCCGACGAGCACGCCGACGCCGTCGTCTTGGAGCGCACCGGCGGTGATTTCCGAAGCCGACGCCGTGTAGCGGTTCACCAGAATCGCCATCGGCTTACGCGGCAGCGCATCGCTGCCCGAGTCGATCGTCGTCGTATGCGAGCCGCGCTCTTCGATCGTCACGAGCGGATCGTCGTTGATGAACTTCGAGCTGATGTCCAGTGCCGAGTTGACGTAGCCGCCGCCATCGTTGCGCAAATCGAGGACGTAGCCGCGAACGTCGGCTTTTTCGAGGCGATCGAGCGCGACCGAAAATTCATCGGGCGTTTCACGGCCGAACGCAAGGATCCAAATGTAGCCGACCTGCCCGGGGAGCATCTTATAAATCACCGTCGGCGGCTGAACGTCCGCGCGCGTGATCGTCATGGTGCCCAGAGCCTTCGTGCCGCGCATCGCGACGATGTGCACCGGCGTGCCTTCTTTGCCGCGCAGCGCCTTCGTGGCCTGATCCGCGGTGAAGCCTTTCATGGAAATTCCATCGACGCTCGTGAAGATATCGCCCGACTGCAGACCCGCTTTTTCGGCGGGCGTGCCCGGCACGACATAGTACGCGCGAATGTATTTGCTCGCGTCGTCCGGCTGGATCAAGACGCCGATACCGGAGATCTTCTCCGGATCGAGCGCATCGTTGAATTGACGGAATTGATCGGGCGTGAAGAACGTCGTGTACTTGTCGCCGAGCGACTTCGCCATGCCGTCGATCACTTCGTACGTCAGCAGCGTCGAGGACTGATGCGAGACGCTTTCAAAACGGCCGATTGCGGCGGCTACTTGATCGGCGTTGCTATCGGCGCTTCCGAGATCGTGGAAAGCCGGAATAGCGATCTTCACGCCGCGGCGGTGTGCTTCTTCGGTGAGAACCGCGCGCGCGCCGTCGAGCAACTTCTGCGTATCGACTTTGGAATAAAACGTCGTCGAGAGCAGCTGGTAGCTTTCACGCAGATCGTCTGCGGGCTGCACGGCCGGTGCAGCGCCGATGGTCAGCGGCAGCGAGAAAATTGCCGCAACCGTAAGTGCTAAACGGCGAAAACGCCCTTGCATCAAGAGGAAAAACCTCGCTTTCAGTGGTTCCTTTTTCAATATCGGCGCTGCGCCGGACTTTCCTACCAGAACGCGCGCGACCGGTGCAAGGGTTTCGCGGCGGTCAATGAAACCGAGTTGCCTTGCCGGATTATCCTAATAGATGAACATGAGCCAGACCATAAACGTGACCGGAATGACGTGTCAAAATTGCGTTCGACACGTCCGCGAAGCGCTCGAGGGCTTGCCTGGCGTTCGCTCAGCGAGCGTCGATTTGGGCAGCGGCCGCGTAGAGATCGACGCGGAGCGAGCGCTCTCGCAACAGGAACTGACCGCCGCACTCGACGAGGCGGGCTACGCTCTGGCGTGAACACAACGCAAGCGCCGCAGACAAACACCGAACTTGCGATTTCCGGGATGACGTGCGCCTCATGCGTGGCACACGTGGGCCGGGCGCTGCGAAAGGTACGCGGGGTGACCGACGCTACCGTGAATCTGGCAACGGAGCGTGCAAGCGTGACGCACGATCCGGACCTCGATTTGGGCAGCCTGATCGGCGCAGTCGAGCAAGCCGGTTATGCGGCCGCCGCGGTTCGCGACCGCACGACCGACGAAGATGCGCGCCGGCGCGACGGAGAGATCCGGCGCAAACGTCTCCTCCTTATAATAGGCGCATCGCTCTTTGTCCCTACGCTGGTGCTCGGGATGACGCCCGTGCAGTTTCCCGGCAAAGATTGGGTGATGCTGGCGTTGACGTTTCCGGTGTGGCTCATCGTCGGCGCAGATTTTCACCGCGGTGCGCTGACCGCATTGCGCCACGGAACAAGCAACATGGACACGCTTGTCTCCCTCGGCTCTACCGCCGCGTTCGGCTATTCGGTCTACGCGACGATCGCGATGAAGCCGTCCTATTACGAAACGGCCTCGGCGATCGTGACGCTCGTCTTTGCCGGAAAATATCTCGAAGCGGCAGCGCGCGGAAGCAGCAATCGCGCGATTCGAGCGTTGCTCGATCTGCGTCCGCCGATCGCGCGCGTACGCGAGGCGGACGGATCCGCCCACGACGTTTCGGTCGAGGATGTACGCGTCGGAGCGCAGCTCATCGTTGCGGCCGGCGAACGTATTCCGGTTGACGGAATCGTCGAAGAAGGCGAGAGCGCGATCGATGCATCGATGCTCACGGGCGAACCGATCCCCGTAGGCGTCTCACCGGGGTCGAGCGTGAAGCAAGGGACGCTCAACGGTACGGGAACGCTCGTCATTCGCGCACAGCAAGTCGGCACCGGAACGACGCTTGCAAAAATTGTCGAGCTAGTCCGTCGCGCGCAAGGCACGACTCCTGCAGTTCAACGTTTAGCGGATCGCGTCGCGGGCATTTTCGTGCCGTCAATTCTCGTCATCGCGGCAATCACGTTCGCCGCCTGGCTATTTACCCATCATCCGTGGCCGGTTGCCCTTTCAACGGCGATCGCCGTGCTCGTGATCGCATGTCCGTGTGCGCTTGGGCTTGCAACGCCGACGGCGGTCATGGTGGGCGTGGGGACCGGAGCAAAACGGGGCCTGTTATTCCGCGACGCCGAGGCGATCGAAAGGCTCGGTTCGGTAACGACCGTGCTGTTCGATAAAACGGGAACGCTGACGCTGGGCAAACCGCAGGTTCTCGCGATTCATCATGCCGCAGCCGATGAAACTGCCGTTCTGGCAATCGCTGCCGCGCTCGAACAAGCATCTACGCATCCGCTCGCCGCAGCGATAACGCGCGCTGCACGCGATCGCGGCGTCGCCGTGCCGATAGCGCAAGACGTCGTCGCGCAGCCCGGTGCGGGGCTTCGCGCGGCGATCGATTCGAACACGTACTACGTCGGCAACGCACAGTATATGTCTGCGAACGCGATCGCACTCGAAGGCATGGGCGCAAGCGATGCTACGCGCGTCTACGTAGCGCATCAAAGCGGACTGCTCGGCGCGATCGATATTGGAGATGCGTTACGTCCGGAAGCACTCGAAGCGGTTTCGCGCCTGCAGCGCGACGGCATCGGCGTGCAGCTGATCAGCGGCGATGCGACTGCGCCGACGCAGGCACTGGCGAGGCGTCTTGGCGTCCAAGCATGGCGCGCGCAAATCACGCCGCAAGGAAAAGCCGAAACCGTACGGCGCGAACGGGAGCGCGGCGCGCGCGTTGCGTTCGTGGGCGACGGTATCAACGACGCACCTGCTCTTGCAACCGCCGACGTGGGCATTGCGATGGGCGGCGGAACGGAAATTGCGCTCGAAACCGCTCATGTCGCCATTCTTTCGAACGACCCGCGCGCGGTCGCCGTAGGCATCGAGTTGTCGCGCGCGACGCTGCGCACGATCAAGCAAAATCTCTTCTGGGCTTTTGCGTATAACGCCATTCTCGTACCTATCGCAGCAGCCGGTATCGTGCATCCAATCTTGGCAGCCGCGGCCATGGGAACTTCAAGTCTGTTTGTCGTCGGCAATTCGCTGTTGCTGCGGCGGCGATAACGCAAGCACCACAAGCGCAACGATCACGAGCGCCATCCCGATGCTTTCATTCACCGCCGGCACCTCGCCGAGCTGCAGCCAGGCCGCGATGATTCCGACGATCGGGTTTGCCAGCGTTCCGATGCTCGCATCCCGCGCAGGCAAATGATTCAGAACGAAGATCCACAGAACGTAGGCCAGCGCCGACGCCAGGAAAACGTTGTATGCAAGCGCACCGCCGTAAATCCACGTCCAGTGCGTCGCATGCGACGGAACGAAGATCGCGGCGATGCCCACGACGATTCCTCCAAACAGCATCTGCCACGTCGTCAGCGAGAGCACGTCCGGCTTTGCATGCATTTGCAAACGTTTGGTCAGCACGACGCCGATCGCCCAGCACACACCCGCGATAATCGCAATGACGTCCGAGAAGAGCGATCCGCGCGCATTCCAAAAGCCCAAGATCAGTACGATGCCGGCAGCCGCCACCGTGAGCGCTATGATGTGCCGCGCATGCAACCGTTCGCCGAGAACGGGCCTGGCCAAAACCGCAACCCACAGCGGCATCGTGTAGGAGAGAATTGAAACCTTTCCGGCGCCCGCGCTGATAACCGCCCACGTTGCGAGCGCGACGAATGCGCCCGATTGAAAAACGCCGATCGCCACATACGCCAGCGGATACTGAGGCCGGAGCGGTTTGCGCAGTACCGGCATAATGGCGAAGAGCACGCACGCGCCCAGGAGCAGCCGCAGCGCCGCGAATTCAACGGGCGGCGCATATCGCGTCGCGATCTTCATGACCACCCAGTTGTAGCCCCACACCAGCGCAAGCGCGGCCAGCGCAGCGAGTGCAGTCCTTCGCGTCTTGTCGTGCATGCGAACAGCGTCATGATACACCGCGCCGAGGCGGTCCTGCAGCGCATCCCGGCGAAAACGCGCCTTCAGCATGGAACGCGATCGCGGTCACCGTACGTTCATATGGATTTCGTGGAGCGCCGTCGTTATCGTAACGCTGCTGCGCGCCGCATTTGCCGCGCGATTGCCGCTCACCGGCGACGAGGCGTATTACTGGGAATGGAGCCGCCGGCTCGCTGCGGGCTACACCGATCATCCGCCGGCAATCGCATTCGCGATCGCAGCATTTGCGTGGCTGGGCGCCTCGCCGTTCGCAGTCCGAATACCGTTCGTTTTGTGTGGAATCGGTACTGCACTGGCATGCGCGGGCGCAGCGGCGACGATCGTGCGAGATGGGCGAGCGGCCGCCGTAGCTGCGCTCGGCGTAACGCTTGCGCCGATTATGAGCGTCGCGTTTGCGACCGCATCGCCGGATGGACCGTACGCGCTTTTCTGGGCGCTTACGCTGTATTCCGGCGTGAAAGCCTTCGATAGCGGTGCGCCGCGATGGTTCATCCTGCTCGGCATAGCGCTCGGCGCTACGCTCCTCTCACGTTTGTTCGGATTGGCATTGTTCGCCGGCATCTTAGCTGCGAGCCGCAAGCAGCGCGGCGCGCTGCTCGCCACTATTATTGCACTTGCGCTATGGAGTCCGTTCCTTTGGTGGAACGCGGCGCACCACTGGATTTCGTTTACGTTTGCGCTGGTGCAGCGGCATGAAATGCAAGTTCAGCTCGTTCGCCCGCTGCTGGTTTACGCGCTTGGCGCGCTCGCCTTCTCTCCCGGCTTTTGGATCGCGGCAACGTTGGCCGCCGCGCGTCCAAAGTATGCGTTAATTGCGTGGACCGCGCTGCCGCTGTGCGTGCTGCTGCTTTTGCTGGCGCTGCGCGAACGCGTCGAGATTTATTGGTTCATCGGTCCATACGTGTCTCTTTGCGTGGCAATCGGTTGTGCGTACGCGGCGTGGAACGAAAAACGCCGGCGCAGCGGGCTTGCATGGATGCTCGCCCCGGCAGCTGCGCTCACGCTGCTCGTCTTCATCGCCGGGCTGGCGCCGGGACTCGTCTATGCGCTGCTGCGAAGCAGCGGCGTCAAGCTGAGCGACGGCGGTCCGTTCGAAATGTTTACCTACCGGCGTCTTGCGCGCGACGTCGCACGCGCGGTAAACGCCCGCGGAGCGATAGCGATGACCGACGGATACGGTTTTTCGTCGCTGCTCGACTTTTACGGCGGTTTGCAGCCGGTTGTGATCGGCTATGCGGCGCAAGGCGAGGAAGCTCACGGGTGGTTTACGGGCACGCGCGATCCGCGGCCCGCGCTCTTCGTCGATAAAGTCCCGCTCAAAACGCGGCCCGATTTTTCACACCAGTTGCAGATTGCGTGCGCACACGTACGTGCAGGTCCTACGTTTAGTTACGCATTCGTGCAAGGCGATCGCAACGTGCCGCCGCGGCGCTATTACACGACGTGGTGCGAAGGCCTGTCCGCAAGATCGGTGGCAATGCTCCGCTGGGAACGCGCCGCTTACGGGCGGATGCGATAGATCCGTCCGGTCCGATCGTCGGCAACAAAGAGGTCGCCGCGCGGTCCGATGGCGACGCCCGTCGGCCGCCCGATGCGCGTTCCGCTGCTCGTTTGAAATCCTCGTAAGATGTCCGTCCACTGCGTCGCCGGCGAACTCCAATTCACTGCCGTGGCCGGCACGTCGCCGTTCATGCGCACGAACGAAACGCGCGGCGGTGCTACGTATGTGCCGTTCGCCGTATGCCACGAACCATGCATCGCTACGACGGCGCCGTCTGAATACTGCGCCGGAAGCGCGTACGTTCCGGTATTCGTGCGTGGTACGAACGCGGCGCCGATAATCGTTTCATATGCGGGAAATTCGACCAGCGGGATGGCGACGGTCGAACAACTTGCGCCGGCCACGTACGCGCGCCGGTTTTCCTCGCACTTCGGCCATCCGTAATTCACCACTCCGCTGCGCGAGCTCACAGCATCGAAGAATTCATACGGATGTCCGGCCGGCAGCGTGTCTTGGCCCGCGCCGCCCGCCCAAAGCGTACCCGTATTCGGATTAACCGTTAGCGCGATGGCGTTGCGAACGTGCACCGCTTTCGCCGTCATGCCCGAACCGCTGAGCGGCATCTGCTGAACCGTCGCACGCGTCGGATCCGTTTCCGTGCACGCGTTACACGACGAACCGATGCTTGCATACAGCGTCGTCGCGGTCGCGGCAACGGACGTCGTGGTGTGGTCGTCTCCGCCGCCGGTCCGTACCGACGCAATCTTCACGGGCGTCGAGCGCGCCCGCAGATCGCCGAGCACGTACGGAATGCGGTATACGCCGTGTTGCGCACCAACATAGATGGAACAGTTCGCTTTTGAAAACGCTATGCCGGAATCCGGAGCATCCGCAATCGCTGCATACACGCGAGCCGTGCCCGCATGCGCTGCGCCGTCGGCATTCGGCACCACGTAAATTGAAGAGTAGCGCGTGCCGACGAACAGGTCGCCGTTCGGCGCAAATGCGAGTTCGCGCGCGCCGGAAACCGTAGCGATCGTTGCGATCGTTAAACCGGCCGGAACGGAAAGACCTGAAGGACGCACCGGCGCCGGACCGCTCGGCGCCGGCGTGGGGGCCGGCGACGACGCAGGCGCGCACGGTAACGCTGCCGTTGTTGCGATTAACTGCCCGGCCAATGGAGCGAAGCGATCCTGCGGTAACGTTGCATGCCCGCGGCACGACAAAAGCGAGGCCCCAACGAGCAACGCGGTCATCGCTGCAATGCCGTCGGCAGCGCGCTTCATGATTAATGTTATCTTACCTCACTTTATAAACAAGTAGCGGGCAAGCTAGGGCAGCGCGGTTTATGATTATCCTCGTCGTAGTTTTGACGGCGACTTTGGGGAGTAACTATGAACACTCATCGCAGAGTCGCGTATCTCACTGGGGCTCTTTTGCTTGCCATCGCCGCCTTCGCAGCATGCGGAGGTCGCGGAGGTGTAAGCATGGGAACCGTTCCGAACGGGTCGCTCCAAGAAACTGAATCCCTCGGCGCGGTCCCCGCTGTACCGACCCCGCGGCACTTTGCGCTCACCGTATCGGCCGGTGCCAGAGCGTGTCTGCCGCACGCCACCGGATCGGGCACGATCTCGGTGTTTAGCGCGCAGGCCGAGAAGCTGCATTTGAGCGTTTCGGGGCTGCCGCACAGCACGGATTTTGACGCGTTCATCATCCAAGTGCCTACGGCACCGTTCGGTTTATCGTGGTATCAAGGCGACATCGAAACGAACTCCAGCGGAGTCGGAGCCGTTGATTTCATCGGGCGTTTCAGCATAGAGACGTTCGTTGTCGCGCCGGGCGTCGCGCCCGCACCGACGCCGTTCCACAGCCCACCGTTCCCGGACGCGGCCAGCAATCCAAAGACGGCGCCCGTCCAAATGTATCATGTCGGCGTATGGTTCAATTCGCCGGCCGACGCGGGACGCGCGCATTGTGCAACGACTGTAACACCGTTCAACGGCACGCATAACGCAGGTATTCAGGTGCTGAATACTGCAACGTTTTCGAACGCGAACGGCCCGTTGCGCGGATTCCATCCATAACGATCGGAGTTATCGTTATCCGCACGGCGGCGCACCACTTGGTGCGCCGCCTTCTCGTCTTTTTCTCAATTCGTTCATGAAGCGCAAAGGCGCCTCGTATAGAATCATCCCAGCGAACGCCAAGGGAGGTTTAACGTGGCGGCATTGCCCGTTTTCTGCACAGCGACGAACGTGGTGCAACTCGACGGAGATTTGGATATCTTTTGTCGCGCGCGCACACAGGCGAAGCTGGACACGCTCGGCGATACCGCGTTCGCCATCGTCGATTTGCGGGGTGCCACCGCCGTCGATGCGGCGTTCTTAGGCCAGCTCGCGGTACTTCGCAAAGTCAACGCGCAAAAGGGCGGCACCATCGTCCTTGTCGTTACGAACCCCGCCATCCGCAAGCTCTTACACGTCGTTGGATTCGATCGAGCGTTTCGAATCGTTGAAAGCATCGAAGAGGCGCACGCGATAGGTTCGTAGCGCAAGCGGGTATCGTGGCTACTGTGAGGCGCTACGCGAACATTCCGCGGTCCGTCGTCATTCTCTCGTTTGAAGGCCCCGATCGTTACTCGTTCGTGGGCGGCCTGGGCGTTCGCGTAACCGAACTTGCAGCGGCGCTCGGCGATGCCGGATTTCAAACGCACTTTTTTTTCATTGGCGACCCGGATAAACCCGGGCAAGACGATTTCGGCAAAAACGTGCGGCTGTACCGCTGGTGTCAGTGGATTTCGAAATACCATGAAGGCGGCGTGTACGATGGCGAGCCGGGAAAGATCGACGATTTTGCCCAGAGCGCGCCGCCGTACGTCGTTTCCGAAATCATTGCGCCGGCTCATCAGCGTGGCGAGCGCGTCCTGGTGATGGCGGAAGACTGGCAAGTCGTTCCGGCCGTTCTGCACCTAGACCGGGAACTGTACGAAGCGGGCATTCGCAACAGCGCGATCGTGACGTGGAATGCGAACAATACCTACGGCTTTGAAACGATCGATTGGAACGCGCTCGCGCGGGCAGCGCACATCACGTGCGTGAGCAAGTACATGAAATTCGAGGTGGCACTGCGCGGCGCTCAGAGCGTCGTCATCCCCAACGGCATTCCGGAGGCGATCGCGGCACAGCACAACGCAGCCGCGGTCTCGCGGCTCAAGAAAGCGTTACGCGGACGCAAGGCGCTTCTGAAAGTCGGCCGCTACGATCCGGATAAGCGCTGGATGCAAGCCGTCGACGCCGTTGCGGAGCTGCGCGATGCCGGCGCCGGCGTACAGCTCATCATGCGCGGCGGAAAGGAGGCGTACGGCGACGCCGTTTTGGCGCGAGCCGCCGCGCATAACCTTTCAATTCGCGACGTGGTATTGGGCGAGTCTACGCCGGAACAGCTGGCGGATGCGCTTGCCGCGCAATCCGACATCGTCAACCTGAAAAGTTTTCTGCCGAACGAAACGCTGTATGCGCTGTACGGTGCAGTTGACGCCGTTCTGGCAAACAGTGGCAAAGAACCGTTCGGCCTGGTGGGTTTGGAAGTGATGGCGTGCAACGGCATCCCCGTATGCGGCTCGACCGGTGAAGATTACGCGCGGCCCTTCGAGAATGCGATCGTGTGCGACACCGACGATCCGCACGAACTGGCGGCGTATCTGCTGCAGCTCTTCCGCGATCCCTCGCTCGCTGCGCATATTCAAAAAAGAGCGGCGAAAACCGCGCAGCGGTATACGTGGCCGGCGGTATTCGAGCTTATGAATACGAAGTTGGCGTATTTGGAAACTTTATAAGGTACCTCTCGACTACGCTCGAGGTCGTTCGATACCTCACGATGACACAAGTTCTTCGATGCGGGTCGCCATTGCGTCGACGTAACGGGTTGCAGTTTCGGGCGTCGCGCCTTCGGCGATGACGTTGAACGTCGGTTCCGATGCGTCGGGCAGCACCAGCACCCAACCGTTGTCGCGCGTTACGCGCAGTCCGTCGAACAGTTCGATCTTGTTGTTGCGCTGTTCGTTGATCAGCGTGCGCATGATCCGTCCTTTGTGCTCCCACGGACAGCGTACGCTCCGCGAGGCCATGCGCCAATCCGGCAGCATATCGACCAGTTCGCTCAGCTTGCAACGCTCTACGGCGAGGAGCTCGAGCGTTTTTGCAACCGCATAGAGGGCGTCGAGCGCCGGGTGCAGCTCCGGAAAAACGAATTCGTACGACGCACTGCCGGCGAAAGCCAGTGAGCGGCCTTGGCGCTCGGCAAGCGCCATAAGGGAGCGGCGGTCGCTGCGCGTTCGCGTGACCTCGCCGCCGTTACTGCGCGCGATGCTTTCGATTGCGCGCGGTGCGGTCACGGGTACGGCAATGCGCGCATTGGGATAATTCCGTACGACCAGCAGCGTCAGCAGCGCGAGCAAACGATTCCCCGTGATAATCCGCCCGGTATCGTCGACCAGCGAAAACGTCTCGCCGTCGTGATCGACGAGAATGCCGAGATCGCGTTTGAGCGTAAGCACGATCTCGCGCAGCTCTTCCAGATGACGCTCGCGCGCGCCCTCGCTTATGCGCACGCGGCTGTCGTCGAAGTAGGCGTTGAGCGCGATCATGTCGACGCCCAGCCGGCTTAGCAGGCGCGGTAACACCAGCGCGACGTTGCCGCTCGCGTAATCGATGGCAATGCGAAAACCGGCTTTGGAAATCGCGTGCGGATGCAGCGCCTCCATGAAGGCGTTGCTGTAGTTTTCCAGCACGCGCGATGGGAAATCGAGCAGACCGACTTCATCCATCGGCGTCCGGCGGAAATCTTCGCGAAAAAACAGATTCTCGATTTTGCGTTCGCTGGCCTTATCGAGATTGATCCCATTGGCGTCGAAGAACTCGAAGAGCAGCGAATCCGGGTCGCTCGGCGAGAGGCGGGCGTGCACGCAGCCGTCGGCCTCGGAACGCGTGGCGAAACGCGAGAGCGGCAGCGGAAACCCGCGTAAGTCTTGCACGTGCACGCCGGTGCTGAGCAACCCGGAGATCATCGAACGGTTCAAGATGCGGCTGACCGGATGTTCGTCGCGGCTCGCCATCACGGTCTGCCCGGATTTCAAGAACGTGCCGAATGCGCGCCCGAGTTTCGTTGCATACTCAGGCGTAATTTCGATGTTCGCAAGTCCGCTGACGCCTGCGCCGCCGAACAACGATCCGGGCCACTTGGTGCCATAAATGAGCGACATCGATACAATTGCGCCGGACGCAATCGTCTTGTCCGGCCAGATCTTCAAATCGCCGCGAACGTTCGCGCCGGCACCAACGTTGCACCGCTCGCCGATGACCGTTCCCTCGCCTACCGTTGCGCGTTCTTTCACGACGGTGCGGTTTGCAATGGTGCAGCCCGTCAGTTCGGCGTCCGCGCCGATGTACACGTCCTCCCACACGATTGAACGCTCAACGCGCGCGCCGCCGGAGACGATCGTGTTGTTTCCGATGCAGGCGGGGCCTTCAACGAGCGCCCCCGGACCGATTTGCACGTTCTTGCCTAAACGAACCGGGCCGTCGATTTGGGCCGTCGGATCGATGCGCGCACCCTCTTGCGCAAAAACTCCGGGCGCGACTTCTTCCGCGCTCGATTCGATGCGCACGGCGCCGCTCAGCGCATCGTAGTTCGCCTGCCGGTATTGTTCGAGATTGCCGACGTCCGTCCAATACTGTGAAACCACGAAGCCGCCCAGGCGCTTTCCTTCATGCAGCATCCGCGGAAAAAGATCTTTCGAGAAGTCGTAGGTACCTGCAGTTTCCATGTAATCAAAGATACCGGGCTCCAGGACGTAGATGCCGGTATTGATCGTGTCCGAAAAGACTTCGCCCCAGGACGGTTTTTCGAGAAAGCGGCTGATGCGGTCGTCGTCTTCGGTAATGACGACCCCGAACTCGAGCGGATTCTGCACGTGCTGCAGGGCGATCGTCGCATCGTTCTTCGCGCGTTTGTGCTGCGTCACCAGTGCGCCGACGTCGATGTCCGTCATCGCATCGCCGGAAATGATCACGAATGTGTCGTCGCGCAGGCGATCCTGCGCGAGCTTCACCGCGCCGGCGGTGCCGAGCGGCGTGTCTTCCACCACGTACGAAATACGTACGTCCAGCCAAGAGCCGTCCCCAAAGTAGCTTTCGATCTCGTCCGCGAGGTAGTGCAGCGTAACGACGATCTCGCCGATGCCATGCCGCCGGAGCAAATCGATAATGTGATGCATTACCGGCTTGTTTGCGATCGGCGCAAGCGGTTTCGGACGGCGCGACGTCAGCGGACGCAGCCGCGATCCCTCACCGCCCGCCATAACGACGGCCTTCATTCGATCCTCGCTCGCGAACGCAGTTCTTGCAGCACTGTCACAATCGTCGCAAAACGCGGGTCGTCTTGCAACTTCTCGATCGATACCGGAAGTTTGCGCCGCCAGTTCGGCGCTTCCGTAGTCGTACCCGGAACGTTCACCGCCTCCCGTTGCACCAGCGCATCTTCCATCTGCAGCAAAAGTAACGCCGCACCCGCGTGCGCAAGAACCCGGTAGGCTGCTTTCACGATCTCGACGTCATCCGCCGGTGCCGGATCACCGAGCAGATCGAAAAGGTCCGCGCGGTCCTGCGCGCCCATCGCGGCGACAAAGCCCGCGAGCGGCGGTAAGTCGTGCGTTCCGGTGCTTGCAACGGCGTCGTGCGGATATATTGCCGGATCGCAGAACCGCCGGTCATCGCGTTCAAAGTAGAGCAAACGGCATGAAAAGAAGCGGCGCTCGGCCATGCGTTCGCGGAAACCGGGCGGCAGCGTCCCCAGGTCTTCGCCGACCACCATGCAGCGACTGCTCGCGCTTTCCAGCGCCAAGATTCCGGCCATCTCTTCGAACGGATACGTGATATACGCTCCATCGCTGGGCGGCGCTCCGTCGGGAATGACGAACAGGCGCATCAGCCCCATCACGTGATCGATGCGCAGCGCTCCGGCGTGCCGCATGTTCGCGCGCAGCACGCCTATGAAAGGCGCGTATGCGCGTTCGCGCAGCACGCGCGGATTCATCGGCGGCAAGCCCCAATTTTGTCCAATTGCGTTGAGCGCGTCGGGCGGCGCTCCGGCGGAGATGCCTAAGCAAAAAGCATTACGGTCGGCCCATACGTCCGCGCTCTGCGTATCCACACCGATGGCGAGGTCACGGTAAAGGCCAATGGACATGCCGGAAGCGCATGCTGCAGCGTGCGCGAGTTGCATATCCGCGAGCCATTGCAGGAATTCGTAGAACTCGACGTCTTGCGCATTCGAACGGGCATACGCATCGACTGCCCCGGAGTGCGGATGCCGGTATGCTGCCGGCCAGTCGAGCCAGCCACTCTTGAAGCGCGCGTTAAGCGATTCGTAAATCGCCATCGATCGCAGCGGCGTTCCCGAGGCGTCTCGAAACGCGCGAAATTCAGCGGTGTGCGGCGAATCCGCTTGCATGCGGAAGCGGTCGTAGAGGGCGCGCAACGCGGGCAGTTTAGCGTAAGCGACGCCGCGATAATCGACGAGTGCAGCGTCGCGCAGCGCCAGTACATCGGGTTTGCCGACCGGAATTCCCAGCGTTCCCGAAGCCGCCTCTACGTCGATGTACATTGCGTTGAGATGCAGCCGGCTCAGCGGCGAATACGGACTGGCGCGCGCCGGATCTTCAAGGTGAAGTTGATGCAACGGATTGAGCGCAATCGTCTGTGCCCCAAGATCTCTTGCCAAACGCGCAAACCGGGCCAGGTCGCCGAAATCGCCGATTCCCCAATTGCGCTGCGATCGAATCGAATAGAGCTGCAGTGCGAAACCCCAGCTCTGGGCAGCTTCCAGGGCGGGCGGCACGTACGCCTGGCGGGGAACGGCGGCGATCGTGATTGTCTTGCCGCCGGTATCGTGCCGGTAGTAGCCCGGACTCAGCGTCCCGGCAAAGAACGGTAAGTCGACTCGCTCGTCCGCAGGAACGACATACGCGCGTTCAAATTCTCGCGCCGATCGTTCGCGTTCGAGATCGTGTAACACGCGCGCGGCATCGCGTTCGTTATGGACGTCGTACCCCATAGCGTTGAGAATCGCGCGCTTAGTTTCAGTGGAAACGCTTCGCTCTTTTCCGAAGTAATCGCTGTACGACGGCGCGATCCCGGCGGCCAGCGCAAGTTTGTCGATCACTGCGAGGGTTCGTTTCCGTCGCGCGCGACCAGCAGCACCAGCGTCTTTGCGCCCATCGTGTACGGCGTTCCCATTCTGACCCGCGTGCCTGGCTGCAGCGGCGCGGGTCGGAGCGTATCGAAAACCAGTTCCCACACGCCGTCCGAGCGAATCTGCGGAAGAACGAACTGCATGGCCGCATCGTTGGCATTCATCAGCATCAGAAACGTGTCATCGTATTCCGGATAACCGCTCAAACTGACGAAACGATCGCCGGTTTCTCCGCCGAGCAATGCGCCAAAGCAGCGGCGCGAAACATCCTGCCAGGCGGCGGCGTCCATTTCGCTGCCGTCAGGCGAGATCCAACCAATGTCTTTGAGCCCCGCGTGTTGGGTAACGCGCCCGTGAAAAAAGCGCGGACGGCGAAACACCGGATGATCGCGGCGAAGTTCGGCCAGCCTCCGTACGAAGTCGAGCAGCTCGACGTCGGACCGGTCGACGTCGGTCCATGAAATCCAGCCGATGTCGTTGTCTTGGCAATAGGCATTATTATTGCCCAGCTGCGTATGGTTCAGTTCGTCGCCGCCGAGCAGCATCGGCGTACCCTGAGAGAGGAGCAGCGTGGCGAGTAAATTGCGCTTTTGCTGCGCGCGTAAATTGCGGATCGTTACGTCGTCAGACGGGCCCTCCACGCCGCAGTTCCAACTGTAGTTCTGATCTGCGCCGTCGTGATTGCCTTCGAGGTTTGCGTCGTTGTGTTTCTCGTTGTAGCTGACCAAATCGTTCAGCGTGAACCCGTCGTGCGCCGTCACAAAGTTCACGCTCGCGCGCGGACGGCGGCCATTGCGTTCGAAGATATCGCTGGAACCGGTGAGCCGAGAGGCGAGCTCGGGGATCACGCCGTCGTTTCCTTGCCAAAACCGGCGCACCGTGTCGCGGTACTTATCGTTCCATTCCGACCAACCTGGCGGAAAATTCCCGAGCTGATATCCGTCCGGCGCCAGATCCCACGGTTCGGCGATCAATTTGACGCGCGAGAGCACCGGGTCTTGCTGCAGCGCGGTAACGAAGATGCTCGACCACCAGTCGAACGCGGTATCGCGCCGCGCGATCGCCGGTGCGAGATCGAAGCGAAAGCCGTCGACATGCATCTCGGTCGCCCAGTAGCGCAACGAATCCGTAACGAGCTGTGAAACGCGCGGGTGCTTCAAATTGAGCGTGTTGCCGCAGCCCGTGTAATCGACGTAATACCGAGTGTCCTCGGCCAGACGGTAGTACGACTTGTTGTCGATTCCGCGGAACGACAGCGTTGGGCCGAGATGATTCCCTTCGGCCGTGTGGTTGTATACGACGTCGAGAAAGACTTCGATGCCTGCCTCGTGCAGGCGTTTGACCATCGTTTTGAATTCGCCGAGGGACGTTCCACTCATGTAGCGCGGATCGGGCGCGAAAAATCCGATCGTGTTGTAACCCCAATAATTGCGCAGGCGCTTTTCGACCAGATAGCGATCGTCTACGAACGCCTGCACGGGCATGAGTTCGACGGCACTGATGCCCAGGCGCAGCAGGTGTTCGACGACGGGCGGAGATGCAAGACCCGCGAACGTGCCGCGCGCCTCCGGCGGCACGAGCGGATGTTTCATCGTGAAGCCGCGCACGTGCAACTCGTAAATAATCGTGTTCGGCCAGCGCGTATGCAGCAGCCGGTCGTTGCCCCACGTGAATGCCGTATCCACGACGACGGACTTGGGCATGGCGGCCGCGTTATCGCGACGATCGAACGACAGATCGCCGCGCGGCGAGCCGACGCGGTATCCGAAGTGTGCATCCGTCCAGTGCAGCGACCCGTGCAAACGCTTTGCGTAGGGATCGATCAGCAGCTTGTGATGATTGAAGCGATGTCCGCGTTCGGGATCGTACGGCCCGTACACGCGATATCCGTAGAGCGTTCCGGGCGCCATCTCCGGCAAATAGCAGTGCCAAACTTGATCGGTGTACTCCGGTAAAACGACTCGGCGCAATTCGCGAATGCCGCGCGGATCGAAGATGCACAGTTCGACCTTCTCCGCGTTTTCCGAGAAAAGTGCGAAGTTTACGCCGCTGCCGTCCCACGTCGCGCCGAGCGGATACGGCCGTCCGGGCAGAACTTCGGCACGAACCAGCGGTCTCACGCGGCGGGTTCTTCAAACGAAGGAACGAGCACGATTGCGCCAAGCGGCGGTACGGTCAACGTTATCGAATCATCGTAGCCGTTCGCGGCAATGCGTTCGACTGCAACGCGGCCGCCGTTTCCGACGTCGCCTCCGCCGTACGCGCTGCCGTCGCTGTTGAGCACTTCGAGGTACGCGCTCGCTGCCGGCACGCCGATGCGAAAGCCTTCGCGGGGGACCGGCGTAAAATTGCACGCCACGATGGCGACGTCGTCGCCATCGTTACCCCGGCGCAAAAACGAAATGATGCTGGTTTGCGAATCTTGTGCGAGCCACTGAAATCCGTCGTGCATTGCGTCGCGCTCGTAGAGCGCGGGCGTACGCGCGTACAACGCATTCAAGTCGCGCACGAGCCGTTGAACGCCTGCATGGTGTGCGTCTTGGACGAGATGCCAATCGAGGCTGGCGTCGTGATTCCACTCGCGCTCTTGTGCGAACTCGTTGCCCATGAACAGCAGCTTCTTGCCCGGGTGCGTATACATATACGTGTACAGCAAACGGACGTTGGCAAAGCGCTGCCAGCGATCGCCGGGCATTTTCGCAAGTATCGAACCTTTGCCGTGCACCACTTCATCGTGCGAAAGCGGCAGCACGTAGTTTTCGCTGAATGCGTACACAAGCGAAAACGTCAGCTGGTCGTGATGGTACTTGCGGTAGACCGGATTGCGGCCCATGTACACGAGGGTATCGTGCATCCAGCCCATATTCCATTTAAATCCAAAGCCGAGGCCGCCCAGATACGCGGGCGCGGATACCATAGGCCACGCCGTCGATTCTTCGGCAATCGTGACCGCATGCGGAAACGCACCGTACGCCGCTTCGTTCATCTCACGCAAAAAGCCAATCGCTTCAAGGTTCTCGCGCCCGCCATAAACGTTGGGCACCCATTGGCCGGGTTCGCGGCTATAGTCCAGGTACAGCATCGATGCAACGGCATCGACGCGCAGGCCGTCCACGCCGTATTCGTCGAGCCAAAACAGGGCGTTGGAGATCAGAAAGTTCGCGACTTCGCGCCGTCCGTAGTTGTAGACGCAGGTGTTCCAATCCGGATGCCAACCCTGGCGCGGATCGGCGTGTTCGTACAAATGCGTGCCGTCGAATCGCGCAAGCCCGTGTTCGTCATTTGGAAAATGACCGGCAACCCAATCGATGAGCACGCCGATTCCGCGCGCATGTGCCTGCTCGACGAAATAGCGAAAATCGTCCGGCGTTCCGTAACGGCTCGTCGGTGCGAACATGCCCGTCGGCTGATACCCCCACGAACCGTCAAAAGGATACTCCGAAACCGGAAGCAGCTCGACGTGCGTGAAACCCATCCACTGAACGTACGCCAGCAAATCGTCGGCGAGTTCGCGATACGTCAGAAAACGGTTACCCTCTTCGGGGCGCCGCTTCCAAGAACCCAGGTGCACTTCATAGATTGAAATCGGCGCCTCGCGATGCTGCGCAATGCGCTCGTCCGCAGCGCGCTCTCGCGCATCCGGCGCGGGCGGAAGCGGCGCGACGATCGACGCGGTGGCGGGGCGCAGTTCCGCGCGAAATGCAAAGGGATCGGCTTTCAATGCAAGCGGCACGCCGTCCGCATTCCACATCGCGTATTTATACCGATCGCCTTCCCGCGCGGCAGGAACGAAGCACTCCCACACACCGCAGTCCCAACGTTTATCCATGCGATCGACGGTTGGGTTCCAACCGTTAAAATCGCCGACCACGCTAACGCGGGCTGCATTCGGCGCCCAGACCGCAAATCCAATGCCTTCGATGCCGTCTCGAACGAGCCGGTGCGCGCCGAGCTTGCGGTACGCCTGCCGATGCGTGCCTTCCGAAAGTAAATGAGCGTCGAGCTCGCCGAGAATGCGCGCCGCAGTCATTCTGCGGGCCGTTCTCCAAGCGTCCAGCGCACACTCCACGGCGGTGCGAGCCCGCCGTGGTATTGCGCCCCATGCGTCGCAAAAATAACTCGGCCCCGCGGGTTTTCACACAAGCCGGCAAGTGCCGCCGCTCCGATGTTTGCATCCAGCATGAGTGCTTTGCTATTTCCCAAACTCCACGAGCACACCGCGCCCGTCTTTCCCAATACCCGGTATTCCATTTTGCCGGCGTCCCGCACGAACGGCGCAACGTATTTGCGCCGCAGGCCGAGCAATTCGCGATAATACTGCAGCCAATTTCGATGCTCCCGGCGGTCGATCTCATCCCATTGCAGTTTGCTTCCCAAAAACGTCCGGATGGCTGCGGGGTCCGGAATGCGCGAGCGGGCGGCCGGATCGGAAAATTCTGCAAGCTGTGAGAATTCTGCGCGGCGTCCCGCGGTAACGCGCTTTGCGAGCTCTGGTTCGAAATCGCAAAAGAACAGGAACGGCGTCGAAGCGCCCCATTCTTCACCCATGAACAGCAGCGGAACCGCAGGCGCGAGCAGCAGGATCGCTATTGCCGCCCGTAGCGCGTCGCCGGGCGCCAGTGCGCTGATGCGATCGCCGAATGGCCTATTGCCGACTTGATCGTGGTTTTGCAGAAACTCGACCAGGTGCACGCCCTCTGCGGCCAGTACGTGCATCATCCGTTGTAACGGCTCGCTTCGGAACGGCCCATAGTATGGGCTTGGATCGCCGGTCAATAACACGTGAAGCGCATCGTGCGGATCGTCGCTCCACCGTCCGTCATAGGCGCGAACGCGCTCGACGATTTCGTTCTTTACGTCCTCGGCGATGAGGTAGACCGGTTTTTGCGCAGTGCGCTTGACCTCATCCAGCAGTTCGTCGAGTACGTGCACGGGCCGCGTATCGAAGATCATCGGCGTAGCGTCCAGGCGCAAACCGTCGAATCCGTATTCGACCACCCAATAGCACGCGTTTTCGATTGCATAGCGGCGCACCGGATCGTTTCCCGGCGAAGCATAGTCGATACCGGCGCCCCACGGCGTCTTCAGGCGCGCGCTGAAAAACTGCGGCGCGTAGTGCGGCAGATAATTGCCTCGCGGTCCGAAGTGATTGTAGACGACGTCCAGGAGAACGGCCAGACCTCGTTCGTGTGCCGCAACAATGAAGCGTTTCAGGTCGTCGGGCGTACCGTAATAATGTGCGGGCGCGTAATGCAGCACGCCGTCGTAGCCCCAGTTATGCGTGCCGGGCGCCTGCGAAAGCGGCATAATTTCGATTGCGTCGACGCCGAGTTCCGCCAGATGATCCAAACGCCGCGCAGCGGCCGCGTACGTTCCCTCACGCGTGAACGTCCCAACGTGCAGCTCGTAAATGACCGCTTCGGGAAAGGGACGCGGCTGGAAATCTGCCTCCGGCCATTCGAAGCGGCGCGGATCGACGACCATGCTCGGGCCTTCGATGCCGTCGGGCTGAAAGCGCGATGCCGGATCCGGTACGCGAAGGCCGCCGTCGATTTCGTAGAGATAACGCGTTCCGCAGGCGGCGTTCGTTTGTTCGAGCTCGAACCACCCCGCGTCGCCGCGCTGCATCGGCTGTATCGACCCGCCGGGTTCGCAAAGAACCAGCGACACGGATTGCGCAGCCGGGGCCCACAAGCGAAAACGCATGCCGCAATCGAGTACCTGTGCGCCCCAAGTCAATTCGTACAGCCGTTTCACTACGGCTGTATCGGCTTAACTATGCGATTTTCTTTCCAACCAGGCCGGTGCGTGCGGCGTCGGCTGAGTCGAGCGTCGGGTAAATTTCGAAGACTTTGTTGAGGCCGGTAACGTGTAAGGTTTTCATAACGAGCGCGCTCCGGACAACGAGTCGCACGACGCCAAGCCGCCCCCCACGGAGCATATTTTTGCGCAGGTGCACGAGCCGTCCCAAAAAATCGACCGGTATGCGCTTCAATGCCCGAACGTCGATAATTGCGATGTCGTTATTCGCCGCTGTACGGAACGCAGCGTCGATCGCCGCGCCTTCACAAAGTTCTGCGGTTACCTTTATGCTTGTTTTGCGGAACATGTCATTCGATTCAATCTGATATAGCCGAGCAGATCGCATAAGTCGGACTCGTAGACGAGGCGGTCGACGAAGGAAAGCACCGGACGCTGCAGATCCCGCCACGCGAGTACGCGGCCGCACGCCCAAAACGGATACGTCCCAGCCAGCACGTTTTTGTTACGAGGCGGCACATCGTCGATGGCGACATGCGCGATATCCAGATCGCGCACGCCGGGCAGGGCGACATAGGAAAAGGCCCCGTGCGTCTTTTGCACTTGCAGCGCAGCAACGCGATTAGAATCCACGGTGCGATCGCCGTTTACGATCGAACGGTTGCGCAGCGCAAGCTGTTCGACGATCGAGCGCACTCCGGACGCCTCATTCCGGTTAATGAGGCGAACGGGACAATCTGCGCCGCCAACCTGCGCCCAGTTGTAAACTCGTCCCGTCAAAATGTCGCGAAGTTGTGCCGTACTGAGGCCCGGTACGCATGCCGACGGATTGGCGATAAAAGCGAGTGTAAACGCCACGACGGGATAAGAGATAAGTTCGGTTTGTGAATCGTCGAAGTCTATATCGCAAAAAGTTGCATCGACCGCGCCGGTCAGTAAGTCCGCAATGGCATACCAAGAGCCGTCATTGCGAACGGACATCGCGTTTACGCACGTCCGCCGCGATACTTCGGCGGCAGCAGCCACGATGAGGGGCGCCAACGCCGTCGATGCAGCGAGCGCCAAAGCGGTTCGCACGCGCTCCGGAGTTTTTTCCAGTAACATGCGCTCAGGGTGCGCCAAAACGGTCGAGATATCGTCAAGACGGTCTTGACGGTTGCTGGACGATGCAGTGTTAGCGTTACGCCGCGATGGACACACCGGTGATTACGCCGAAGACCCGGCAACAGATGCGCATTCTGCTCGTTGAAGACGACCCGGGCATATCCCATCCCGTTGCCGCAGATTTGCGCCGCCAGGGCCATGCGATCGAAGTAGCCGAGGAAGGGCAAGCAGGCTTGGACTACGCACAGAGCGGCGTCTATGACGTCATTCTTCTCGACATCATGCTTCCCGGCGTCGACGGCTTCGAAATTTGCCGCCGCCTGCGCGCCGCGAACGTCGAGTCGATGATTCTCATGCTCACGGCGAAAGACGCAATAGAGGATAAAGTGAGCGCGCTCGACGCCGGCGCGGACGATTACTTAGCAAAACCATTCGATTTGGGCGAGCTTTCCGCGCGCATTCGCGCGCTCGCGCGCCGCGCGACAGAAGAACGCCGCCCTACTCTCGAGCACGGCGAGCTACAGCTCGACCCGCGAAGCAGAACGGTGACCTTCCGCAAACGTCCGGTGCCGCTCACGCCAACGGAGTTTGTCATTTTAGAAACGCTCATGCGCAATCCGTCACAGATCTTTTCGCGCACGATGCTGCTGGACAAAGTCGCGAGCTTCGACCGAGAGACCGGCGAGGGCGCAATAAAAACGCACATAACGAATATTCGACGCAAGGTGCGCGCCGCCGGATCGATACGCGACCCGGTCGCGAACGTTTACGGTGCCGGTTATCGACTCGCCGCAGCGGAGTAATCGCGATGCGGCGGTTCCACGCCTGGTCGAACGGCGTCTCTTTGCTTCATATTTTATCGTCTTCGCGCTGCTCTTATCCGCGTTCGCGCTCGCGATTCATCTTTCGTTCGTCGAAAGCCTGAAATCCCAGATGAGCGCGCGCCTCGACATTCTTTTGCTCGTGGGCATACGCAGCACGCATATCACGGCAAACGGCGTATCCGTGCAGCAAAACGTCGCTCCGACGGCATTGCTTACCGAAGGGCAGGGCCTAGAGTGGTTCGATGCGCGGCGCAATCGTATTGCAGTCGAAGGTCTCACGCCCGCTTCTACCCGGCTCATGGTCGCCGGCGAAGAGCTGTTTCAAGTGCCCAATCATACGCTGCGCACGCGTACGCGCGCCATCGTCAATCCGAAAAACGGCGCGATCGTTGGTTGGGTGCGAGGCGCACAAGATGTATCGCAAACGCGCATTGAAGCCTGGCGTTTGGACGAAATCCTGATTATCGGGGGATTGTGCGCGTTGGCCGCGAGTGTTTTCGGCGGGCGGTACCTGCAAGTACAATCGGTGCGTCCCATCCGGTCCAGCTACGAGAAACTGCAAGAATTCAGCGCACATGCATCACACGATCTTCGCACGCCGCTCACGGCTATCAACAGCAACGCCGATGCGGCGCTGCGCGATGCGGAAGGGATGCGGCCGGCGGATCGCGAGCGCTTCGAATCGATATTGCACGTGGCAAAGCAGATGACGCGCCTCACCGACGACCTGCTTCTGCTTGCGCGCGCGGATCAATCCATCGCCCGTGAGCTGTTTGCGGTGGATCTATCTGCGCTTATCCACGAAATCGTGCGGTTCTACCACCCATCTTTCGACGAGCACGGCATACGCCTGTATGAAGGCGTGCAGCCCGGCAATACCGTGTACGGCAATCCCGACCAAATCAAACGGATACTCGCCAATCTGCTCGAGAACGCTCTGCGGTACACGCCGGCCGGCGGAACGGTCGATATCACGGCATTACGCCACCGCGCGTATGTGGCAATACACGTGAAAGACACCGGTATCGGCATTCAGCCCGACCACATCGAGCGAATCTTCGATCGTTTCTGGCAGGCGGATTCGGCGCGAACGCGTTCGAGCGGGCACGGCCTCGGCTTGGCCATTGCACGCGCGCTCGCGCGCAGACACGGCGGCGACATCCACGTGTCGAGCCGGCCTGGGCACGGAAGCGAATTCATTGTGACCTTGCCGCTGCGTCCGCCGGCGCTTTAGCAGCAACGACTAAACGTAGCTAATCAGTTCGAGCCGCGCAAACGTTTCGAGCGCTCTGGCAACGTCGCGCAGCATTCGCTCTTGCGGCTCGCCGGTCTGGCTGCTCATCAGCCCGGCGATTTTCTCGGCATCTCGCGTGCCGTCGCACAGCGCAAAAATACGCGCGGCGCTCGCGTTCAGCACGTGCACCTTTTTGCGAAGCACGTCATGTACGAGCGCCTCAGACCCCATCGCGCGTACTTCAATGCACTCCGCGGCGACGGGCAACGCGCGCGATTCGTGCATGTTTGAGCCCTACAGGATTATGCGAGATCCCGGAACCTCCGTCGTGCTCGCCGGAGCATCGCCGAAGATTTCGCGATCGTCGAACGATTCGACGACTTCCGGTTCCTCGTAGTTCATTGGTTTATCCACGTTGACTTCTCCAATCGCCTAAATTACTCGGCAGAGTTGACTTGTGTGACCGACCCGCTCACAAACGTGGGCGCCATTTCAGGCGTATCGCCCAAAATATCGGCCTCGTCGAATGACTCGACTGCGGGTTGTTGATAATCCGCAGGATGTTGCATGCACATCTCCTTTCGTAATTAGAGGATAGCCGAACGCTCTTTCTGCTGGTTAGGAAAGAGGGCACTCGCATGCTGGGACCTTTGGACCGCCTGCTCGGCCGTCGCTCTTACAAGGGGGTCGGGATCGCCGAGCGCTCGTTCCACGAGAGCTCCGGCGGTTTCAGGCGCACATTCACACAGCGCTTCGAACGCTCGAGCGCGCAGGCGCGGGTTCGCACAAGCACCGGCGATGTCGCCTAAGAGACGGTTCGTTTCGGCGTTACCGGCGTGCTTTGCGAGTTTGAAAAGCGCGAGCGCGCGGCCGTGTTCGGGGTAGTCCGTAAGCGAAATTTCGCTACGCTCCAAGTTGAAAAAATATTGCGGCCGCGTCTTCGCGTCCGCCGGAACGACGAGATTGATCGAAACCGAAAGTTCTTCAGGCCGCGATTGGCGATGCACGTCGCGGAGCGAACGGTACACCATGATTTTGCCCGTCGGAAGCGTCGTGCGCTCCAAAAATTCGAGCTTGACTCGCTCGCCGGGAAGCCCCTGCGTTTTGCCGTCCAGTTCGTAAATTTCCGTCGTATAACCGGACCCCTGATATCCTCCGGTCATGAACGAGAAGTTGTGGTCGTGGGTAAGTCCGTAAACCGCGCTATCGCCGTGAGCCCGCGACCGCGGCTTATCCGGAAGCCAAGTATTGGCGCGGACGAAAAATTGCGGCGTTCGCGCCAGAATAAGCGTGGTCCCGACGTAGGAATTTCCGCGTTGGAAATCGCGCCAGGAGCGCAGTTCGCGCGCAATAAGACTGCTAAGCAGCGTGCGGTTATTTATGAGCGCTTTGAACGCCGGCGCACATTCGCACAGCGAATCGAAGTCTCGGACGTCGGTACTGCGCTCGACGTAGTCGACGAATTCTTCAATCGTCAGCACGTCGTTGCTTGAAACGTCGATCGTCACTGCCACGATACACCATTCCTTTGGAGCAAACGCTGCGCAGCCCGCCGCAGTTGCGGATGCGTATCGCGAGCGATGCGGCGCACGAGCGGTATGGCTGCCGGCTTGGAGAGTTGAACGACCGCCGCAATCGTCGACCATCGGACAAGATGGGACGGATGATCGAGCAGCGATCGTGCGGCCGGAATGACGGAGCCGACCTTCAGCGCCGCGGCGAGTTCAAGCGTCTCTCGCAGGCGGGATACGGCGGCGTCATTCGTAACGGCACCGACGCACTGAAGTGACGCCGGATCGAACCGCCACGATAAAGACTCGCTGCGGACGTCCTCCACTGCCAAAAATGCCGCCACTTCGGCGTCGCTAACAACCACGTATGCGTCGCAGCCGGGCCGGAACGATAGAGTTTCACCAGGAGCAATCTGTACGGCACGGCCTTCGCTCAAGCTCGCTCCCCTGTCGAACATGCCCTGCTGCGCGGCTTGCGGGACGGTGAAACGCCGTACTTCAAACGCATGCGCGATTGGGCTAATCATCGTGTGGCGTTGAACGCTGGTAATTTCGCGCATCCGATCCGTGCGGTGAAGAAAATATATCCGCAAATCGAATTCGGGCGTCCGCAGAATCGTGAGTCTGCGCCTGTATCCCGTCTCGCGCCCTAACGATGCTTCTCCACCTGCAATTCGCGCCAGTTCGCCGTTGAGATAATCGGTTAGAAACGTCGAAGCCACCAGCCGCCGGAAGGCAGCCTCCCGTTTTCGACCACGCCTTGCGCCGGCGACAAAATCGGCGAGTTGCGGATACCGATTCGTGAGCGCAAGCGCTTCCGGCGATAGCCGTGGAAGTACGCAGCGCCGTACCGCGCTGCGCGCGACCCTTGCAATGCGATAGACGAACCGATGCGCCGCCACCAGTTTGCGGAAGGTGGCTCGTACGCCGCCGCGTTTACTCACCGCTTTGCCGCGTATGCTCAGAATGCGCAAACCCGCTGCAACGCGAAGCGCGACCCGTACCGGATGATGGACGAAGCTCCGTAATAACGGCTCCGCTATGGGGCGTGACGATATCGCCGCGCTTACGAACGCGCGCACGGGGTGGTTTGGATGCGCGAGCGCGGCGTCGACGCAGTCCGTGCGCGAATACAGCCGTTTAGGTAAGCGTTCGCGCAGCGCGCACCAGTTTGCAAACGATCGCACTTCCTGCGATGTATGCCACGGCAATGCAGCCATGCATGCGGCTTCGTACGCCGTTGATGAAAGACGAACCGGCTCTTTGGTTTCGCGCGAAAGGAGCTCTGTCAATTCCATGCGTTCCTGCGCGCTCATTGCCCGCAGAAGCGTCGCGAGAAGGCAAAGATCCCTCAGCGGAGGCCGCCCGAATGCATGGACGGTCAAGTGCAGCGCGGTGCCTACATCGTTAAGGACCAGCGCGCGGCCTTCACTCGCATGCGCTTCACGGAAGTATGGCTTCAACTCGTCGTAATCCGTGCGCAGCCCGAGGCGATCGCGCGGAAACAGCTCGCGATGAAGTTCGATCGAGACGCCGGCGGCCGGCGGAAAAAGCGGAGCGGCGTGATGGTGCCGGCGCTCGTAATGGCGCAGCTCGGCGCGCGATGCACGACTTTTATATCCAACCTTCTCAAACGTTTGCGCGGCCGCGCGCACCTGCTCGCGCGGCAGCAGCATATCGAGATCGACGGAGTCGTGCAATTGATAGCCGCTGGTACGCTCCCAGATTCGCGCAGCGCCCTTAAGCAGTACCGGCACGATGCCGCAATCGTTTAATAGTTTGATCGCATCGCCCAACTGCGCGCGCAAATTTTCCGCTTTGAGCGCGTTCGAAATTTCATGCACGCGCAATGCGCGGCGGAGCGGCTCGATGCCGTCGATCGATTCGGACGATAGAGCGTTCGAGATCAGCGCAGCGCTGCGACAGCGCGCCGCGCGGCCGGCAAACGTTTGGGGATTCGCATCGCGAATCAGCGGCGCGATCGGCTTGTCGCGAACGATCGCAGTGACGATGCGATGCAGCCCTTCGTAGCTGTCAGGCTGCATCTTCGCCCAGCTCCTGAAGAATGGATTTGATGGCCGCCGCGGTTGCATCAGGCCGTCCCAGCGTCAAACTGAAGACGCGCAGCCGGCGCAGCAGCGCGATCACGCGCGCCGCGCGATCGATGCGCGCGTGCGCCATGCAGTCGATCGATGCCAGCAGCCGTGGCGATGCGCGCAGGGAGTCTAATTCCGCTATTTTTATCTGCTCAGCCTTACCGTCGAGCAGAAATATCGCACGCAACGGCCTTGGCTTGGGCACTCGCAGATGCGGCAGGTACTCGAACGGCGACAGATCCGCCCAGTCACCGTGGACGGCGGGCGCGGCGAGCCGTTCGCCGAGCGCGTCCGCGATGCCGTCGGCGCCGAGAAGCATCGCACCGTGCTGCCGGATGTTGAACGCTCGCAAAAACGGCAGCACGAGCGTTCCGTGGCGCATCAGCAGCCGCTCGTCGGAATAAATTTGCATTCCGCGCCGCGCGCAAGCGACGGCCGTAGTGGTTTTGCCTGCAGTCGAATCGCCGATCAACGCGGCGACTGCTCCTCCGTAACCGACGGCAGCGGCGTGAAACGAGATTAGACCCGGATCCGACCGCACGAGCGTGCTCATCGCCGTCGCGTCGGCAAAGAGCACAATCGCCTCCAGCGGGAGCGTCTCGTTCGGCCAGCACCACGCAGCGCGATCCGACCAAAAATAATGCGAACCCTGATAAACGGCGCAGGCATACGCGATCGCCGCCGCCTCATCGCAAAGATGATGGCGATAGCGGTATGCAAATTTGTCTCGCACCGCGGCGTCGTCGAAACGCATCTGCATCGCAATACCGGCGATGCGCACCGTCAACTCATACGCGCAGCTGAACCGCTCCAGCAAAGCCTGCGGCGGCGCAGAAATGACTTGTAAATCCTGCGGTCCGATTACGCGCATGGACTTTTTATTATAGAAAGCGCCTGCGGTAATTCCGCATCCAAGCAGGGAAGCGCCGGTTCCCCCTTAGTCCCGCTCGCGCGGGACTAGTTCGCTAGGCGCGACGCAGCGCGGCGTAAACGTGCGCCAATTGCGTTATCGCCTGCTTCGCAATCGCCGGTGCCGACCCGGCATAGCCGATGAGGATGCCGTTTAGCGTCGGCCGGCCGACGAAGTACTTTGATAACGGGGGCACGATGACGCCCGCTTCCAACGCTCGCTCGGAGAACTTTGCATCGTCAACGTCACGCGGAAGGTGCACGGTAAAATGAAGGCCGGCGCCGGAATCCTGTATTTGAACCGCGGATTGGAAACGCCGGCGGAACTCCGCGTGCGCAAAGCGGCGGCGTTCGTCGTACACCGCCCGCATACGGAATATATGGCGCGAGAATTGCCCGTTTTCCATGAACGCCGCCAAAGCACTTTGTAAAATGGTGCTGGGCTGATCGCCGATGACTTGTTGCGCCGCTTGAAACGCGGAATGCAGCGCCTTCGGGACGACGATATACGCAACGCGCAACGCCGGCGAAAGAACTTTGCTAAACGTGCCGACGTACAAAACGCGGCGCCCGCCATCGAGCCCGTGGAGCGCCGGCTGCGGATTGCGCGTGTAGGTGAATTCGCTATCGTAATCGTCTTCAACGATCCACGCGTCATGTTTTGCCGCCCACTCCAAAACCGCAAAACGGCGTTCGAGAGTAAGCACGGCCCCCGTCGGATATTGATGAGAGGGAGTCATGTGCATGAACGCCGCGCGGCGTCGCATCAGCGGGCCGATGTCGACGCCGTCAGCATCGACCGGCGCCGTCAATAGCCGCGCACCCTGCGCGAGCAAGACTGCGCGAACGTTCGGATATCCCGGCTCTTCTACGACGACGTGGTCACCACGTTTGAGCAGCACGCGCGCGATCAGCGAAAAGGCCGCCTGCGCTCCGCCCACAATGAAAATCTGCTCAGGCGTGCATGCAACGCCGCGCGTTTGCTGCAAACGCCGGCCGATAGCCTCGCGCAGCCGCTCGTCCCCACATGCGCTCGGATAGCCCAGTGCCTGCGCGTTCCATGCGCGCGCGTTAAGCGCGCGCCGAAACTGCACCGACGGAAAAAGATCGAGCGCAGGCACGCCGGGCCGAAACGGCGCGTTTCCGGTGAAATTCCCCGCAAGGTCTTGAGCCGCGAGAAATGCACTTGCTGCCGGCGTCGGGACGAGCGGCTTCTCGGGCTCCGGCATTTCGCTGACGCGCGTTCTGTTGACGAGCGCTTCCGTCACGAACGTGCCAACGCCGCGAACGGAAATGAGATAACCTTCTGCATACAACTGGTCGAGCGCCGTCACAATCGTGTTGCGCGAAAGGCCGAGATGCGTTTGCAATTCACGGCTGGAGAGAATCCGTTCCCCGGGTTTGAGGCGCCCCGAAAGAATCGCCTCGCGGATCGCACTTTCCAGCTGACGGTGGAGCGGCGTGCCGGAGCTGCGGTCCAAAACAATGCCTCTGTCGCGCATGACGGCTTCCGACTTCTGCGGTGGTTCCTTATTTCCTATAAAATCTGGCACTTGTGTAGGACCAGCGGGAGGTCCATATTGGATATAGATGAACGCTCAAGATGCGGCTCCGGCGACCGATCGCGTGCACCTGCGCAGATACGCGGAACGAGGACACTACGACTTCCCGACCATTGCGCAAATTTTGGACGCCGGTTTGGTTTGCCACGTCGGCGTCGTTTCCGAGGATCAACCGGTCGTCATGCCGGCTATTTATGCGCGCGTCGAGCGCGATCTGTATCTACACGGCTCGTCCATTGCGCGCTGGATGAACGCATCGGCGGCCGGGCGGGTGTGCATAACGGTCAGCATTTTGGACGCGCTCGTGCTGGCACGCTCGGCCTATCAACATTCGTTGAATTATCGTTCCGTTGTCGTACTTGGACAAGGCGAGCCGGTCGTCGATACGAGCGAAAAAATTACCGCGCTGCGCGCCATCGTCGAGCACGTATGTCCCGGCCGTTGGAACGACGTCCGCCCTCCGACGGATAACGAACTCCGCGCGACGCTCGTTTTACGCATACCGATCGTAGAGGCATCTGCAAAAATCCGGACGGGCGCCCCGGTCGATTTTGAATCGGATCTGGAAGGCAATGCATGGGCCGGACTAATACCGCTTCAAACCGTACGCGGCGCGCCGGTTCCCGATCCCAAGCTTTCAAACGATATTCCGATCCCGCCGTATTGTTTGGACCCGCGCTAGCGGCGGTGCCCGGGATCGGCGGCGAGCGCGTCGGGCGGTATCGGCGCAGGCGTGCGCGTCGTCGAAACGCCGCATACGTTCGTATCTTCGGCGACTCTTGCGATATATTTTTGACCTTTTGCGATCTGGACGGCCGTCATTTTATGGAACCGCTGAGGCCGGTGATATTCCGAACGCACGAACGACATCGGAATCGTCGCGCCGCAGAACGTTTGCAAGCTCGTCACCGAGAGGCGGAGATTCGCGCCTTTGCTCGCCGCCTTATTAGCCGCGCTTCCGGCGACCGCGCCGATCGGACCCACTGCGTGACCGACGATCCCTGCGTGGATTTGGCGTCCTTGCTGAGCGTTTTCGATTAATCCGCTCGCGGGATCGCCCGACTTGGCGACGATAGCGCCGTTTATGATGACGTCGTCGCTTACGGTATACGCCATATGTTCGCCGCTTTGAAACGTCGCGGAATTTACGGCGTTGTACGTCTGCACGACAATCGGCGTGCCCTTTGGAAGCATCACTTTCTTGTGATGTCCCGCCGCGACTAGGGCAAATGCGGCGAATGTAACGAGGACGCTTCGGATAAGGTCTATCGAGCGTGGCATCCCGGTCGCTCCTTCCCCTGTAAAGCGAAAGTCCGCCTGCCCGCACAAGGCAAGCTGCCTGCCGTTTCCATTATAGCAAACAACGGAGTTGCGAGCGGCGGCTTCGAACGCTTCAATTCATGCCAAAGCGTTTTATGTACGCGCTATTTGTCGCGCTTATTTCTACGTTCGCCGTGCCGCAGTCCGCGGGAGCGTCGGACCCGCCGCTCATCTTTCAATATCCGACCCTAAGTCATACGCAAATTGCATTTGAATATGGCGGCGACATTTGGACCGTCAACCGCGGCGGCGGCGCGGCCCACCGGCTTGTCACCGGTTTTAATTTAGAAGGCGCGCCGTACTTCTCGCCCGACGGTTCGAAGATCGCCTTCAGCGGCAATTACGATGGAAACATCGACGTGTATGTCGTGCCCGCAACCGGCGGCGAACCACAGCGCCTAACCTATCATCCCGGCGTCGACGAAGCCGTGGGGTGGACGCCTGACGGCAAGAATATTTTATTTCGGTCATCGCGTACGAGCTATTCCGATCCGGATCGGCTCTATACCGTGCCGGTGAATGGCGGTTTTGCTAAAATGCTGCCGCTCGATATGGCGGAGGACGGCTCATACTCGCCCGACGGATCGCATTTAGCGTACGTCCCTTCCTTTCAGTGGGAGCCCCAGTGGCAGCACTACCGCGGCGGTCAAACGACGCCGGTGTGGATAGCGAATCTCGGGGATTCGAGCGTCGTGAAAATTCCGCGCAACAATTCGAACGATCGCAATCCAATGTGGGTTGGCCGAACCGTCTATTTCCTATCTGACCGCAACGGGCCGGCGACGCTGTTCGCGTACGATACGCAGTCGCATACGGTACGCGAGCTTCTGCCCAGCCGAGGTCTAGATGTTCTCTCGGCCAATGCCGGACCGGGCGCGATCGTCTACACCAAGCTCGGATCGCTTCATCTTTATGACATTGCGAGAAACTCCGACGAAGAGATCCCCGTGACGGTCGCTGCGGACATGCCGCAAGTCCGGCCGCACTGGATGAAGGTGGGCTCGCAGATCCAAAACGCGAGCATTTCGCCCAGCGGCGTGCGCGCCGTGTTTGAGGCGCACGGCGATATTCTGACGGTGCCCGCGGAGCATGGCGACATCCGCAATCTGACGGGCACGCCTAGTGTGGAAGAACGCGACCCGTCGTGGTCGCCGGACGGACGCTTTATCGCGTACTTCTCAGATGCATCGGGCGAGTACGCGCTGCATATCAAAGATCAGAAAGGTCTGCATCCCGCTCGCACGATCAAACTCAGCGACCATCCGTCGTTCTACTACGGGCCGACTTGGTCGCCGGACAGCAAAAAGATCGCTTATGCGGATAAGCACCTGAATCTATGGTATGTCGATCTCGACAACGGCAAGCCCGTCAAGGTTGATACCGCTCCCTACGAAACGTTCGGCGCGGCGCTGTTCAACCAGCAGTGGTCGCCGGACAGCCGCTGGCTTACGTACAACAAACAGCTCACCAATATGCTGAACGCAGTTTTCGTCTATTCGCTCGAAGATCGGAAATCGACGCAGATCACGGACGGCATGAGCGACAGCCGCAATCCTGCGTTCGATCGCAGCGGCAAATATCTCTATTTCCTCGCAAGCACGAATACGGGTCTGACCACAAACGGCTTGGACATGGAGAGCGATCAGCGCCCGACCAGCAGCAGCCTTTACGCCGCGGTGCTGAGCGATGAAAGCAATTCGCCCGTTCAGCCGGAAACCGGCGACGAACCGGTAACCGATGAATCGCCGCAGCCCTCGCCGAGTCCGGCGGCAAAGAGCGAGAAAAAACCCGCGAAGGCGAGCGTCAAGATCGACTTCAACGGCATGCTGCAGCGTATCGTGGCACTGCCTGTACCGGAAGCAAACTATGTCTCGCTATCGACGGGCACGCCCGGAAAC
>Ga0209810_1001230_pt1 | contig 41128 bp, 33 predicted proteins | sample Coa_R1_7_FD_187159 | JGI IMG/M metagenome (GOLD analysis project Ga0209810, IMG submission 187159) | Surface soil microbial communities from Centralia Pennsylvania, which are recovering from an underground coalmine fire - Coalmine... | ecosystem: Environmental > Terrestrial > Soil > Unclassified... | reverse complement strand
AATGGATCGTTTGAGATGCATAAGGAGCAACAATGACGGCATTTAACCCGAAAGATCCGAAATGGATTAAAGAGACACGAGAAGTTCTGGAACCGTATGGGATTCATGTCCCCGGTGTGGTTGAGTCCACGCCGCGCGGTGAGCGATCCTGGGATCTCTTCTCTCGCCTGCTGAAGGAACGCATCATTTTCATCGGCACACCGATTGACGACGTGGTCGCTAATATCACGGTGGCCCAGTTGTTGTACCTCCAGAGCGAGGACGCGACAAAGGACATTAACCTGTATATCAACTCGCCCGGTGGCAGTATCTATGCCGGCCTGGCCATCTACGACACCATGCAGTGGCTGCAGCCGGATGTCTCGACTGTGTGTATGGGCATGGCGATGAGCATGGGTGCGGTGCTGCTGGCCGCAGGTGAGCATGGCAAGCGATACTGCCTGCCCAACTCCACTATGCTGATTCACCAGCCGCTGGGTGGCGCGGAAGGTCAGGCGGCGGATATCGAGATCACCGCTCGCGAAATTCTGCGCCTGCGCCGCAACCTGTACGAGATTCTGGCGAAGCACACGGGCCAGACGATCGAGCGCATCATGCAGGACTCCGACCGTAACTACTACCTCGACGCCCGCCAGGCCGTTGAGTATGGTCTCGTCGACGACGTGTTGACGCGCGGCGAAGAGATCGTTACCAGATAAACTCGTACAGCCGGGTAAGAAGGAAAGGTGAATTTTCCTTCTTACCTGACCTATTTTTTGAGACGAGGGAGGGCGTTTGCCTGACAATCCGGTACCCGCTTTACACGGGCGAACCATTCGCTGCATCCTGTTCGATCTGGGCGATACGCTCTGGTCGCGTAAAGATGCCAGCGTGTGGCAGCGCATGGAGGGCGCATCCAACCAGAGGGCAGTAATCCTCCTGCGCCAGCACGTTGCGCCCGCCTTGCTGCCCGCACTCGATGATGAGACACTTGGCCAACGCCTGCGCGACGCGCTCAATGAGCAGGTGCGTGCTGCTATTCGCCTCGATCCTATGCACGAACCCGACTGCGCGCTCGCCATTGTGCAGGCGCTGGGTGGGTGGGGTATCGAAATCAGCCAGAGTCTCGGCGCAGCCCTCTTTGAAGCCCTGCGCGTGCGCATCCCCGGTTCGCGCCCGCTTTTTGACGATGTCCTTCCCACGCTGGCAGAACTGCGCCGACGCGGCTTCCAGACCGGCGTAGTGACGAACCGACTCTGGGGCGGCAAACTCTTCCAGGAAGACCTGCATGCCCTCGGCCTGCTCAATCACTTTGAGTACCGTCATATGGCGATCTCCGCCGATCTGGGCATACGCAAACCGCACCCCGCCATCTTCCAGCACGCGCTCGATGCGCTGTGCGTCACAGCAGACCAGGCGGTCATGGTGGGCGACTCGCTGCGCTCGGATATCGTCGGGGCGCAGCGCCTGGGCATCTTCAGCATCTGGAAACCCAAGCCCGACTGGCGCAGGCGTATCGAGGCGCAGTTCGTCGCTTCCGGTGCCAACACCGGCGCCGGTACGAACGTGGCTGCCAGTCTGCACCAGGCGCTCATCCAGGCGGAACTGGCGGCAGGCGCGGAGGTAGCCGCGCCCCCGCCGGGCGTGCATATCACCGACGACGACTTCGTACTCGCCCAGGTCAACAGCCGCGATGGGCAGTTCGATCGCTATATACGCGACACCATTACGCCCGATCTGGTCATCGAACACATCAGCGATTTACTGAATATCTTCTTCGAGGCTGGAAAACAGTGACACCACATCTGCGCAAACTACTGTTTGAAACCCTGTATAAGAATCGCTACCTCTACCGCTTCGCCAGCACCGTTCCCTTCGCCGGGCAGTGGCGAGTCTGGCAGCGCCAGGTACTGCCGCGCATCGTTGGCCACGACGTGCTGGAACTCGGCTGCGGCCTCGGCGACCTGCTGGCCGATATGCTGGCGGCAGGCTACCACTGCCGCGCTGTTGAGCAGTCGCCAGAGATGGTTGCCGCCGCGCGCGAAACCCTGCGTCGGCGCGGCGTTGGCAATGAGGCAACGGTGCTACTCGGCTCTGCGCAAAGCCTCACCTTCAACGACGCCTCCTTCGATACCGTCGTCAGCACCTTCCCGTCCGAATATATCTACGATCCCGATACCATTGCCGAAATTGCGCGCGTCCTGCGTCCCGGCGGTCGCCTCATCGTCATCGAGGGCGCGAACCTGCTGCCCGTTGGCCTGCTCCAGCCCTTCCTCATGCTCGTGCAGATACTTGTCTACGGCCCTGCCGCTGTCTTTGGTCCACGCAAAGAACGCAACCTCAACGATGAAATGGCGCGCAACCGTGAGAACCAGCAGCAGCGGCGCAAGAGCAATATCCTCTACAACGACAGTGAGACCGGCACCGGCATCACTACCGATGTTGTGCAGGATGCCTGGTTTGGCCAGCACATCCCCCTGGAACAACACGGCCTGCGCCGCCGTTCCGAGCGCGTGCGCAGCCCTCGCTGGGAAATTTACATCACTATCGGCGAAAAAGCATAGCATGTCCGAGGAAATGAGAGGAAACAACAAGCTCGTCGGAAACGTGATAATACTACTATGCTCAAATAGACGTTGTCATGAACACCGACGGAGTGAAAAATGAAAGAACAGAAAGACAAGCAAGCCTCGGAACAGCTTCATGAAGGAGCGCAGCAGGCCGTTGAGGGGGCAAAACGTGAGGTGCAGCGAGCGCGTGTCCCCTGGTATCGGGCCGTCTGGCGCGGCGAATTACTACTGGTCGTCGATGCTATCGTGCTGGCCCTCTTCGGACTGCTGGCGTGGTGGGTGCATGTTCACCCCATCCTGTCCGTCGATATCGCGATCACTCGCGAGTTTCAGGAGAATCACACCTTCTGGCTGCAAACCCTCATGCTGGCCGTCAGCGTGCCTGGCACCTACTGGGAAGTCCAGACGGCGTTTGTGGCGCTGGCTGCCCTGATCTTCTGGCTCCTCGATATGCGCCTCGAAGCTCTTTTTATCTTGGGGCTTTCTGCGGTGAGCGCGCTACTGGACCTGGTCATCAAGCTTGTGGTGGCCCGACCGCGCCCAACGGCCCGGCTGGTCGACGTGATTCAGTATGCCAGAGGGCTGAGCTTCCCCAGCGGGCATGTCATGTCCTACGTAGCTTTATGGGGCCTGCTTTTCTCGTTCGGCATCATCCTTTTCAGAGGTAATCACTGGTGGCGTAGCGCGCTGCTGATCGTTTCGGCGCTGTTCGTCGTGCTGGTTGGCCCTTCGCGCATCTACCTGGGCGACCACTGGGCCAGCGATGTGCTGGGCGCTTACCTGATCGGCGGCGTCTTGCTTGGCCTCGCCCTTTTCCTCTTTCTCAAGCTTAAAGCTCTCGGCATACTGGAGCCGCGCAGGCAGAGAGGCCACTGGTACCGCTACACACGGCGGAAAGCGACCTCATAGCCTGCAGTTCAGGGCTGCGTTGAACTGTAGGGTTCCGCCTGATCTGTCAGCGCCTCGTCCTGTGCAACGACAGTGTAGGGCTGCGAATCGGGCGGGACAGAGGCATGCTGATCGGGCAATTCTGCCGACTGCGGCCTCTCCGGCAGGACACGATCCTCCGCCTCATCGGGATTCTGGTTCGGCTCCTGAGCATTCGGCACGCTCGTCTCGTCCCCGCTCTGAGCCTGCTCCATATCTGTTGCGACGTCGTGTGCCTGCGGCTGTTCCTCTTGCTCTGTCTGCTGGTTGCCATCGGTACCTGCCTGCTGCTCCCAGGAAGAGGTGCGCAACGCGCTCAGCTTTTCCTCAATGGACCGCAGTCGCTGCTGGCGATCTTCAAGGCGCGTCTGCGCTTTTGTGGCTTTGTCCTGCGCCTTTTGCACATCCTTTCTTGCCTGCTCGACCTTGAGCATCAACTTCGCTTCCTGTTTCGCCAGCTTTTTGCGCGCTTTCTTCCCTTCGCTGGAAGAAGTATTCAACTGAATCACATTCGCCATTTTTCACCCTGTCCTTTTGTACATGTATCAGTAAGACGTACTCTGTTATCATTACGAATAGCTGGTCTAATTCGTCTCAAAACCCCTCGCTCCCTCTCGTTTTCTCCTACCATCTCATCTACTGGCTGTAATACCGGCAGGAGTAGAAACCGAAAATGGGACTTTACAGTGTAGAAAGTAGAAACAACCGCACCGGCACAGCGTCTCTCAACCACTTTCTTGATGAGAGCATGCAATATCGTGCCGACATCTCTACTTTTAAGGAGGGAAAAAACTATGGAAATGATGGCAAGACCGGTAGGCCGCCACTGGTGGGCGCTCCTTATTCGCGGTATCATCGCGATTCTCTTCGGCATAGCGGCCTTGATCTGGCCGGGTATTACCGTGATTGTGCTTGTCTCACTTTTTGGCGCCTTTGCGCTGGTGGATGGCATTTTCTCGGTCATCGCGGCCATTGGCGAGCGCGGACACAATAACTGGGGCTGGTTGCTGGTCGGTGGGCTAATCGGCATTATCATCGGCATCATCACCTTCTTCTGGCCCGGTATCACCGCGCTGATCCTGCTTGATCTGATCGCCATCTGGGCGATTCTGACGGGCATCTTCGATTTTGTGGTGGCCTTTGCCTATCACCAGCCTGCCGGGCGCGAAATCCTGCTGATTATCGCCGGGCTGCTCTCGCTGCTGTTTGCCGCGATCCTGCTCTTCCGCCCGGCGGCAGCCGCGCTTGGCCTCGTCTGGGTGATCGGCGTCTACGCCATTGTCCTCGGCATCCTGTGGATCATTCGCGCCTTCCGCTTCCGGGCGCTCGTCCATGCCTAGCAAATGACTCATACCCCCACTCTCAGGACGGAAACAACAGAGCCGCTCAGTACGCTGAGCTGGCTCTGTTGTTGTCTATTCTCTTGCGATATGGTACATTCAAATCACAGAAAGCTCTTCCCGTCGAGACGGAGAACACCACAGGATAGCAAACAAGATGAAATTGAATGATACGAGCGATTACCAGCGTTGTTTTGTCTGCGGGCAGCGCAACCCGTATGGGCTGCACCTCGTTTTCCGGCAGGAAGGCGAGACGATTGTGGCCGATTTTCAGCCGCGAGAAGAACACCAGGGCTTCCCCGGCATCATTCATGGCGGTATTGTCGCCGCCCTGCTCGACGAGGCGTTAGGGCGCACCTCGCTGCTGAGCAGCCAGCCAGAATGGACGATGACCGGGCGGTTGGAAGTGCGCTATCGCCGCAATGTCCCCTACGGCCCTCTGCTGCGCGTGCGCGCGAAGCTCGATAGCGAGCGCCGCCGCCTCATGCTGGCCTCCGGCGTCCTCACCCTGGCTGATGATGAAAGCGTCATCCTGGCAGAGGCAAAAGGCTCCTTCATGACCATCTCGCCCGAACTCGCCGACAGCATCATGCAAGACTACCCTGACCTGCGCAGCTTCTTTGAGCAGGAGGAATGAGAAGAGAGAATCAAGAAGAAAAGCATCACAGGCCACCTCTTGCCGGTGGCCTGTGGCGCCTCTCACAGAAAACTTTTTGCGTTAGCTGTTGGTTTCCGGCATGGGTGGGGCCGGGGGTGGAGGAGCGATAGAGCGTGGAATGCTTTTGGAGAGTTCCTGCTTTGGCACGATAGGCGCGCCGGTCTCCTCCAGAATCTGCTGCAATTGCTGCGCGTCGATGGTTTCGTGGATGCGCAGTTCGCGGGCAATACGATCCAGCGTCGGGCGATAGGTGGTCAGCAGATCAAGCGCCTGCTGGTAGCAGGAGCGCACGATGCGATCTACCTCGTCGTCGATCAGCTCTGCCGTCTCCTCACTGTAATCGGAGGGGGCAGCCGAATCATCCGTTTTAAGGAATGGGCTTTGTCGCTCGCTGTAGGAGATGGTTCCCAGGCGCTCGCTCATGCCCCAGCGCATGACCATCTGACGCGCAATGGCGGTGACGCGCTGCAGGTCGTTCTCGGCGCCCGTCGTAATCTGGCCAATGGCGACCTGCTCTGCCGCGCGCCCGCCCAGCGCGTAGACGATCTGCGCCAGCAGGTACTCTTTCGAGTAGTTGTAGCGATCATCGAGCGGGGTAGACATGGTGACGCCCAGCGCCTGCCCGCGCGGCACAATCGTGACCTTTGTTACCGGGTCGGAGAACTCTTGCAGCAGGCCAACCAGAGCATGGCCGCCTTCGTGATAGGCGACGACGTTGAGGTCAGCTTCACTCAGCACCAGCGGGCGCTCGGCTCCCAGGAGAATCTTGTCCAGCGCCTCGTTAAAGCAACGCTGCGTGACTTTATCCAGGTTGCGGCGCGCGGCAAGCAATGCCGCCTCGTTGACGAGGTTGGCAAGATCGGCGCCGACCATGCCGGGCGTGGCGCGCGCAATGGCCAGCAGATCAACATCGCTGGCCAGAGGAACGTTGCGAGCGTGAATCTTCAGGATGGCCAGGCGACCGTTCCAGTCGGGCCGGTCAACGGTGACGCGGCGGTCGAAGCGACCGGGGCGCAGCAAAGCCTGATCGAGGCCGTCTGGTCGGTTGGTGGCGGCAATCACGACAACGGCCTGGCGAGTGTCAAAACCGTCCATTTCGACAAGCAACTGGTTGAGCGTTTGCTCGCGTTCGTCGTTGCTGTTGATGCTGGAGCCGCGCTGGCGACCGACGGCATCGATTTCGTCGATGAAGATGATACTGGGCGCGGCTTTCTTGGCCTGCTCGAACAGGTCGCGCACGCGGCTGGCGCCCACGCCGACCAGCACTTCGACAAACTCGGAGCCGCTCATCGAGAAGAATGGCACCCCTGCTTCCCCGGCGACGGCGCGCGCTAAGAGCGTCTTGCCGGTTCCCGGAGGGCCGACCAGCAGCACGCCGCGTGGAATCTTGCCGCCCAGCCGCTGGAATTTGCCCGGCGTCTTCAGGAACTCTACCACCTCCTGCAATTCATACTTCGCCTCGTCCACGCCCGCCACATCGGCGAACGTCGTGCCGGGCCGGTCTTCCAGGATCAGCTTCGCCCGGCTTTTGCCAAAGCTGAAGATACCCTGCTGGCCCTGTGCGGCTCTTCGACTGAAGAAGACGAACGCGCCGATCAGAAACACCCAGGGCAAAAAGGCGATCAGGAGATTGACGAACAGGCTGTTGTCCTGCGGGGCCTGATAGACGACCGTTGCCCCTTTGGAGATGAGCAACTGCGGCAACTGGTTATCGCCATTGGGCAACTGATAGACGTGATACTGCGAGTAGCCGTTGACCGGCTGGCGAAAATCGCCGGTGATATCGATCTGCCCGTTAAAGGTCGCGTCCTTGATGTTGCCCGCGTTAATCTGATCGTAGAACTGTGTATAGGTTAACTGGTCGCGCTGTGGCGCGCTAGAGCTGCTACTGCTCGCGCTAAAGTACTGGTAGAGGTAGACGCCGATCATCACGACAAAGATGATTAACAGCCAGCGATTGAGCATCGACGGGCGATTCTGCGGCGACTGCCCGCCAGGGCCGGAACGCCCATTGCGGCCAGGGTCAAGCTGTTGCCTTTGCGGCGAGTTATTATTATTGAGCAGCCAGTGTGTTCTGGCTAGCGGTATACCCATGCCAATTACCTGCTTTCTGGGTCTCGACATGCATTATTCGGAAAAATGCGAATGAACATGAAGAACAATGACAATTGATGTTCCTATTATATCTTACGGATGACCCCCTCTGCACGTTGCCAACTATGCCGGACAGATTAAAAAGTATGGACAGGATGGGCAGCGAAAAGGGTCAGGGTTGATCGGGTATTCGTGGCGTTCCATGCCCAGAATCAGTTCTACCAGTTCCTGGTAAAGCTTCTGCTCTTTTTTCTCCGTCAGGGTAATCGGCACCGTCTCGCCCGTACTCAGGTTGTGGAAATGTAACTCCAGCGGCTGGCCGGGATGGTGCTGGCGCAGGGCCTTTGCGTAGAGCAGTTCGCGCGTTTCAGCCGCCGGTTTCTCCTTACGCTTGCGAAAACCTGTGCGCACAAAGCGGACCGGCTTTTTCTCCTCTGCCTGTCCCTGCTCCTGTGCGGCCTCGACGCGATCCACCGGCACAAGCACCGTGCGGCCATTTATATCGACGCTATAGCTCTGCCGCTCTCCCCATTGCTCGCCCTTGCCGGTCGCCAGCTTATGCAGCAGCATATCAACGACTTCGTGGCCGTGCTGCTCGTAGAACGAGGCGAAAGGAGTGAGATGGCCGCCCAGTTCCTGCCAGTGGCGGGTATAGAGGTCGTGCGCCTCCTGCTGAACCGAGGCCGCCGTGATGGGTTCAGGCAGACCTGACTGCTGCGGGGAAACAACCGGCTGCGCTCCTATGTCTCCGTTTTGCAGCGCCTCCACCGTTTTCTGCGTAGCGCGCCAGAAGAGAGCATAGGCGCCAGCCTCGCGCTGAAAGCGGTAGACGCTGCTATAGGCATACTGGCGCGGACAACGCTGGTAGGTTTCGATATCTGTCACGCTCAACGTGGCGGGCTGCATCGCCTGGACAAAGCTCTCGCCGGGCTGCGAGGCGGGGATCAGGTCATCGGCGGCGGCGGCCAGATAGCGATATTCGTCGCGGCTGTGCCATTCCAACTGCGTGATGCGTTCCTCCGGCAGCCCGGCCAGCAGCGCGTCGATATAGGGAGAGCGTTTGTAGCTGCGCTTGCCGTAGCGCGTGCTGTAGCTCAGCACAAGGGCATCGCGGGCGCGGGTGACGCCAACGTAGAACAGGCAGGCTTCTCCGCTGTCGTGTGCAGCCTCGCCCTCGCTGCCCGCTGGAAGCATGCCATCCGGCGCGGCCACCAGGCTGCCCTGTCGCCGGATGGGGAAACGCTGCTGCACCAGCCCCGGCAGGTAGACGACGGGAAATTCCAGCCCCTTGCTGGCGTGAACCGTCATCACACGAATCACATCTGGCGTCTCCTCGCCGCTGCCCTCGCCCTGCTGCCGGTTGCCGCCATCCTGGTGCAACATCAAAAGAACGCTCAGGTAATCCAGAAATCCCCTTGCCTGCTCCTTTACCGCCGGTTGATTGTCGTCGCCCTCCTGCCCTTCCCCTGTTTCCTGCATTTCCTGCATTTCCTGCGTTGCTCGCACTATGCGCTCGGCCCGCTGCTGGTCATAACGACGGGCCAGCGCGAGCAGATTGGCGTAATCGGCCAGCAGGCTCTGTCGCAGCTTGCTCGCCGATGAAGAGAGCAGGTCGCGGATAAGCGAGGTTTCGATGAAGAGATAGTGCGCCAGCAGCGACCAGACGCTGGTGGTATGGTGCAAGTTGCGCACAATGGCGGAGAGGCGAGCGAAAGAGTGCTGTCCCTGCACGCTCAAAGCAGACGGAATTTCTCCGCGCACCATCAGGCTGTAGAGGCTGCACTGCGCCTCACGGGCGGCCAGCAAAAGGGCCTCGATGTCTTCCTGGCTCAGTGGATGCTCGCGCAAACGAGCGGCGCGCAGGATGCCCATGCCGCTGCTCTCGGCCAGCAGTAAGACGATGGAGAGAATATCTTTGATATGCTCCTGCCCCAGCATGCCGCCGGTTTCGATGACGGGCAGCCCGGCCAGCGCGAGGGCGCGCATGATCTTGCGCGCGTGCGAGCGCGTGCGGCACAGCACTACGATATCCTGATAGCTGTAGCCGGTCGCGAGTTTGTGTCGTATATCCGCCAGCAGGCCCGCCAGTTCGCTGGCCTCGTCATCGGCCCTCGCCACCGTCACATACGTTTCGGGCGCCGTCAGCCGCGCCGGTTGATTTCTCACCGGCTCGACCTCCTGCCCCAGTTCGAGTTGCCGGTAGCGAAACGATTCCGCCAGGCTCACGATATCGGGTCGCGAGCGGTAGTTGTGACTGAGCGGCAGGATAACCGCGCCCGGATAATCCTGCTCGAAGCTGGCAATGTTGGCGGGTGAAGCTCCTCGAAAGCCGTAAATGGCCTGGTTGGCGTCACCTACGACCCAGACGCGCCGCTCTTCTCCCGCCAGGTGCCGCAGCAAAATACCGCTGGCCCGGTTGATGTCCTGGAACTCGTCTACCAGAATGTGCCGGTATTTTTTCTGCTGTTCGTGCAGCACCTCTGGAAATTCGGTAAAGAGGCGCACCGTCAGCATAATCAGGCCACCGAAGTCGGTGTCTCCGCGCTCTTGCAGGGCCGCTTCATACAGCGCGTAAACGGAAGCCACTTCCAGAGCTTTTTCGGCCCTCTGCTGCGCCTCATCGTCCTGCGCCTGTTTCAGCATTGCCTCCGCCAGGGCGCGATATTGCTCCGGTGAAACGAGTTCGTCTCTGGCGCGCGAAATCGCTTTGAGCAGGGCGGGGAAGTAGAGGTCTGGATAGGACAGGTTGCGATAGTGCTGCAAGCGCATGGAACGGGCCTGCTGGCGCAACAGGAAATAGCCCTCGGTCTCATCGACGAGGGCGAAGTTGGGGCGCAGGCCAGACAGGCTGCCATACATGCGCAGGACATCGGCGCAGAAGGCGTGGAAGGTGCTGACAGTGGGGACGCGCTCCCTTTCGCCAAGGGCAGCCTGCAAGCGTTCGCGCATCTCCTGCGCCGCCTTCCGTGAGAAGGTCAATGCTAGAATCTGTTCCGGCGGCACGCCGAGGCTGCGCACCAGGTATTCCGTGCGCCCGACCAGCGTGCTGGTTTTGCCGCTGCCCGGCCCGGCGACGATCAACGCAGGTGTGGGAGCCTCGATAGCTGCCTGCTGATAGGCATCATATTGCTTTGCCTTTGCAGGTATAGATTGCCACTCTTCCGCCTTCTCCTGATATTCGCGCTGATTGGCTCGCTCCCCTGTCTCACGCGCTTCGTTCAGCAAAACGGCAAGGCGGTTGAGCAGGGCGGCATCGGAAACATCGAAGGTCGCGGCAAGCTGATGAGGGGGAATCTGCTCAACGAGGTAGAGAGCGCGCACTCGTTCCAGGGGCATGAGCAGTTCAGCCGCGAAGAGATTGGCCTCCAGTTCGCGTTCGCTGCGCGGGTCATACTGCATGCCGATGCCCAGCGCCTCCTCCATGTACTCCTGCGCGGTCGGCACCGTTACCTCTTCCAGCACGTCCGGTTGCTGGCACGGGTCGTCGGGAGAAAGCTCAGGGAGATCATAAGGAACATGGGTGGATTCCTGGTGCAGGACGGCATGCCCCAGTTCGTGGGCAAGCGTGAAGCGGCGGAAGGTCTCAGACAGACCGCGACAGAGCCAGATCAGGGGTTCGCCGCGTTCAAGGAAGCCATACGTTCCTTTCGGGTGATCGTCCGGGTGAAAGGTCTCCACATCCAGGCCATACCAGGCCACCAGTTCATCAACGGGGGTTCGGTCATCCGTCCATTGCGGCTGTTCCGCCTGAAAGCGGGCCAGCAACTGGCGCGCTGCCTCCACAACCTCTACGCGCCTGCGCTCATCCATACATACCACCTGCTATGCGAAACGAAATATGAGCATCTCACCAATCCTCTGAAATTCTCCTCAAATTCGACCAGCCCCTATTGTACCATAGCTGCGTAAGAATGGCACATTCGATTCTGGCATGTCATTGCACCGGTACTTTTGCCTTCTAAGCGAGGGTGATGCTGCGCAGCCGCAAAGACATAAACAGGAGCCACAGCACGCTGCTCGCAATGTAAATACGCTCGCCGATGCCTGTCCAACCGACAATTGCCAGCATGCCATACACTGCCAGCGCCAGTACAATAGCGGCCCCCCGGATAGACGAGAGGCGAGAAATCGCCTGCCAGCGTGTATCATGCCTGAAGCAACTTGAGAGGAGAAATATGGCGATCATCAGGCTCAGGAAGGAGATACCGGCGCCAGTCCAGTGGACGAAGGCGCCAGGCGAAGCGGGTGGACGCGGCACATCCACATCGCTATGAAAAAGGCCTGTCACGATCAGGCCTGCTGCCGCCAGGCGCAACAGAAAAACACTGACGATAGCTTTTCGAGTGCGCGCAAGGCCGCACACAAGCCCCTGAGCTAAAGCAAACTCGCTCATAGCCAGCATAAAGAAGGCCGAGGTCATAAGCAAGCCAAAGGAGCCGACAGCATAATTGCTGACCGCGTGGGTAACAGGGTTTAAATCAGGCCGCAGCAGGTGCAAAATAACCACAGCAATGATAAAATAAAGCACGCCTGCGCTACTCGCCAGCGCCCACCAGGCTGCTCGCCTGTTCTGGCGCGTGACGGGTGAAAGAGGGATAGTGCCTTTGCGCTCAATCATTGTTCTCTTCCCTCACAGGTGGCTGCGCGTCACTCGATAACCTGATCTATTGTATCACACGCCCATCGTATACGAGTCATGAAACAATGCGCACGAAGACGAATTTCTGGCTAACGGTACGCATACTGGAACTGATCACCGCGTTCTCAAGCGGGCTGGCGATCTGGCGCGTCTATGGGCTGATCCCGGCACTACGCTACCTGCTCGGCCTGGCGCTGGCGATGAAAGTCCAGCGCGCATTTCTGGCAGCCATGATCGACAGAACCGGCCCCAGAGATGCCTCGCTGGCCGATGTGATGACATTGAGCCGGGCAGCGACGGGCGCCGTACTGGCAGGGCTGGCAGCCTCAGGCATTCGCGACCGCACAGGCATGGCCGGAAAATTGAGCTGGTCGCTGATCCTGCTGGAAGCCAGCGCCATAGACTGGCTGGACGGGCCGCTGGCGCGCCTGCTCGGCCCCTCGCAACTGGGCAGCGTGATGGATATCGAAGCGGACTCCTGGTTGACGCTCTGGACGGCCATCTGCGCCACCGCCTGGGCCGATCTGCCGCGCTGGTGCCTGCTGCCGCCCATCATGCGCTATCTTGACCCCATGCTTGACCTGAGCCGGGGCAGGCTGCCACGCGGCGGCGGCCCCTGGTGGGGTCGCCTGACCGGCACCAGCCAGATGCTCCTCTTCCTGGCCGCGCTCGCTCCCCTTAAAGGCCAATGGCGCGAACGGGTAATGAAAATAGTGAAACTGGCCGCGCTGCCGGTGAGCATAGGGCAGGGCACAACTATAGTGATCCATGTGGGCAGAAAGTTGAAAGAAGGAAATAGAACCGCTCCATAAGCCACCCCCAGCGTTAGCCCACCGAGCCACAGGCCAGCCGCACGCACGCAGACCACCCGCATGCACGCAGGCCAGTCGCATGCAGGCCAGTCGCACCCATGCAGGCCAGTCGCACCCATGCAGGCCAGTCGCAAGGGGTGGCCCTACTATATACGGCCGCTCCACCAGGGGTACAACCGCCTCGTGGAGAGGAGGGCCACCCCCAGAAGCGGTAATGGAAGCCGGGGCGTGCGCAAGGCAGGCCACCCGCAAGAGATAGCCCTACTCTACGCGGACCCACTCAGATGGCTCTGGGAGCCATACTGGCACCGTATATAGTAGGGGCACCCCTTGCGGGTGGCCTGCGGGCGGCTGGCCTGCTACACCGTCGGCCGCTGGCCTGCTATACCGCCGACCGCTGGCCTGCTACACCGTCGGCCGCTGGCCTGCGGGCAGCTCGGTCAGTATCACGCTTCGGCAGCGGTACGCTTCAGATGGCGATAGGTGAAGATGTGATGGAATGAGAAATTGTAAAACAGGACAAGAATCAAAGCAACTGCCTGGGCGAAAATGGGGCGCACGTGCAGCAGGTGGCTGAGCGAAAACTCGATGACAAAGGTGAGGACGCTGCCGCCGACGGAGGTGATGTGGAAACGCAGGCAACGCGCCAGCCAGGTTCGCCGATGCCCGTCGAGATGGCGGAAGGTGAAGAAATCGTTGGGGATAAAGTTCGCCATGATCGAGATTTCGGCGGCAAAGAGAGAGGCAATGACGTTGCGCACCGTCTCGTTAGCAGGCTGCGCAATCACATCAAAGACGATATAGAAGACCGCCATATTGACAAGGGCCGCGCACCCACCGATAAAGGCGAACATAAAGAATCGCTGCACCCAGCCTGCACGCCCCCCTGAGAGGACATCGATAATATCAAGTATCTTATTGACAGAAGCCCAGCGCGTGGGCTGATAACTGGCTGAAGGAGTGGTAGAGGTGGCTTCCTGCGTTTCTGACGAATGGACAACTTCCGGTTTCTGTTCCAACAACGACTGTTTCATCGACTCTCCGTGCTTCTAAATACAAAGATACTGATCCAGAGGTTGACGCGAAGTAGGCGTCATTACCTACACGCTTACAACGCTTTGCTGGCGAGATAGGTAACAGATAGCAAAAAGTCTTATCTACAGCGCGGTTCAGCGGCCTGACGCCCGCCCTGCAACTCCATCCTTACCAACATCGCTTTATTACGCTTTATGAGAAGAACGAATCTGTACCAAGAGATGGGGTAATCAGCGGCGCAATCACCCTTGCTACTCAGTGGGAGAGTTTCATATAATGGGTAGAGAAAGATGTTATGGATTGCCTGTGTGTACAACGTATCGGAACAAAGGAGTTTCGGCATGTTGGTTTGTGTCTGGAAGGGTCGGGGTTCCTGCCCGGAATCGGGACTGAATTTTCCCACACGCACCATCAGAGTACCTGGAACGAATGAGGTAGCCGTGTCTCATTCAGAGCGATACGTATTTTCACCTCAGCAGTATCATTACCACACAAAGGAGTGTTGCAATGGCCGAACAAGAACATGATTTCATGCCCATCCAGAACTACGATTACCTGGAGTTCTACGTGGGCGATGCGCGGCAGGCCGCGTACTATCTTGAGCATGGATGGGGCTTTGTTCCCATCGCCTATGCCGGGCTGGAAACGGGCGTGCGCGACCGCGCCAGCTATGCGCTTGAGCAGGGCAATGTACGCCTGGTCGTGACCTCGCCGCTGGGGCCAGAGGGCGAGATGAGCGAGCATATCAAGCTACATGGTGATGGCGTCAAATATATTGCGCTGCGCGTCGATGATGCCACACAGGCGTATCGCGAGGCGACGAAGCGCGGGGCAACGGGGACAATGGAGCCAACCAGCAGCAAAGACGACTATGGCATGGTGAAGCGTGCAGCCATCCAGCTTTACGGCGATACCGAGATGGTCTTTGTCGAACGCCAGGACTACAAAGGTTCCTTCCTGCCCGGCTATCGTCCGCTGGCTTCCAGTTTGCCGCGCCGCGCGCGACCGGCAGGGCTGGCCGCTATAGACCATGTGGTCGGCAATGTCGAACTGGGTAAAATGAACGAGTGGGTGGCATTCTTCGAGCGAGTGCTGGGCTTCACGCAGCTTGTGCATTTCGATGATCGCGCTATCAGCACGGAATATTCGGCCCTCATGTCGAAGGTCATGCAGAACGGCAGCGGGCGCATCAAGTTCCCCATCAACGAACCCGCACCCGGACGCAAGAAGTCGCAGATCGAAGAGTACCTGGACTTCTATCGCGGCCCCGGCGTGCAGCATATCGCCCTCAACACCGACGATATCGTCACTACCGTGCGCGAGCTGATGGGGCGCGGCATCGAGTTCCTCAAAACGCCGTCGACCTACTACGATGACGTGCTGGAGCGCGTCGGCAATATCACCGAGAACGTGAAGGACCTGGCCGAACTGGGCATTCTGGTCGACCACGACGATGAAGGCTACCTGCTGCAAATCTTCTCCAAACCGATTGTGAGCCGCCCGACGGTCTTCTTCGAGGTCATCGAGCGCAAGGGCGCGCGCGGCTTCGGCGAAGGCAACTTCAAGGCCCTCTTCGAGGCGCTGGAGCGCGAGCAGGAATTGCGAGGGAATCTATAGATGAAGCTGCTCACCTTCAGAACAGCAGACGACACCACCCACGCAGGCGTCATCAGCGGTAACCAGGTCTTCGAGCTTGACTACCCGAGCCTGCTGGAATTGCTGCGCGACCCCGCTGGGCTGACAGCGGCACGGCAGGCGCTGGCAAATGAGGGCAAAGCGCACAACATCGAGGTGCCGCTCACTCCGCTGCCGGAGCCGCGCTATGGCAGCGTACACGTCAAGGGCGCGACGGGCAAGACCTACTCGCTCAACGAGATCGTCCCCTTAGCGCCTATTCCAGAGCCGCCCTCGATTCGCGACTTCTACGCCTTCGAGCAGCATGTCAAGGCCGCCCGCGCCCTGCGCGGTCTCGGCATGATTCCCGAATGGTACGAGGTGCCAATTTTCTACTTCACCAATCCGAGCGAAGTCTACGGCACCGATCAGCCCATCCCCTACCCGAAGGGCAGCCAGGAACTGGATATCGAACTGGAGATCGCCTGCGTCATCGGGCGCGAGGGCAAAGACATTCCGGTGGAAGAGGCCGACCAGTATATCGCCGGCTACACCATCATGAACGACTGGAGCGCGCGCGACTTCCAGCGGCGCGACATGAAGCTCAATCTCGGTCCCGGCAAGGGCAAGGATTTCGCTACCTCGCTTGGTCCCTGGCTGGTCACGCCCGATGAACTGGCACGCTACCGCACAGGCAGCGGCGCGAGCGAACGCTACCACATGCAGATGGTCGCCCGCGTCGATGGCAAAGAAATCTCACGCGGCAACTTCGACCAGATCTACTACAGCTTCCCGCAGATGATTGCCTGGGCCTCGCAAAACGCCCGCCTGCGCGTGGGCGACGTTCTCGGCTCCGGCACCGTCGGCACCGGCTGCATCCTCGAACTGGGTATAGAAGTCCATCCCTGGCTGCAAAAAGAGGAAGAGGTCGAACTCGAAGTCGAAGGCATTGGTGTATTGCGGAACCGTATCATGTAACCTTTTCATCCTGCAAAGGAGAGAACAATGCCGAGTTATCATCGCCTGGGGCAGATACCCCCGAAACGGCATACGCAGTTTCGCAAACCAGACGGCACGCTCTACGCGGAAGAGGTCTTCGGCACCGAAGGCTTCTCCGGCAATTACTCGATTCTGTACTACCACTACCCGCCCACGCGAGTAACAAAAGTTGAAAAGTTTCAGGATGTGAAGCTGGAAGAATGGGACGAGGGAGTGCAGCGCCACCACCACCTGAAGACGGCACAGCTGCCGCCGGGCGGCGATGCCGTGCTGGGCAATCAGGTCCTCATGTTCAACAAGGATGTCGCGCTGGGCATCGCGCAGCCCACGGAGCCGATGCACTACTTCTATCGCAACGGCGAAAATGATCTCGTCTACTTCGTGCATGACGGGCATGGAACGCTGGAAACCAACTTCGGCCTGCTACCCTACCACGAGGGCGACTACATCATCATCCCGCGCGGCACCACCTTCCGCTTTGATATCCCATCCGACAGCCCGCAGACGCGCTTCCTGACCATCGAGGCGCACGGCACCATCGAGCCGCCGCGCCGCTACCTCAACAGCAACGGGCAGTTCCTGGAACACTCCCCCTACTGCGACCGCGACATTCGCCGCCCCCAAGAGCTGGTCACGCACACTGAGCAGGGCCAGTTCGAGGTGCGCCTCAAGGTCGGAAACCGCATCACCAGCTACTGGTATGACTATCATCCGCTCAATGTGGTCGGCTGGGATGGTCACGAATATCCCTGGATATTCAACATCGCCGATTTTGAGCCGATCACCGGGCGCGTCCACCAGCCGCCACCCGTGCATCAGACCTTCCAGGGACCCAATTTCGTCGTCTGCTCCTTCGTGCCGCGCAAGCTAGATTATCACCCGCTCTCGGTGCCTGTCCCCTACAACCATAGCAACATCGACAGCGACGAGATGATCTACTACGTCAACGGCAACTTCGGCAGCCGCAAAGGCATCGAGCGTTCCTCGATCACCCTGCACCCGCGCGGCATCCCGCACGGCCCGCAGCCCGGCGCCGTCGAAAAGAGCCTGGGAGCCGAGCGCACCGAAGAACTGGCCGTCATGGTCGACACCTTCTACCCGCTCAAATACACCACCGTCGCTCAGGCCATCGACGACGAGAAGTACCCGTATAGCTGGCTATAAGAAAAAGGACGTGATCGTGTCATTCCTCATGACACGATCACGAACGCTGCCCCCTCACTTTTGCAAATATTTTACAAATTCCTGAGCATTTCTTAAGCGGGCTGTGTTATGCTCTCGATACCACATGGCGCGCGAGCAAGCACGATATCTACCCACCTGTGCAAAATAGCTGTACAATAAGGGCATAGATACCTTGCACTATGCTGTGGCGTGTCTATAAAGAAGTTTCTCCTCTGGGAGCTTGCCCGGAAATGCTCAGGGAGCCATCTCTTTATGAAGAGCAGGCTCCCATTGAAAACGTGAGTCAATGAGGAAAAGAGTATGCGTATTCTGATACTGGGCGGTGACGGCTATCTTGGCTGGCCGCAATCTCTCTACCTGTCCAATCAGGGACATGATGTCTTCATCTTCGATAACCTGGCGCGCAGGTACTTCGATCTCGAACGCGGCTTCAACAGCCTGACTCCCATTTACACGCTGCATGAGCGCGTGGCGGCGTGGCGCGACATCTCCGGCAGGGAGATACAGTTCCGCGTCGGCGATGTCACGGATTACGAGGCGCTGGCAGCCGTCTTTCGCGACTTCCAGCCCGAAGCCGTCGTTCACTTCGCCGAGCAGCGTTCCGCGCCCTATTCCATGATCGACCGCAAGCACGCCGTCTACACCCAGACTAACAACGTCGTCGGCACGCTCAATGTCCTCTACGCCATCAAAGAATTCGCTCCCACCTGCCACCTTGTCAAGCTCGGCACCATGGGCGAATATGGCACCCCCAATATCGATATCGAAGAGGGTTTTATCGAAATTCACCACAGGGGCCGCTCTGATATTCTCCCATTTCCAAAACAACCAGGCAGTTTCTATCATTTGAGTAAGGTTCATGACAGTCATAATATCATGTTCTGCTGCAAAATCTGGGGGCTGCGCGCGACAGACTTGAATCAGGGCGTGGTCTATGGCGTCGAGACCGATGAGACAACGCTGGATGCGCGGCTGGCGACGCGCTTTGACTATGACCAGATCTATGGCACGGCCCTCAACCGCTTCTGCGTGCAGGCCGCGCTGGGCTATCCTCTGACCGTCTATGGCAAAGGGCAGCAGACACGTGGCTACATCAACTTGATGGATACGATTCGCTGCATCGAACTGGCGATTCTCTCGTCGGCTGCCGAGGGGGAGTACCGCGTCTTCAATCAGATTACCGAGCAATTCTCGCTGCTGGACCTGGCAGAGATGGTGGTGAAGCAGAGCAAAGAGCTGGGATTAGAGGCGCATGTCCGGCATCTTTCCAATCCGCGCGTCGAGGCGGAGCAACACTATTACAATGCCACGCACACCCGGCTGATCGAGCTTGGCCTGCAGCCGCACCTGCTCAATGGCCCCGTCCTCGCATCGCTGATCGGCCTTGCCATCAAGTATCGCGACCATGTTGATAAACGTCTGATCTTGCCAACCGTCAACTGGCGCGCAACCAGAAACGAGATAACACAACCCCAGTTTCCGCAGGCGTAATCAATCGGCGCCTACGGGGTAGCAAATTGGCGCTGCGAGCAGGCGATCAATAGCAGGCAGGATACGTTGATTGGCCTGGATGTTCCATGTGCGGTAAGCATGGATGCTGGCCGCCTTTTCGGCGAGCAGGCCAGGGTCGCTGGCAAGCTGGCGCAGCAATGCGATTTGCTCTGCCGGTCGCGGGCAGACCCAGCCCAGGTTGTGTTGCTCAATGAAGCGCAGGTTGGGGGTTTCCTGGCCCGGAATGAAGGATGTGACCAGAAAGGGCTTGCCCAGGATGAAAGCCTCGGAGATAAAGCTGGCCCCGGCTTTGCCGACAATGACATCCGCCGAAGCCATATAGGGAGCGATCTGCGCGGTAAAAGGCAGCACGCGCACATGCTCGCGGCCCGCGTAACGGGCCGCCAGCCCGTTGTTGTCGCCACAGGCTAAAATGATCTGCACGGGCGTTCCGGTCGCCAGCACGCCCGTGATGGTGCGCTCAAGCCCGGCTGCCCCCATTGCCCCCCCTTGCAGGAAGAGCGTGAAGACGGCGGGGTCGAAGTCGAGAGAGCGCAGCGTTTCCTCTCGCACGTCAGGAGAAAGTGTCAAAAACTGCTGCCGGATCGGCCTGCCGGTGAGGTGCAACCGCTCCTGCTCGATGCCCTGCTCCAGCGCCTGCGCGAGAATTTCTTGCGTCGGCACCAGGTAGGCATCGGCCCGTTTCTCGGCAAACCACGTCGCGTTCAATCGCCCCAGATCAGTAAGCTGGAAGACAAGCGGAATACGCCGCGTCCCCAGCCCCAGGCCACCCGCAAGGGGTGGCCCTACTATACTACGAGCATCCGTGCTGCTTGTGGGGCCATCGTGTATAGTAGGGCCACCCCTTGCGGGTGGCCTGGCAATACGCTGCCCCGCCACGCGCTCAAGGGCGCGAGCAGTAGTATAAGAGAGCATGGCATGGGTGGCAATGACAAGATCGGGTTGAATACGCTCAATAAGATCACGAAAGCGCCTGCTGCTCTTGAGAGCCAGAAAGCGTTGCACGCAGAACGAAACAAACGGGTTATCGGTCAGGGCAAACTGCCAGTGCAAAAAGTGTACAAAATGGCGACTGGCAGCCGTATACATGGGGCCGACGAGCGGAGATTGCGGGTCCAGAATCACCACTTCATAGCGTGTCCCCAACGTTTCTCGCAATGCCTGCGCCAGATTCCGGTGTCCGCCACCGGTATGCGTGGTGAAAATCAAAATAGTCGGTTTTGCTCTATCCATCACTGCCCTTTATCTATCTAGTCAGAGACCGGCAGAGAACCACTATCATAGTCCATTGTCCTCATCACCTGCTGGAGCGGAGCGGCCATCCCGATTTCGATGTCGGGTACGGCCACGCCTTCTTTACCTGCGGCTGCTTCAGCCTTAGCTCTGGCCTGCCTGCGCTGATGTATTTTGCGCAGCAGATAGAAAGTGAGAAGCACGGCGATCAGCGCGGCCAGCACCAGGCTGGAGAAGGCCCCGAACACTCCGGCGACTTCTTCCCAGCTTTCAGCGAAGATGAAGCCGAGGCCAACGGGGATGATAACTCCCAGCGCCTGGCCGCAGACATCCCAGAACAGAAATTTGCGATACGGGTAGCGTTCTGTTCCGGCCAGCAGGTTGATCGGGCCACCCAGCACGACGAGGAGGAAGCGGGTAACAAAAATCGCCAGTCCTGTCCTCTCTCGAAAATACGTGCGTCCGCGCTCGATGGCTTCAGGGTTCATCCAGCGAAAGCGTTTCTGCCGTCCTATCCATTCCAGGATGGGCGCGCCCACGCGAAAGCCAATGAAATAGGTCAGGTTATCGCCGGCGACAGCGGCGCTCAAAGCGGTAGGAAAGAGGATGAAGGCATTGAAATCGCCGAGGGAGGCAAAAGCGCCAGAAGCAAAGAGGGCGAGCGAACCTGAAACGGGGGCGCCGGCGGAAGCAATGAAGACAATCAACCAGAGCGCCAGGTAGCCATACTGCTGCAAGGTATCAATAAAAAAGGAGGAATTCAAGATGTCACCCTCCTTTGTGGAGGCACGTGAGGACTGATGCCAGGGGCCGGTGTGGGCGTCGGAATATGATGCATTTTCCGGTACCTCACAATCGCCTGCTGAAGCGTGCTAATCACCTGCGTAATCGGCTGCTTTTTACGATGCGCAATGGTATCAAGCGTCATGTGACGGGTAGCCGGAGTATCCGGCAGGTTGAGCGTCTTATAAAGGTATGTCTCAGGCACGTGATAGATATGGGAAACCACGTGAATGGTCATCCAGGGATGAATGGCGCTCACATCCTGCGACTTCACGGCGCTATACTGATGCTGGAAATTTTTCACCGCCTGCACCGTGTTGATAGCGGCAAAGGCCAGCACTCCCAGCATGACAAGCAGCAAAAAGCACAGCAGAGCCAGCCTGGCACGCTCGCTCAAGTGCGCCAATGGCCACCCCTTTCTGCTCTCATATGACCTCGTAGAGATGTCGTTCACAGCATCCTCAAATTCTCGCGCGTTTCGCCGCCTGTTCTGTTCTCAGTAAATCTACTGACGCTAGCATAGCACCTCGAAATTGCCGCCGTCAAATCTGCTTCCATTTTGCCCTGGATTCCAGTAAAAGTACTCTTCCTTGATGCTTTTCTCAGGCAAATGTGTTATCCTACATACGGATACGTTGGAGTGCAATAAAGGGTTATTTTCCGGGAAGAACTATTACCGAGACTGGATCTGGGAGCGTTTTCGATGGCTGATCGCGTTGGGCAGCGCATGGGTAGTTACCGACTGATCCAACTACTCGCACATGGCGGCTTCGGCGATGTCTATCTGGCGGAACATTTCTATCTTCAGACGCAGGCAGCCATCAAAGTTTTGCATACGCACATGGAGCAGGAGGATATCGCGCCTTTCCGCCGCGAGGCGGCTATTGTCGCGCGCCTGGTGCATCCTCATATCGTGCGCGTGCTGGAATTTGCCGTCGAGGATGGCACACCTTTTCTGGTAATGGATTACGCGCCCGGCGGCAGCCTGCGCAAACGGCTGGTGCGAGGCGTTCCCCTTCCCCTGCATACCGTCGTCTCCTACGTGACACAGGTGGCTTCCGCCCTGCACTACGCCCACAGTCAGAACGTGATTCACCGCGACGTGAAGCCGGAAAATATGCTCATCGGGCGGCAGAACGAGATTTTGCTCAGCGACTTCGGTATCGCGCTGGTGGCCCAGAGTTCGCGCTACCAGACGCAGGATATGCAAGAGCTGGCCGGTACCGTCGCCTACATGGCGCCCGAACAGATGCAATACCAGGCCGTTGCCAACAGCGATCAGTATTCGCTGGCAGTGGTGGTCTACGAGTGGTTGACCGGCGAGCTGCCCTTTCTCGGTTCGTTTACAGAGATAGCAGTGAAACACACGCTGGCAACTCCCCCTTCGTTACGCGAACGCATCCCGGATTTCCCGGCGGAGGTCGAAGCGGTCGTCATGAAGGCGCTGGCCAAAGACCCGAAGGCGCGCTTCCCCACTATTGAGGGTTTTGCCGACGCGCTACGCGAAGCGGCCGCCAGAGTACCGGCGGAAGCATACGCCCTACCCACCTCTCTCCAGGCGACATCTGGCCCATCGTCATTGCTGCTTCCCGGCGAGACGCTGCCCGTCTCTCTCGAACTCGCTCCCGCGCCGGGGCAGTCGCAATCAGAGCAGGTACAGCAGACAGTAGAGGAAGCGCACCCCACGCCTGTACCGGCAGCAGCCGGGCCAGACCCTTTGCCCATCCAGACACCTGATCTCGCGCAGCAGCCTGCACGGGTACCTTTGCCCTGGACACAGGATCTGAAACACAGCTTTTCACGCCGGAAGGTGCTGATCGGGCTGGCAGGAGCCGCCGTTGTCGCGGCGGCAGGCGGAGTCGCCCTGCTGGTCTATGAACAGGAACAACAGGCCAATAACGCGCAGTCCACGCCTGCCACGGCCTCTGGCACCGCCTTCTATACCTATCGCGGCCACAGCGACTGGGTCTGGTCCGTGGCCTGGTCGCCCGCCAGTACAACCAGTACGAGCAACGGGGCCTCGTCTTCCTTTCAGGCGCCGCGTATCGTCTCCGGCAGTGGAGACAGGACGGTTCAGACCTGGGATGCCTTCAACGGGGAAAATTCGTACATCTATAGCGGCCATACCGGGCCTGTGTATACAGTGGGCTGGTCGCCGCAGGGCAGGTATCTGGCTTCCGGCTCCTTCGACAAAACCGTACAGATCTGGGATGCTACAAACGGCACGCAGGTTTATGTCTATCGCGGACACAGGGGCTGGGTCTGGGCGCTGGCATGGTCGCCCGATGGCAGGCGTATCGCCTCCGGTGGGCTGGACAACACGGTGCAGGTCTGGGATGCCCTGACCGGCAATAATGCCCTGACCTATAGCGGCCACAACAACATTATTCACGCGGTGGCGTGGTCGCCCGATGGCAAATATATCGCCACCGCCGGCGCCGATATGACAGTGCAGGTCTGGGATGCTGCCAGCGGCATGCTGATCTTTACCTACCAGCCATACTCCACCTCTATCTGGGGGCTGGCCTGGTCGCCGGACAGTCGGCGCATTGCCAGCGCCGCAGATAACAAGACGGTGCAGATCTGGGATGCGCTCAACGGCGACCATCCCTATACTTACTATGGACACAGCGATTTCGTCTATACCGTTGCCTGGTCGCCCGACGGCAAGCGCATCGCTTCCGGCGGAGATGATATGACGGTGCAGGTCTGGAATACCGATGGCAGCAATCCTTTCACCTACACCGGCCACGACGCCAGCGTGCGCTCCGTCGCCTGGTCACCCGACGGCAAATGGCTGGCTTCCGGCTCCTTCGACAAAACGGTCCAGGTCTGGCACGCGCCGCCGGGGTCGTGAAAAGGGATTGGACATATCATGTCCGAGAGGGCTTTTTCATAAGTATATTGCTATTGCACTAGACTAAACTCGTATGATTTATCTCGATCATCTCTTGAAAGCAACCGAAGGCGTCCTGATCTATCCAGGCAAGCAGGGGCATTTTGAGGCGTTCAGCCATGATACGCGCCAGTTGTTGCCAGGCGAACTCTTTGTCGCTGTGCGCGGCGAGCATGGCAACGGACATGATTACGCGCTGGAAGCGGCGCAAAAGGGAGCGGGCGGCCTGCTACTGGAGGCGCAGGCGCTGAACGCGCTGCCGGAGGAGACGCGCAGCGCGCTGGCAGCCACAGGCGTCACCACCATCAGCGTCGGTGATACGCGGCTGGCATTGCAGCGATACGCGCAGTACATCCTGCAATGCTGGCACCCCACCGTCATTGCCGTGACCGGCAGCGCGGGCAAGACCAGCACGAAAGAGGCGATTGCCGGTGTGCTTGGCAGCCATTTCGCCACCTTCAAAAGCTGGCAGAACTACAACGACCTGCTGGGCCTGCCCCTCTCGCTCGGTCGGCTGGAAGAACGTCACGAGTATGCCGTCCTCGAACTCGGCTGCGACCATCCCGGAGAAATCGGCGACCTGTGCCGCATCGTCAGGCCACAGATTGGCGTCCTCACCAATATCAGCGCGGCGCAACTGCAATACTTCGGTAGCGTCGAGGCGCTGGCGGCGGAACTGGCAACGCTACTCAGCAACCTGCCGACAGACGGCACGGCCATCGTCAACTACGACGACGAACTGGTGCGCGCCCTGTTGATCGAAACGCCGGTGCAGGCGACCATTGCCCCGTTCGCGGCCTCGCTCGTGCGCGACGTGCGCGTCTCGTGGAATGGCACGCAGGGGAAACTGCCCATCGCGGATGACGAAGTGCCACCGCGCCTGCGCGAAGCGCGCCTCGCCTCGCGCCTGCTCGGCACGCACCATATTTCAACCATGCTCGCCGCCTTTCTGGTGGGCCAGCAGAGCGGCCTGCGCCCGGAGGAGATACGGCAGGCGCTGGCAACCATGCGCCCGCTTCCCGGCAGACTCAACCCGCTGCCCGGCGTCCATGCCAGCACGCTGCTCGACGATACGCACAACGCGACACCGGCCTCGATGCTGGCCGGACTGGAGACGCTGAAGGCGCTGGCAGCCGGGCGGCGTATCGCAGTGCTGGGCGACATGCTGCGCCTGGGCGAATACGAGGAGACGGCGCACCGACTGGTCGGGCAGAAAGCGGCCCACTGCGTCGATTACCTGATCACACGCGGCGAGCGCGCCGCCCTGATTGCCGAGGCCGCGCGCCAGGCCGGACTGGACGCAGAGCGCGTGATTGTCACCTCAACGCACGAGGACGCGGCACAGGCGGTGAAGCAGATCAGCGAGCAGCCCGCGCCGGAGCAGGATAACTTCTTTCGCCAGCATCACATCAGAAACACTATTCTCATCAAAGGCTCGGAAGAGACGCGCATGGAGCGTGTGACCGAGCAGTTGATGAAGGAGCCAGAGCAGGCTCGCGAGCGGCTGGTGCGGCAGACGCCGGGTTGGAAGCAGGTCGTCATCATGCAGTCCGAGCGGCCCACATGGGTGGAGATCGACCTGAGCGCCATCGGCAACAACACACGGCAGGTAAAGGAACTGGTCGGGCCATCGGTGCGCGTGCTTGCCAGTCTGAAGGCCGATGCCTACGGGCATGGCGCGCTGAAAGTGGCGCGTACCGTCCTGCACAACGGAGCCTGTATGCTGGGCGTGGCAACGGTGAGCGAGGCCGCGCCGCTGCGCGAGGCAGGCATCAATGCGCCCATCCTCGTCTTTGGCTACGTCCCCCTCTGGCAGATGCGCGAGGCTGTGCGCCTTGACCTGAGCATCACGCTCTACTCCGGTGAGTCGGCGCGCGCACTTTCGCGGGCGGCGCAGGCCCTGAAAAAGACGGTCAAAGTGCATATAAAGGTTGATAGCGGCATGGGGCGACTGGGCATCCGCGCGGAACAGGTTGAGGACATCCTCGCGCTGATACGTGAGATCAAGAGCCTGCCCGGCCTCGAACTGGAAGGCATGTTCACCCATTTCGCCATGGCCGATAGCCACGACCTGACGCATGCGCGCCTGCAACTCTCGCGCTTCCAGCAGGTCTTGCAGGCAGTAGAGGCCGCGCACCTGCGCCCGCCCATCGTTCACGCCGCCAACAGCGCGGCCATGCTCAACCTGCCGGAGGCGCGCTTCGACATGGTGCGCCCCGGCATCGCCCTCTACGGACTCGACCCCTCGCCGGATACGCGCCTGCCGCAGGGCTTCCGGCCCGCGCTCTCCTTCAAAACCACTGTCGCGCAGGTCAAAGACATCCCGGCAGGCGAATGCATCAGCTACGGCTGCGCCTACATTACAGAGCGTCCAACCCGCGTCGCCGTGCTGCCCGTTGGCTACGCCGACGGCTTCCGGCGCGGCCCCACCAACTGGGGCAGCGTTCTCATTCACGGCCAGCAGGCCCCCATCCTGGGCCGCGTCTGCATGGATCAATGCATGGTCGACGTCACCCACATCCCCCATGTGCGCATGGGCGACGAAGTGGTGCTGATCGGCAAACAGGGCCACGCCACCCTCACCGCCGGGCAGGTCGCCGACCGCCTCGGCACCATCAACTACGAAGTCGTCTCTGAGATACTCGCCCGCGTGCCACGAGTGGATTAGACCTTCAGCAACGGCTGGTAACTTCTCTCGCGCATAAAACGTATCAAGAGTAGAGCTATGGTATCCCTGTGGTTTTGTCTTTCCGCGGTTTCGCGTTTGTGGGCTTTGCGTGTCCTGTCAATATGGTAGTGTATCCAGAATTGGTAGTGCAGCGAGTAGTATGAGGAGACGACACGAAAAGCAGTCGCTACGGCGGTTCTCTCCTGTGAGAGCATTGAAGCGATGGAGAAAATCGCAGTATTTCTTTGATGGCAGGCACGACGATGAAAGAGGACACGTTAGAAAAGCAGGGAGTTGGGCTACAGCCACGCACCAGCGCGGTGATTATCGCCAACCCGACTTCGGGCAGCTTTCCCTATCACTCCCGCCACCTGGATGAGGCGCTGGCGTATTTGCGCAGCCGGGGCTGGCAGGCCGAACTCTGGTATACAAAAGCGCCGGAAGATGCGCGCAGGCTGGCTCGCCGCGCAGTGCTGGAGCGAGCGGATATGGTCATTGCTTCCGGCGGAGACGGCACCATCAATGAGATCATTCAGGAGCTGGCAGGTACGGAGACGGCGCTGGGTGTGTTGCCCAACGGCACGGTGAATGTCTGGGCGCGCGAAATCGGCCTGCCCCTGGATGACCTGAGCGCGTGTGATGTGCTGCTGCATGGCAAAACGCGGCGCATCGATCTGGGCTGCATCAACGACCGCTATTTCCTGCTCATGGCCGGTATTGGCTTCGATGGCGAAGTGACACGAGCAATTGAGCGCAGGCCGGTCAAACGACTGGGGGTTGTCGGCTACCTGCTCGTCGGCGCGCTGCTGGGCCTGGGCTACCCGAATTTCTCGGCCACGCTGAGAATCGATGGCAAAGAGATGAAGACAACGGCCTTTCAAATTGTGGTGGGCAACACACAGCTATGGGGCGGCGCGCTCCAATTTACCTGGCAGGCAAAATGCGATGATGGCCTGCTCGATGTCTGCGTCGTGCGCAAAAGCAGCATCATCGGTCGCCTGGCAACTGCGCTGGACTTTTTGCTGCGCCGCGAACACCGCCGCCAGCGCATCAGCTACCATACCTGCACGTCCATTGAGATACAGACTCGCCAGCCCATTCCCATACAGATTGACGGAGAAATCGGCGGCTTCACCCCCGCAACCTTCACCATCGCCCCCGGCGCGCTGAAGGTCATCGTCCCTCAGACCACGCCGGAAGAACTCTTTTCGCAGGAATGAGTGCATTCGTTTGGCATCAGTGACTACGATTAAACACAAAATTGACGGCGGTAATCGCTGCACAGACGATGGCCAGCCCGATCAATCCCCCTGTCAGGCCAAAAAAACCACCTATACCCGCTATAGTAATGCCAAAAATGATCGCTGTCAGCGGCACCAGTAAACATAATGAGACAATTGCCAGCGCGAGTCGCTGCCCTGCTGAAGCCATCTGACCTCCGAATTGCCCTATTTTCTGCCCTGAAAACCCGGCGAAATGGTCATCGAAGTTGACTCCCTGGCTCTGCTGGCTGCCCGAAGCCCCATAGCCACTCTGGTAGTTCTGCGCGCCCTCTTCATACTCCATCTGCTGCGACATACAAACCTGCTCCTTTTCTTCTCTCATTCAGGCCGTTTTACTCTACAACACCTGTAACTACGTACAACAACGGGGTGGGTTACAAATCTCTTTGCCTATCATCACTACTATAACCGGTTACAACGTGTAAACAGTAGAGAGCTTGCACTTTCCGGCTGCTTGCCACCCTGTGGGAAGCAGCCTCGCATACATTCTTTAGAGAGAGCAAAGGCTGTGAGAGCTATGGTAGGAGCGGTTTTGCACGAACGGCAGCGGGAGCTATTGCAACAGGAGCGCCGCCTGGCAGCCGAGCTACAGGCGTGCCTGGTTGGCTTCGAGGGCGCGGAAGCCTACGCAACGACGCTGCGACAGGTGACGACGGCCCTGGATGAACTCTTCCTGCTGGTCGTCGTGGGTGAATTCAACGCGGGCAAGTCCGCCTGCATCAACGCGCTGCTGCACGCCAACGTGCTGGAGGAGGGCGTGATTCCCACAACGCACCAGGTCATCCTGCTGCGCTACGGGGAGCAGGAGCAGGAACGCCTGCTGGAACCCGCCCTGCTGGAAGTGTTCTACCCGGCGGATTTCTTGCGCGACATCACCATTGTCGATACCCCCGGCGTGAACGCCGTCCTGCGCGAACACGAACGATTGACGGAGGAGTTTATTCCGCGCAGCGACCTGATCCTCTTCGTCACCTCGGTTGACCGCCCCTTCACAGAGAGCGAGCGCGCCTTTCTGGAACGTATCCGGGCGTGGGGGAAAAAGGTGGTGCTGGTGCTGAACAAGATCGACCTGTTGCGCACACAGCAGGCAATGACGGAGGTTCTCGCCTTCGTGCGCGAGCAGTGCGAGCATTTGCTTGGTTTCCAGCCGGACATCTTCCCTGTCTCCGCGCTGGATGCGCAGATGGCACGCACCGCTGTCGGACACGATGCCGTCAACCTGTGGGAAAAGAGCCGTTTTGGGTCGCTGGAAGAGTACCTGTTCCACACGCTCGATGAGGCAGAGCGCGTGCGCCTGAAGCTGCTGAGTCCGCTCGGCGTCATGCAGAGGCTGCTGGTCGAGACGGAACGTTCGGTGGAGCGGCGAGCCAGCCTGCTGGCCGAAGATGCGCGCACGGTCAGCACCATCGAAGAGCAGCTTCACCTCTATCGTGAGGACATGGAACGCAACTTCACGCACCGGCTCAGCCAGATCGAAAACATCGTCCTCGAAATGCGCAATCGCGGTGACCGTTTCTTTGATGATACTATCCGGCTGGCGCGCATCTTTGACCTTGTGCGCGCCGGGCGCGTGCGCGAGGAATTTGAACGCGAGGTGATCGGCGACAGCGCGGGGAACATCGATGAGGCGGTGGAGGGCCTGATCGACTGGCTGGTAGAGCAGGAACACCGCCTCTGGCAGGATGTGATGGAGTACCTGGATCGCCGCCGCCAGGTCAGCGCGCAGCGTGAGGGCGAGATGATCGGCTCGGTCACTCGCCAGTTCGATTACAACCGGCGCGCCCTGCTGCAATCGGTGGCGCGTACCGCCGACAGCGTGGTGAAGTCGTATGACCGGCAGGCCGAAGCGGAGAGCCTTTCAGCAGATTTGCGCACGGCTGTCGCCTCGGCAGCCATCGCCGGAGCAGGCGGCATTGGCCTGGGTGCAGCCATCGTGGCCCTTGTCGGCACGGCGGCAGCCGATGTAACGGGCATCCTCGCGGGCATCGCCCTGATCAGCCTCGGCCTCTACATCATTCCCGCGCAGCGCGCGCGGGCCAAACGCTCCTTCGATGAGAAGATGGCCGAACTGCGCGCGCGCCTGCACAACGCCATGCAGGAGCAATTTCAGAAAGAACTTAGTAATGCCATCAACCGCGTGCAGGAGGCTATCGCCCCCTACACGCGCTTCGTGCGGGCCGAGCAGAAGAAGACGGCGGCCATGCAGGAGCGCCTGCAAAACCTGAACTCCGCCCTGCTCAGTCTGAAAAGCGAGATCGAGCGCGTGGAATAAGCTCTGAAAGAGGCTCTCTCGCATGTCATCCTTAAATGCTCAGGAGGCAACGCCCATGCAACAGGAGAGGAATAGCACGCCTGGAAAAGCTTCGGCGCGCTATGCGATTATCATTGCCAACCCGGAATCACACCGCTTCGCCACAGGCATCGAAGAGCTGCATGAAACGGTGCAGTTCCTGCAACAACATGGCTGGCAGGCCGAACTGCGGCTCACGCAGGCCGCCGACGATGCCCGGCGCTTCACTCGCGAAGCTGTGGAGCAAAAGGCCGCAATGGTCGTCGTGGCGGGCGGCGATGGCACGATCCACGCGGTGATTCAGGAACTGGCGGGTACAGAGACGGCGCTGGCGGTGCTGCCAGCCGGTACCTTCAACGTCTGGGCAAAAGAGACGGGTATTCCCCTCGACATCGCGCAGGCCCGTGACCTTCTCCTGAACGGCAAAGTGCAGCGCATCGATCTGGGCTATGTGCAGAAATACGATCAATATTTTCTCTTGATGGCCGGTATCGGCTTCGGCGGCGAGGTCACGCACGAGGTCAAGAAAGACTCGCTCAAGTGGCTGGGCATCCCCGGCTATATCCTGACGGGCCTGCGGCTCAGTCTGGGCTTTGAAAGCTTCCCCGTCGAACTACTCATTGATGGCAAAGCAGAGAAGACGCGCACCCTGCAGATCGTCGTCGGCAACACCAGGCTCTACGGCAGACTGCTTCAGTTCACCTGGCGAGCAAGGTGCGATGATGGCCTGCTCGATGTCTGCGTCGTGCGCCGCCCCGGTCGCCTGCGCCGGCTCGTGGTCATGTGGGACTTCCTCTGGCAACTGCCGCGCCGCCGCAAATGGATCACCTATACCACCTGCAAAACCGTCGAGGTGCGCACGCGCCGCCCCATCGCCTTCCAGATCGACGGCGAGCCAATCGGCCACACTCCCGCCACCTTCACCATCGCTCCCGCCGTTCTCAACGTCATCGTCCCACAGGAATCGCCGGAGGGTCTGTTCTCGCACCCGCCCATCGCTGAAATGCGCACACAGAACGCCGGTGTATACTAGAAAAGATGGATTGACAACAGGTACACGCTGCTTTACAATATGCTCAGCAATTATACAAAAGGGGTGAGACAATAGCATTACAGTACCAGCAGAACGACGATCACGATGAGCAAACAGACAGGCAGCCCGGACTGGTAATCGACATCAGCCCCGCCCTGCGCCGCCTCAAAAAGGAACGCCAGTAATTGCGCCTGCATTGTTTGCTTATGAGGTAGCTAATGTCCTTCATCAGCAAATCCGCAAAGGCAAGATCACAGCAGACGAAGCAGCACAAACTATAACATACCTTCTTCAGGAGGTATTAGAAATAGACCTGACAAAGGATCCGGCGTTCAATGTGCGAGCCATGCAATTGGCAAATCTTTATGGACTGCCAGCCGTATATGATGCTCATTATCTGGCTCTTGCCGAGCGTGAAGCGTGTGAATTTTGGACTGCCGATACCCGTTTGCTCACAGCCATCAAAGGCAAGCTTGTCTGGGTACACACATTAGATGAAGTCCCCTGATTAATCATGATGCATCAGGTAATCTCGCAAAACGACTGCATCGGAGTGTTCGGCGTCGTGGGCGGAGAAGATGAGGGTGGTTTTCCCATGCTCCGCCAGCTCGCGCAGTTTGTTGACCGCTGTCCGGGCAGGTTCGGTTGCCAGTTCGCTTTCGTAGCGGCGGCGAAACTCCGCGAATTTTTCGGGATCGTGGCCGTACCACCTGCGCAGTTCGGTACTTGGCGCGATCTCTTTGAGCCAGAGATCAATATGCGCCCGCTCTTTCGAGAGGCCGCGCGGCCAGAGCCGGTCAACCAGCACGCGCGTCCCATCGCTCGCCGCCGGTTCGTCATAAGCGCGCTTCAAGGCGATGTTCAGTGACTGCTTGCTCATCCTATGCTCCCTCTTGCATCGAACAGCCATATAACTCCATTACGTAGATCATAGCGTTTTGCCGCTGTATCGTCCAGATGGTGAGCAATCCAGAAAAGCAACAGAAGCTGGATCAGCGAAACGCGGGATAATACGGCATGCCATCGGCCTGCTCAGGCCATGCTGCGCGGAGCTTTTTCGCCATCTGGCCTACGAATGAGCCGAGCGCCTCAAGATGCCCGATCTCTTGCGTTATGTTGAGCGGGAGCGAAGCACGACATGTTTTCCAACTCCCCACACACAGATGCTTCGCTCCCGCTCAGCATGACACGTTCGATACATCCATACATCCATACATCCACAACCGTTTTTCATAGCAGGCTATCTGTGCTATACTGGTGGGCAAGATGGAATACACAGGCAAAGGGAGGAGATGGCCTATGTTCTGTACAAATTGTGGTTCACCGGTCGAGGATGGCGCGCATTTCTGTAGTAGTTGTGGCTCGCCTCTTCAACAGCCGGGCGCTATTTCGTATCAACCGGTACAGCAGGCTGGACAAGGGGCGCGAGGCAGACGCGGGCAGGGACAGGCGGGAGAGCGAGCGACAGCGACAGGGAGAGCAAGGCAGCCGAAGCCGCAAGACCCGTACCAGCCACAGATCAAAGCACTCAAACTGCAACTCAAACAGATGAAGCTCTATCTCAAGCAGATCAATCAGGAAATGGCGATTACTCGCGCCCAGTATCAGGAGATGAGGCCCTTGCTGTTCGGTAGCCTGGCCTGGCATCTTGGCAAGGGCTTCGAGGAATTCCGCCTGTGGAAGCCGCAGCAACAGAAACAGGCGTTGCAGAACCAGATCATGCAGCTTGAACAGCAATTGCTCTCGCTAGAATATCAGCAGGCACAATGGCAGGCTCAACAACAGCAACAGAACCAGCAGTAGCAATTATTCTGACTTCACGTTCGAGAGGAAACAAAAATGGAGGAGCAAACGCCCTCCATTCTATTTTTGCCGACACAGAACAAGAAGTTACGCTTCCTCACTTCTCAGGACGCCGCGCGCGTGAGCGGGGGCCGGAGCCGTAGTCGCCGAAGGGGTCGTCGCGTTCGCGCACGGCCTGGCGGAAGCCGACTTCACTGGCGCGGGCGACGAAGTCGTGGCCTTCCTGCGTGTGACGTGCGATGCCGTCGAAAAGGGAACCGAGCAGGCGACTGCTGGCCATACCCATGTTTTCTACCGTCTGGTTGCAGAGCACCTTAAGCATCATCAACTGGCTGGTGGGAACCTGCGCCATGCGTTTTGCGAAGGCTAAGGCGTGTGCGCGTAGCTGCTCGTCGGGAACGGTTTCCAGGATGAGGCCGATGCGCGCCGCTTCGGGGGCGGGAATCTCGTCGCCGGTAAGCAGGTAGCGTTTGGCGCGCTCAAGGCCGAGACGATAGACCCACATGGCCGTTGTCGGCGTCCCCCAGACACGCGAGGGCGGGTAGCCAAAAGAGGCTCCCTCGGCGGCGATGATAATATCGGCGCAGAGAACCATATCGGTGCCGCCGCCGATACACCAGCCCTGCACGGCAGCAATGGTCGGCTTGGCGGCATACCAGAGCTTCATGTACGTATTGACGAACTGCGAGATCATGCGCAGATCGGAGACGGAATCCCAGATACGCTTGCCCGCGCCTTCAGAAGCCTGAGCCTGTGTCGACCAGTCGAGGCCATAACCGGCGCAGAAGGCGGGGCCGTCGGCGGCGAGCAGGATCACATGCACGTCAGGGTCAGCGTCGGCCTCGTCGATGGCGGCAGCAAGCTCATCACGCAGGGCCGGGGTAATGGTGTTGTATTCATCGGGCCGACAGAGGATGATAGAACGGACGCCAGCCTCGGTCTCCGTGCGCACAGCAGGGGATGTACTCATATAGGGATGCCTCCTGATTTATGGACTATTACCATTTTCAACGGTAATGATGCCTGTGGATATGACGGCCCCCAGGCCACCCGCAAGAGGTGGCCCTACTATACCCGCACGGCTTCTCAGGACGACGGACGCCCTCGCGTATAGTAGGGCCACCTCTTGCGGGTGGCCTGCGGCGACCTTAAGTTAACGCCTATGAGGGCCACCTCTTGCGGGTGGCCTGGGGGCCGGGCAACCTGCGGAGATCACGCTTACAACGGAATATTCCCATGCTTTTTCGGCGGGTTAGAATCGCGTTTGTTTTTGAGCATTTCCAGGGCGGTGATGAGTCTGGGTCTGGTATTGCGCGGCTCGATCACCTCGTCAATGTAGCCACGCTGAGCGGCGATGTAGGGGTTGGCGAATTTGGCCGTGTACTCGGCGATCAGCTCTCTGCGCCGCTGCTCCGGGTCGGCGGCTCTGTCAATCTCGTCTTTGAAAAGGATGTTAACAGCGCCCTCAGCCCCCATGACGGCGATTTCGGCGCTGGGCCAGGCATAGTTGATATCGCCGCGCACGTGCTTGCTGCTCATCACGTCATACGCGCCGCCATAGGCCTTGCGAGTGATGACGGTGATTTTGGGAACGGTGGCCTCGCAGTAGGCAAAGAGCAGCTTGGCCCCGTGACGGATGATGCCGTTGTGTTCCTGACTGACGCCGGGCAGGAAGCCGGGGACATCGACAAAGGTGATGAGCGGAATGTTGAAGCAGTCGCAGAAGCGAACGAAGCGAGCGGCCTTATCAGACGAGTTGATGTCAAGAACGCCGGCCAGCGAGCCAGGCTGCTGCGCCACAATGCCGACGGAACGCCCGTTGAGGCGAGCGAAGCCGATGATGATGTTGGTAGCGAAATGTTCCTGCACCTCGAAAAAGATGCCCTCGTCTACAATATAGCGAATGACGGTCTTCATATCGTAGGGCTTGTTGGGATTATCGGGAATGATCTCGTCCAGCGCCTCTTCGGTGCGCGTGGGCGAATCGAGGGGGGTGAGGCGCGGCGGGTCCTCCACGTTGTTGGAAGGAATGTAGCTGAGCAGGGTGCGAATCTGGCGAATGCAGTCCGCCTCGCTCGGACAGGAGAAGTGCGCGACCCCGCTGGTACTGTTGTGAACCATCGCGCCACCCAGTTCCTCGAAGGTCACATCCTCGTGGGTGACGGTTTTGAGAACGTTGGGGCCGGTGACGAACATGTAGCTGGTCTGCTCCACCATAAAGATAAAGTCGGTGATGGCAGGTGAGTAGACGGCCCCACCGGCGCAGGGGCCCATGATGGCGGAAATCTGCGGGATGACACCGGAGGCGAGGGTATTGCGCAAGAAAATATCCGCGTAGGCGCCGAGGCTGACGACACCCTCCTGAATGCGCGCGCCGCCCGAGTCATTGAGGCCGATGACGGGCGCCCCATTTTTCATCGCCATATCCATGATCTTGCAGATTTTTTCTGCATGCGCCTCCGAAAGGGAGCCGCCGAAAACGGTGAAATCCTGCGAAAAGAGGTAGACGAGCCGACCATCGATATAGCCGTAGCCGGTGACAACACCGTCTCCGGGGATGCGCTGCTCATCCAGACCAAAATCGGTGGAGCGGTGGGTGACGAACATATCAAGTTCGCTGAAGGTGCCGGGGTCGAGCAGCAGATCGATGCGCTCGCGCGCCGTGAGTTTGCCCTTCTTATGCTGTGCCTCGATGCGCTTTTTGCCGCCGCCCAGTCTGGCAGCTTCCCGCAACTCGTGCAGTTCCTGAATTTTCTCCCGCGTGGTTTTCGTACCCGGGGTCGCCTGCTCCTGTGAGCCAGACGTTCGTTCGCTGGTGGTCATGTTGTCGTATCTCCATTGATGACTATATGAATAGCAAAGCTGGTATAACTGAGTATACCATATAGAAAGCCATCTCAGGAAACTTCACCTTCACGAACCCGTCTGACTCTGGATTTTCCACTGGCCCCCTTCCTGAATCAGCTGGTAGCGGTCGGTGCTGCTGCTGCCATCGCTGAAGAAAAAGGTGATGGAACCGGGGCAGGTGGTGCTGGTACAGGCAGCGACATCGGCTGAACTGGTATCGACGGTGCAGGAAGCAACCTTCTTCGCCTGCCAGGAGTAAGCAAAATCCGATTCTTTGAGCTGATTCTTCATGCTGCTGGCTAACTGCGCGTAAGCCGTCTGGTAATCCCCGCTTTTGAGGGCGTTACAGTACGTTGTGAGCGTTTGCGTAGCAGGATTACTGGAAGCGATGAAAGAATGGTTCAGGAAAAACACTACCGAACCGATAATCAGGGCCAGAATGACAACGCCAGCCAGGACAATGAACAGCCAGGCTCTGCCGCTCCCGGCGCGCGTCTCACGAGTTTGTGTCGCCTGACGCGGGGGGGTGGAAGACACCGCAGGAGTAAGAGGCACAGCAGGGGTTGCAGGGGTGGGCGATACAACAAGGGGTGCAGAGTTACGAGTTGACTGCCACGTGGAAGGCTGAGGAGTCTGCCGTGCAAAAGGTTGAGACGGTTGCTGTGGAGCTGACTGTCTGGGAAGAGGCTGAGATGGTTGCCGGGGAACCGACTGCCTGGGAGGCGACTGAAAGGACTGCTGTGGCGCCGATTGCCACGCAGAGGGACGAGATGGTTGTTGTCCCCGTGAGGATGGAAAGCGCGAGGAAGCAATCTCTTGCTGCGTCATTCTTACCGGTTTCCCACAGGTTCTGCAAATAACAGCGGTATCGGGATTATTCGCACCACAATGGACACAATTCATTGCGCAATTCCCTCCAAAATACATGCTTCATTGTATGAAAAATCTCCTGAATCATCGCCCTCCAGCGATACACCGGGAGAAATGGCCCTTCTCTTCCTCTCTGCTTCTTGCAGGATCATGGCAGAGAAATAACACAAGCTCTACTTCGCAAGTGTATATGAATACACAGAAAAAAGCAACTGGGCATAGTAGCTTTGCACATAAAAATTGTATAAAGAAAATCGGCTCGGAAGCGGTCAGCATTTGAGATAGACATGCACGATACGTTATGCTAATATGGATGCGGTCATTCCTGCGCTCATTTGCATCCTGTGATAGAAAATCACGAACAGAACACTATGTTTGTGTAGAAAGGCAGAAAAGCATGTCCTGGAATCCAGATCAGGGTCAAACCCCGCCGGGGCAGGACCCATATTCAGGGTATGGAACTCCCCAGAACCCTTACGGTACGCCGGAAAATCCGTACCAGAATCCCCAGAATCCATATGCAACTCCACCCGCTCCGGAAAACCCATACGCGCCGCCTCCCGCGCCGGAAAACCCGTATGCGCCGCAGAATCCCTACGCGGGCGCCAGCTATGGCGGAGGCTACCAGCAGGGACAGCAGGCATTCGGGTATCAGCCACCGAGGGCAACGCCGCTTCCACCGGGGCAGGCCATCCAGCAACTTCCCAACCAGTATATCAACATTCTGACGCACCCCTCACCCCAGACCTTTGCAGCTGAGATCGGCAAGGCAGACTGGGGCATTGTCTGGGTGCAACTGATTTTCTATGCTGTCATCGCCGCACTCCTGTCCTTTGCAGGCAGTCTGATCTCGCCGTTCAATACCAGCAATATCAACAGTTCCGGCGTCAGTGCCGCTGCCTTTACAGCAATTCTCGGCAGCATCTCCTTTGCCTATATCATCCTCATTCCGATTTTCTTCTTCATTGGCATGGGTATCATCTACGGCCTTGCTAAAGCATTCGGTGGACAGGGAACGTTCCTCCAGCAATGCTATGCCACGCTGCTGTACGAGGTACCGCTCGGCATTCTGGATTCGCTCGTCGCTCTGATCCCGATTGCCGGCGGTTTCATTGCCATTGCCATCGGCATCTACCAGATTGTGCTGCAAATCTTCTCAGTCATGGCGGTTCACAGGCTGAGCGGGGGCAAAGCAACTGCTGTTGTCCTTATTCCGGTGGCCGTCGCCTTCTTGCTTGTCTGTGGGCTTATCGTTGCTCTCATCGCCATTATCGCTTCCGCAGCCAGGCACGGCGGCTACTAGCGGCAGACAGATAGAAAGCAGGAGGCAAGGTGACAGTGGATATTCTGCTCGGCACAACTGTCGGCGGCTATGTACTGAAACAATTTATCGGCAGTGGCGGTATGGGAGCCGTGTACCTGGCGGAGGATCAGGCCATTGGCCAGCAGGTAGCGATCAAAATTATTCGCACGGATAGCATTGATCTGCCCGATGCCTCGGCGGCGGACCGCGCTCTGGAACGCTTTAAGCAAGAGGCTCGCGCGGTCGCCAGCCTGGACCATCTGCATATTCTGCCGCTCTACCGCTACGGTGAGGAGCAGACAGACACGGGGAAGCGCGCCTATATGGTGATGCAGTACCGGCCTGAGGGATCGCTCTGGGACTGGCTGCGCCGTCGGGGAGGCATGCATAGCGGCATCGGGCGCGCCTCTGTGCTGCCGCCCGCCTTGCCGGATGCCTGGCCGCTCGGTCTGGCTGAGGCAAACGAGTACCTGCAACAGGCGGCTTCGGCGCTGCAATACGCGCATGATCGCGGCATCATCCACCGCGATATCAAGCCGGCCAACTTCCTGCTGCGCATCGACGGCGGCCATACCGTTCACCTGCTGCTCTCCGATTTCGGTCTGGCCAAATTTTTCGCCTCCTCCTCCGCCACCAGTTCGATTCTGGGAACGCCGACGTATATGGCGCCGGAACAGTTCGAGGGCAATGCCGGGCCGGAGGCCGATCAATACGCGCTGGCCGTGATGATCTACTTCTTCCTCGCCGGGCGCGCGCCCTTCGAGGGAGAGCCGCTGCGCCTGATGCACGCGCATATTATGGAGCCGCCTCCGCCAATCCGCTCATTCGCGCCTGCCTTACCGCCAGCCATCGAGCCGGTGTTGGCGAAGGCGCTGGCAAAGAGACCGGCAGATCGCTTCCCAACTATCGCCGATTTTGCCTCTGCTTTCCAGGCAGCCATACGCGGGCAGGCGCGCGCGGTTCCGGCACCGCAGCCGCCGCAAGCCCGACCTTATGCACCTGCATCCTATTTCTCTCAGCCCGACCAGCAGACACCCGATAACGCGCCAACGGTTGCGCAACCATTTCAGGCTGCCGCGCCGTTGCCGCCGACCGCGCCTGTCCCCGCGCAGGCCAGCGCATCCAGCGTGGACAACGCGCCGACGGTCATTCAATCAGCGCCAACGTGGCCCGCCCCCGAGATCGATAGCGCGCCAACGGTTGCGCAGCCCTTCTGGACGGTAGGGCAAGCATCAGGCGCCGCGTGGGGATCACCTCCCCTGGCCACCTCGCCGGGGGAATTTGCCGACGACAATGCCCCCACCATCGCGCAACCATTTCTGCCGCCAGCGCAGGGTTGGCCCGCTTTCGATGCTACGGCGGCTGAGAATAGCCCGGCAATGCCCGCACCGGCGGCTGAATCCGGTAAGGTGGGGCGACGCGCCGCGCTGGCTTTGATCGCGGCAGGGGCGGCAGCCATCCTTGTCGGCGGCGGCGGAACCTACCTCTACCTGCATTCCGCGTCCTCAACACCCACAACCGCGATAACCCCGGCCACGAACAGCACCGGCACGACGCCCGGCACAACCGGCGGCCCGATTATCCTCAGCGGCCACCAGGATGTGGTAACGAGCGTGAGCTGGTCTCCTGATAGCACACAACTTGTCTCCACCTCGCGCGACGGCACGGCGCGCGTCTGGTCGCTGGCAAACCGACAGGCCAGCGCAACCTACACGGGCCACCAGGGCGCGGTGCTGACGGCGGCCTGGAGACCCGACGGCTTCTTGCTGGCTTCCGGCGGGGTAGATCAAAGCGTACAAATCTGGGATCCGACCGGGAGCGCGCAACGCAACTTCCCCGGCCTCGGCTCGCCCGTCAGCAGCATCAGCTGGGCAACCAACAACGAGGGGCTGGTGGCAGGGACGCTGGGCAGCGGCGATGATACCATTCTGCTGAAAAGCGGGCGCGTCATCAAATCCGCGCAGAACTTTACCGTTCACGCGCTGGCCTTCTCGCCCGATGGCCACCTGCTCGCGCTCGCTTTCGATGACGGCACTATCGGCATCTACGAAGTGAATAGCCGACATGGCAGAACATTCCACCGGCATATCGGGGCGGTGCTGTGCCTGGCATGGTCACCTGATGGCTCGCAACTGGCCAGCGGCGGCGCGGACCACACAGTCCACATCACAGACGCCAGCAACGGTCGCCCGGTGAAAACGCTCCTGCATCACGCCCCCGTCAACGGCGTGGCATGGGAACCGGCAGGAACAGCGCAGCTGGCTACCGCCTGCGATGATGGCATCGCGCGTATCTGGAACCTGAGCGGCAATAGCCATCTCAGCTACAAAACCTCTGCTGCGCTCACTTCAATCTCCTGGAAGAACAATGGGCTTGCCGCCGGTTCCGCGAACCACAACATCTTCATCTGGAAAGTGTAGCTGTGTCATGCCTGGAATGGTTCTCGATAGTACTTATTACCCCGCTGTATTGAGTCCTGTCTATAGAAGAGACTATAATAGGGGCTGTCTGGCGCACCTGCGCCGATGCTCACAAACAGGGGGTATGGACTCATCGAGAATCGCCTGCGGGCAGAGGGAGACTTACCTGTCTCCAACGGCCTCAAGTTCCTGTGTTGGTGAGCTTACTAAAACAGTAATGCGAAAGAGAAGGTGGAAGTATCACATGGATGTTAAAGGGAATCAGAAAGTAAAGGCTCCCCGGCAGCAAGTATTTCAGGCGTTGTTAAATCCCGAAGTGCTGAAGAACAGCGTTC
>Ga0209810_1001228_pt1 | contig 41246 bp, 41 predicted proteins | sample Coa_R1_7_FD_187159 | JGI IMG/M metagenome (GOLD analysis project Ga0209810, IMG submission 187159) | Surface soil microbial communities from Centralia Pennsylvania, which are recovering from an underground coalmine fire - Coalmine... | ecosystem: Environmental > Terrestrial > Soil > Unclassified... | reverse complement strand
GACCAGGCGCTCGAGGTGGGCGAAGGCCACCGTGCGGTGGACGCCGGCCTCGGCCGCCACCTCCCCGGCCGTCTTCGGCCGGGGGTCGGCGTGGAAGGCGAGCAGGATGCCCCTCCGGGTCGGGTCGGCCAGCACGTCGACGATGGCCTCCACCTCGGATCTGGCGTCCATTTCGACCCACTCTACCCACGTTTCGCGACCCGGCGACTTCGGGCCGTGCTCCGAACGCGGAACCGGAGGTCACCTCCCGCCGGTCGTTCCCCGTGCCGGGGCTCGCGCCGTCAGACCTGCCGCCTCTCCGAGGCAGAGCCGGCCCCGTTCGGGCACGGCGAGGCCGTGGTGCAGACCAGGGGCGGGCGGCGGACAAGTGACGGACCCACTCCTCGGCCAGCCGGCGGCCGTCGTGGGACGCGACGAGCGTTGGGCCAGCCGAACCGCGGTTCGACGAGGCTGTCGTCGCCGGGCAGGGCCCCGCCCGGTGCGAACGGCCGGCCGCTAAAGGGTAGGCGCAGCGCTCGTGGGCGTCGACCACCGCCTCCGGCCGAGGACGCCGGCGGCCCGCGTGCCCGGGGTGTGCACGTTCGGCCGCGTCCGTTGCGGTGAGCGGTGATTGTCCAAAGACGGCCTCGCGGCTGCGAGCTCTGGCGAACTCCGGCCGGGAGCGGTGCTCCCGGTCGCGGTCCAGCACCGGGTCGATAGCGGCACCCCGCCGGACGCAGGATCGCAGCAGCACCCGCTCCAGGAGCTGGTGGGACTCGGGGTGGCCGGGGTCGGCGAGGGCCTCGAGGATGTCCTGGTTCGTCCAGGCGTCCCCGCAGTCCTCGGGAGGGCGGGCTCGCTGGCCGGCCAGGCAGACGGGGTAGCGGGCACCGGGCGCGGCGGGAGCCTCTCGACGATCAGATGGTGCTTCCAGCCGTCGCCGGAGTCGTACTCCTAGAGGAGGCGATCTCGAGGGGAGGTGGCGAGGTCGCAGAGCCCGACCCCGGGTTGGTCGTGGGTCCAGGAACCGAGGATCCCGTCGAACGCGATCGGTGGCCGTGGCCCTCGAAGCGGCGACCGCCGACGGTGAAGGCATGGGAGCGTTCGCCCTCCCAGCCCATCACGACCCGGAGGGAGGTTCGCTGCGTTCTCTCGCTCACCTCGGGATTCCCCCACCTCCGTCGTCCAACCGCCCTGCCACCGAGGGTCCCCCTTCCCGACCGAGGTCGACGACCTCCAGAGCCGGTCCGGTGCGGGTTCGACCACGACCGGTGGCCACAGGGGCTCGATCGACGACAGGGACGAGGCCATCGGGTCGCCCCCCGCCCCGGGCCTGATGACGGCTGAGCGTACCATCCGCGCTCCATCGCCGAGCGGCGCCGTGACTCCTGCGCAACGGCGGTCTCCGCGGCCTCGATTCGGCCACCCGGGTCCCGGCCCATCTCGAAACGCTCCGGCGACCAGGGCGGCCCCGGTGGTGAGGGCGGTGCCGGCCCATCGCGGTGAGCCGGCGCCGCCGGCGCCCCGGCCGCCGGCCGTGGTCTCCGACGGGGCCCCCGCTCGTCTCAGCGGCCGCCTCCGGCGACCAACGCCCGGGTCTGGCTCAGCAGGTCGGACATGGTGCTCACCGGCACGCTGTTCCGATACCAGACGTGGCCATCCGGCGTCAGCAGGAAGTAGACGTCCGGCGTCCCCGAGGGGTCGTAGGCGCGGCTCAGGGATTCCGTGGCCAGCCCCCAGGTCCAGCCTCGATCCCCGAAGGCCGGCCCCGCAGCCTCCTGGGCGAACTGGGCGAGGTTGGCAAGGGCCTGGTCCTGAGGCCCGAAGTCGCCCGCCAGCCCCAGGGCGACCACCTGCACGTCCTCCTTCGAGAGCTGGTTCAGGTGCTGCGCGACCGCCGGGATGCTGGCGGCGCAGCTGGCGCAGCCGCCGGCCACGAACCAGAGGAGCACCGGATGTCCGCGCAACCCCGCCACGCTCGACTGGCGCCCGTCCACGGTAACGAACGCCCCATCGGGAGCCAAGGCATGGGCACCCGCGCCCGAGGTCGGCCCGGCCGGCACCGAGCCGGGCCACCCGCAGCTCCCGAGCAACACCGTCGTTCCGGCCAGAGCCACCAGCACGGCGAGGACGCGCAACGGCCTCTTCCGAACGCCCGCTCGGCGGTCACCGGCCACCACCGACCGTTGATGCAAGACCTCACGACTCATCGCCGACCTCCGACGTCAGGACAGGATGTGGAACGGTGAGAGCGCGGCCCCATCACCGCAGGGCTCGCGCCTGGGCCAGCAGCTCGGGCATGCTGGCGCTCGGGGAGCTGTTGACGTAGACGATGCGTCCGTGCTCGTCCAACAGGTAGTAGATGTCCAGGTAGCTCTGGGGGTCGTAGGTCTGGCTCAGCTCCTGCGAGGCGCTGCCGAAGGTCCAGCTCGGGTCGCGGCCCGAGGTCTGCGCATAGGTGCGGACGAAGCTGGGAAGGCTCGGCCCCGGCTGCCCCAGGTCCTGGTAGAGCTCCAGCTCGACCACCCGGACACCGGTCGCGCGCAGGGCGTCCAGCTGCGCGGACATGGTCCGGGTGCCGGCCTGGCAGGAGTCGCACCAGGTGGTGACGAACCAAAGCAGGGTGGGTTGGCCCCGCAGGGAGGCCACCCGTTCGGTCTGCCCGGAGATGGTGGTGAAGGTCCCATCGGGGGCGAGCTGCCCGACCGCCTGCTGGGTCCCCATCGGGCTCCCGCTCTGCCCGCCGCCCGTGCCGGCCGAGGTGGCCGGGGCCGAGGTGGGGGCTCCCTGGTCGAGCCGATGCAGCCCGAAGGCGAGGACGGCGACCGCCAGCACGATCAGGCCTCCCACGGCCAGGGCCAGCCGTCGGGTCCGCGCCGCCCGCTGGCGCGCCGCCCCCCGCTTTCGGTGGCCGGGGGTCGGCCGGGGAGCAGGGCGGCGGCTCATCCCGCGATCTCACCCTCGGGATCGCCCACCGAGGGCGCGCAGCAGCCCTCCACGTCGCCCGCCGGTGCGCACTCGCCGGCGAGGCAGGCGGCACGGGCCAGCTTCCGGAGCGCGCTCCAACCGGCCAGCACCAGGACGGCCAGGCTCCCGGCCAGGAACGGCGTCTGGTGCACGGCGAAGAAGTACTGGAGGGCCCCGGTGGTGCCGTACAGGCTGACCGCCGACAGGCCGGCGAAGGCGAGCAGGGTGGGGATGATCGGCGTGCAGCAGAGGAAGCTCGGGAGCAGGCTGGCGATGAAGGCGAGGCCACCCACGGCGCCGGTCCGGGCGGCGACGGCCCGGCGTGTCGCGTGCACCTGCACGACGACCAGGAAGGCCATCCCGGCCCCGAGCACCAGGCTCCAAGCCAGGAGCCCGGGGGTCAGGAAGGCCCAGTTGGCGAGCGACAACCGCTGCGTGTAGTTGTAGGGGAGGAGGATGGTGTAGGCGAACGCGATCGCCGCCGCCACCGCCGTCAGCAGCGCCCGGTTGCGTCGCGAGGCGAGCAGGCCCACCAGCACCGCCCATGTCGATGCGCCGCCCGCCGGCCGGCCCGTCCTCGCCCCGGCCGCGAGCATCCCCTCCACCCCTCTCGCCTCCGCCCTCGGAGGCCAGATCCGTCGAGGACGGCGACCGCGATCCGGTGTCCTCGGCATCCCTCGAGGCCCCGACCTCAGCGCCTCGCCCCGGACCGAGCCGACGGCGTCGGGACCACGGGAGCCTCGCCCTCCTCGTCCCGGATGGTGCGCTCCCCGGCCGGTGGGCAGCACTCGACCGCGGCCCGGCGCCCGCGACGGATCGCCCAGAGGGAGGCGCCAACCACGGCGACGGCGAGTACCACCACCCCGGCCAGCAGCATCCCGTGGGCCGCGAGCCAGGAGCCGATCCCGAGCGACGCCACCAGGGCCAGGAGGAAGGGGCCGCCGCAACAGAGGAGCATCAGGGGGATGGCGAGCAGCGCCCCCAGCCAGCCCCAGCCCGACCCCTCGTCGCTCCGATCGTGGCTCACCATCTCGACCTCTCTGCGCCCTTGGTCACGCTCTGGCACACCCGCGGTGGGCGCCGGCTCCTCGACGCGGGACCGTTTCACCGGGGTCGCCCGCCCGCGATGGCACCGGCCAGGTTCCAACCGCGCATGGCTCGATTCTACTACAAATTCGTAGATCTACAGATCCGTCGTCATCGTGTGCCCGGCCGGTTCCGTCAGCCCGAGTCGCCGGCGGCGGTCCGACGATGCCCCCACCGCCAGGTGGGACGGAGTCCGATCGCCGCCACCCCGACGGCGCAGGCCACGAGCCCGCCGGCCGCGGGATCGCGATCGGCGAACGCACAGATCGACCACGAGAACCCGGCCACCAGGACCGCGCTCAGCGCCCCCACCAGGGAGTTCGTCCGCGGATCGGAGCGGGCGGGCTCCTGGAGGCGACGGATCCGATAGCGCAGATGGGCGCCGTCGACGAAGGAGGGGGCATCGCTCGAAGCGTGGGCCAGTCCCACCCGGGCCAGGGCCGCGAGCAGGGAGGACCTGCCCACCAGCCTCGCCGCCTCCTCGTCCGCCGCCGCCTCCATCTCCCGACCGAGCCCGGCCCAGGCCCGGCGAACCGAGGGAAGGAAGCCGTAGGCCCCAGCCACCACCGCTCCCAGCAGGAGCAATCTCGGGTGCCCGAGACGCACGTGCGCCCCCTCGTGCTCGAGGACCGCCTCCTGCTCGGCGGGATCGAGCATCGAGAGCAGGCCGGTGGTGACGACCGCGCGCGGCCGCACCACCCCACCGGCATAGGCGAGAGGCCGGCCTGAGGGGATCACCCACACCACCCCTCCGCCCCGGAGACGTCGCTCGTCGGCAGCGGCCAGCGCCACCTCCCGCAGCTCGGCCCGCCGCGTCCGCACCGAGAGGCGCACCGCCTGCCAGACCAATGGAGCAAGCGCACCCAGCGCGACGGCGTCGGTCACGAGCCGCCACCCGCCGGCGTCCAGCCCGAGCCAGCAGCCGGCGGCGTGAGGATCGCCGCCTGTCGCCAGGGCCGTGAGGGCGGCGCCGAGGCAGGCCAGCCACCCGGCCGGGAGCAGGGCCAGCGCCAGCAGGGTGACCAGGTGGGCCGCACTCAGGAGCCGAGGCGAGGCACGTGCGAAGTCACGGCCCGTGAGCATCCACGGGAGCAGGAGGAAGAGTGCCAGGGCGAGCGTGGCGAGCCCCAGGCGGATCACGACCGTCGCATCCGGGCAAGGACAGCGGCCAGCTCCTCGAGCAGGCCGGGGTCGTCGAGGTCCTCGACCAGCCGGGCGAGGACCGCCCGCGGGTCGCGCGCCGAGGCCAACAGCCGCTCGATGGCCCGCGCCGTGAGGGCATCGGCGTCCCCGGCCGCGCGGTAGCGATAGCTCTTCCCCTCCAGGCCGCGCTCGACCAGGCCCTTGTCGACCAGGCGCGAGAGCACCGTCATCACCGTGGTGTAGGCCCGGGGCGGACCGGGGAGGCGTTCCACCAGCTCCCAGCCGGTCACGGGCTCGCGAGCGGCCCACAGCTGCTGGAGGATCTCGGCCTCGAGCTCACCGAGGCGATGGCCGGCGATCACCCGTCTCGGCATGGCAGGGTCCATTCTCCCTTGTCCGCCCCCACCCCGCAGCCTCCGCCGACGCCCTGGCAAGGCCGGAGGTCGCTCTCGGACGTCACCTCCGCCAGGCGACGGACGTCGTGCTCCCGCGGCGGGCACGGAGGCGAGCACCGGTGGCGCTCACGCCCGGCGGCGGGAGGCCACCAGGAGCCCGTAGTTGGAGACGCAGAAGGGGACGAGGTAGGTCAGCCCCACCTTGACCCAGGTGAGAACGGTGGCGTGGCCCGCGAGGACGACGTCGAGCTGGTTGATCAGAAAGAGGAGACTGCCGACGACGATCGCCGCCCCGGCGGTGCGCCGGAGGCAGTCCGCACGGAGGCAGACCTGGGGGAGCTGACGCCAGCTCTCCCATGCCAGCGGGGCGAGCCGACGTTCATGTCCCTCCGCCTCATTCCGGCCCGAATCGACGTGCGCATCCATCGATCTCCCTCGGACCTCCTTCCGATATGCGCCCCGAAGGAAGCCTGACGGGCAGCCGTCACGACCGCCCACAGAGCCCCTCGGTCAACGGCTCCCAGCGTCCCCTGGCGAGGTCGGCGGCCTCCTCCAACCCCAGCACCCGCCCTCGCAGACCACGCTGTTCCGACCAGGCTCGAGCGGCCCTCGGGCTCTCGAAGAGGTTGCTGTTCGAGCACCAGTCCAGGTAGAGGTTGCGGCAGCGCTCCCGGTGGGCGTCGTCGGGGCGAAAGACCACCAGCGAGCCCGGTCCTGGCCGGCCGTGGCGGAAGCGTACCTCGAGCGGCGTGCCGCTCCAGGGGCTGACGGAGCGGCCCACCCCGTCCGCGCGCAGCGCCCCGAAGATGCCGAGCAGGTCCCAGGCACACCAGGTCCAGAAGCCCCGCCCGGCGATCTCGATCCGGTGCCGATCCGGCTCCACGTTGAGGCCGGCAGCACCCATCACCCGGCCTCCGGCGTCGAGGCGGATCCGGCCCGCGCCCTCCAGCTCGACGACCGCGACCTCGACCTCCTCGACCGGCCGGCCGAGGTCGGAAGCGAGTTCCCGGATGGACACCGCCCGCCCCGTCCGGAACAGACGCCGGAAGGCGGCCCGGCCGATCGCGTCGCTCAGCGTCTCGGGCATGGCTCGTCCCTCCCGACCTCAGGCGGCGCAGCAGCTCAGCCGGCTCACGTCGCGGGTGAAGGCCTGCGCCGCCAGCTTGAAGCCCTCGGCGAAGGTCAGGTAGGGCGCCCAGGTGGCCGCCACCTGGTCGGTGGTGAGCCCGAAGCGCACGGCGTAGACCGCGGCCTGGATCACGTCCCCGGCCCCCTCCGCCACCATGGTGACGCCCAGGATGCGCCGGCTCGCGGCCTCGGCCACGATCTTGACGAAGCCCCGGGTGTCGCGGTTGACCAGGGCCCGGGGCACGGCCGACAGGGGCAGCACCCGGCAGGAGCAGGCGATCCCAGAGGCCGCCGCCTGCTCGTCGGTCAGGCCCACGGCGGCGATGACGGGGCTGGTGAAGATGATCCGGGGAAGGGCGGTGAGGTCCACCTTCTGCCCGTCTCCGTGGAGGGCGTTACCGGCGGCCAGGCCACCTTCGTAGGCGGCGACGTAGACGAACTGCGGGTGGCCGGTGACGTCTCCCGCCGCCCACACCCTCGGGTTGGTGGTGCGCAGGGTGTCGTCGACCCGGATCGCGCCCCGCTCGGTGGTGGCGATGCCCGCCCGCTCCAGGCCCAGGCCGACGGTGTTGGGCCGACGCCCGGTGGCGACCAGGATCTGGTCGGCCTCGATCGCCTCCGGACGCCCGTCCCGCTCCAGGCTCACCACCCGCCGCCCCTCCCGGCGATCGACCGCGGTGATCCGGGCCTCGGTCACCACCCGGGCGCCCTCCTGCTCCAGGACGGCCTGCAGGGTCTCGGCCACCTCCGGCTCCTCGAAGGGCGCGATCCGGGGCGCCAGCTCCAGGAAGGTGACCCGGCTGCCCAGGTGCAGGAAGAGCTGGCCCATCTCCAGCCCGATGGCGTTGGCCCCGATCACCACCAGCTCCCGGGGCGGCTCACGTAGCTCCAGGGCGGTGGTGCTGGTCAGGTAACCGGCCTCCGCCAGCCCCGGGATCGGGGGCGCGGCCGGCGAGGCTCCGGTGGCGACGACGAATCGGGAGGCCGTGATCCGCTCCCCGGCGCAGGAGATCGTCTCTCCGTCCGCGAACTCGGCCCACCCCCGGCAGACGGTGAAACCGTAGTCCTCGGCCAGATCGAGGTACTTCTCCGCCCGCAGCCGTTCCACCAGCTCGGCCTTGGCGTCGACGAGTGCGCCCAGGTCGACCCCCTCGGCGCGGGTCGCGACCCCGGGAAAGGGAGGATGTCCGGCCCGGTGGTAGGCCTCGGCCGGGGCCAGCATGGCCTTGGAGGGGATGCAGCCGACGTTGACGCAGGTCCCGCCCACCGCGTTGGCCTCCATCAGCACCACCCGGGCCCCGGCCTCGGTGGCGGTGATGGCGGCGGCGAAGGCGGCCGAGCCCGAGCCGAGCACGACCAGGTCGTAGCTCCCCGACCCCTCCCCCGCCAGCGGCTCGACCCCGTGCCCTTCCTCGACCACCTCCTCGATCGATCGCACCCGGTAGCCGGCCGCCTCGACCGCGGCCACCAGCTCGCGGTCGCCGGCCGCAGCCGGGTCGAAACGGGCCTCCCCTCGGCGCCAGTCGGCCACCACCCGCCGGGCCCCGGCGGCGGTCAGCGCCTCCGTCACCGTCTTCTCGCAGTGGGCGCAGGTCATCCCTTCGATGCGCATCAGCCGGGCCGCCATGGCAACGCCTCCTCGCTTCATCCGGCCAGCCCGCGGCCCTCCGTAGGAGGTAGGGTCGGACCGGTTGTAATATCCTGTTTTCCAGATATGTTACCTGTCGCGCCCACGGTCGACACCACCGCCCTGGCCCGCTTCTTCCGGGTGCTGGGCGACCCCACTCGGCTTCGCATCCTGGAGCTGCTCCAGGGCGGCGAGCGGACGGTGGGCGAGATCGTGGCTGCCGTCGGCCAGCCCCAGCCCCGGGTCAGCACCCACCTCGCCTGCCTCCGTCACTGCGGGTTCGTGACCGCCGAGCGGCGGGGCCGGGAGGTCGTCTACCGGCCCGTCCTGGAAGGGGTGGAGGAGGTCCTGGCCCGGGCGGCGCGAGCCATGGCGCCGGTCGGCGAGCGGCTCGCCACCTGCACCCGGATCGGACCGGAGTGGGTGTGAGGGCCCGGCCGGCGCGGGAGGAGAGGGCCGCGCTCGACGATCAGGGTCGATCGTGGCACGGGCGCCGTCGATGGAGAGGTCAGGCGACGCCGAAGGCGTCGTAGGCGGCGGCCAGGATGCCCGCGTAGCCGGTGCAACGGCAGAGCTGGCCGGAGACCACCTCCTCGATCTCCTCGCGACCGACCAGGCCGCGACTCGGCCAGAGCTCGGCCAGGGCCATCAGGAAGCCGGGCGTGCAGAAGCCGCACTGGAGGCCGTGGTGAACGTGGAAGGCGCGCTGCAGCGGGTGCAGCTCACCGTCCCGGGCCAGGCCTTCCACGGTCGTCACCTCCCGCCCGTCCGCCTGGACGGCGAAGAGGAGGCAGGAGCGGACCGACGCGCCGTCGAGCAGCACCGTGCAGGCCCCGCACACCCCGTGCTCACAGCCCAGGTGGGTGCCGGTCAGCATCGCCCGCTCGCGGATGAAGTCGGCCAGGGTCATCCGTGGCTCGACCTCGGCCGTCACCGGGCGGCCGTTGACGCGAAGCGTGATCGACCTCATGCCCGCACCTCACCGCCGCCGGCGAGCGCACCCAGGGCGCGCCGGGCCAGCACCCCGACCAGGTGCCGGCGGTAGCCGGCCTCGGCGTGGATGTCGCTGGTCGGCTCGGCCCGCCGCACCGCCAACTCGGGCAGCTCGTCGACGGGACCGTCGACGCGATAGCAGCGAGGGGCGGCGCCGAAGACGCCGACCCGCCCCGTGGTCCCGTCCGGCCCAACCCCGGCCACCACCCCTGCGATCGCGAAGTCGAAGGCGCGGCGGCTCACCTCCAGCACCTTCCAGCGCCATCCGGCGGGCGGCCGGAGCCGGAGCCGGAGGGCGAGCTCGTCGGGCTCGAGGCTGGTGGTGAAGGGACCGAGCAGAAGATCCTCCACCGGGACCTCGCGGAGGCCACGCCGGGAGCGGACCTCGAGGGTGGCGTCGAGCACCAGCGCGACCGCGGCGAGTTCGGCCGCCGGATCGGCGTGGCAGATGCTGCCGACCACGGTGCCGCGATTGCGGATCGTGGGGTGCCCGACCAGGCGCAGCGCCTCGGAGACGAGCGGCAACCCCGCTCGCTCGACGGCCCGCTGCCTGGCGACGGCCCCGATCGTGACCTGGCCGCCGGCGATCTCGATCCCGCCCAGCTCGTCCTCGAGCCCGTTGACGTCCACCAGTACCGCCGGCCGGGCGAGCCGGAAGGCGAGCATGGGCACCAGGCTCTGCCCTCCGGCCAGCACCTTGCCCTCCTCGCCCGCCCCGGCCAGGGCCGCCAGGGCCTCGTCGACCGAGGCGGGCGACTCGTACGCGAAGGGCGCCGGCTTCACCTCATCGATCCTCGTACCTCGGCTCGCGCTTCTCGAAGAACGAACGCACCCCCTCCACGTAGTCGTGGGTGCTGCGCAGCATGGCGTAGGCCTTGCGCTCGATCTCCATCGCCGCCCCCAGGTTGGTATCCATGCCGTGGTTGAGCGTCGACTTGAGGGTCGCGAGCGCGAGCGGAGAGTACCGGCAGAGCTCGTCCGCGATCCGAAGGCTCGCCGCCTCCAGCTCGGGAGCGGGCACGACCTCGCAGACGAGGCCGCAGTGCAGGGCTTCCTCCGCGCCCATGCGCCGGCCGCGGAGGATCATCTCCTTGGCCCGGGACCAGCCGATCAGGCGGGACAGGCGCTGGCTGCCGCCCGAGCCCGGGATCTGGCCGCGGGTGATCTCGGGCAGCGCGAACTCGGCGCGGTCGCTGCAGACCCGGATGTCGCACATGAGCGCCAGCTCGAAGCCGGCCCCGAAGCAGTAGCCGTCGACCGCGGCGATCACCGGCTGTGGGATCTCCTCGACCGTGGCCAGGTTCTCCCCGAGGTGCGCGAACTCATACGGCTCGCGCTCCAGAAAGCCCCGCATGTCGCCGCCGGAGCTGAAGCAGCCACCGGCCCCGGTGACGATGATCACCCGCACCGAGCGGTCGCGCCCGAGGTCGCCGGCGATGTCGCCGATCGTCTGCCGCATCTCCCAGCTGATGGTGTTCCGCTTCTCCGGGCGGTTGAGGGTAAGGCGGACGACGGGGCGGTCCGGCAGCCGTTCCACGACGATGTCCTGGCTCATCTCGCTGTCGCTGTCTCCTGCAACCACTTCCAGATCTTGCTCCCGTGCACGGGCAGCTCCGTGATCTCGACGCCGCGCTCCGAGAGCGCGTCCGCGATCGCGTTGGCGACCGCGGCCGGCGCGCTCATGCTGTTGCCCTCGCCGATGCCCCTGGCGCCGCTGGGCACGAAGGGGGTCTCCCCGTGCCGGTGGTGGATGTGCACCTCCGGGATCTCACGTGCAGTCGGGCACAGGTAGTCCGCGAAGGAGGTCGCGAGCGGCGTGCCGGCGCGGTCGAAGACCAGCTCCTCGTAGAGGGCCCCGCCCACGCCGTGGGCCAGGGCCCCCATCACCTGGCCGTCGGCGAGGAGCGGGTTCAGGATCCGGCCCGAGTCGTGGACCGTCCAGTACCCCCGGATCGCGACCTCGTAGGTCTCCGGGTCGATGTCGACCAGGCAGAGGTCGGCGACCGCTCCGTAGCAGATCGAGGAGTCGACGGTGTCGTCCTGGCCGGGGCTCCGGGCGAGGTGCGAGCTGAAGCTCGCGGTCACGTGGAGCAGGGGTTCCACCCCGGCCGGGAGCGCGCCCGGGTCCCAGTGCGCGAGCCCGGCCACCCGGCGGATCGGAAGGGCGCGATCCGTGCCCCTCACCCGCACGCTGCCGTCGACCAGCTCCAGATCGTCCGGGCTGGCCTCCAGGATCCCGGACGCGATCGCCCTGAGGCGGGCCTTCAGCGCGGCGCAGGCGCGGATGACGGCCGAGGAGGTGATGGGGGCGAAGCGGCTCGAATAGGAGCCGGAGGAGACGTTCCAGGCCTGGGCCGCGGTGTCGACGCCGGCATCCACCCGCACCGACGAGATCGGCACCCCCAGCTCATCGGCCACGATCTGGGCCGCGACCGTCTCGTGGCCCTGGCCCTCGGGCGCGGTCGCGATCCTGAGGCGCACGTTGCCCAGCGGGTCCATGGTCAGCGTCGCGCTCTCCGTGCAGCCCGACTTGCCCAGTCCCCGCGAGCGCTCCTCGGGCGTCCGGGCCAGCTCGATGTAGCCCAGGTTGGTGCCGGAGGGATCGATCACCATGGCCATCCCGACGCCGGCGAGACGGCCCTGGGCGCGCAGGCGGTCACGCTCGGCGACCAGGCCCGGGTAGTCGGCCCGGGCCAGCAGCTCGTCCAGCAGGGCGGGGTAGTCGCCGGGGTCGTAGACGCCGCCCAGGGGGGTCCGGTAGGGCATCTCCGCGGGCGGGACCAGGTTGCGCCGCCGTACCTCGGCCGCATCCAGACCCAGCCTGCGGGCGACCATGTCCACCAGCCGCTCCAGGGTGAAGTAGAGCTGCTGGCCGCCGAAGCCGCGGTTGAGCCCGGTCGGGGGCCGGTTGGTCAGCACCGCCCTGGCCTCCACCGCCAGGTCGCGAATGCGGTAGGCACCGGTCAGGTTCCCGAAGCAGCGATAGAGGGTGGCCGGCTCCGGAGGCCGCAGGTGGGCGCCGACGTCGTCGGTGATCTCGAGCCTGAGCGCGGTCATCCGCCCTTCGGCATCGACGGCGACCTCGGCCCGCGTGACCCGGTCGGTGCCGGCCTGACTCGCGACCAGGTCCTCCCAGCGATCCGCGGTCCAGCGCACGGGGACCCCGGCCAGGCGGCTGGCCAGGGCGACCAGAGGGATGTAGGCGTACACCCCCGACTTGATGCCGAAGCTGCCCCCGATGTCCGGGGGGCAGATGAGCCGGACCCGGTTCTCGGGCAGCCCGAGGCAGGCCGCGATCAGGGGCTGCATCACGAAGGGGCCGTGGAAGTTGCTCCAGACCGTCACCTCCTCCTCGGCGTGACTCCAGTCGGCCAGCACCGCGTAGCACTCGATCGGGGTGGAGCTGTAGCGGGGGAAGCGGAAGGTGGCCCCGACCCGGTGGGCGGCCCGGGCGAAGGCGCCCTCGGGGTCGCCGAACCGGAAGCTCCGCGAGGTCACCACGGGCGCCCCCTCCACCTCCATCTGGACCGGGAGCGGTTCGTACTCGACGCGGACCCGCTCGGCGGCGTCCTCGGCCAGGTAGCGGTCGCGGGCGACCACCACCGCCACCGGCTCGCCGACGTACCGGGCGCGGCCGATCGCCATCGGCCAATACGGTTCGGCGCCGTCGACGCCGACGCTGAAGGGCCGGAGCCATCGCCGGCCGTCCTCGGGGCCGACCACCGCGAGCACCCCCTCGCTCGCGAGCGCCGCCGAGGCGTCGATCGACCTGATCTCGGCGTGGGCGTGCGGGCTGCGGACGAAGGCGACATGGTGGACGTTGGCGACCGGTGCCAGGTCGGCGACGAAGCGGCCCCTGCCGCGCAGCAGCCGCGCATCCTCGAGGCGGGGCACGGGCCGGCCGACGTACCTCACCGGCCCAGCTCCTGTTCACGGCTCAGCTCCTGGTAGTGGCCGGCCAGCAGCTCCCGGCGCAGGACCTTGCCCACCGGGCTCTTCGGGATCTCGCGCACCAGCACCACCCTCCGCGGCCGCTTGTAGGCGGCGAGGCCGGGGTGGCGCCGGGCGTAGTCGAGGACCTCGTCCGGGCTCAGACGGCCCTCGTCGCGGGGCACGACGAAGGCGGTGACCGACTGCCCCCAGCGCTCGTCGGGGAGGCCGCAGACCACCACCTCCGCCACCCCGGGGTGCCGGGCGATCGCGTCCTCGACCTCGATGGGGTAGACGTTCTCGCCGCCGGTGATGATCATGTCGTCCACCCGGCCCTCGACCCAGAGGTCACCCTCGTCGTCCAGCCGGCCCAGGTCGCCGGTGAAGTACCAGCCGTCCCGGATGGCGGCCTCGGTCGCGTCCGGGCGATGGAGGTAACCAGCGAAGGCTTCGTCACCGTCGACCGAGGCGATGATCTCACCCACCTCACCGGGAGCGACCTGCTCGGCCGGACCGACCCGTCGCTCGCGGGCGGGCGCCACGAGCCGGATCCGGGCGTGAAGGCCGGGCCGCCCGGCACAGCCCGGCTTCTCTCGCTGCCGGGGCGAGACGGTGAAGGTGTAGATCTCGGTCGACCCATAGTGATTGACGAAGACCTCGGGATCGAACGCCGCCACGCACTCCTGGACCAACGAGGGCTGCATCGCCGCCCCGGCGTAGGCGAGCCTGCGGCAGGAGGGCAGCGTCATCCCCTCCTTCGCCATTCGCCGGAGGAGGATGTGGTAGGCGGTGGGGACCAGGTACAGGCTCGACACCCGGTGCCGGGCCAGGAGCTCGAGGACCGGTCCGTCACCGATCGCCCCCACCGGGACGTAGAGGCCGTTGACCAGGATCATCGACAGCAGGCACCGAATGCCCATGGTATGGGCGATGGGCATGGCGCCCAGGGTCCGTTCTCCCGGACGGTAACCGCACTGGACGACGTGGGCCACGCTCGCCGCGTACTCCGCCCGGTGCGTGCGCGGCACCCCCTTGGGTAGGCCGGTGGTGCCGGCCGTGTAGAGGATGACGCTGAGCCCGGAGTCGTCGTTCGGCGGCGAGCCGATGGGCTCCACGCCCCGGGCCGCCGCCTCCAGCTCACCCACGTGGAGCGTCAGGCGGGGCGGCCGGTCGAGCCCCTCGACGGCTTCACGGGTGCCGTCATCGTAGAAGAGGGCGATGGCGCCGCTGTCCGCGAGGACGTGACCCAGGTCCCGGGACCGGAAGCGGAAGTTGGCGGGGACGCAGACCGCGCCGGCCAGCTGAACGGCCAGGTACAGCGTGGCCAGCTCCTCTCCGTTCCGCATCGACATCGCGACACGGTCACCGGGTCGCACCCCGTTCCTCCGCAGCCAGCCGGCCACGGTGGCGGCACGACGGCACCATTCGCCGTAGTCGAGGATGCCCTCCTCGTCCGCGATCGCGGGCAGCTCCGGGTACCGGAGCGCGGCGGCTTCAAAGGCCCATCCGATGTGCATCTCACCTATCCCTCCAGGACCCTCCGGACGCCATCATCCGCCCACACCCTCGGATCACGATCATGGCTCAGGACCTGCCCGGTGGGCACCGGCCGATGGACATCCGGGCGGGGTGTCGCCCCGGGCGCCCTCCGGTCCCGACCATCGCCCTGCGCCCGCCTCGTCAACCCCTGCCTCGCTCCGCAGGCCAACCACCATCGCCTGCTCGGTGAAGCGCCGTTCTCATCCCCCGCCCCCCTCCCTACCCTCGCCGGGCATGTCCGCCCTCCCCCTCCCTCCCGACCCCGCCGGCGGGATGGCCGAACGCCACCGCCGCCTCCTCCTCGACCACTCCGACGAGCTCCTGGCCCGGGTGGAGGAACTCCGCCTCGCCGGCCAGTACCTCCTCCCCCCCGGCCTGGCCGAGGCCATCCGCAAGCTCCAGCTCCGGCTCGACCAGACCGCCACCAGGCCCCGCACCCTGCAGGCCGCCCACCAGACGGTGTTCGCCGTCCAGCAGCGCCTGATGGCCGCCAACCCCCGCCACCCCCAGCCGCGGCCCCACCTCGGCCGGGCTCAGGGCACCGCCCGCGTCGCCCGCCTGCCCGGGGATACGACCTGGAAGTTCCTCACCCTTCCCGCCGTCCTCCCCGGCCGGAGCCAGGCCGAATGGCGCGAGCTGGTGGAGGCCACCGTCGAGCGGGCGCTGGACCGCTGGGTGCTGGCCCAGACCCGGGCCATCGCCGCCGCCCGTGCCCGCCGCGGGGCCCGCGCCGCCCTCGCCCGGGCCCGTGCCGCCTGGAGCAACTACTGGGACCTGCGCTGCGAGGCCGAGGTGCTGCTCGGGAGGCCGGGTCCGGCGACGCTCGCGACCCCGCCGCGACCTCTGCACCCGCCGGCGGCGGCGGGAGCGGGAACCGGGCCGCGACCCTCTCAGGCGGTGGGTCCAACCGCCATCTCCGCCCACCCGTGCCCCATAGAATCGTGCCGATGGGACCGGACGAGACGCCCATCCGATCGGGGATGGGCGAGCCCGGCGGGTGACCGGGACAGGAGGCCGCGCCGCCGGTGCCCATCGGCTGAGCTGGGGGGACCTGGGCTACCTGGGCCTCCTCTGGCTGGGCGGCTTCGACCTCCGGGTGACCCTGCTGGCGGTGCCTCCAGTCCTCCCCGCCATCCACCGGGACCTCGGCCTGGACGAGACGACGATCTCCGTCCTCACCGGCCTGCCGACGCTGCTCCTGGCGGTGGCGGCGGTGCCGGGATCGCTCCTGATCGCCCGGCTGGGGGCGCGCCGCGCCCTGCTGACCGGGCTGCTGGCGATCGGCCTGGGCTCGGCCCTGCGCGGGGTGGGCCCGAGCCTCGGGGTCCTGTTCGCGATGACCCTGGTCATGGGAGCGGGGGTGGCGGTGAGCCAGCCCGTGTTCCCCACCCTGGTCAGGGAGTGGTTGCCCTTCCACGTGGCGCTGGCCACGGCCGTGTACTCCAACGGCCTACTCTTCGGCGAGCTGGTGCCGGCCTCGATCACCGGCCCCTGGCTGGCGCCGCTCCTGCGCGGCAGCTGGCCGCTGACCTTCGTGGCCTGGTCGGTGCCCGTCTTCCTGGCCGCGCTCCTCATGCTCTTCTCCACCCCTCACGTCCCTCCTCGTCCCGGGGCCTCCCGGCGCTGGTGGCCGGAGTTCCGGAGCCTCCAGCTCTGGCAGGTCGGGTTGGTCATGGGGCTCGGTTCCGCCGCCTACTTCGGCACCAACACCTTCATCCCCGACTTCGTGCACGCCACCGGCCGGGCGGGGCTGAAGGACGCGGCCCTGACCGCCCTCAACGCCAGCCAGCTCCTGGCCTCCTTCCTCTGCCTCGCCTTCCCCGACCGGCTGGTGGGCCACCGCTGGCCTTTCGTGTTGGCCGGAGCCATGGTGGCCGCGGCGGGCGCGGGCATCGCGCTCACCCCTGGAGCCTGGGTGGTCGGCTGGGCGGGCGTGATCGGGTTCGCCACCGCGCTGGCCCTCGTCCTCACCCTGGCCCTGCCGCCACTGCTGGCCGCCCCCGAGGACGTGCCCCGTTTCAGCGCCGGCATCTTCCTGATCATCTACGGCACGGCCTTCCTGGGGCCGGTGGCGGGCGGCACCGCCTGGGACTCGAGCCACGTGCCGGCGGCGGCGTTCGCAGTGCTGGCCCTGGGCGGGGCCGCCATGGCCGTGCTCGCCGCCGCGACCAGCTACCACAGGACGCCCGAGCCACCTCGCTGAGCGCCGCCGGGCGGCCGTCCGCGCCCGTCCGCGGCGCTACTCTTCGAGGAGACCCCCGTCCGGCCCTCGGACGCCGTGCGGGGACGGGTCCACGTGGGAGGGAACGATGAGACCGCTCGTCGGTGCACTGGTCTGCGCGTTGCTGCTCGGGTGCTCGGGACAGGTGATGGAGGGCGGCACCGGAGCGCCGTCGAGCGCGGCGGAACGCCCGGCACCATCCGGCGCCGGTCTGCGGCTGAGTACGGGGCAGGACACCGGCGGCGGTCTCGCCGCCCTGCCCGACCACTGCCAGGTGCGTCCGGGGCCGCTTCCCGACCCGGCCTGCACCCCCGGGGCCATCGACCCGACGGTCACCGTGAGCGAACTCTGTCCCACCCCTCACACCCGGGCCCGGCGGCCACCCGAGAGCTACACCGGACCGCTGAAGCGCCAGCTGATGGCCCGCTACGGGGAGAGCGGCTCGACCTCGGGCTACGAGCTGGACCACCTGGTCCCCCTGGAGCTGGGAGGCGCCGGCTGGGACGTGCACAACCTCTGGCCGGAGCCAGGGGCCTCTCCCAACGCCAAGGACGCGGTCGAGGACGCGGCCAACCGGGCCGTCTGCTCGGGACGGCTGAGCCTGGCCCGCGCCCAGCGGGAGATCGCCGGCGACTGGATGGCCCTGGGGCGGGAGCTGGGCGTGAGCGGCTGATCCCGGCCACGGCTCCATCCCGCCCGTCGTGGGGACTCCCGGCCCGGGACACGGGCCGGACGATCAGCCCGGGGCTCGAGCCCGGCGCCGGCGGGCCCCGAGCGCCGACCCCAGCAGGGCGAAGGGGAGTGCGGCCAGGGTGCCGCCGTTGAGCCAGGCCGCCACCAGCGTGGGCACCGAGGGCCGGCCCGGCACCAGCGTGATCGCCACCGGCGCCGTCACGCAGGCGGTGATGAAGGCCACCAGGAGGCCGCGGGGCACAGCCGGCGGGGACGCCCGGGCGGCGACCGCACCCCCCGCCAGCGCCTGTACGAGGCAGAACGCGACCGCCGGGCTGGAAAGGAAGCCCGGCGGTCGCAGCCCGACCACCTCGATCAGGTAGAGGGGCCAGAACCCGAGGCCGATCCCGAGCCCGATCAGCGCCTCCCGGACCGGGACCGGGTCCACCGCCTCCCCGGTCCGGCCCAAGAGATGCGCGGCCAGGGGAAAGGCCCACAGGATGGTGGCCACCAGCGCCCCCACCGGGCTGAGGAGCATGGTCAGCGGCCATTCCGCCAGGACGGCGAGGCGGCCCGTGGTCCCCACCAGCAGCATGACCAGGAAGCCGAGCACGACCAGGGCCCCGAGGACGACGCCGACCACGAGGAGCCCGACGAGATCGGCCAGGCGAGGCCGCCCGCTCCGCCTCCTCCACGCCAGCCAGGGAGCCGCCGTGGCCGAGATCCACCCCACCACCAGCAGCGCTCCGGCCACGACGTACAGGTCCACCAGCAGATCCGGCAGCGCGGGCCGCAGCCCGGCGAAGTGTCCCCGTCCGGTCAGCTCCAGCACCGGCGCGTCGAGCGAGAGGTTGGGACCCAGCATCAGCCCGGCCGCCAGCCCGAGGGCGACGGCGAACCGGCCGCGGGGCCGGCGGCCCCGGGCCCGGGCGGCGTCGATCGCCCGCCACAGGTCCAGGCCGACCGCGCCTCCGGCCAGACACGACACCGCGAACCCCTCCAGGACCAGCAAGGGCAGAGCGGCCTCGCCTTGGACGGGCACCGCGGTGCGGCCCACCAGACCGACGTTGGCCAGCCCCAGGACGCATCCGGTGGCCAGGGACTCCCAGAAGCCGACCTCGAAGAGCGGACCCGGATCGTCCAGCAGCCGCCGTCGCCACCGGGGGTCGGGGTGAACGGCGAACGGGCCCAACCAGGGCCGCCGGCGCCGCGGCTGCCCCTCCAGGATCCGGCGCAGCGCCCCCGACGGTCCGTCCCACGTCGCCGCCCGGAGGTCGGCGTAGACCTCCCGGGTGCGCAGGACGGAGTTGCGGACCAGGTACACGAGCAGGCCCAGGCCGACGATGCGCCACGGCCAGGCGGCCAGCCAGGCGAGGGAGCTGAAGGCGGTGGGGTGGAGCACACCCGGGAACAGGCCGAAGAGGACGAAGGGGACCAGCACCAGGGCCACGAACGACCACCACATGGCCATCGCCAGGTAGGTGATGCCCACGTCGCCGTTGCCCAGGTGGGCGAGCTCGTGGAACAGGATGGCACGGAAGGCGGCCGGGTCGCGCCGGAAGAGGACCACCAGCCCGCCCGACAGGGCGACGTACCACCTGCGAACGCGACCGAAGGCGACGGCGGTCGGCATCGCCTCCCGGGGATTCCAGAGAAAGGTCGGAGCCCGGGGCAGGCCGGCTTCACGGCACAGCTCGCCCAGGGCCGCCGTCAGTTCCCCGTGGCCGGCGGCCGGGAGCGGGCGCAGGCGGCGGCGACGAACCTTGATCGCCGGGTACATCCACCAGACGACCAGCGCGCCGGCGGCGACCGCGGCCATGGAGAGGACCGACTGGGCGAGGATGGAAGGGACCAGGGCCTCGAGGGCGGGAAAGGCGCTGAGGTTCAGGACCATGGGGGCGTATCCCGCCGCCAGGGTGGCCACGACCAGGAGGCAAAAGCGCAGGGTGGTCCGGGCCGGGAGGGCGAACGGATCGGACGCCGGGTATCTCAACCGTGCCCGGCGGAACGCCGTCCCCTCACGGCCACGGTCCCGGGGCCACCGCCCACCACCCACCGGCTCCCGCACCGTCCCATCTGTGAAGGAAGTGTGCACGAAGGGACAGGCCGGGCTCCCACCGGCCGGCGCTCCTCCGGCGAGGCGGAATAGCCGGCCGGCGGCGGCGGTTGACAACCGCCGAGATGCACGAGCGCGCGCACCCGGACGCCCGGGGCTGCGGCTGGGCCCTCACCCGCTGCCGCGTGATCGACCACGCGCGCCGTGCCGTCTGCGCCTGTCGCGGGTAGAGGCGACCGTCCTCGAGGTCGCTCCGGCGAACCCGGAGCCACCTCCGGTTCCATCTCCCGGCGTACGCATCCCCACCCAGCGACGATCCCCAGCCCGACATGGCCCCTCCTCCTGGCAGGACACCGATCCCCTCCGCCCTCCCGGCCCGCGAGACCGGGTCGGGGGTGCCAGGACGCCCCGGCCCATCACCGCGCCACTACCCTGCCTACCTCGACCTGCGGGGCCGGCTCTGCGTGGTGCTGGGCGGGGGCCAGCCGGCGCTCGACAAGGCGACCGGCCTCCTCGACACCGGGGCCCGCGTCCGGGTGGTGGCGTCCGAACCGGTGCCGGGTCTCCGTTCCCTGGCCTCGGAGGGACGGCTCGAGCTGGTGGAGCGGGACTACGCCGAGGGGGACCTGGCCGGGGCCTGGCTGGCCGTCGACGCCAGCGGAGACCCCGAGATCAACCGGCGCTGCCACCGGGAGGCCGAGGCGGGCCGGGTGCTGCTGAACGTTCTCGACGTCCCCCACCTCTGCCACTTCATCGCCCCGGCGGTGGTCAGGCGGGACCCGCTCCAGATCGCGATCAGCACCGGCGGCGAGAGCCCGTACCTCGCCTCGGCGCTGCGCCTCCGGCTGGAGCGCCTGCTGGGCCCGGAGTGGGGGCCGTTCACCTCCCTGGTGGGGACGGTGCGCCGCCGGCTCCGCCGGCGTCGCGTGCCCGCGGCGGACCAGCGGCGGATCTACCGCGACCTCCTGGCCTCCTCCCTCCGTCGCCTCCTCCGGGAGGGCCGGACGGCTGAGGCCGAGCGACGGGCCGCTGCCCTCGCCTCCGGCCCGAGGTGCGGCCGCGTGGCGCTGGTCGGGGCCGGACCCGGCGACCCCGACCTGCTCACGGCGGCGGCGCGAGAGCTGCTGGCCGGGGCCGACGTGGTCCTCCATGACGCGCTCGTCGACCCGGCGGCGCTGGCCCTCTGCGGCCCCGCCACCCGTCTGGAGAACGTCGGCAAACGCCCGGGCGGGCGCGGGACGAGCCAGGACGCGATCGCACGCCGCATGATCGAGCTGGCCCGGGAGGGGTTGCACGTGGTCCGGCTCAAGGGTGGCGATCCCTTCGTGTTCGGCCGAGGCGGCGAGGAGCTGGCGGCCCTGACCGCGGCCGGGGTCCCGGTGATCGTGGTCCCGGGCATCTCCGCGGCCCTGGCCGCCCCGGCCGCCGCCGGCATCCCGCTGACGTTGCGCGGCGTGGCGGCGTCGTTCGCCGTGGTCAGCGGGCACGGTGGCGACGGCGGAGCCGGCCCCACCAATCTCGAGGCCATCGCGACCGCGGTCGACACGCTGGTGGTGCTGATGCCCGTGGCCGGGCTGAAGTCGCTGGTGGCGAGGCTGACGGCGGTGCTCGGCCCCGAGCGCCCCGCCGCCCTGATCGCCAGCGCCACCCTCCCCGGCCAGCGGGTGGTGCGCGCCCCGCTGGCCGAGATGCCCGCCGCCGCCGCCGGCCTCCGGCCCCCGGCAACCCTGGTGGTCGGGCCGACGGCGGCGCTCCCCACCCCGCTCGACCGGGATCTCGCCCCCGGCTGATCGCCCCGCCGGGCCGCCTGCGATCGGCCGTCGCGCCTCGCGTGGCGGAGAACCGGAAGGTCGATCAGAGGTCGGCCAGCTCGCCCTCCAACCGTTCCAGCAGTCCCTCCAGCCGTCGTTGCCGGCGCCGGCTCAGCTCGTGGTTGGCGGCGAGGGCCAGGAAGCCGGCCAGCTCCTCGAGGTCGTCCACGCCGGCCCTCAACCAGAGCCTGCCGCCATCCCGATGGGCGCCGTGGACCACCCTCTGACAATCCGGGTCGAGCACGTCGAGGGCGCGGAGCAGGTCCAGCTCCGCCTCCGTGACCTCGACCGACAGCTGCGGGCCGTCACCGGCGCGGGGACCGCGCAGGTCCCACGGGCTCCGCTCCCAGCCCCTGACCAACCCGTCATCGCCGCAGTCCGAGCATCGCCACACGACCTCGGTGGGGACCTCGTGACGCACCAGCACCAGGTGACCCGGACAACTTCGGCGGCCGGGCCGCCTCCGGCAGCGCAGTGCGGAGTGGAGGGGATCGCCGGCGGGCACCGAGGTGCCGGCCTGAACGATGGCCCGGAGACGCTCGGCCAGGCGGAACGCCGCCGGATGCCGGACCGGATCGGCCCCGTCGTAGCGCGAGAGATCGGCGACCAGCATAGACCGCCGGCCGCCGCTCGACGAGGTCACGGTTCGGCATCCGTGGCGGCGGATCCGTGAGGGCACGCCGCGGGCCGCCGGGGCGAGCCCGGGCCGGCCGTCGCGGGGCCGCGCCGGCTGCCAGGATGGAGTCAGGGGCAGCGATCCAGGCGCCCCGGCTGACCCACGAAGGACATGCGAGGAGGAGATGAGGTGGCAGCTCCCATTGCGATCGGCGGCATCCATCACCTGCGGCTGACGGTCACCGACGTCGGGCGCAGCCGCGACTTCTACACCGGCCTCCTCGGCTTCGAGGTGGCGGTCGACTCCCCGCCGGCCGACGATCCCGGGGCGGAGGCCGCCTACCGGGTTCTCTGGGGGGGCTGCGTCCTGGCCCGGGGCGACCTGCTCATGGGCCTGCGGCCGGTGGCTCCCCGGGACGATCGCTTCGACGAGGACCGGGTCGGCCTCGACCACCTGAGCTTCAGCGTGGCCAGCCGTGACCAGCTGGAGGCGGCGCGCCGTCTCTTCGACGAGCGCGGGGTGCCGCACGGCGAGATCACCGCCCTGGAGGGGTTCGGCATCTACGTGCTGCCCTTCCGCGACCCGGACAACATCCAGATCGAGCTGACCGCGCCCATGGGCTGAAGCGGGAGGCGGGAACCGGCTCCGCCCGGCCCGACCGGCGCCTATGCTTACGCCCCGTGGAGCCGCTGCGGGCCGCCGTCCGGGAGTTCCTCACCCAGGGCGGCTTCGAGCCGCGCTGCGATGCCTGGCTCTCCGGTCACGACCCCGCCTTCTCGCGCCGGCTGGCCGCCCGGGGCTGGATCGGGATCACCTGGCCCCGCCGCTACGGCGGTCAGGAGCGCTCCTACCTGGAGCGTCATGCGGTGGTCGAGGAACTCCTGGCCGCGGGTGCGCCGGTGGCGGCACACTGGATCGCCGACCGCCAGACCGGGCCCCTGCTCCTGCGCTACGGCACCGAGCCGCAGCGGGAGCGGTTCCTGCCTGCCATCGCCCGCGGCGAATGCTACTTCGGCATCGGCATGTCGGAGCCCGACTCCGGGTCCGACCTGGCCTCGATCCGGACCACGGCGACGCCGGTGGAGGGTGGATGGCGGCTGCGCGGGACCAAGCTCTGGACCAGCCACGCCCACCGCAGCCACTACGTGATCGCGCTGGTCAGGACCTCCCCGGCCGGGGAGCGGAAGCACGAGGGGCTGAGCCAGCTGATCGTCGACCTCCGGGGTGAGGGGGTGCGAGTCCGTCCCATCCGAGTGCTGTCGGGCGAGGAGCACTTCGCCGAGGTCGTCTTCGAGGACGCCTTCGTCCCCCGCCAGATGCTGGTCGGCCGGGAGGGGGACGGGTGGCAGCAGGTGACCTCGGAGCTGGCCTACGAGCGGAGCGGTCCCGAGCGCTTCCTCTCCACCTTCCCCCTCCTGGTGGAGACGGTGCGCGAGCTGGGCCCCGAGCCCGGACGGGCGGGCGCCCGGGCGCTGGGCGAGCTCGCCGCCCGGCTCTGCGCCCTGAGGGCGCTGTCGGTGGACGTCGCCCGCCGGCTCCAGGCCGGCGTCATTCCGGCCGTGGAGGCGGCACTGGTGAAGGACGTGGGGACGCGCTTCGAACGCGACGTGATCGAGATCGCCCGTTCCCAGGTGGACCCGGAGGCGGCCGGGGAGCGGTTCCGGCACCGGTACCGGGAGGCGGTGACCGCCGCCCCCGGCTTCACCCTTCGCGGTGGCAGCAGCGAGATCCTGCGCGGGATCGTGGCCCGAGAGCTACGCGCCGCGGCCGAGGGCGGACGCGCCGGATCGCCGGCGGGGCCGCTCTCGGCCGCCGGAGGCGGGTCGGAGGTCCTGGACCTGCTGCTGGAGACCGCCCATCGCGTCTTCGGCCGGGAGACGAGCGACCCCTGGGACGAGGTCCGGCGGGCCGGCCTCGACGCCCTGGCCGCGGGCCAGCCGGGGGTCGGGCTGCCCGAGATCGTGACCGTGGTCCGCGTCTCCGCCTACCACGGGACCGAGATTCCCTTCGCCGAACGGGTGATGCTGGAGCCGCTCGGCCCCGGCGCCGGTCCCGAGCAGCTGCGCCGGCGGGCCGCGCTCATGCGCTCGGCCCAGATGGTGGGCGCGCTGGAGCGGGTGCGCGAGCTGACCGTGGGTTACGCCGCCGAGCGGCGGCAGTTCGGTCAGCCCCTGAACCGCTTTCAGGCCGTCCAGCAGCAGCTGGCCGAGCTGGCGGGGGAGGTGGCGCTGGCCGCGGCCGCGGTCGAGGTGGCGGCGGCCGACCCCACCCCCCTGCGCGTGGCCGCCGCCCGGGTGGTGGCGGGCCGGGCGGCGGGCCGGGCCTCGGCCATCGCCCACCAGGTCCACGGCGCCATCGGCTTCACCCACGAGCACCCGCTGCACCGCTTCACCACCCGCCTCTGGCGCTGGCGCGACGAGCACGGCACCGAGGCGGCGTGGGCCGAGTCGCTGGGAACGCTCCTGGCCCGCGCCGGCGCGGACCGGGTGTGGGAGGCGCTGACCGAATAGATGGCCGAGGTCCTGCTCGAACTCGAGGACGGCGTCGCCGTCGTGACCCTCGACGCCCCTCACCGCCGCAACGCCTTCGTCCCGACGATGGTCCACGAGCTGCTGGAGATCTGCGACCGGATCGACGCCGACGAGACCATCGGGGCGGTGGTGGTGAGGGCGAACGGCCCCTCCTTCTGCGCCGGCGCCCATCGAGCCGTGCTGGCCGAGGCCGGTCGGGACCCGGCCCGCCCCGACCGCTATCGCGAGCTCGAGCTGACCTACCGCGCCTTCGCGCGGGTGGGGGAGCTGCGGCCGCCGACCGTGGCCGCCGTGCGCGGCCACGCCGTGGGCGCCGGCGTCAACCTCATGCTCGCCACCGACCTGCGGGTGGTGGCCGAGGACGCGCGCATCATCGCCGGCTTCCTGCGCATCGGCATCCATCCCGGCGGCGGTCACTTCGCCCTCCTGGCCCGGCTCGCCGGGCGCGAGGCGGCGGCGGCGATGAGCCTCTTCGGGGAGGAGATCGACGGCCGGAGGGCGGTCCGGCTGGGGCTGGCCTGGGAGGCTCGGCCCGAGCCCGAGGTCGAGCCCCGGGCCCTGGAGCTGGCCCGCCGCGTCGCCGCCGACCCCGAGCTGGCCCGGGCCGCGGCCCGCTCCCTGCGCATCGAACTCGGCCCCCCGGCCATCCCCTGGGCGGCGGCGCTCGAGGCCGAGAAGGCGGTCCAGATGTGGTCCCTGCGCCGCCGGGCGGAGCGCGAGGGGAAGGACTGAAGGCGGCCGCCGGGGACGAAGGCACCCCGCCGGCGAGCCCACGCCCCGGGGAACGCCCGGCCCCCGGCCGGGGACGGTGGAGGCACCGGTTCGCGGCTGGACAGCGGGACCTCCGGCCGGGCATGATTGGTAGGACTCCTACCTATCAGCGCGACACGGAGGCTGGACGATGGCCACCGAGACGATCCCCGGCTACGACTTCGGCGCCCCCGACCTGCAGCGCTCCCCGGTCTCGCCGGAGGACCTGCGGCTGCTGGAGCGCACGCTGCTCTGGAGCGAGGAGGACGACCGCTACCTGCGCATGGCGGCCGAGGTGCTGGACGGCCAGGTGGACCAGGTCCTCGACCTCTGGTACGACTACGTGGCCTCGCACGAGCACCTGGTCCGCTACTTCGCCGGGCCCGACGGGCAACCCATCGGCAGCTACCTGGAGCGCGTGCGCGCCCGTTTCGCCCAGTGGGTCCGGGACGTGTGCAGGCGTCCCCGTGACCAGGCCTGGCTGGACTACCAGCACGAGATCGCCCTCCGGCACACGTCGGCCAAAAAGAACCGGACCGACGGAGTCGAGTCCGTGCCCGAGGTCCCGCTCCGGTACATGGTGGCGTTCATCTTCCCCATCACCGCCACCATGCGTCGCTTCCTGGCGGCCAGGGGCCACGGCCAGGCCGATGTCGACGGCATGCACACGGCCTGGTTCAAGGCCGTGGTGCTGCACGTCTGTCTTTGGTGCCAGCCCTACGCGGCGGGGCGGTGGTGAGCGGCCACCCTCCGCTCGGCGCGCGCCCCGAACTCGATGCGCGCCTGGTCGCGGCCCTGGAGCGGGTCGGCCAGGCAGCCCGGGTCAGCCTCCGGCGGGAGACGAGGCGCCATGGCCTGACCCCGACCCAGGCCCAGCTGCTCTCCCGCCTGCGCACCGATCCTCCCCGGCACCGCCGGGTGGACATCCTGGCCACCCGGCTCGACCTCACCCATCCCACGGTGTCGGATGCGGCCTCGGCGCTGGTCCGAAAGGGGCTGGTGAGACGGAGTCGGAAGGGTCCGGACGGACGCAGCCCCACCCTGGACCTGACCCCGGCCGGTGAGCGGACGGCGGACGAGCTCGAGGCCTGGCAGGGTCCCTTCCTGCGGGCGCTGGCGGCCAGGTCCGCGCCCGAGAAGCAACGGACGCTGGGGCTCCTGCTCGCCGTCATCGAGCACCTCCAGCGGGAGGGGGTGATCACGGTGGCGCGCACGTGCACGACCTGTCGCTTCTTCCGACGGGACGTGCACGCCGGGCCGCGGCCGCACCACTGCGCGCTGCTGGAGGTGCCGCTGGGGGACGGCGACCTGCGGGTGGACTGCCCCGAGCACCGGCGGGCCGCCTGACGGTCGCGCGGCGCGCCACACCGGCGCCGCGACCCTCGAACGGCTGGGCGGCCTCCGAACAGCGTGCCCGGCACCCCCGCATCACCTCCGGCCGGTGCGCGAGGGCAGGACCCGGCCGGCGGCGCGCAGCCCTCCTCCAGCATGCGCTGCCGGGCCCGTCCCGCCTCCCACCGCGGCCATGGCCGGGCGCGACCCGGGGGATTGCCCCATAGTTGGGTCATGCCACGCATCCGTCCTCTGACCAAAGACGAGGTCTCGCCCGAGGTTCGCGCGATCATGGAGGCGGGCGAACGAGCCTTTGGGGAGGTCCTGCTCTCCCACGGTGTGCAGGCGTACGCGCCCCCCATCCTCCAGGCCGGTTCCGTCCTGGGCGCCGCCCCGGCCCGGAGCGGCAGCCTTCCCGCCCAGCTGCGCTCCCTGGAGCCTGCGGGTCGCCCAGCTGGTGGGCTGCCCGTTTTGAATGGACACCAACGCTGTCGGGAGCAGCGCAGCCGGAGCCTCGGAGGCCAGGATCGCGGCCGTCGAACGGTGGCGGGAGAGCGAGGAGTTCAACCCCGCCGAGCGGGCTGCGCTGGCCCTGGCCGAGGCGGCCACGGCCACGCCGGCCGAGGTCTCCGACGAGATCTTCGCCGAGGCCCGACGTCACTTCTCGGAGCGTCAGCTGGTGGAGCTGGCGGCGACGGTGGCGCTCGAGAACTACCGGGCCCGGCTCAACCGCGTCTTCGCCGTGGAGTCCCAGGGCTTCCACGGCCGCCGGACACAGAGGTCCCGGGAATGACCTCCCCGTGAGCTGCGGAGCCGGACCGGCGGATCGAACGCGGCCGAGGTGACGCAGGGACGATGAGGAGGCTGATCACGACCTCGGGGAGGGTGGTGGAGGCGAGCGACGAGCACATCACCGCCTGCCTCGGCACCTCCGACCGGGAGGGATTCTGGCTGGACATCGAGGCGCCCGACGAGGCCGACTACCGGCTCCTGGAACGGGGCTTCGGCTTCCACCCGCTGACCATCGACGACATCCAGGAGGTGACCGAGCGGCCCAAGCTGGACGAGTACGCCTCGTACCTCTTCCTGGTCGTCTTCACCGCCCGTCTGGAGGGCGACGACGTGCGCTTCATGGAGCAGCACCTCTACGCCGGCAAGCGCCTGGTGGTCACCGTCCACCACGAGGCCCAGCCCGAGCTGGACGCGCTCCGGGATCGCATCCGCCGGGGGCCGGAGCTGACCCGGGGCAGTCCCGGCTTCCTCCTCTACCTGGTCGTCGACACCCTGATCGACGCCATGTTCCCCACCCTGGATCGCCTCGACGAGACCGTCGACCGGATCCAGGACACGGTGGTCGAGCGTCCCAGCGCCCAGCTCCTGCGCCGGATCTACGACCTGAAGCACACCGTGATCGACCTGCGGCGCCAGCTCGGCGCCCAGCGCGACCTGGTCCAGCAGCTGGTCTCCCGCACCTCGGAGCTGCACGGCCTGGAGATCGGGCTCTACTACCGCGATGTCTACGACCACGTGGTGCGACAGTACGAGACGGTCGACTCCCTGCGCGACCTCCTCACCGGGACCGTGGACGTCTACCTCTCCACGGTGTCGGCCCGGGAGAACAGCACCATGAAGCAGCTCACGGTGGTCGCGAGCCTGTTCCTACCCCTGAGCTTCCTGACCGGGTTCTTCGGCATGAACTTCGCCTTCCTGGTCGACCGGATCGGCAGCCCCTGGGCGTTCGGGATCGGGGTGGGCCTGATGGGCGCGGTCACGCTGCTCCAGCTCGGCATCTTCCGGGTCCGGGGCCTGCTCTAAGCTGCCGGCGGCTCGGCCGAACCGGTCGGGGAGGCAGGCCCCCGCCTGCATCGCACCGGATCGGGGAGGAGCCGGAGAGACCGGCTCCTCCCCGTGGTGGAGATCGTCACCGACGGCGGACCGTCGCCGCCTCGGTCAGCCCGACGACGTGACCCTCGGGGTCGCTGAAGAGGGCGATGCTCGGCCCCCCCGGAACCGCCAGCGGTCCCGCCACCGTCCTGCCCCCGAGGGCCTCGATCCTTCTCAGGGTCTGGCCGAGGTCCTCCACCTCCACGTAGACCGTGACCCGGGAGGCGCCGCCGCCCTCGGGCGCGGTTCCGACCCCGCCGTTGATGCCGGTGCCGGCTCCCGGCAGGACCATCGCGTAGCCGGGGCCGGCGGGAGTCACCTCCCAGCCGAACGCGTCCCGGTAGAAGGCCTGGAGTGCCCCGGCGTCCCGGCCGACGATCTCGAAGTGGGTGACTGGATCGCCCATCGCATGTTCCTCCCTGGTCCTCATCGGTTCATCGCTCGGCGAGCGGGACGACCGCGACACCGGCCGCGTCGACCCGGCTGGAGCGCCGGCGGGTGGTGACGCCCAGCGCGGTCAGCGCACCGAGCGCCGAGATGGCGGCGGCCGCGGTCAGGGCCGGACGGAAGCCATGGTCGAACGCCGCCGGCGTGCCGGCGTGCCCGTTGACGGCGAAAACCGCGGTCACGATGGCGATGCCGAAGGCGGCACCGAACTGGCGGAGGGTGCCGGTCACGCCCGAGGCGCTGCCCAGATCGGCCGGCGCGACGGCGCCGAGCGCGGCCGTGGCGGTGGTCGCGAAGGGCATCGACACCCCGACCCCCGCGACCAGCAACGGGGGGACGAGCCGGGTGTATTCGACGCCGGGGGTGGCGAGGGACGCGAACCAGGCCAGCCCCGCCGCCTGGAGCAGGAGGCCCCCCACCATCAGGGGCCGTTGCCCGATCCGGTCCGAGAGCGCCCCGGCCACGGGCGCCACCAGCAGCGGCGTCGCCGTCATGGGCAGGAAACCCAACCCGGCGCCGAGCGGCGACTCGCCCAGGACGAGCTGGAGGTACTGGGCGATCAAGAAGGCGGCCGGGATGAGGGCGGCGGCCATCAGGAAGCCGCTGGCGCTGGCCGCGGTGAAGGCCCGGCTGCGGAACAGCCGCAGGGGAAGCATCGGTGCCCTGGCCCGGGACTCCCAGGCCACGAACGCCGCCAGGAGCAGGACCCCTAGGCCCACCGCGGCCACGGTCTCCTCGTGCCCCCAGCCGACGTCGCCGACCCGGATGAGGCCCCAGACCGCGCACGCCGCGCCCCCCGAGACCAGCCCGACCGCGGGCAGGTCCAGCCCGGCGGCCGCACCGTGGGTCTCGTCCAGCCGGAGCCGGGCCAGGACGGCGACGAGGAGCCCGATGGGCACGTTCACCCAGAAGACCCAGTGCCAGCCGAACGCCTGGGCCAGTGCCCCGCCGACCAGCGGGCCGCTCGCGACCGCGAGCCCGGAGACCCCGCCCCAGATCCCGACCGCGGCCCCCCGGCGCTCCCGGGGAAAGGCGGAGGCGAGGACGGTGAGGCTCAGAGGGGAGACGACGGCCGCGCCGATACCCTGGACCGCCCGGGCGGCGATCAGGGCCGCGGCGCTCGGCGCCAGGGCGCAGGCGGCCGAGGCGGCGGCGAACAGCCCCAGGCCGAGGACGAAGATCCGGCGCCGGCCGAGCCGATCGCCGAGGGCGGCCGCGGTGATCATGCCCGCCGCGTAGGTGAGGGCGTAGGCGTTGATCGTCCAGGCGAGCGTGGTGGGCCGGGCGCCGAGGTCCCGCTGGATGGCGGGAATGGCGGTGGCGACCACCAGTGCGTCCAGGGCGACCATGAAGCCGGCCACGCTGGCCAGTCCCAGCGCCCAGACGGGCGAACGGGTGAGAACGGTGGTCGGAGCCTTCATCCGGCACCTCCTGTTCAGCGTCCGTCGGCGGGCTTCCCGTCGATCGCTTGTAATTGTCCATCTATGACTTGAAAATATCAAGTTAAAACTGGACGATCTCACGGTTGGCTGGTAGAGTGGACGCGTGCGCTCCTACGGACAGTTCTGCGCCCTGGCCAGGGCCCTCGACGTGATCGGCGATCGCTGGTCCCTCCTGATCGTTCGGGAGCTGATGCTCGTGGGCCCCTGCCGCTACACCGACCTGCTGAACGGGCTGCCCGGGATCGCCACCAACCTGCTCGCCAATCGCCTCCGCGAGCTCGAGGCGGCGGGCGTGATCAGACGTGAGCTGGCACCACCTCCGGTGGCCACCACCCTCTTCCACCTCACCCCGCGCGGCGAGGAGCTGCGGCCGGTGATACGCGAGCTGGGACGCTGGGGAGCCCCGCTGCTCGCCCAGGCGGGAGACGGCGACGCCTTCCGCAGCTACTGGATCTCGCTGCCGTTCGAGCTCTACTACTACGACCCCACGCCCGAGCGCCCTCCGGTCACGATCGAGCTGCGGATGGGCGACGAGCCGATGACGGTCGAGACCGCCGCCGGCCGGATCACGGCCCGACGTGGCGCCCCCCCGCATCCGGACGTGGTGCTGACCGGGCCGCCGCGACTGGTGGTCGGCGTGCTCAGCGGACGGCTGGACCTGGAGGAGGCGCGCCGGCAGGGCCTCGAGGTGGCGGGAGACGTGGCCGCGCTCGGCCGGGTCAGGTCGTCGAACCGGGCGCCCGCCGCAACGCCGTCGTAGGCCCGGCCCCCGAAGGCTCCAGTGCCGGCCTCGAACCCGGGACCGGCCACGGTGGACGGCGCCGGGAACCGCCGGGCCGGCCACCGGATGGCGCCGCCAGGTGCCGGTCAGGTCCCTGACAGGCGCTCCACCACCGGCGCCATCGCCTCGGCCGCGAAGTTGGACGCGTTGCAGCACGTGATGCCGTAGCGCTCGCGCAGGACCATCACCTGCTCGACCAGGTGCTCGCGAGGGCCGGTGAGCAGCAGCGGCATGGCCTCCTCCGACCGGAGGGCGGTGTCGAGATCGAGGCCCATCCAGCCGGCGGCGCGGCGGGTGGCCTGACGCATCGCCTCCGAGCCCGGCCCGTCGGGGAACACGCCCAGCATGACGTTGAGCTCCAGCTCGGGCAGGCGCAGCCCGGCCGCCTCCCGGACCCACGCCACCCGCTCCGCCAGCTGGGCCGGAGTCGCGTTCAGGGGAGCCCGACGGCGACCACGTCGGCCGGCCGGGCCGCGCCGCAGCCCCCTCGGGCCGGAGGCGGCATGAGGATGGGCGGCCGCGGGCGCTGGACCGGCGTCGGGAACAGCTGCGCCTCCCGGATCGCGTGGTGGCGGCCGGCGGCGGTGACCGCCTCCCCGGCGAAGAGGCGCTGTATGATCTCCACCGCCTCGACCAGGCGCCGGCCGCGGACGCCGACCGGATCGAAGGGGACGCCGAGCCGGCGGTGGTCGGCCTCTGCGCCCGGGCGCCCGAGGCCCAGGCCGAGCTCGAAGCGGCCGTCGCTAGGGGTGATGGTCACCTCGAAGCCGCCGGCGATCGGCCGGTATGGCTCGGGCTCGTCTCCGGCGCCCTGGCGCGAACCCACCGTTGAGCCGGGGCCGGGACCCCTCCCGAGCGCCGCGGGCCGTGCTCCGGCCACCGAGGCCCGGGGCCTCGGGCAAGGTCGAGAGAGGAGCCCCGCGGGCGAGGTGGCCTGACCTCGTCCGCCCCCGGCCGGGGACGGGCGCTCCGACGCCGGGGGTCAGCCTCGGACGACGGCATAGGTGGCGAGCATCGCGCCGGTGCTGGTCACCTGGCCGTCGACCAGCCGCAGCGTCCGGATCTCGCCGTCGTCGCGGAAGATGCGCTTGCCGCCGCCCAGGACGACCGGGTCGATCATGAGCCTGAACTCGTCGACCAGATCGTGCTCGATCAGCGTCCGCACCAGTCCCGTGCTGCCGATCACGAGCAGGGGGGCGCCGCCTCCCCGTTTCAAGGCGGCCACGGCCTCGGCCACGTCGCCCTGCAGCAGGAAGGAGTTCTGCCATTCCAGCGGCTCGGTCAGGGTCGTCGAGGCCACGTACTTCGGCAGCGAGTTCAGCGGCCGGGCCAGCGCCTGCTCCTCATCCGGCGCGTTCGGCCAGTGGGCCGCGAAGCTCTCGTAGGTCCGGCGCCCGAGCACGAGGCCGCCGGCCGCGGTGAGGTTCCCGACCACCCACTCCCGGGACCGGTCGTCGAAGTAGCGCAGATGCCAGCCCCCGTGCCGGAATCCGCCGGTCGGGTCTTCGTCGGCGGCGCCGGGGGCCTGCACGACCCCGTCCAGGGACATCCACTCCGTGACGATCAGCTCGCGCACCACGGTCTCTCCCGCTCCATGGTGAGGTCCCGTGACCATCCCTCGCCACCACCGCCCGATCCGGGGATCACCCCGCGCTCCGCGCCGCGGCGGCCGCCGCGAGGGGTCTCGCCGGTTCGAGACGGCGGTGAGCCGAACTTTTCCCCTCCTCGATGCATCCACGATGCATGTACGACGTGATCGTGGTCGGAGCCCGGGTGGCGGGGTCCTCCACGGCCATGCTGCTGGCCCGCCGCGGGCTCAAGGTGCTGGCCGTGGACCGGGCCCGCTTCCCGAGCGACACCCTCTCCACCCATCAGGTGCAGGTGCCCGGCGCCGCCAGGCTGCGCCGCTGGGGACTGCTGGAACGCGTGGAGGCCGCGGGCACGCCCGCCACCCGACGGGTCCGCTTCGACCCGGGCCCGGTCGTGCTCGAAGGGCACTTCCCGGAGGTTGACGGCGTGGGATCGCTGTACAGCCCCCGGCGCACGATCCTGGACGCGCTGCTCGTCGACGCCGCCCGGGAGGCGGGCGCCGAGGTGCGCGAGGGCTTCACCGTGGAGGAGATCCTGTTCGACGGCGACCGCGTGGTCGGGGTCCGAGGACGGGAGCGGGGCGGGCAGCCGGCGCGCGAGACGGCCCGGCTCGTGATCGGCGCCGACGGGCGCCACTCGGCGGTGGCCCGGGCGGTTCGCGCGCCCGCCTACCACGTTCAGCCGCCACGGTCGATCGCCTACTACACGTACTGGTCGGGCGTCCCCATGCGGGGTGGGGAGATCTACGGCCGGGAGCGCCGCCTGATCGGCGCCTGGCCGACCAACGACGGGCTGGTGGTGACGTACGTGGCCGCCCCCAGGGACGAGTTCGGCGCCTTCCGGGCCGATCCCGAGGGCAGCCTCCTGCGCAGCCTGGACGCGGCCGGCGACCTGGGGGAGCGGGTCCGCGCCGGCGAGCGCGCTGAGCGGGTGTTCGGCAGCGCCGAGCTGCACAACCGCTTCCACCGTCCCTTCGGGCCGGGCTGGGCGCTGGTCGGGGACGCCGGACTCCTGCTCGACCCGGTCACCGGCCAGGGGATCGCGGACGCCTTCCGCGACGCCGAGCTGCTGGCCGAGGCGGTGGCCACCGGCCTCGACGGAGGGCCCCGGCTGGACATCGCGCTCGACGGCTACCGGGCCCGGCGTGATGCCGCCTCCCTGCCCATGTACGAGCTGACCCTCGACCTGGCCTCCTTCGCCCCTCCCCGGCCCGAGCAGCGGCTGCTGTTCGAGGCGCTGGAGGGCCGCCCGGCCGAGGTCGACCGCTTCCTCGGAGTGCTGGGCGGCGTGGTCCCCATCCGGGAGTACTTCGGCCCGCGCAACCTGCTCCGCCTGCTGGGACCGCGGCGGATGCTGAAAGCGGCCCTCGCCGGGAGGAGAATGGCAGGATGAGGACGAGCGAGCCGGACGACGCCGCGCTCGTGCTGAGCGCGCGCTCCGGCGACCCGGCCAGCCTCGGCACCGTGCTCGAGCGCCACCGGGCGCGGTTGCTCGCGGTCGCGGTCGAACGGCTCGGCCACGGGCCGCAGGCCGAGGACGCCGTCCAGGAGACGTTCGTGATCGCCCTGCGCCACCTCGGCCAGCTCCGCGACCCGGCGGCCGTGGGTCCGTGGCTGCTGGCCATCCTGCGCAACGTCTGCCGCGCCCAGCTCCGCCGCCCGGCCGTCGAGCTGACCGCGGACCCCGACCGGCTGGGACCGGCGGCAGAGGCCGGATCGGTGGAGGAAGCGATCGAGCGGGCCGCCCTGCGCGACTGGCTGTGGGCGGCGCTCGACCGGCTGCCCGAGCCGCTCCGGCTGGTGGTCGTGCTTCGTCACTTCACCCGCGTCAGCTCCTATCAGGCCATCGCCGACCTCTGCGGGGTCCCGGTCGGCACCGTGCGGAGCCGCCTCAACGCCGCCCGCGCCCGGCTGGCCGGGGAGCTGCTGGAGACGGCGGCCCCACCCCACCCCGATGCGGACGCGCACCGGCGACTGGCGGAGGTCGGAGCCGCGCTGATGGCCTTCCAGCGCAGCGGCGATCCCGCTCCCCTGCGCGAGGTGCTGGCGCCCGACGTGAGCTTCACGCTCGCCGACGGGGTCGAGCGACGGGGGTGCGACCGATACGCGGCGCTGCTCGCCGCCGACTTCGAGGACGGGGTCAGGGCCCGCCCCACCCGCTTCCTCGCGGCCGCGGGCCTGGCCGTGGCCGAGCTGCGGCTGGAGAGCCCACCCGAGCGGCCACTGCACTGCCCTCCGGCCCTGACCCAGGTCTACCTCCACGACGGCCGGGCCGTACGGCGCATCGCCTCGCACTACGCCGAACCTCCCCCCCGGGCCGGCTCGGGCTGACGCCACCCGGCTCCGCACCCGGCCGAGGACACCTGGGAGAGCCCGGGGGGAGTGCCCCTTCGGGGCCCGGCCGGCGACCGCTCCGGGGCGCGACCGCCGTCCCGGTCGGGGTGTAGCCGGTCCGCCCCTGAGCGGGGGACGCCGGGCGGGTCCCCCCGGCCGCGTCCGGGCTCAGGACCCGCATCTCCGGGACCGGGCAGGCGCAGCACCGTGCCATCATCACCGGGTGGGATGCCTGCTCATCGGCCGGGAGGCCCTGGACCGGCACGACTGGGCGACCGCTCGCGCCGCTTACCAGGAAGCGGTGCGCCGGGCGCCCTCCGGAGAGAGCTTCGAGGGGCTGGCGGTGGCGCTCTTCTGGCTGAACGACGCCGACGCGGCCTTCCAGGCCATGGGCCGCGCGTACGAGCGCTACCGGCGCGAGGGGCCGCCGGGCCGCGCGGCCCTGGCCGCGCTCTGGCTCGCCGGCCAGTACCTGCGCATCCGCGGAAACGCGTCCGCAGCCCGGGGATGGGCTTCCCGGTGCGAGAGGCTGCTCGCCGGCGCCGGGCACTGCCCGGAGGTCGGCCGGGCGCTTCTCATTCGTGCCGTCGCCGGCGGAGACTGGGCGGAGATCGAGGCCGCCGCCGAGCGCGCGATCGAGATCGCCCGTGAGTTCGGCGACTCCGACGGCGAGCTGCTCGGGCTGGCCTACGGCGGCCTCGCCCTCGTCTCGACGGGCCGGGTCTCCCAGGGCCTGGAGCGGCTCGACGAAGCCATGGCCGGGGCCACTGGCGAGGCCAGATCGCCGGAGACGGTGGGGCAGGTCTTCTGCGCCGTCCTCTCCGGCTGCGAGCGGACGGCCGACCTGAGCCGCGCGGAGCAGTGGAGCCAGGTCGCGCAGCCCTTCCTGGCCACCTACGCGCGGACGGGGATGACCGGCAGCTGCCGCGCCATCCACGCCGGGCTGCTCGCCGCGGCCGGACGCTGGGACGACGCCGAGCGCGAGCTGCTCCTCGCCCTCGCCGCCTTCGACCAGGGCGCCCCGGCGATGCGCGGCGATGCGCTGGTCCGGCTGGCGGAGCTGCGGGTGAAGCAGGGCCGGCTCGACGAGGCCCGGGCCCTGCTGGAGGGGCAGGAGACCCATCCCGACGCCCAGGCGCCGCTGGCTGCCCTCGAGCTGGCACGGGGACGCCCGAAGGTGGCGGTGGCCCTGCTCGAGCGACGCGTGCGCCGGCTGGATCGCGGAGACCTCCAGCAGGCCCCGCTCCTCCTCGAGCTGGTTCGGGCGCAGATCGCCGCCGGCGACGTCGCCGCGGCCGCGGCGACCGCCGCGCGCTTCCGGGCGATCGCGCATCCGGGCGTCCCCGCCGCCGGGGGGATGGCGCACATGGCCGAGGGCCTCGCGCGACGGGCGCGGGGCGGTGACGCGGCACCCGAGCTGGAGCGGGCGCTGGCGCTGTTCGAGCGGGCCGGGATGGTGTACGAAGCGGCGGGGACGAGGCTCGCTCTGGCCGAGTGCGCCACCGGCGACAACCCGGAGCTGGCGGCGCGTGAGGCGCGGATCGCGCTGACCGCCCTGGCCGGGATGGGGGCGCGCCCGGCGGCGGATCGGGCGGCCGCTCTGCTCAGGAGCCTGGGCCAGGCGGTTCCGCCCCGGCCGGCGAGCGCGGCCACCCTCAGCCGCCGCGAGCGGGAGGTCGCTCGCCTGGTCAGCCTGGGACTGTCCAACGACCGGATCGCGGCCCAGCTCTTCCTGAGCCGCCGCACCGTCGAGCACCACGTCAGCAGCATCCTGAGGAAACTCGACGCGAGCACCAGGGCCGAGATCGCCGTCTACGCGGTCCGTGAGCTGAAGGCCGAATCCGTGTAGAGATTGGGTGCCGGCACGGATGCCGGCCGCCGGCGATTGCGCGAACCTCTGTGCATCGCCGTCCGAGGCGGGAGCGAAACGGCTTCTCGCCGACGTTCACGGAGGTTCAGAGCATGACCGTCCTTCGCATCGAGCACCCGGTGTCGAGGTACGAGGATTGGAAGCGGGCGTTCGACAGCGATCCCGCCGGACGCGCCCGCGGCGGTGTGCGCAGGTACCGGGTTCTCCGGCCCATCGACGACCCGAACTACGTGCTGATCGACCTCGAGTTCGACCAACGCCACCGGGCGGAGGCGTTCCTGGCCACGTTGCAGCGGATCTGGACGGCGGCGGGCCATACGGTGAGCGCGGACCAGCGGGCGCGGATCGTCGAGGTGGCGGCGGCCGAGGAGCTGCCGTGACCCACGAGGGTCGGCCCCGGGAAACCGTGGGGCGTCCGTTGTCGTCCGCCGGTGACTCCCTCGGCCCGTGCAGGCCACGACGAGCACCTGCCTCGGCACCGCGAACGCACCCCCGGTTTCGCCCATGCGGAGGGCGTCGAGCGTGTGCGACTTGGCATGGGTGTGGAAGCGCACCGGCTCCGGGTGGACGGCCCTGACGGGAGCCCACACCGTCGTCGCCCTCCGCTCTCGCGTCGGTGGTGAATGGGCCACCGGTATCACCGGCCGGGCGGCCACGGGCCACTCGGTCCCGGCCCGTGTCGCCGTCCGGGACCGGTGTCGAACTACCGCACGGCGAGCAGCACGCGGTTCGACAGCACCTGCCAGATGGTTCCCACCTCGCGGAAGCCGGCGGCGCGCAGAGCCGCCACGTGCACGTCCAATCCGGGCGGTGACTCCTGCCGCCGCTTGCCGGCGAAACGCGCGGCCCGCTCGGCCAGCAGCGGCGCCGCCGAGGGCACCGAGGCGAACGCCTCCCACCACTGCTCAGCCGTCTCGATGCCGGGTTCGGCGAAGGCGGCATCGGTCCACTGCTTGTCGAGGACCCGCTGGCTCAGGCGGGTGAAGGTCGGCAGCGCCGGGTCATAGGCCATGTGGTCGCCGCTCAGGAAGAGGCCGCCAGGGCGCAGCAGACGACCGAGGTCGTGGTAAAGGCGGGTCAACGGTTCCGGCTCCAGCCAGTCGCGCCAAGCGAGATCGGCCTCGACCCAGCGCAGCCGACCGTCAACGGCGCCGACCGCGCCGCGTCCGATGGCCAACATCACCGGATCGATGTCCACCGCGACCGCTCGCGCGCCGGGAAAGCGGGCGAGCAGCCGCTGGCTGATCGATCCCGGCCCGCAGACGAGGCCCACGGCCACGAACGAGGGGGGGCAGCAGCTCGGCCAACGTGTCGAGCATCACCGTGAAGCGCTCCTCGCGCTCGGGAACGTAGCCCTCCTGCTGCACGTCCTAGCGTCGTAGCCAGTCGGCCCAGTCGATCTCCGCCGGCTGCGCCCGGGTCGCCCTCCGGGAGGCGCAGCGGGAGCACCGGCGGACCGTCGGCGGCCGGCCGGGCCGGGCGCAACTCCCGCGTCTGACGCCCTGCACCGGCACGTCCGCGACCGACGCGACATCTGCTCAGATAGGTCCATGAGCCCGTCTCGCGACTGGAAGGACCCCGAGGTGGCCCATCATGGGCTGCCCGTCATCTGGTCGGCAACCCCGCCCGGACGGCGCACCTCGACCTGCTGCTCGACCTGCTCGAACACGTGGTCCGGCCGCGCACCTTGCTCGATCTGGGATGTGGCTCGGGCGTGGTGGCGGAGATGGTGCTGGAGCGGCTGCCCGAGGCCACCCTGCTCGGGGTGGGACGGGTCGCCGGCGATGCTGGCCGAGGCTCGGCGGCGCCTGACGCGATTCGGCGGGCGGGTGGGCCTGGTGGAGTGCGACTTCACCGAGCTGGGCCGGCTGCGGATCGACCCGGTCGACGCCGCCTTCACGGAGCAGGTCACGCTGAAGAGGCCGCCACCGCCGATCGGACGCTGCCGGCAATCGTGGATCGCGGCCGATGCGGTCACGTCCGTTGGGCGGAGGGCAGCGGGGAGACGAGCTGGGCGATGACATCCGCTCGTGCTCGCTGTCAGGCCTTACCTCCTTCGAGTTCCAGCCGGAGACAAACGACGGCCGGGCGGCCGCCGGGGGCCCGTGGGGGCTCGAGCGAACGAGCCGGACTACGGCTATAGAGCTATGCGTCCTCGGCCCGCCGGCGCTCCTGATCCACGACCTGCTTCAGAACCGGCAGGTCGTGCTCGATGATCTCGTCGACCCTCGAGCGTCGCACCGTCAGGTAGCCGTGAGCCAGCACGTTGCGAAACGCGGCCACCCTGGCCCAAGGAATTTCGGGATGCCGGCGCCTCAGCGTCTCCGAGAGCCGACCGGAAGCGTCGGCCAGCGTCTCCAACCGCCTGAGCACAGCGTCCTCCGCCATCGGCCCCGAGTGCCCACGGTACTCCTCGATCCGGTCGATGCTCTCCAGGATGTAATCGAGGAGGTCCCGGTCGCGCTCGGTCTCGTTCACAACGGAACCGCCTCACGCTCGATCCGCTCGATCGCCCGCCGCTCCCGCTCCAACGCTGGCTCCATGGGAAGCTCGGCCACGTGGACCGGACGCCCGAGGAGCGCCTCCAGGTCCAGGTGAAGACCGCTCAAGTCCATCAACGAAGCCCCCGGCTCGAACTCGACCAGGAAGTCGATGTCGCTGTCGGGCGTGGCCTCCCCACGTGCCACCGAGCCGAAGACGCGCACGTTGCGCGCGCGGTTGGAGGCGGCCACCTCGAGGATCTCGTCACGGCGCGCCCGTAGTTCGGCCAGCGTGGGCGGCCGGCGGCGGCTGGAGTGAATCGTCAGACCTCCCGGGCCGATCTCGAACTCGACATCGAGCGCCCTGGCGAGCCGGCATAGGGTCCGCACCGCCGGAAGGAAACGGCCCGTCTCCAGACGGGTAACGGCGGCCTGGGTGGTGCCGAGCCGCTTTGCCAGCTCGACCTGGGTCAGACCCGCGCGCCGCCTGGCACGCGCCAGCGCAGGACCGAAGCCAGCCGCGTCGGTACAGCTGGGCGAGGGCATGGTGCGAATATACCACAAGTGCGTTACAAGCCCCGGCCGGCCACCCGGCGGCAGGCGCGGCCTCCGGCGAAGACCTGGATCAACCCCGGCCTCGGGAGGGGACTCGGCTCGCCCGGCAAGGCGAGCGACACCGGTCGCGAGCCCTTCCCATCCGTCCAGCAACCCTCAGAGGGCATACTCGACACATGAGGGATGACCGCGCCGCTCCGCCCCTCGACACCACCCCGCCGCCGGACCGGCCGCCGAGGACCTGCTCCGCCGCTTCCTGGACCACCACAGCTCGTCCACCGCCCGGGCCTACACCGCCGACCTGGAGGACTTCGCCCGCTTCCACGGCACCGCGGTGGGGGACTCGGTGCGCTCGCTGCTGCTCGGAGCCGAGATGGCCCGGCGGCTGGCGCTGGACTACGCCCTGGAGCTGCGCCGGCGCGGTCTCGCCCCGGCCACGGTCCGGCGCCGGCTCGCCACCCTGCGTGCGCTACTGGGAATGGCCCAAGCCCTGGGCTGGATTACTTGGGATCTGGAACTGCCCACGGAGCAGGAGGTGAAGGTGGCGATGGCGGAGAGGGCCGAGCGGGAGCGCTCCTCCTACCTCTTCCCCCGGTACCCGGGGGAGGCGGACCGGCTGGACCTCCAGCACCACGCCCTGCGCGAGGCCCTGGGCCGCAACCACCTGGCTCCCGTCTCATCGCCCTCCCGGGTGCTGGACGTGGGCACCGGCACCGGGCGCTGGGGGTTCGAGGTGTGCTGGGAGCACCCCGGGGCGCTGGTGGTGGGGCTGGACCTGGTGGCGGGGAGAGGAGAGCATCCACCCGGCTACCGGCACGTGCAGGGCAACCTGCTCCAGGGGCTGCCCTTCCAGAGCGACACCTTCGACTTCGTCCACCAGCGCTACCTGGTCTCGGGCATCCCCCTGGCCGAGTGGCCGGGGGTGGTGGGAGAGCTGGTCCGGGTGACCCGGCCCGGGGGTTGGGTCGAGCTGGCCGAGCCGGCCATGGGCGATCGCCGCATCGGGCCGGCGACCGAACGCCTGCAGCGGATGTTCCAGGAGATGGCCGGCTCGCTGGGGCTGGACACCGGGGATGCCGTCTTCAGGT
>Ga0209810_1001227_pt1 | contig 41304 bp, 43 predicted proteins | sample Coa_R1_7_FD_187159 | JGI IMG/M metagenome (GOLD analysis project Ga0209810, IMG submission 187159) | Surface soil microbial communities from Centralia Pennsylvania, which are recovering from an underground coalmine fire - Coalmine... | ecosystem: Environmental > Terrestrial > Soil > Unclassified... | reverse complement strand
CGGATTGGGCGCCCAAAGCGGAAGATTGCTGCACCGTTCCGTGCAGGAACGTCTCCTCTCCCGAGCTGGCCAGGAGCTTCTGTCACCTCTCGGCCCAGCAGGGATCGCTCCATGGCGGCCCGCAGCTACCGGCACCGGCGGTTCTTGCGGAAGATGGCCTGACCCTTATCATCCAATCCCTCAAGGCGCCTCCGCCTATTTTCTCATCTAGAATTGACCCGGATCATCCAATTAAACAGCCTCACGGGGATCTTTTTATCCTCCACCGCACCCTTCTGATTTAACACCTCCTCTCCAGAAAAATCATCGGCGATCGCCTGCGCTTTAAAAGCGTAAACCGTGCGGTCGCTCCTCTTCATTTTTAATAACCATTACTAAAAAACGGGAGTGGTCTTCCATGAAACGACTTTCCCTGTTCTTTTATCTTCTTTTTATCGCGATAGATGCGTCCTCCATTGTTTCCGAGGCGGCGGAAAGCCCAACGGAGACATTGGTCTTACAGGATGTTCTTCAGGAGGTGGCCGGAAAAAATCCGGAGGTCATTGCAGCGGAAAAACGGGAGCGCGCGTCGGAAGCGCGGATTCCGCAGGCGCGCGCCTGGGAGGATCCCCAGGTCGGCGTCACGCAGTGGTCGATTCCTTCGAGTTTCAACATCGGGAAGGCCGATGAGACCTGGTACACCCTCTCCCAGAGTTTTCCCTTTTTCGGAAAGCGAGCGCTCCGCGGCAGCGTCGCCGAACTGGAGCGGACGATGGCAAGCGAGGAGGCTCGCAGCGTCCGACTCAAATTAATGAAGGAAGCGAAGCAGGCCTATTACGATCTCTTCTTCGCCCACAAGGCAATTGAGATTCATCATGAGCAAGAAGAGCTGGCCCGGAAATTTTCCAGGATTGCCCAGGAGAAGTTCGCCGTCGGAGAAGTCGGCCAGCAGGATGTGCTGCGCGCCCAGGTGGAGCTGCTCCAGCTCACCAACGACCGGGAGACCCTGGAGCAGGAACGGGAGACGGCGGAGGCGCGGCTCAATACTCTGCTCAATCGTCCCGTGGATTCCCCGCTCGGAACGCCTCAAGCCCCGACCCTCCCCGCCGTTGTGCCGAAATTGGAGGAGCTGCAACGCGAGGCGGAAGAGGCCCGGCCCGAAAATCGGATGCAAGCCCTGGCCATCCGGCGCGGAGAAGAATCAGTCAAACTGGCCCGGCGCGATCTCTTTCCCGATGTGATGGCGGAGGTCGCTTACTGGGACGTGCATGACGGCCCGAATCGTTGGATGGCCTCGATCAAAATCAACATCCCCTGGATCAACAAGAAAAAGTATGATGCCCGCATTCGGGAGAACGAAGCGGAGCGATCGCGCGCCGAGGCCGCGCGCCAAGCGGCGATCAACGAGACCGATCTTCGAATCAAAGAAGTTCTTGTCCGGTTCCAATCATCGCGGCGTCTGGCCCGGCTTTACGAGAGCGGCATCCTGCCGCTGGCGGAGCAGTCCCTGGAGGCGGCCACGATTGGATATCAGACGAAGAAGAACGATTTCCTCACGCTGATTGAAGCGCAAAAAAACATAAAGGAGTTGGAGCTGACCTACGCTCGCACCCTCACAGAGATTCAGAAGAGCTTAGCCGAGCTGGAAGAGATGACAGGAAGAACATTTTAAACCCAAAAAGATCAGGAGGACCCAATGAAGATTTTTCAGACATCTAAGAAACGCGCCATGCTGGCTATTTTGCTTCTCACCCTCGCAGGCGTTACCGTCTCTACTTTTTACATCACGCAGGATCGGGCCCTGGGGGACACGAAGACTGCCCCCCCAATGAAAGAGATGGAAGGGATGCCCGGAATGGAAGGAATGAAAATGGGGGTGAATGAGACCGGTCAAGCGGCCGCGATGCTCACCTCCGAGAAAAAGCAGCGCATCGGCGTTAAAATCGCCGAGGTCCGGGAGAAAGAGATCGAGAAGGTGATCCGGACCGTCGGACGGGTGGCGTATGATGAGCGGAAACTCGCCCGAATCAACCTGAGGGTGGACGGTTGGATTCAGGATCTCTTCGTGAATTTTACCGGCCAAGAGGTGAGGCAGGGCGAGCCGCTTCTCACCCTCTACTCTCCCGATCTCCTCTCGACGCAGCAGGAATATCTGTTGGCGAAAAGAGGAGAGGCGAAACTGAAGGCGAGCCCGATTGCCGAGGTCCGTGAGACCGGAGGCGCGCTTCTCTCCTCAGCGCGAACGAGGCTCCTTTTGTCCGGGATTACCAAAAAACAGATTCAAGAGTTGGGGGAGCGAGGGGAGCCGCAGACGGCCATCACGATCACCTCACCCATCAACGGCGTGGTCACCAAAAGGGAAGGAACCCGGGGGATGCGGGTCACGCCGGAGATGACGCTTTACGAGATCGCCGATTTGTCAGTGGTTTGGGTCGTGGCGGACGTCTATGAATCCGACCTTGCCTACGTAAAGGAAGGGCAGGACGCCGCTGTCACCGTCGACGCCTACCCCGGCGAGACCTTTAAAGGAAAGGTCGCCTACATCGATCCATTTCTCAACCCTCAGACCCGGACGATACGAGTGCGACTGGAACTTGAGAATCGAAGGCTTAAGCTCAAGCCGGAGATGTTTGCTCAGGTGGAGCTGAAGGCCACTTTAGGAAAGGGTCTTTTGATTCCGGGGTCAGCGGTACTCGACTCCGGTCTGCGCAAGATTGCCTTCATCGATAAAGGAATGGAGACGTATGAGCCGAAGGAGATTAAAGCAAGCCGGATCGACGACCAATACCTCGTCCAGGAGGGACTCTCGGCGGGAGACAAAATCGTCACCTCGGCCAATTTCCTGATCGATTCCGAAAGCAAGCTGATGGCCTCCTCCAACATGATGGGGGCGCTGGGGATGGCCGGCATCAAGATGGAGCAGGCACAGATGGGCGAGATGGATATGAAAGGGATGGAAGGCATGAAAGGCATGGATGGGAAGAAATCCCCTGCAGGACCACAGACCAAGAAAGCGGGGGGGTTCTCTCTAACCCTGTCTACGGAGCCGACACCGCCCAAAGACGGTGAGAACCTCCTCCGGCTGAAAATCGTCGACGCCTCCGGAAAACCGGTTGAAAACGCAAAAGTCGTCTTCTCCTACACGATGGCAATGCCTGGAATGAAATCGGTGAAGGTGCCGGCCTCGCTCAAGAACGGCCAGTATGAGGGGAAGGTCAAATTCGGCATGGCAGGCACGTGGGAGGTGACCGCCCTGATCACCCCTCCTGGCAAACCGGAACTTCAGGAAAAATTCACCTTGGAAGCGGGTGACGGGATGGAAGGAATGCCGGAAATGTAATTTGATATCGGGGCGGGGTGACCCGCCCCGGTTACGAAACTGATTGAGGTCTCACATGATTGAAAAAATCATCGATTATTCCGCCCGGAATAAATTTTTAATCATCACGGTCTCCTTTTTCCTGGTCGCCTGGGCGGTCTGGGCGATGCGGAATGTTCCCCTCGATGCCATTCCGGATCTTTCGGATGCACAGGTCATCGTCTTCACAGAATGGCCGGGACGAAGCCCGACCCTCATTGAAGATCAGATCACCTACCCGGTCATCACCTCCCTCATCTCGGCGCCGAAGGTGAAGTATGTCCGTGGCCAGTCGATGCTGGGGCTCTCCTACGTCTATGTCATATTCGAAGATGGGACCGACATCTACTGGGCACGAAGCCGGGTCCTGGAATACATGCAAGGTGTCTCTCAAAAACTGCCGGAAGGGGTCACACCCACGCTCGGCCCGGATGCGACCGGAGTCGGATGGGTTTATCAGTACGCCTTGGTGGATGAATCGGGGGAGCATAATCTGGCGGAGCTTCGGACACTTCAGGACTGGTCTCTGCGCTACTGGCTTCAATCGGTGCCCGGGGTCGCAGAGGTCGCCTCGGTGGGCGGCTTCGTTAAGCAGTATCAGGTCAATATCGATCCCAACCGGCTGGCGGCCTACCCTATCCCGCTTAATCAGGTCGTCATGGCAATCCGCGCGAGCAACAACGACGTCGGAGGGAGGGTCCTCGAGCAGTCGGGCCGGGAATACGTCGTCCGGGGGCAGGGTTATATCAAGTCGACAGAGGATATTCGCATCATCCCGATCGGAACCGACGAGAAGGGTACGCCGATCCGGGTCGAAGATGTCGCGAATGTGGCGATCGGTCCCGACATCCGGCGGGGGGTGGCGGAGTTGGATGGAAAAGGCGAGGTGGTCGGCGGGGTCGTCGTCATGCGTTACGGCGAAAATGCGCTGAACGTCATCAACCGGGTGAAGGAAAAGATCAAGGCGATCGGACCCTCGTTGCCGGAAGGGGTCAAAATTGTTCCCACCTACGACCGGTCGGATCTGATCGAACGGGCGATCGACACACTTAAACATACCTTAACGGAGGAGCTGCTCATTGTCAGCGCAGTCATTCTGATCTTCCTCTGGCATATCCCCAGCGCCATCATTCCGATCGTGACGATTCCGATTGCGGTGATCCTCTCTTTTATTCCGATGTACTATTCGGGTCTGACCTCGAACATCATGTCGCTGGCCGGCATTGCCATTTCCATCGGCGTCCTGGTGGACGGCGCCATCGTGGAGGTGGAGAATGCCTACAAAAAGCTGGAACATTGGCAATCCACGGGAAGGGTCGGCGACTACCACGAGGTGCGGCTCAATGCGCTGAAGGAGGTGGGACCTTCGGTCTTTTTCTCGCTGCTCGTCATCGCCGTGGCCTTTATCCCGATCTTCACGCTTCAGGCCCAGGAAGGGCGTCTCTTCAAGCCGCTCGCCTTTACAAAAAATCTGGCGATGGCGATCGCGGCCGTATTGGCCATCACGCTCGATCCCGCCATGCGGATGCTCTTCACCCGGATGGATCCTTTTACCTTCCGGCCCAAATGGCTCTCATGGATCGGAAATCATGCTCTGGTCGGCAAATACTACGCCGAAGAAAAACATCCGATCAGCCGGCCCCTCCAGCGGATTTATCATCCGGTGCTCGAATTCATGCTGCGGCACCGCTGGCCCGTTGTAATTTCGGCCGTCTTGATCGTTCTTCTCACCCTCCCCGTTTATCTTCGCCTCGGCTCAGAGTTTATGCCCCCTTTGAACGAGGGGACGATCCTTTATATGCCGACTACCCTTCCCGGAATTTCAATCACCGAAGCCACGCGGATTTTAAAGATCCAGGATCAGATGTTAAAAGAATTTCCGGAGGTGGAGCGGGTCTTCGGGAAGATCGGCGAAGCGAAGACTGCCACCGACCCAGCACCCCTGAACATGGGGGAGACGGTCATCACTTTAAAACCAAAGGACCAATGGCGGCCTGGAATGACCTGGGAAAAACTGATCGCCGAGATGGACAAGAAGCTGAAGTTTCCCGGCGTGCCGAACATCTGGTGGATGCCGATCCAGACCCGGACTGAAATGCTTGCCACCGGTATTCGGAGTAATGTGGGGATTAAAATTTTAGGGCCCGATTTAAATGAGATCGAGAAGATCGGGCAACAGATCGAAGGGGTGATGGCCCAGATTCCGGATACGCGATCTTCTTTCTTCGAGCGGGTGACCGGCGGCTATTATCTTGATTTCGTGATCGACCGGAAAGCGGCTTCTCGTTATGGGCTTCGGGTTGAAGAGATTCAGGAGGTCATTGAAACGGCGATCGGAGGGAAAGATATCTCACAGACCGTCGAAGGCCGGGAGCGTTACCCGATCAACGTCCGCTATGCACGAGAATACCGGGATGATATCGAGAAGTTAAAACGTGTCCTGGTGCCGACGCCCGCCGGCGCCCAAATTCCGATGTCGCAGCTGGCGGAGATCAAATATACCGAAGGCCCTCCGATGGTAAAGGATGAAAGCGCCATGCTGGCAGGGGTGGTCTTTGTCGATACCACGAGGTCTGACATGGGGGGCTATGTCAAAGAGGCCCAGAGACTCGTTGCGGAGAAGGTCAAGCTTCCGACGGGATACTCATTGGTCTGGGCCGGCCAATATGAATATCTGCTGCGCGCCAAAGAACATCTGAAGATCGTCTTGCCGCTTACCTTTTTTATCATCTTCCTCCTTCTTTACATGAACACCGGTTCTGCGGTCAAGACCCTGATCGTCTTTCTCGCCGTTCCCTTTTCAGCGGTCGGCGCCATTTTGTTTTTATACTTCCTCGGTTACAACATGAGCATCGGCGTCTGGGTCGGTCTGATCGCTTTGATGGGACTCGATGCTGAAACCGGTGTCTTCATGCTCCTTTATCTCGATCTTGCTTATGAGGAGCAGCTAAAAAATGGAACGATGCGAACCATACGGGACTTAAAAGAGGCCATCGTTGAAGGGGCGGTCCATCGCCTTCGGCCCAAGGTGATGACGGTCAGCGTGATGTTTATGGGTCTGGTTCCAATCATGTGGTCGGCCGGGGCCGGTGCCGACCTGATGCGGCGGATTGCAGCGCCGATGATCGGCGGAATTTTCACTTCTTTCATCATGGAGCTGCTGATCTATCCCGTCATTTATGAGATCTGGCGGGAGCGAGGTCTGAGAAGAACGACGTTTGAAAAGGGGGCAAATGGAGAACCTGCATCGGTTTTGCCTTCAGGGGAGAGGAATATTCATGAAACAGACCGGAAAAATGGCCCTCGTTAAAAAGAACGGAGTATGAGGTTTTCAATCGTTCTATTCCTTCTGCTGGGTGTCTTGCCGTCTTGTGCCCTGCCGCAGCATTACGAAGATTTTAACGTCCTACATCGGGAGCGGGGAGATTATGTCTTGACATTGTTACCTTCCACGCGGCCGCATCTGGGGAAAAACCGGTTTCGTGTGACGCTCACCGATACCACTGGTAGGGCGATCACCGACGCAAGGATCACCTTTCATTATTCTATGCCTGGAATGCGCGGCGCAAAAAAAGGCGCGCTCACCGACAAAGGGATCTATGACGTGGAGGTCGATTTGGTGATGGGAGGCGAGTGGACGATCTCCATCGAGATAGAGCGACCCGGTATTGAGAAGATTCTGGAGAGATTTATCATCGATGCCGGGCCGTACTAGTAACTTGTTCTACCCTATCATCTGTGAGATCTAGATGAGCGCGCTTAAGAGGATCGACGAGTGAAGTGGAACAGGTAATAGTGAGAGATTTATAAATGAAAAGACATCCTATAAGGTTCACAAGTGAGAAATAGCGTCTTAGGAGAATTCATAAAATCCTCATTCCGCAGCCAGAAAGAGTCGAGTGGGATTATATTCGGTTTGGTAGCGAAGCAGGCTGTAGACGATGGTAAGCCGTTTCCGAGCGACGACAATGAGGGCCTGCTTGGGGGCCTTGCCAGGGCTGCGCTTTCGGTGGTAGAGGCCTCGCAGTTGTGGATTATGTTTGAGGGCCGCAACGGAAGCCATGTAGAGGGCGCGTCTAAAGTGCTTGGGACCCCGTTTACTGATGTGGGGAGCCGAAAGCGGTTTTCCTCCCGACTCTTTGAGCACAGGGAAGAGAGGCCGAAATAGCCGACCCGATGATCGGCGGAGTGGAAGCGGGAGACCTCCCCGATCTCGGCGAGCAGCACGGCGGCGGTTTTAGGGCCGATGCCGGGGATCGAAGTGAGCCGATTGGTATCGGATCGTCCCTTTGTGGAATCATCGAGGGAGGCTGCGATCGTTGCATCCAACTCTTCGATGGCCGATTCGAGTTGGGCGATTTGAGAGAGAAGCGAGGCGAGGACCTTGCCTCGGGAGAGCTTTGCTCGTCCGGCATAGATGGAGCTTTTGGAGGCGGCCACCAGCGCCTCGGCTTTGGCCCGGTCGAAATTGTTTCCCTGGAAGCTTCGGGCGATCTTTTCGATCTTGCGGGGGTGAACCTTGGCCAGATCGGCCGCGGTGGGATATTGCTGCAGGATCGCGCACATCGCCTTTCCGAAGGGGTCTTTGACGACCGAGCCGACTTCGGGAAAAACCAATTGCAGCAGAGAGGTCGCCTGCCGGCGGTAAGTCTGCAGATTGTCGAGGTAGGTGTTGCGAAGACGCACCAGATCGCGCAGCCCCTGGATCTGATCATCCGGGACATAACAGCTTCGGGCTTCTCCGCTGCGGAGCAGACCGGCGATGATATAGGCGTCGATGTCATCGGTCTTCGCCTTCTTGGCCAAAAGCTCCCGGTAGCGATTGGTCTGGAAGGGATTCAAGAGCTTGACCGTGAAGCCCTTCGATTCCAGATAGGCCAGGAGGTTCTCCCACAGATGGCCTGTGGCCTCCAGGCCGATGGTGAGATCTTCTTTGGGAACACCTCTTTTTCCAGGGTCGCAAGAAGCAGGCAGAACCCTTCCTGGGAGGCATCGATGCTAAAACTCTTTTGGACTCTTTCCCCCTCGGCATCCAAGAGGGCACAACGATGAGACTTCAGCGAGACATCAACTCCCAGATAGAACATACGCCTCCTTGGTGGGGTGGGTTTTCTACGCATGGCGGTCTCTCCTCCGACGCTCGACCTGGTTCGTTGTAAGTGATGAGGCGGATGAGGCCCCTCACAGCATCCTGAATAAATGCTCACGACCCGAGTGGAGGAAAGCGACTGTCTTATGAAATGGGTCCGGATGGCCTAAAGGAGGAATTCAAGTCGTCTCTCCGCCTGTAGAAAACATCTGTACGGAATAGAATTATTAACCCACTCACCCAAATCTTGCAACCAGGTGAGGATTATACCAGGAGAAGAGATGAACAAAAAACAATATGCCGTGATTGTAGTATTGTCGATTGTCTTTGGATTGGCGGGTGGGATTTCGACTTGGGTGTTTAAAGAAGAGTTTGTATTCGCCCAGAAAACGCCTGAGGCCGGAAGAATGGAGCCAAGCCCTTCGAAGGTCATTGTGGCAGAGGAAATTTACCTCGTAGACAAAGATCGCAAGGTACGAGTAAGTTTTGCCATACAGCCGGATGGGCGCGTGGGGCTGCACTTTATGGATGGGACCGGACAGGCGCGCCTTGCAGTCGGATTGCTGCCGGACGGAAGCCCCGTCATCAATCTTGCCGATCAGTCCGGCAGGCCGCGCGCCGGACTGGGGCTGATGGAAGATGGCAGCCCGGGCATGAGCTTTTACGATCAGAAGAACAAACTGCGCACGGGGCTTGGCTTGGCCGAGGATGGAAGCCCGGGATTAGGGCTCTATGATCAGGTGGGCAAGCGGCGCGCTAATCTGATCCTGTTGTCCGATGGAAACCCAAGCTTGGGCCTTTACGATCGAAATTCTCAAGTACGCGCCGGAATCGGCCTCGGCGAAAACGGAGGTTCAGCGCTGATCCTCTCTGATGGAAATGGCAGGTTACGGGCGGGACTCGGCCTACAGCCGGATGGGAGTCCAAGTCTCAAGCTCCATGACAAAAACGGAGCACGACGCGCCGAGTTGGCTCTAACACCGGAAGGGAAGCCCGATTTATCCTTCTTTGACAAGGACGGGGAAAAAAGCAAGGGAGCAGAGAAAGACCGATTTTAGATCTGCCGCCTGCAGGGGATAAATGGCATCAAAACCGAAGTCATTCTTGCAATGATGAGACGGGATGCCGAGGCAGGCGTCTGGATGTTTCTCTATCTCGTCATGAGGAAGGTGTCAAGCGGCATTTATTATTATCGAACGGCTGGTACAAAGGAAGAATGGATGAAAATTCGGCGGCAATGGTTCTGGGCGGTTCTAATTATGAGTTTCAGCGGATTGATAGGTTGCTCGGCCACTCCTCCGATTCCCACCTCCCCTCCTCTCCCGTCTTTGCCAAGCGGAGAAGAGATCATCAAAAAATCGAGAGAACACCTTGATCAAATACAAGATGAGAAAAGCAGAGTTATTTTGAAGTTAATCGCCAAGGATAACTCCCTACAGGAGATTATCATGTGGCGGTATTGGAAGAATTACAGCAACCGAGATGGCATCGTAAGCAAGAGCATCCTCTTCACCGAGGCGCCACCTAGTTTGCACGGGCAGGCCTTTCTGGTCTGGGATTATTCAACCAAAGGGAAGCCCCAGGATCTTTGGATGTATCTCCCCTCTCTCCTGAATATCCTTCGAGTCCCGCCACGGGAACAGGGTGATGCTTTTATGGGCTCAGACTTGACCTTTGCGGATATGGGCCAGCGCCGTCTCGACGAAGACATCCATAATACGATTGGGAGAGGTATTTTTTGGGGGGTCGCCTGTTTCATCGTGGAGAGTGTTCCCAAGGGGAAGGAGGGTGTCTATGGCAAAACGGTCACCTGGGTCTCCGAGGATCATTATACGACTCAAAAGATCGACTACTATGACTGGAAAGGCGTGTTCTTAAAACAGCAGACGATCGATTGGGAGATTCTCAGCGATAAAAGAAACGATGGTTATTTCTGGAAAAAAACAATCGTCGTTAATATACAGACCGACCACAGAACGGTACTCGAAATAGATAACCGGAAGATCAATCTTGGTCTCTCCGATGATGATTTTACTGATAGGGCGCTCCGGGCCGGATCTCTGCGAAATTAGCAACGATCACTGAGAGGGTATATTTCATAAGTGTATTACATGAGTCATCCACCATGCAAAGGCAGCATCATAATGGAATAAATATGTCTTAAAATAGATAAAAAGGCGGATCTTAAAGAGAGAGCGGTCTTAATGCAGTGCCTCTTGCGGACCCGACATGAATGAGGAAGTATTCCGATGAATCGCCGGATTGGTTCCGATCCTCTGGAGATCCGGAGCCAGCGCCGATGTCATGAAGCGGATTGCCGCCCCGATGGTCGGCGGGATGGTCAGCTCCACCCTTCTGGAGCTGCTGGTCCTGCCGGTCATCTACATCCTCTGGAGAAAATCGGGTCTGACGAGGGAGATTGAACAGAGGACAGTGAAGGAGCGGGAAGTCTTGAAAAGGCCTCCTCAGGATTTTTAGAAGGCATCGTCATGGGTAGCCTACGCAGCCAGACGCTCGCGCTCCCGACCGATCTGCGTCTCGGCCCGGGAACCGAGAAAGGCGGGATACGTTCCGAGGAACCCGCCGAAAATCGCATGCTCAATCGCGAAAGGCAGAGAGGGCATCTGCGCCATGACCGGATTGACCATCGGCAACCAGAGAAATTGCATAAAGAGCCAGATCCCCAGGCCATACACGATTCCCCAGGAAATCGCCTGCCCGTAAGAGAGCCGTCCGCCGATCAGAGAGAAGATGATTCCAAAACCGATGGCGGTCGCAAAATGAATTATCATCCCGACCATCACCGGGGTGAATTGAAACCCAGGGCGGTCGAGCCAACTTCGATTAAGCACCGTCACCGCAATCATCTTAACCGGCGTCCAGGCGCCTCGGCCGGTCATCATTGCCCACCCCATCGACACGATCGCCATCGCAATCCCGGCGAGGATGCCGGCGATCACCCCGGCGTACGCCACCTCACCGGGCGTGACCTGTTTTCGATTCCAATAAGCCGCCATTGGAAACCTCCTTAACTATATTCTTACTTTTCATTTTAAACAAAATCTCTCCAGAATCTCATCCCCCCGACCGAAGGACATCCAAAGAGATGATAAAACGTCACGCAGGGCCGGGTCGTGAGCGCGCTTCGCGCGCCTGATCTCTACTTGCACTTCGGCGGCGGGGTCGGCATAAATTGGTGGGCAACCCCCGGCCTGAAATGCATGTTCATCATCTCGAATTCGCCGACCGCGACATGCCGGAGCCAATAGCCTTCCTGGCCCTTCTCTCCCCCGTGGCCCTGTTCATGCTCTTTGGCCGCCGACAGACTGTGAAAATGAACGTAGCCTGTCTTGCCGCCTGCCGGCTGATTCTCCGCGCAGAACCTCCCTTTGATCCCATCGCCGATGAAGATCAGCTTGTTTTCCTTTTCATTCACCGGTTTTGCAAAATGTAAAAAGAAGATCTTGTCGGGGTCGGCCTTCATCCAGAGATGGTCCGGCATCGGCGGCGTAAACGGCTCGACGTTAAAGCTCGGCGCCAACTGCGGCCCGATCGCCTCCAATGTCTCCTTCGGGATCTCCTTATTCTTTTCGGTTTGTCCAAACACCTCTCCCGCCGCGATGATCCCGATCACGCCGAACAGCAAAAATAGCAGATAGTTTTTCATCATCCTCCCTCCCATTTGTTTTTTGGATCTTTCGCTCTCAGAATAGATCGACGGGTCGTGTAAATATGTAGTCTGGGCTACAAAATCGGGAAGGAGGGTTTCGAGGGGAAGATCGGGGATCCGGCTCGTTTTTGGAGAAGATCGGGGCGGCGGAGAATGATTCGACGACCTTCCATAGCGATGAGACCCTCTTTCTTCCATTCCCCCAGGATGGCGCTGACCGTCTCCCGAATGGAGCCGATCAGGTTCGCCATTTCCTGGTGGGTGAGCTTTATCTGAAGGGAAACCCCCTCGGGCATCCCCTTGCCATGATCCTTCGACAACTGAATCAGAAGATGAGCCAACCGGGCGGGGACATCGCGGAAGACCAGCTCTTCGATCCGGCTCTCAATCCGCCGCATTCGAAATCCGATCAGTTTGGTGAGACGGAAGGAAAGCTCCGGTTTCTGGCGGATCAATGCAACGAAACGCTCTTTCTGAATGATGCAGAGCTGTGTGTCGTCGAGTGCTTCCGCCAAGGTGTCTCGGGGAGAGTCGTCGAGCGCCTCCAACTCTCCGAAGATCTCCCCCGGCTCCAAAAGGGCGAGGGTCACTTCCCGTCCCTCCTCCGAGACGCGTGAGATCTTCACCCGCCCTTCCTTCAAAAGATAGACCTGCCGGCTGGGATCTCCGGGGAGGAAGATCACGGTCTTTTTCTTGATCGCTTCCATCCGGGCGGTCCGAGCGAGCTCTTCCATCTCCTCGCGGGACATCTCATTGAAGAGCCGGATCTTTTGCAGATACCAGAGTTTACTTTTGATCATGGCTGCAAAGAATAATCAAATTGCAACGATAAATCAATAAAGACGGCCCTCCGATCGATTTATAGGCACTATGATCACTCCATTTCTACTTCTCTTTGATTTTCTCCTCCAAGCAGCGGAAGAGGTCGAAATCCACCGGGGCGAGATAAACAGTTCCAGAACAATCTGGGGCGAGAATATGCGGTCATCAAAACAAGATGTAGGTTGGACTACGAAATATCAATCTAAGAGGATTTCTTCTTCGTGAGGATGTCAAGAACGGGGCTGGGCTCCGATCGATCGAGCACGACGGCCGCCAGCCCGAAATGACAGGCCAAGGGTGTAACGCGTTTGAAAGGGTTACAAACGTTCAAGGACCCCGCCCTCCTTCTGAACCGTTGCTGAAAAGAGACCCCGCTAAAACATCTCCAATCCGCCACGCATCGTCTACAGAAAGAAGCGTCGCGCCGGGACGCTCGGATAACCATGCAGACCCTGAGTCAGAGGAGTTGAAGAAATGGACCTGATCGCAGAAGTCCGCCCGCACGTCGCAACAGGCTCCTGAAAGCCTGGGCAATGAGACAACGGCGTCGACGGGTTCGAGGCGCTCCACACCCAGCGGCGCGACCGTCAGCCGGATCATGGCCCCGGTCGCGGGACAGATCGACGTCACATGGGCCGTTTGGTTAAGGATCATCGGAAAGATCAACGTGTCCATGGCGCACCATGTAAACAGCATTTGGCCATTCACCTCAAAACGGTGCCGTGTTGGGTTCAGGGTGATCCCCGCCCCGACAATGTTTCCGCCCTGATCGAACTCGACGTTTCGCAGCTTGCCAAGGGCTGCGGCAATATCGCTAAGGGAAAGATGAAGCGTCGCGGCGACTTGATCGACGGATACGGGGTTCCCTTTCGCCAGGAGACGCAGGAGATGATGGAAAAGCCCGATCTTGTCCGGACAAAGACTTTCACGAAGCCCTTCCATCAGTGTTTGCGTAATGTCGGTCAGATTTGGGGCTCGCGTTGGGTCCGGTCTTTTTTCACGCATCGGAGAAGAACCCCCCATCGGAACATTTCCGCTTCCGTCGATTTTTACTCTCTTGCCGCCACCGCCGCCCTGTAGGTGTACATGGCATTGCTCGCCGATGCGACCGCCTGGATCAATTGCGGATCGGTCACCTTCCCCGGCTCGATCTTCACGATCGCCTCTTGCCGGCCGTAATCGACTTCCGCGAACCGGACCCCCGGCAGACTCAGAAGGGCCTTCCGGATATCCCTGACGCAGCTTTTACACTTCATCCCATCGATCTTCAACGTCACCTGCTGAATGCTTTTCTGATCCGTCTCCGCCGCGATCCCCCTCGGAGCGTTCACGGCGGCGAAAAGAACGAAAGAAAAAATGAAAAGCGTCCATCCCGTCATTGCAGTGGTGTTTCTCTTCATCTTCAGACCTCCTTTAAGATCCGATCGCCAATAAATAAGGGGAGACCGTCAGGATCAGCGAAATGACGGCGATCACCCAGAACAAACACTTTGTCGTTTTAAGACGCTCCGGGGAGCAGGCAAAAGCTCCATCACAAACAGGCTTTCTTCGGTAGACACTGTAGAACCCCAGCCCCAAAAAGGCAAAGGTCAATAAAACGAAGAAGGGTCGGTAGGGAACCATCGACGCCGCAAAATGGGCCGATCCGCCGAGAAGGCCGGTCGTCGCCCCAGCCCCGACGCCCAGGGCGGAGAGAATCAGAGGACCGATACAGCAGACCGAGGAAAGAAAAGCAGAGAGAACCCCACCGACTGAGGACCATCCCTCCTTCATCGACGACCTCTTTCTGAAGCATTTTTCTGATCGCAGGAGGCCGTCCGCTCCCTCTTTTGAATGAAAATCCCATAGGCCAGTAGTCCCAAGCAGATCAAGAGGGCCGGAAGAAGGAGATAACCGAGATACCCGGTGACGGCCCCAAGGCCGATGACTCCGAGCAAAATCACCAAAAGAGGGGTAAAACAACAAATGGCGGCGATCAACGCTCCGATCCTGCCCGCTTTGATATAGGCCTGGGGGGTGGGCATCACTTTCCCTATCTATTATCCTTGAACTTTTTTGATTTTGGTTTTTTCTCCAGCCTTTTCCCACCCACGACCCTGCAGGAGAGAATTCGCTTGGCCTGTTGGAGGACCTGCTTTTCTGTCCAATCCAGAATCTGATCGATTTCCGGATTGGCAATCGAATAGGTTGCCATCCGTCCCTGTTTTTCGACGGTGACCAACCCACAGGTCCTCAAGCAGTTCAGGTGATGGGAGATCAGGTTTTGAGGCCTTCCAAGGGTTTCATTGACCTTCGTAACATGCATCGGCCCTTTTTGGTGAAGCAACTTTAAGATTTTAAGCCGCGTCGGATCGGCCAGCGCAGCAAAGAGACCGACCTGCGCCGCCAGCAGTTCATCTTGAACCATGGATCCTCCCCTATCCTATTCAATACAGCAAGAGAGATTCGCCACATCTTTTGTGAACGATTGGGCCACCAGCTTGATCGACTCCGAGAGGGTCGGAAAGACGAAAAGCATGGAGCGAATATCTCTGATTGTATGCTTGAACTTCACCGCCATCACGGCGGTATGAATTAAATCCGCCGCCCCGGACGCCAGAATGTGGACACCGATCACCCGCTCGGTCTTTGCCTCGATCACCATTTTGATATAGCCTTGGGTCTCATGGATTAGATCGGCTTTCGGAACCACCTTAAACTCCAGCCCCCTGCAGGAACAATCAATGCCCATCTCGTCCGCCTTCTTTTCCGTGAGGCCGACGGAGGCAACCTCCGGGCGGGTGAAGACGGCGCTGGGGACGGAGAGATAATCAAATGTGTGGTGACTTCCGGTAAGCGCATTTTCCGCTGCGATGTTTCCTTGCGAGGCGGCGACCGTTTCCAGGGCGATCTTGGAGGCGACATCGCCCACCGCGTAGATATGCTCGTTGGTGGTTCGCATCTGCTCATCGATCTTGATATACCCTTTTTCGGTCACCGCCACGCCCGCCCTCTCTAACCCGATCGCTTTTGTATTCGGGGTGATTCCGACCCCGACCAGAAGGGCCTCCCCCTCAAACGTCCTCTCCTTCCCGTCTATCTCCGCCGTGATGAGTTTGATCTTTCCGCGCCTGGTTACCCGCTTGACCCTCGCTCCGGTCATTATCTCAATACCCTCTTCTTTCAAATATTGGGTCAGCCGTGAAGAAAGGGCTTCTTCCTGTTCGGCGAGAATGCGAGGCTTCATCTCCAGAAGAACCACCCTGGCGCCGAAGCGGGCATACATCTGGGCGAACTCCAATCCGACAAAACCGCCCCCTAGAATAACCATCGATTTCGGAGGCGATTTGAGCTCGAGCGCCGTCGTGCTGGTCAGGAAATCGATCTCTTGAATCCCTTCGATCGCAGGAATCGTCGGTCCGGCCCCGGTCGCGATAATGATTTTCTCGCCGATCACCCGCTCACCGTTGACCTCAATATCCTGGTTTGAGATGAACCGACCTTCTCCCCGAATGTGGGCTATCTCCAGGTTCGGAATGACATCGGCGTACTTGCTCTTTCGGTGTCTTTCAATCACCTCGCGTTTCTGGGCCATGACCTCTTCGAAGTCGAAGGTCCCTTTCCCATGACGAATTCCCGGAAAGTGGCTGTTTTGGTGATAGTAGAAGTCCTCGCCTGCTTTCAGCAAATTCTTGGAAGGAACACAGCCGCGGTTGACGCAGGTCCCTCCGAGCAGATCGCGTTCGATTAAAGCCACCGACTTGTCGAGCTCCCGCGCCTTGATCGCCGCGGCAAAAGCGCCGGAGCCGCCGCCTAAGATCACAAGATCAAATCGCCGCATCTCTTTACCCCCCGCCAGAATAAAATGCAACTCAATTTTATTATATATCAATATAAATTGATATATATTTAAAGTCAAGAAGAAGATCCGCTCTAAGTCATCAGACACTTATACGAGGCTCTCGGGAAGGGGATTCCGCGCGACGATCGATTCCGGGGCCGGAACGGGGAGAGACCGTCTCTCACATTCACCTGCGAGGTCGAAAGATGACCCGGGTCGGCGGCGCTGAATTGCAAAGGTCACGCATGGAGAAATGCCGGCTTCAGCGATAACGGATAAAATGAGAGAATTACGCCCTCTCTCCCTTCACCCAAAGCAGGAGCGGAATCGAGGCGAGTTGCATCACGACGGAGAAGACGATCAGAGCCGGAATCGAGTAATCATAGAGGATTCCCATCAGGGCGCTCCCCAAAAACCAGAAGATCCCATAGCCGGCATTGAAGACCCCATACGCCGCCCCCCGTTTTTGCGGAGGCGCCATCGCCGCGACCGCCGCCCGCATGATCGACTCCTGCGCCCCCATCCCCACCCCCCAGAGCGCCACTCCCGCAAGCGCCAGCGAAAAGCTTCCCAGGAAAGCCAGCGGAGCAAAGAGCGACGAGAGAAGCGCGGAGACGATCAGGACCGAGAAGCCGGCTTTGTCGAAGAGGACGCCGAACAGCAACGCCGCCAGGGCATCGACCCCCATCGCCACCGCATAAAAGACCGGAATCCAGGAATCGGGAACGGAAGAGACCCGCTTGAAGTGATAGGCAATGAGGGGAAAATCGGCATACCCGGCCGCAATCAAGGCGACGGCCGCCAGATAAATCCAGAACGCGCGCGGGAATCCATCGGGCTTCAATTCAGGAGGCGCCAGCTCCAGATCGCGCGGACGCGGATAGAGCCATCGGGCCGCTCCGAGGACGCCGAGCGCCAGAATCGCAGGGATAAAGAGGACAGCGAAGGAGGTTCGATAGCCCTCCCGGAAATAGAGAACGGCGGCGACGATCAGCGGGCCGAGCATGGCGCCGATCTGGTCCATCGCCTCATGCAAGCCGAATCCCCATCCCCGTCCCATCTCCTGCGTGGCATGAGAGAGCATCGCGTCGCGGGCGGGGGTGCGGATCGCCTTCCCCATCCGCTCCGCAATGATGAGAGCCGCCGCCGTCTCCCAGTGTTGGGTCAGCGCCAACAGCGGCACGGCCAACAGGTTGATCCCATACCCGATGACGGTGACCGCCCAATACCGCCCCGTCCGGTCGGCCAGATAGCCGGAGAAAAGGCGCAGGCCGTATCCGATCAGCTCCCCGAAGCCGGAGACCACCCCGACCGCCGTCGCCCCCGCCCCCAGCACGGCGAGATAGGGGCCGGTGATGCTCCGGGCCCCCTCATAGGTCATGTCCGCAAAAAGGCTGACCACCCCCAACAGGATGACAAATTTGAGCGCGGTTCGTTTTGTCATCCCTTTCGGCGCGACGGGACGGTATCGGGATCGCATCCGGATTCCTTAAGAAAGCGTTTCATGGAGGGGGCGCAAGAGGGCGATGATTCGATCGAGGAAGATGGAAGCCCGTTCGGCATTCATGATCAGAATGCAAAATTGCGGGCCGGCTTCAGCGCGGAACTGACGCTTCTAAAGAAGGGAGAGACCTCCGGCTTAGTCAATCTCGATCGGGACAAGGCCCTTTTGAATCGCGTAGCGAATCAGCTGAGCGACGTTGCGAAAGGCCAGCTTGTTCATGATATTGGCGCGGTGGGTCTCCACCGTCTTGACGGCGATGCCCAGATCCTCGGCCACTTCTTTGTTCTTATAACCCTCCGCAACCAGCTTGACGACCTCGCGCTCGCGCTTTGTAAGCTCCCGGGGCCGGATCGCCGTGGAAACGATTTCCCTGTATTGTCTTTCCTGCTTCTTCAACACAGATGACCTTCTTCCTGGCTATAGACCTTTCTTGAGAGCCGGTGCGGCCTTGAATTTAACTGCTCTGCTCGCCCTGATCTTGATCGTCTCGCCGGTCTGCGGATTCCTTCCTTTACGCGCCGCGCGGCTCTTTACCGTAAACGTTCCGAAACCGGGGAAGGAAAACCGCCCGGCTTTCTTGATCCCTTTGGCGATCTCCACAAAGGTATCGTCGATAATGCCGGCGACCGCTTTCTTGCTGATTCCGTTACCCGCATGGTTCTTTGTAATCGCTTCAAGAAGTTCTTTTTTGTTCATCAAATCCTCCTGAGATAGATTGGGTTAAACGGCCAGAAATTGTATCGATTCGGCAAGTAAATGTCAAAGAAATCCCGTCCCGACTCTCTGCGTAAAGCGGCCATCTACCACATCGGCACCCGCCTTAGAATCCAACGGGTCATATAGACCCCCGCCAAGGAAGAGAGGACAACCACCGGGAGCATCACCCCCCAGGCCCGCCCATCCAGGGGGATGATTCCGAAGAGATGACGCAGCGGTGTATAGAGGGCCAGCAGTTGGAGAGCCACGGCGGCCCCGTAACTCCACAGGAGCGCCCGGTTGGACCAGAAAGAAAGGTGATCCAACTGCCGGACTACCAACACCCGGGTGAAGGCATGCAGGACGATGCTAGTGAAGAGCATCGTCCGGGCGTAAGTTACATCTCCTAGTTTCAGTCCGATCCAGAAAATCAGCCCGTACGCGATCAGGGTCCGAAAGACACTTCCGGCGATCGTCGCATAGAGCGCTTTGTTGAGAATCGGCTCGTCGTGGCGGCGCGGCCGGCGCTGCATGATGTGCGGGACGGCCGGATCGGCCGCCAAGGCGCCGGCGGGGATCAGGTCGGTGACCACATTCACCCAGAGGAGCATTTTTGCCGAGAGCGGAAAATAACCGGCGGCGGAGAGGGCCAAGACGACGACCACCTCCCCCAGGCTGGTGCTGAGAAGATAGTTGGTGAACTTTCGGATATTATCGAAGATTCGTCTCCCCTCCTGGATCGCATCGACCAGGGTGGCGAAATGGTCGTCGAGCAGGATCATGTCGGCCGATTCTTTTGCGATGTCGGTCCCCCGGAGTCCCATCGCCACCCCCACGTCGGCCTGTTTGAGGGCGGTCGCATCGTTGACCCCGTCCCCCGTCATCGCCACGAAATGGCCCTCGTCCTGAAGGGCCTGCAAGAGCTGCTGCTTGGTCTGAGGCGTGGCCCGCGCGACGATATCGACCTCTTTCATCCGCGCGCGCAGTCCGTCTCGATCAAGGCGATCGAGTTCTCCCGCCTCGACGAAGCGCTCCCCGATGCCGAGCCGACTTCCCACGGCCCGCGCCGTGAGGGCGTTGTCCCCGGTGATCATGATCACCCGAATCCCGGCCCCTTTCGCCCGCGCGATCGCCTCGGCCGCCGAGGAGCGCGGCGGATCGATCAGCGCTTGCAGGCCGAGGAAGGTCATCCCCTCCTCCGCTTCCTCCGTTGTTTCGGCCGAGGGAATTTCCTTTTGGGCCAGGGCCAGCAGATACCAGGCCTCTTCCTCCAACCGCTGAAGAACCTGATCGATCCGCTGACGGCGGGCGTCGGTCAGCGGCGCGATGCGCCCCTTCAGCAGAACCGACGCGCAGCGCGCGAGCACCGTTTCAGGCGCTCCCTTGGTGTAGGCCATGAAGCTTCCGCCGCGCCGGTGAATCGAGGTCATCCTTTTCCGCTCGGAGCTGAACGGGATCTCGTTGACTTTCGGGGCCGCTGAACGTTCGACTGCGATATCGAGCCCGGCCGATTGCGCCGCGCGCAGGAGCGCCGCCTCGACCGGGTCGCCGATGATCCGGAGGGGGGCTCCCTTCTCTACGGAGGCCTCATTGCAGAGCAGACCGGCCCGCAAGATCTCGAAGGCGCTCCCCGCTTCGATCGGGCGGTCTAGGGAAAGCGGAAGAATCTGATCGTCGGCAAAGAGGCGCTGCACGGTCATGAGATTTTGCGTGAGGGTGCCGGTCTTGTCGGTGCAGACGGTGTCGACCGATCCGAGCGATTCGACAACCGACAGACGCCGGACGACCGCTTTGCAGAGGGCCATCCGGTGCGCGCCGAGGGCGAGCGCGAAGGTCAGCACCACCGGCAGGCTCTCCGGGATCGTCGCCACGGCGAGGCTGAGGGTGTTGAGGGCGACATCCACCCAGCTCTCGTGGAGCGCAAAGAGGAGGATCAGCGCGACGAAGACGGCGAGCGTTCCGACGAGGGCCGTCATCTGCCCCGCCATCCGCTGTACCTCCATCTGGAAGGGGGTAGGGCGCTCGGCCATCTCTTCGAGGGTCGCGGCGATTTGACCGACTTCGGTTGCAAGAGCGGTCCGGACGGCGACCGCCGAGCCGGTTCCGTGCGTGAGGTGGGTCGCGCCGAAGAGCATGCTCGCCCGTTCGGCCAACGGCGCGTCTTCTCTCACCGCCTCGGCCGATTTGTCCGCCCCGACACTCTCGCCGGTGAGGGCCGATTCATCGGAGCGCAGACTGTGGGCCTCGATCACGCGCGCGTCGGCCGGAACCTTTTGCCCGTGGGAGAGGAGCAGGATGTCGCCGGGGACCACCTCGGCGGCATCGATCTGATGCGGGGTGCCGTCTCGCAGGACCGTCGCCTTGAAGGTCAAGAGCCGGTCGAGCGCCGCCATCTCTTTTTGCGCCCGGTGCTCCTCGAAGAAGCTGAGGGCGACGCTGAGCGCCACGATCCCCAAAATGAAAAAGGAGGTGAGCCGGCGTCCCTCTTCCCCCGGCAGAAAGCTGACCGTGTAGGCCAGCGCGGCGGCGAAGAGCAGCACCCAGACGAAGAAATTGGCGAACTGCCGCAGGAGAAGGCGCAACGGTGAAAGGGGCTTGCGGCGCGGGATTTCGTTTCGGCCGAACCGCGCCAACCGCTCGGCGGCCTCGGCGGCCGTGAACCCCGACGCGCGGGTCGAAAGCCGTTTCAGAACCTCGTCGATCGCAAGAGCGTGCCAGGGAATCGTCTCCAAGAATGCGCTTCTCCGATCACATTGCTACGTAAGCAGGACGGCCAGGATCCCGGTTACGAAAATTCCGTCGAAGGTCCCGGCCCCGCCGATCGAGGCGACCGGGGCGCCGAGTCCCTGGATCTTATCGAGATTCATCAGGTCGCCCCCGATCAGGGTCCCCAGACTCCCGGCGATATAGGCAAGGGCGGGGGCCGACGGCCGGGAGAGGAGAAGGGCGGCCAGAGCGGCGATCAGGGGCGGAACGAAAATCGGCACGGCGATCCCCACCCCCCGAACAGAATGCTTACCTTCCCCTGGAATGGTGCATGTGAACGAATTTCCAGCCGTCGCGGTAGCGGCGCAGCACGCAGGTCCATCGCGAGTCGAAGCCCCCCTCTCCCCTGCCGCCGGCCTCGCTGTATCTCAGATCGTAGGCGGCCCAGGCCATCTCACCTGCAACCGAGATCGTGCTGTCGAGCACTTCGCTCTTGATCGAACTGGCCTCCCCGAACTGCTCCAGGAACGAAGCCTTGATCGCATCCCAGCCGACCTGCTTGTCCCCGGCCTGCGATCCATAAAAGACGAGTTCCTTCTCGTGAGCCACCACCTTGCCGAGCGCCTCGATATTCCGCCCCTCCACTGCCTTGATGAACCGGTCGATCGCATCACGCACTTCTTTGACCGCTTTCTCTTCCATCGGATTCCTCCCTTAAAATTAAATATTTTACGATCTCTGCTTCACCCCTCCAGCACAACCGCCTTTTCGATACCGTTCCGAAGGAGCTCGCTCAGAATTCCTTTTCAGGCCTCCTCCGCCCAAGGGAAAAGGGTCTGTGGAGCTCTTCAAAAGGGAGAGGGAGGAGGAGGCCTCCTCCTTTCCTTTCCCCTCGAGCGCCACCTCGCCACTTTTATCCCCTTCCGCTTCCTTATACGTACTAAATATGTACTAACGCTATCAAGCTGAATCTAACCGCAAAGTGGGTTAAACAGTTCTAGGAACGGACCCATCCTCAAGGCGGCGCCTTACTATGAAGATTTAAACTACGATTTATTCTCATGGAGAATATCAGATGGAATATGACTATTATGACTAAATAACAAGCCAGAGATCGATGATTGATGATCCCCGAGAGAAACAGTGTTCACGTCAACAAACCGGCGAAAGCCGTCGGCGGCCCACATTCCTATATAGAAGTATCTGACTTTGTACCTTCAATCGTATAGGGCAAGCAGACGGTAAAGGTGGAGCCCAGACCCAATTGACTGGCCGCCTGGATCGTTCCTCCGAGAGAGTCTGTGAGCTTTTTGACGATCGAAAGCCCGAGCCCCGTTCCTCCGTAAGATCGCGTATCCGAAGAATCGGCTTGATAGAACGGCTCAAAAATATGTGAACGATCCTTTTCGGAAATCCCGATCCCGGTGTCTTTGACTTCTATGTAGATCTTCTGCTCATCGGAAGGGTGGAAGATCCGGACCGTGATCGAGCCTCTTTCGGTGAATTTGATGGCGTTCCCGATCAGATTGGTCAGGATTTGACGGAGTTTTCCAGGATCGGTGCGGATCAGGGGGGCGGTCGGGTCCTCCTGCAATATCATTTCCAATCCTTTCTCCGCTCGCAAAGGTTCCAAGCTATTGATGGCCTCCCTGACGAACTTCATCAACGAAATCTCTTCTACTTGGATCTGAATTCGGCCAGCCTCAATTCTGCTGAGATCAAGGACATTGTTGATCAACTCTAAAAGAACATGTGAATTGTAATCGATCCGGTCAAGCATTTCGGTCGGGTCCGGCGCTTCCTTGAGTAAATCCGGTTCTTTCAAAAGGGCCGAATACCCTATGATGGCGTTCAGCGGGGTGCGAAGCTCATGGGAAACAGAAGAGAGAAATTCCGATTTGACCCGATTGGCCTCTTCGGCCTCCATCGTCTTCTGTTTGAGGCTCTCCTCGAATTGCTTGCGCTCTGTGATATCCGATATAAATCCATAGAACAGGTACTGTCCATCTTCCCTATGATACGTGGCGGAAAGCTCAATCGGAAATTCCGTCCCGTTGCGGCGCAGGGCGGTGATCTCAATCCGGCGGTTGAGGATCGGCGCCTCCCCTGTGGAAAGGAAGCGCTTTAACCCCACCTCATGGCTCTCCCGAAAGCGCTCGGGAATAATCGTCTCGGACATTTTGCGACCCCGCGCCTCCGTTTCGGACCATCCGAAAATCCGCTCGGATTGGGCATTCCAATACGTGATGTATCCTTTTTCATCCATGCCGACCACGGCATTCAGAGTGGTCTCCAGAACCGCGCGAAGCCGGCTCTCAGAGAGGCGGAGCGCCTCTTCTCTTTGTTTCCGTTCGGTGATGTCCACAATGGTGCTTAAAACCAGGGTCTTCCCGTTTACCTCGATCGGATTCAGCCCAATCTCGACGGGGACCTCGCTGCCGTTTTTTCTTAGACCATAAAGATCTCGTCCGGTTCCCATCGGTCTGGCTTGAGGTGCAGCGGCGAAGCTGCCACGATACTCCGGATGCCGGCTGCGAAAGCGTTCAGGCGCCAGCATCTCGATTGGCTGTCCAATCAACTCCTCTCTGGAGTAGCCGAATATCCGCTCGGTCTGGGAGTTGACGAGAATAATACGGCCCTCTTCGTTAACCATGATCACCCCACTCGGAGACGCCTCGACCGCGAGGCGAAATCGTTCGTCAGCGCGATTGCGCTCGATCATCTCCTCTTCGAGCTGCCTTTGTTTGCTAAGCGCTTCGAGGGCGGCCGCTTGGTAATGACGCTCTGCAGCCTTCATCCCAGCGCCGAAGGCGATAATAATGGCACAGGAGATAAAGTAGAGGAGCGAGCCGACGAGATAGCCCGCCCCCTTTAAGGTAGGATCAACGAATAGGTAACTGGCCGCCAGATAGCCGAGGAGGGTCGTGAGCAGGCCCGGTCCAAAGCCTCCATACCAGACGGCCACGGCCACGGCGCCGGAGAGCGCGAGGAAGGGGAGATGGGTCGCCAGCAAGGCGTTCAATGTCCAGCGGATCAGTATGACCGCAGCAGCAACCAATACTGCCACAGCATACCTGGAGAAAGACCGTATCGCCTTATCCTGAACGTCCTCCGCGCTGCTCTCCATGCAATCTTCCTGGCGACCCCGGAAGCGAACCCCTTTGGCAGGGAATTATTGTATTCTCTTTCTGTTCCGGTTTGGTTTGAAATAATTTCTGACCTTCGTAAGAAGATCGTGCGGTGTGATCGGCTTGCCCAAAAACGCTTCCGCGCCCGCGCTCAGGCCCCGCGCCCGAACGTCGGGATCGGTTCTCGCACTGATAATCAGAAGAGGGATTGAGCAATAGGGAGTGGCCTTTTGATTGTGCGGCAGGTTTCCAAACCATCGATTCCGGGGACTGCATGATTTTCCGCACGCGTCGTGTCTATTTCCTGGCGAAGAGACCTCATCGCTCTTTTGTCGGGGTGAGCTCGCAGATCCGGAGGTGTCTTCATCATTGTCGATGATCAAAACCCGCGGGAGCATGGATGGGTCCGCCCTTTGATTCTCTGGGTGAAGAAAGCCTACTATAGGATATAGGAGAGGCTCGATGATATGCCGATATTACGATCGTTGTCAATATTGCATTTATATGCAGCATCGAATTGCATTTAGAGAGGTCATCGTATAGGAGAGATGGAATAAAGGGATCGTTTAAAACAACGGCGGTGCTTTCTTGGTTCAACCTCAAACAATTCATTGAAAACTTTTACTCGATACAAGATTTGCCACCTCCAGGGTTGGAAAGACAAAAGCGCCATAGAGAATCAGCGTCGCTCCGCCGAGGAGACCGAACGCGACGCTTTTCCCCTCCCGAAGCCAGAGCCAGACCAGATATCCGCCGCCGATCTCGCAGAGTCCGGCGAGAATGAAATAAACGAGCGATTTTGCAATCTCCATCCATCTTCTCCCAATGATCGTACGGAATCCTACATTGAATTCATTCGATTAGCTTTCATCTTTTGTTGTCCTCCTGCATTCCTCGATGACCTCTTTGGGAATCATTTTCAGCGCCGCTAGAACCAGGGCCGGCACGATGATCATGTCATCGAGCTGGCCGACCAGAAGAATAAAATCGGGAATCAGATCGAACGGCAACAGGAGATAGCCGACGGCGAGCGCGAGAAGAAGCTTGGCCCTCCTCGGCGTGCGGGGATGGCCGAGCATCCGCCGATAGGCCTTCAGTTCACGCTTCAAAGTCATGCCGATCGACTTTAATCTCTTCATTACGCGCCAAACAGCTTCCAGAGCGGCGCCGCCTTTCTGTCTTCATTGTTATTGATTTTCCCTTTGCCGGCCTTCAGAATGATTCTCCTCATTGATGTCTTCTCTGTGTCTCTCTAGCCACTTGAGGTTTTCACGAGCCGCCACATTGGAAGGATCAATCCTGAGCGCCTCTTGCCATTCTTCTTCGGCCCTCTTTAATTCTTTACGGTCGGCATAAAGATCCCCTAAACTGATTCTGGCCTGAACATGCCTGGGTTCAATGCGGATTGCTTCTCTCAACTCCTTTTCCGCCGCCTCTTTTTCCCGGTTAAAAAGGTAAGCCAGTCCAAGATTATAATGGAATTCCGCCTCGGCCGGTTTTAGCCGGACCGCCTCTTGAAATGCGGCGATGGCGCCGGGATAATCGTGGAAGATTTCTCCCATCGCAATCCCCAGGTTGTAGTACAACTCCGCCTTCCTGAGACCTAAGGAGATCGCGTTCTTATACTCCGAGACCTCCAGATCATACCGGTCCATCTGACCGTTGGCAAATCCCAGGTGGTAATGAGCGAGCGCGAAGTCCGGGCGTTTCTTGACGATCTTTTCATGTAACGCAACCGCCTTCTGCCACTCTCCCTGTGAAAGAAGACGATCGGCCTCTTCATCGCAGATCTCGCCCGGAGAGGGGGAGTCATTGGCCCGGGCGATTCCGGTTAATAAAAAGAGGCCCAAGAAAATAGAGAGAGAGAAGCTCCGCCCCCATCCACTGCTTGAAGACCTCCTCGGCATTTCCTATTTCCTTTCTCTTGGCTCCTGTGGAAATCGAATCTCTTCAATCCGATGGCCGGGCGTCACTGTGACTTGAAGCGTCGTATGGGTGATCTGAAACCGACCGGCAAGGAGCGCTTCAAGCGAATGTTGGATGCCGGACCAGTCTTGAAGTTTGGAGATTGTCACATGAGCGCTCAAGGCATACTTTCCGGAGGTCAGTGTCCAGACGTGCAGATCATGCACCTCCTCAACTCCCTCCACGGCCACCATGGCCCGGCCGACCTCTCCTAAGCCGATATGCTCCGGGACGGCTTCCAACAACACATTGACCGCCTGTTTGAGAAGACTCCACGTTCGGGGGAGAATAAAGAGACCAATGCCGGCGCTGATCAACGGGTCGGCGAGCTTCCAACCGGTGGTCAGCATCATCAGCGCTGCGAGGACGACCCCGACGGAGCTGAGCAGATCGCTGAGCACTTCCAGATAGGCTCCTTTTATATTAATGCTCTCTTTAGAACCGGCATGCAACAGGCGGATGCCGACGAGGTTGACGATCAGCCCAATGATGGCCACTCCCATCATCGGCAGCGCCGAAACCTCCGGGGGTTCGATAAATCGCCGATAAGCTTCGTAGAGAATATAGAGCGAGATAAAGATCAGAATGACGGCATTCACCAGCGCTCCCAAAATTTCGACGCGGTAATATCCATAGCTCTTCTGGGGGGTGGGAGGACGCTGGGAGAACCACATGACAAAGAGGGAGATCGCCAGCCCGCCGACATCGGTCAGCATATGTCCTGCGTCGGCCAGGAGGGCCAAGCTGCCTGTCAAAAGTCCACCGATGACTTCTATAATTAGATAGCCAAGGGTGATTGAGAAAACGATGAAGAGTCGCTTTCGATACCCAGATCGTTCATCGATATTGATTTCAGTGGTTGTCCCCATGGTCGGATTCTTCCGGCGCCGCTTTAAGAATTTCGGGATTCACCCCCGTTCCGAATTCAAAGACCAGGCGACCGCCCCGGTCGGCCCCCAGGGTAACCAGTACCGACAAGACCGCCAACCCCAGCAGGAGTCCCCAGCGCTGGGAGGCCCAATTTCCTTTTTTGTTGATCCAGAAGAGATAGCCCGTGAGAAAAATCCCCACGGCAGTGGTTGCGACCATCCAATTTCGGTGGATGTGAATGAAGTCATGGCCCGGAGCGGCGTGGCCGCGCGGGTCGGTTGCCGCAACCAGGTTAGCGGCGATGAACCCGGTAGGAAGGGCGACGAGCGCCGAAAGGGTTCCTAAGTAGAGCATCCAGGTCGCGGCGAAATGAAATTTTTCATCGCGCAAAACGGCCATTCCTTCCATCGCAAGCGCCCCCAAAAAGAAGGCGATCGGAAAGTGGATCAGCAAAGGGTGGATGTTCTTCTGAAGCGCGGCCATCCCGGGAAACAGTGTTTCCATTTTATCTCCTCCTCCTTTTTCTGTTTGGGGTAGAGGTTATCCATCCTGCAACAGGGTTCCTCTGAACAGGTCTTAAACATTTCTGATCGATTCGATGAGGTATTTGTTCAAGGAGAGGTGCTCGATCTTCTCCGGGCCGTCGTTCATCCGGACGTCGGTCAGATTGATAAACGTCGATTCAGGATCGTTGATCACATCCGAGAAACGTTTCCGCTTGGCCGGGACGAACAGATCTCCCGTGTAGACGGCATGCACGGTCCGCACCTTCACCCTGACCTGATGTCCTTCATTCATAAAGGGTTGCCTCCGTGTTGAGGGTGTATGGGGGGCGGGGCGCATTCTTCACGCCCGCCCCGGCAGTTCGGCTGCATTGGCCCTTTTCTCTTCTTCCGCGCCCGCTGCTTCCTCGTTTACATTCTCTTTTGCGTGGAAGATGCGATAGAGCACCGGCAGCACCAGGAGCGTCAGCGCCGTGGAGGAGAGAATTCCGCCGATGACCACCGTCGCCAGCGGCCGCTGAACCTCCGCCCCCCGTCCGACCGCCAGGGCCATCGGAAGGAACCCAAGCGACGCGACCAGCGCGGTCATCAAGACCGGCCGGAGCCGCGTGATCGCGCCGTGAAAGATCGCTTCGTCCAAAGGCTGTCCTTCTTCGCGAAGCTTATTGATGAAGGTAATCATCACCAACCCGTTGAGCACGGCCACGCCGGAGAGGGCGATAAACCCCACCCCCGCGGAGATCGACAAGGGGATCCCTCTGAGCCAGATCCCCGCGATCCCGCCGGTCAGCGCCAGCGGCACCCCGGTGAAGACCAGGAGGGAGTCTTTGACATTCCCAAAGGTCACAAAGAGGAGGAGAAAAACCAGGAGCAGGGAGACCGGAACAACGATCTTCAGCCGATTTGTGGCGGAGATCAGCTGCTCGAACTGCCCGCCCCAGGTCGTCCAGTAACCCGCCGGAATTTTGACGCGCTCTTTGATAGTCCGCTCCGCCTCCTGCACGAACGATCCGATGTCGCGCCCCCGGACGTTGGCCGTTACCACCACACGCCGCTTGCCGTTTTCCCGGCTGATCTGATTGGGTCCGGGGGCGATATTGAATTCGGCGACCGCGCCAAGAGGAAGATAGCCCGGTCGCGACTCGGCCCGGATGGCCCGGGTATCCGATTCTGTCCGGGGGAGAGGAATCGGAAGACGCTTCATCGCTTCAAGGTTGCTCCGCGTCTCCTCCGGCAGGCGAACAATCAATTCAAACCGCCGGTCTCCCTCAAAGATCTGGCCTGCGCTCTTCCCCCCAACGGCGATCTCGATCGCCTCCTGAACATCGGAGAGATTCAGACCGTATCGGGCCATCTCTTTCCGGTTCATTTGAATGGTCAGCACCGGAAGACCGGTGACCTGCTCGACTTTGACATCCGAGGCGCCGGGAACCCTTTCCAGGACTTCGGCGATCTCTTCGCCGGTTTCAAAAAGAACGTCCATGTCGTCGCCGAAGACCTTGACCGCCACATCACTTCTCACCCCGGCAATCAGCTCGTTAAAGCGCATCTGAATCGGCTGCGTGAACTCGTAGTTGTTGCCCGGGATCTTCTTGACCGCTTCTTCGATCTCATGAACCAGATCGGCCTTGGGTCTTTTCGGATCGGGCCACTCCGATCTCGGCTTGAGCATGATGAAATTGTCGGCGACGCTGGGGGGCATCGGATCGGTGGCGATCTCCGCGGTTCCAAGCTTGGCAAAGACGGTCTCCACCTCCGGAAATTCTTTGATCTTGATCTCCAGAGCGTGCTGCATTTCAATCGCCTGGGAGAGGCTCGTCCCCGGAATACGGAGGGCGTGCATCGCAATGTCCCCTTCATCGAGGCTTGGGATGAACTCACTCCCCATTCGGGTCGCCAGCAATCCGCTTAAGACCACCAGAACCGTTGCGGTAGTCACCACCAACGCCCTGTTCGCAAGGGCGAGATTGAGTGAAGGGATATAAACTCTCTTGGCCCACCGCACCAGAAAATTCTCTTTCTCGGAAATCTTTCCGGAAAGGAGCAACGCCACAGCGGCGGGGATAAATGTCACGGAGAGGATCATGGCCCCCAGCAGCGCCGCGATGACGGTGAAGGCCATCGGGATGAACATCTTGCCCTCCACGCCGGTCAGCGTCAAGATCGGCAGATAGACGACCATAATGATCATCTGACCGAAAAGAAGCGCGCGGCGGGTCTCTTTCGAGGCATCGAAGACGATCTCGAAGCGTTCGGCGCGGGTGAGCAGCCGGCCTAAGCGATGCTGCTCTTCCGACAACCTCCGAATGCAGTTTTCGACAATCACCACGGCGCCGTCGACGATCATCCCGAAATCGAGCGCCCCCAGGCTCATGAGGTTGGCGCTGACCTTGTTTTGGACCATCCCGGTGATGGTAAAGAGCATCGACAGCGGAATGACCAAAGCGGTAATCAGGGCCGCTTTGATGTTTCCGAGAAAGAGAAAAAGAATTGCAATCACGAGAAGCGCCCCTTCTTCCAGATTTTTCTTCACCGTCTCGATGGTCGCATCGACCAGCGTCGTCCGGTCGTAGACGGTTTTGGCGACCACCCCTTCCGGAAGGGTCCGGTTGATTTCTACGAGTTTGTCGGCGACTTTTTGAGAGACCGTTCGGCTGTTCTCCCCCATTAACATGAAGACAGTGCCGAGGACGACTTCATTGCCGTTTTCCGTGGCCGCGCCGGTCCGCAACTCTTTTCCGTTCAACACCTCCGCCACATCTTTGATGTGAACCGGCACCCCTTGGTGGTTGCCGATGACGATTTGCCGGATCTCTTCCAGGTCCGCCACCTGACCGGGAACCCGGATGAGATACTGCTCTCCTCGATGCTCGATATATCCCGCGCCGATATTGGCGTTGTTTTTTTCGAGGGCTTCCAAGACATTCTGGAACGTCAGACCATAGGAAATCAGCTTTTCCGGATAAGGGGTGACATGAAACTGCTTCTCATAGCCGCCGATGGTGTTGACCTCGGTGACCCCCTTCACGTTTCGAAGCTGGGGCTTGATCACCCAATCCTGAATGGTCCGAAGGTCGGTGGGTGTATAGGCCGAGCCGTCGGTTTTTTTCGCTCCTTCTTCCGCTTCGACTGTCCACATGAAGATTTCGCCCAGGCCGGTGGCGATCGGTCCCATCGTCGGCTCGATCCCGGGCGGAAGCTTCCCTTTCGCCTCCTGAATCCGCTCGTTGACCAGCTGCCGCGCAAAGTAGATGTCGGTGCCGTCTTCAAAAATAACGGTCACCTGAGAGAGCCCATACCGGGAGAGCGACCGGGCCTCCTTCAAGTAAGGCAATCCCGCCATCACGGTTTCGACCGGGAAGGTAATCCGCTGCTCGGCCTCCAGCGGGGAGAAGCCGGGGGCTTCGGTATTGACCTGGACCTGGACATTGGTGATGTCGGGGACCGCGTCGATCGGAAGGCGCCGGTAATTGTAGACACCCAGCGCAGCAACCGCCACGGTCGCCATCAGAACCATCCATCGCTGGCGGATGGAAAATTTTAAGATTCGTTCAAGCATCTGCGTTCCTCCTCATTACAGGTGGGGCCGGCGCTGGAAGAAATCGTCGGTCCCAGATCTTCCCACCAGATACGCTATGCCCCACACCCTATACGGCGATGTCGCCTGTTTCACCGGTGCGAATTCGGATGACCGCCTCCAAATCCCTCACCGTGATGATGCCGACTCCTCTTTGGCCCGTGTGCGCCGTTTCCCGAATCGTGTCTGCGATCGTTGCCGCCATCTCGTCGGAGCAGACGACCACCATCACCGTCTTGCGATGATAGTCAATGTCGTCTTCTGTGACGACAAAGGCGCCGCCGGCGCCGCGACCTCGCCCCTGCCCACGCGCATCAAGCAGGGTAAAACCGGGGAAGTGTTCGAGCTCATGCAGGGCATGGACGACTTTATGGACCATATGCGGATGAATGATCGCTTTGATCTCTTTCATCGGTGATATCCCTTTATCTTGTGTAGAGACGCCCCGCCGGGGCGTCTCTACCGATCTTAATGATCATGCGCCGCCCCGCTCTTTCCCAGATCGGCCTTCAGGACAAAGCTGTTCTTCGCGGCATATTTCTCCCCCGGCGAGAGGCCCGAGACCACTTCCACCCATTTTCCGTCGCTTCGCCCCAACTCCAGAGGCCGCGCCTCAAATTGACCTTGGTATTGGACGAAGACGACGTTCCAGTCCCGAAAGGTCTGTATGGCCTCAGAGGAAACGGCAACCTGCGTGGGTATTTCTTCCTGCGCCAGCTCTACGGTCACAAAGAGACCGGGCCGCCAAAGCCCCTTTGGGTTCGGTATATCGACATGGGCCGAAGCGGCCCGGCTCTGCTCCCCGACCAGGGGGCCGATAAAGGAAATCTTTCCGGTCGCCTCCACTCCGAGTTCCTTCGATCGCACTGTGACCGTCTGTCCCAACCGAACCGCGCGCAGATCTTTGGCGTAGACCGTGATATCTCCCCAAACGGTAGAGAGATCGGCAATAATGAAGATGTCGGCATCTTCTTTAATCGCCTCTCCGACAGTGATTCGTTTTTCGATGACGACTCCATCAAGGGGCGCTCGCAGCTCATAGCGGGCGAGTCCTTCTCCTTTGGAGACATTATCGACATCGTTTCTGGAGAGTCCCAACGCGAACAGTTTTTCGGTTGCTGCTTTAAAGCCGATTTCGGCTTGGGCCTGGGCCTGCTTCGCCGCCAGAAACTCTTGCTCCGGGGAGATCTTTTTTTCAAACAGCTGTTTTTCCCGTTCGAATGTCGCTCTGGCCAGTTCAGCCTGTTGGGCCGAGGCAAGATAGTTGCTCTTTAGGTCGGCCAATTCGCGGCTTTCGATGACGGCAAGCACCTCTCCTTTTTTGACCTTGTCGCTTAAATTTTTTCGAACTTCGGTCACAACCCCGGAAAGCCTCGGAATGACATGGGCCACCTTATTTTTATTGAGAACGATTTCGCCGGGGAGATCCAAGACCGTCTTCATCCGGACCGGGCCGGCGGTCTCGATTTCGATTCCGGCCGCTTTCGCGGCTTCGGGCGCCATCTCCACACGCCCTTCGACCTGCGAATATTGCCACTGAGAGGACTTTCCCTTTCGCTCCGCGGCAACCTTCACGTCGAACGAGTGCGGCTCTTCGACTGTTTGATCTCCCCGCAGATAGTCTCCCTCCTTTTTAAAACGGATTTCGTCCACCCGTCCTCCAAGCCGGTGAAGCGCCACCGTCAATTGGACCTCGCCCGGATCGATCGGCTTTCCTTTCTCGTAGGCATAGGCCCGAAATTGTGGTGGAACCCCCCGCTCATAGATGGTTAGCTCGATCTGAAAATCGCCGTCCGACAAGAGCCTCCCGCCATGAGGCCCCTTTACTGCTTTCTCACCGGCACGCTCTTTTTCCTCCTCATGGGACTCGTTCACCGTTGACGTTTTCTCCGTTCGCAGAATCGTCAATGCCAGGACGATCCCCACCAGGAGGACAGTGGCGACGGCCATGATTTTTTTACTATTCATCTGATGGCTCCCCTATTTGATCGATCTATTTTTATCCTGTCCGTTTCGGTTAGCCTAAAAAATGTAGCCCAGAGAATGGAACGGCCACTAGGGGCGGCCACCAGCAACATCCAAAGGCTCCCCGATCAGCCGTTCGACCTCTGCCACCGCCTGGTGATAGTCGGCCAGGGCGCGCAGATGCTGCGCCCGCGAACCGAACAGCGTCCGCTGCGCGTCTAACACATCCAATAAACCGAACTTCCCGAGGCGGTATCCCTCATTCACCGCCTCGAATGCCTGCACGGCGCCGGGAAGAACCTTCTCCTTAAGAGAGGTCGCCTCGATGTGTGCGGTCGAGAGGGCCCGGTAGGCCTCGGAGAGCGCGGTCGTGACCCGCACCTCCGCGGCCCGCCGCTCTTCTTCCCCCTTCTCCAGCCGGTCGCGCGCCTCCTGGATCCCGCCTTGATTCCGGTTGAAGAGCGGCAGGGGAAGAGAGAGGCCGACGATGAAAACGTTGTCTCCCGTCGATTCGTACCGCCGGAAGCCGCCCATCAAGGTCAGATCAGGAATGCCCCGCGATTGCTCCAGATCGACGGCGGCCCGGCGCTGGGCGATTTCGGTCGCCCAGCGGGCGAGATCCGGATTCTGGAACAGACGCTCGGCCAGTTGTGAAAGGGAGGGAATAGGAGAAATGGCGTCCAGTATTCCCTCCGCTTTTTCAAATTGGGGGATCGCGCTCCCCCAGGTGGCCGCCAATTGTTTTCGGGCGGCCTCTAATTCCTTCCCGGCCCGATCGCGTTCGATCCCCGCCGAGGCCAGCGCGACATTCGCCCGTATCTCCTCGATCGGAGAGACTTTTCCCGCCCGGACCCGCTCGGAGACGACGCGGGCCGTCTCTTCGGCAAGCCGGACCGTTTCTTCCGTCAACTCCTGCTGTTGCTGTCCTCTCAACAGATTGGCAAACGCCTGGGTGACCTGCGTGAAGATCTCGATCCGCTTGGTTTCGTAGTCCCACCCGGCGAGGTCGCGCGAAAGCGCCGCCGTCTCGCGCCGCTTCGTCCGCTTTCCTCCCAGTTCGATGATCTGGCTAAGTTGTAAAGTACCCTGAGGCTGAGGGACGCTGTCGGGGGAAGCTGAAACCCCAAGATCCTGCAGGTCCGCGCCGATCGTCGGATTGTGGAGGAGCCCCGCCTGGAGGGTCGCCGCCTCTCTTGCACGAACCTCCCAGGAGAAGGCCCGAAGCTCCGGATTGCGCATCAGCGCCAAGCCTAAAGCCTGTCGGAGGGTGAGGATCCCGGTCGGTTCTCGGGTGGCCGCCCCGTCCCCTCGGCTGTCGGGCATCTCCTGGTGGGACGCGGGGGCGCGGAAAGCCGGGAGGTTGCTCCCCAGAGGACGCGGCGTCGGGGGCGATTCCTCAGCGCGGGCGGTGGCGCCGTCGTGGGATCCGAGCAAGAAGAGGATAAAGATTAAGATGATGAGTAATTTTGAACGCATGAATCCTCCAAAAGGTCTGTTAAGGGAAGAACAGGCCACTCCCTTCCCCTTGAATGGGGAGAGGGGAGATTGGAGGATTTAGATCAGAAGAACGGTGGCGCGGAGAGAGCGAAGTGTGGCGCTTATTTTAAATGGAGGAGGCGCGGTGGGACGATTCAAAACCGGTGGAACGAACGTCAGCGCCTCGTATGCGGTTATTGATGGAAAAAGGATTTTAAAAACCGGTGCGGATTTTGCAGTGGATGCGGGAGTGATTTGCTGTTCATGGTCGGAGAGATAAAACTCATGATCGGGAGCGGGGCTGTCTCCCATCCCGCCCGCCAATACCCGGTCCAGCAGGCTGGCATGATCGTTAGCAGGATGTCCAGGAAAAGGTTCATGTTCATCCTGATAGCCGGAATGATGAAAGATCAGGCGGACCTGATCACTTTTTCCGGAGAGAAAGGTTTGATGGGAGCTGTCCATCAGTATGGAAGCAAACGTTAGGCCTTGAGCGCTTCCAACCCAGAGCAGCAGGTAAACCGCCAAACACGCAAGGGCAATTCGAAATTGGGGTAAGTTTTTTTTACGATAGAACATTCGCTCTGATCCAAAAGGTACTTGTTATGCTTTTTTACAACATTGCTTACATATATATCAGATTTAATTTCGGATGGCAACAAGGGCTTTCGCGACGATGGGATACCGCTCGTGGTAAATGTCATACCAGCGGAGCGCATCGGACCGGCAATCTCTCTGTACAACTAAACCAGGTCGATCGACCTTCATGGATCTTCCACTTACAGCCGGTCGGATCCTGGCGCAGTAATCGCTCCTTAAATATCTAAAGGAAATCGGCGGTTCATTCTTTAAAATTCAAATTGGCAGAAAGGCTGAGAACGTTGCCTGATCGCGTGGTGCTTAGCACCGGCTCACATCCGATCCTATTTCCCATAGGCATGCCGATAAGTGTATTTCAGAAGTGATATGGGATGTGATTGTCTAGAGCTTGACATTGCCTTGACAACGAAATGAAAGGTTACTTGACAGAGCCGAGACCTTGGAGTATATTCAAACGATTGTTTGAATATACTTTAAGAAGGCTGGATGGCATGGGAAATCGTAAAATAAAAGACCGCATTTACGAACAGTTTTCACGGATCGGGAAAGCGATCGCCAGCCCGCAACGGATCGAGATCATCGACCTGTTGGCCCAGGGTGAGCGGACGGTCGAAGGTTTGGCAAGCGAGCTCTCCGTTCCGGTCGCGAACGCGTCCCACCACTTGCAGGCCCTGCGCGCGGCAAGGCTCGTCGAAGCCCGCAAGGAGGGGACCTTCGTTTACTACCGCCTCGCCGATCCCGAAGTTTTCGAGCTGACCCGGATCATTCGCACCCTCGCGGAACATCATCTGGCCGAAGTGGACCGGATCGTCCAGACCTATTTCGACGCCCGTAACGCGCTTGAGCCGGTCGGCCGGGACGAGCTTCTCAAGCGAGCACGCAAAGGAGAGGTCATCGTGCTCGACGTGCGCCCGACCGAGGAGTACCGCGCCGGTCACATCCAGGGGGCGATCTCCATCCCGGTCGAGCAGATCGAAAAACGGCTCGGGGAGCTTCCAACTAAAAAAGAGATCGTCGCCTACTGTCGCGGTCCCTACTGCGTCATGGCGTTGCAGGCGGTTGAAACGCTGCGCGCCCACAGACGCGCCGCGCGTCGCCTCGTGGACGGCTTCCCCGAATGGCGCGCCGCCGGGCTGCCGATCGAAACCACTCAGAGCCGTATGCAAGCAAATTTAAAAAGGGAGAAGAGAAAATGATCTTCAAACCGTTTTATTACTTTGAAACGGGCTGCGCTTCCTACGTCTTCGGCTGCGGAACGCTGGGCCGCTGCGCCGTCGTCGATCCTCAGGAGCGGGATATCGACGCCTACGTCGCTTTCGCCGACGCGAAGGAGATGCGCATCACGCACGTCATCGACACGCATCTCCACGCCGACCACCGGTCCGGAGGAAGAGCGCTCGCCGCCCGGACCGGCGCCTCTTACTGCCTCCATCGTTCGGCAGAAGTCAACTTCCCATTCGAGCCGCTCGATGACGGCCGGACGATCGAGCTGGGGAACACGATCGTCCGTGTTCTGCACACGCCGGGGCACACGCCCGAAAGCGTCTGTCTGCTGGTGAGCGATCTGCGCCGCGGACCGGAGCCGTGGTTCCTCCTGACGGGGGACACCCTCTTCGTCGGCGCCGTCGGCCGGCCCGATCTCCCCGGCCGCACACGGGAGAGTGCGGCGCAACTGTACACCAGTCTTACGGAGAAGCTCCTGCCCCTCCCCGACATGATCGAGATCTATCCCGCGCACTTCTCCGGCTCGGTCTGCGGCGCCGGGATGAGCGGCAAGCCGATGACGACGCTCGCCTTCGAGAAGCGCTGGAATCCGCTGCTTAAGCTCGGCTCGGAGGAGTTCGTCAGCACGGTCGGCGAGGGGATTCCGCAGAAGCCGGCCGAGATGGAGACGATCCTGCGCTTCAATCAGGGACGGGCAACATGAGCAATGCGGCCGACGCCCCGACCTGTGAGGTTGTTCCGGCCATTCGGCTCGGTCTGAGGCCTAACCTGGCGCAGTTCTCGCTGCTCGTCGTGGTGAACGCCTTCGTCGGGGCGATGATCGGCCTGGAGCGGACGATCCTCCCGGCCATCGCGGAGCAGGAATTCCATCTCGTGGCGCGCGTGGCGGTGCTGTCGTTCATCGTGGTGTTCGGCGTCGTCAAGGCGCTGACCAACTACTTCGCCGGCCGCCTTTCGGACGCCGTCGGCCGGAAGGCCGTTCTCGTGGCGGGGTGGCTCATCGCCGTTCCGGTCCCCTTCCTTCTCATCTGGGCCCCGTCGTGGAATTGGATTCTCGCCGCCAATGCGCTCCTGGGGGTGAGCCAGGGTCTCACCTGGTCGACCACCGTCATCATGAAGATCGACCTCGCCGGGCCCGATCGCCGGGGGCTTGCGATGGGGCTGAATGAATTTGCCGGCTACGGCGCGGTTGCCCTCTCCGCGCTTGCGACCGGTTACGTGGCCGCGGCCTACGGGCTGCGCCCGCAGCCGTTCTACCTGGGGATTGTCTTCGCGATGTTCGGTCTTCTCCTCTCGGTACTGCTGGTCCGTGAAACCCAGGGTCACATGCGTCATGAGGCGAAGAACCATGCGGCGCCGACTCACATGGCGACGCGCTCGCAGCGGGAGGTTTTCCTTTCTACGTCGTTCCTCGATCGCAATCTCTCGTCGATCAGCCAAGCCGGCCTGGTCAACAATCTCAACGACGGGATGGCTTGGGGGCTCTTTCCGATCTTCTATGCGGCGGCGGGCCTCTCGTTGGAGCGGATCGGGTGGCTGGCCGCGATCTACCCCGCCGTCTGGGGCGCGGGGCAGCTCTTCACCGGCGCGCTTTCGGACCGCGTCGGACGCAAGTGGCTGATCGCGGGGGGAATGTGGGTCCAGGCGGCCGGGATCGCGCTGATTGTGCTGTCGACGAAATTCTTGGGCTTCGCGGCCGGCGCGACGCTGCTCGGCGGGGGAACGGCGATGGTCTATCCGACGCTGCTGGCCGCCATCGGGGACGTCGCGCACCCGGCCTGGCGCGCCTCCTCCGTCGGGGTCTACCGCCTCTGGCGCGACCTCGGCTACGCCGTCGGGGCCCTGCTGGCAGGCCTGACGGCCGATGCGCTCGGTCTGCATGCGGCGATCTGGCTGGTTGCGGCGGTGACGTTTGCCTCGGGCGTCGTGGTGGCGCTTCGCATGCGCGAGACGCGAGGTAGGGTCAACGCCTGATCTTTCCTGGGCTTACTTCTCTTACGCAGCCACAGCCCGTTTGCGATTCTCGTAATGATCGAAGCCGTAATGAACCCGGTCAACACTTCAGCCTTGGTTTCAAAGAGGGCATCCGTCCAGGTCATTGATTTCTGCCCCTCCACTCAAAACCAATGCCTCAGCCACCAGCGCTCAAAGAGGACCTTTCCCCAGTGCCAGTGGTAGCCGGGCTTTCTCAATTTGATTAGCGGTTCCGGCGCGGTGTAAAAATTCCCGCCGGCGAAACCGGCGCGGCCGGCGCCCATCTCCAGAAAACAGTAGCCCTCTCCGTCGAAGACCTCAGAAGCCTTGTCTCCCACAATCTCGGCGGCGATATTTTTGGCCACGACCTCCGCTTGATGATGAGCAAAGACCCCCGCCTTGGGGAGCGGTTTCCCCACGGGAAGCATGATCGTGGTGGTGTCTCCGATGGCGTAGACCCCCTCGTATCGGGTCTTGAGCGTGCTGGGATCGACAGGGATCCAGCCCGACTCCCCCGCCAGCCCCGAGTCCCTGATCACCTGTGGCGCCCGATGGGGCGGGATGGCGATGAGAAGGTCGTATCCGACCCGCCGGCCGTTCTCGAAGAGGAGTTCGTTCGTCTTCGCATCGACCGAGGCGATTTTCATCATCGGATGGAAGCCGATCCCCCTCCCTTCCACCATCTCTTTGACGGCGTTCCCCACGACCGGCCCAGCCACCGGCATCGGGAGGGGCTCCGGGGTGTAGATTGAAATGTCGCACTTCTTCTCAAGGCCCCGCTTTCTGAAATAATCGGCGAGGAGCATTGCCGCCTCATAAGGGGCGGCGGGGCATTTAAACGGTGTTGCGGCGATCAGGATGACCACGCGGCCCCCGGAGAAGGCGCGCGCCGCTTCCCAGAGCCGTTGCGCCCCCGACGGTTCATAGAAGAGGTGGGCCGTCTCGCGCAGGCCCGGGATGGTCTCCGGGGCCAGATCGGCCCCCAGGCTGATGATCAGATCATCGAAAGAAAGGGTCTGATCTCCTGCCACCACCGTCCGCCCCACCGGATCGATCCGGGTGACATCGGCCTGGACCACCTCGATCCCTTTCCGGGCAAGAGATTCCAGCGGCTGGCTGATCTGTTTGAGCTTTCGCTTCCCTACCATCAGCCAGAGGAGGGAAGGGGAGAAGACGTACTCCCGTTTTCTGTCGATCAGGATTACCCGGTGATCGCGGGCAATCTTCTTGCGCAAGAGATTGGCGGCGACCTGTCCGCCGATCCCCCCGCCCAAAATCAGAATCGTTTTCCCTGCCATGATTGCCTCCCGGCTAAAAGGTGATGACCTGTCTGCTTTCCTTCGTCCAGTGGGCCAGATCGCTCATGCCTCCGATGACCGCTCCCTTGACCAGATCTTCTTCTTTGAGTCCCCGCGCCTTGCAACAGGTCGCGCAGGCCCGGATCTCGGCCCCTTTGTTGATCAGCTGCTCCAGCATCTTTCCGAGATGGTAGTATCCGGTCGGGACCTCCTGACCCGCCTTGGCGATCCCGACGGCGTCTCCCAGAAGGAAGACGTTGACATGGGTCTCGATCGCCAGAAGCGATTGGGCCAGCCGAAGCGCGTTCCAGCCCTTTTCCGTTCCATAGGGGGGTTCCTGAACGATCATTGTGATGGTATCCATCATTTCTCTCCTTTCCGCTCTCTCTTTTCCGCCTTCATTGCGATGAATGCGCCGGCGCCCGGCAGCGTTTTTTCCCCGACTGTTTCGAAGAAGTGGTAGGCTTTCAAAACCGCCTTCTGATTCCAGGGTGGGAAATAGAGGAGCGTCCGCGCCGCGCTGACGCAAAATCCTCTCCTCCGGAACAATCTTTCCAATTCCCGCCTTCCCCAGAAATGGGCCTGATTGTAGATGGTGTCGGTGAAGAGCCCTTTCAGCCGCCGCCAGAGCGCCCAAGGGCTGAAGCGGTTCAGCTCGCCGAGGACCAGTCGGCCCTCCGGCTTTAGGACGCGGCGCGTCTCTTCGAGGGTCTGATCGGGCGAGCGGACAAAGCAGAGAGAGGTCACCGCCAGGGCGAAATCAAAACAACCCGGGCGAAAGGGAAGGGCCTCGGCCGATCCGAGAACAAAGAAGCCAGAAAGCCCCGCCCGCCGGAATTTCTCCCGCGCGATCGCGATCATCTCCCAGGAGGGATCGACGCCGACGACATGGACTCCCCGTCGCGCCAGCGCCAATGTATAGATCCCTGTCCCGCATCCGATATCGATCGTTCGTTCCCCCGGTTTTGTCTCGGCAAGGCGGAAGATCGCCTCTTGCTCTAAGGCATGGGCGAGCGAACCGAGCGGTGTTTCGTACCAGGCATCGTAGCGAGCCGCCAGTTCCTTGAAGTTAATGACATC
>Ga0209810_1001225_pt1 | contig 41335 bp, 42 predicted proteins | sample Coa_R1_7_FD_187159 | JGI IMG/M metagenome (GOLD analysis project Ga0209810, IMG submission 187159) | Surface soil microbial communities from Centralia Pennsylvania, which are recovering from an underground coalmine fire - Coalmine... | ecosystem: Environmental > Terrestrial > Soil > Unclassified... | reverse complement strand
GATCGTCTCGCGCGTGCCCAGCGTCTCCCAGCCGAGCGGGTTGTCGCCGAAGAGCAGCTCGTCGTAGACGGAGGAGACGTAGTCCCGCGGCGTGTCGAAGTACATGTTCATCTCCTCGAGGATCACGCCCTTCTCGCGCTCCACCTCCTCGGCGTCGAACTTCGAGTGCGTGAGCATGTCGACCAGCACGTCGAGCGCCGTGTCGCGCTGCTCGCCGGCGCAGCGGATGTAGTAGCCCGTGTACTCCTTCGAGGTGAACGCGTTGAACTCGCCGCCGATGCCGTCGACCACCGACGCGAGCTCGCGCGACGTCGGCCGGCGCTCCGTCCCCTTGAAGAACATGTGCTCGGCGAAATGCGCGATGCCGCGGTTCGCCGCCTGCTCGTAACGGGAGCCTGCCGCCAGCATCACGTAGCAGGCGACCGACTGCGCGTGCGGCAGGGGAGCCGTCAGGACGCGCAGCCCGTTGTCGAGCGTGGCGCGCTGGTAGACCGTCTCGGACCCCGCGGACACGGCCGCTTATGGTAGAGACGGGAGCCGATGCCGGGCGAGACCAGACGCGCGGTCTTCGCGCAGCCCGAGTGGCTGCGCTCGATTCCGACGGACGTCCGCCTGCCGGAAGGAGCGCGCGTGGTCTACACCGGGTGCGGCACGTCGTTCCACGCCGCGCAGACCGGCGGCCGCGCGGTGCAGGCGCTCGAGGCGGTGCTGGATCCGCCGGACGCCGACGTGCTCGTCTGCATCTCGCACGAGGGCGAGACGCGCCTGACGTTGGAGGCGGCGCGGGCGTTCGACGGCGACGTGTGGCTGGTGACGGGCGTCGCCGAGTCGCCGCTCGCCTCGATCGCCTCGCGGGTCGTGGTCTGCACGCCGGAGGTCGAGCGGTCGTGGTGCCACACCGCGAGCTACACGTGCGCGGTCGCCACGCTCGCCGCGCTGCGCGGCGAGGATGTCGCCTGGCTGCCCGGGGCGGTCGAGGAGGCGCTGCGCGCCGAGGTGCCCGCGCCGGCGCAGCCGCGCGTGCTGATCGCCGGCGCCGGCCGCGACTGGCCGACGGCGCAGGAGGCGGCCCTCAAGCTGCGCGAGGGGTCGTGGACGCCGGCCGAGGCGTACGAGACGGAGCAGCTCCTGCACGGCTACCTGGCCGCCGTCGACGAGGACGTGCGGGCGTACGTGCTCGAGGGATCGGGGCGCGCACAAGAGCGCGCGCTCGACGCGGCCGCGGCGCTCCAGGCGCTCGGCTGCGAGACGACCCTCGTGCCGACGCGGCACCCGGTGGTCGACGTCGTCTTCTTCCAGCTGCTGACGTTGGCGCTCGCCGACGCACGGGGCGTCGACCCCGACCCGATCCGCCGCACGCCCGGCTCGAGGTGGGCCGCGGCCGCAGGCTCCGCCTGGCCCATTTAGAAACCGTTTCGGGGACATGTCCCCGAAACAGTTTCGAGGTTCTCGAGCAGCCGGTCGACCTCGTCGGCGGTGTTGTAGTGGACGATCCCGATGCGCAGCGCTCCCTCCGCAAGCCCGAGGCGGCGCATGATCTCGACGGCGTAGTAGTCGCCGTCCCAGGTCGCGAAGCCGCGCTCGCCGAGCCGCGCCGCTGCGTCGCGCGGCCGGAGCTGGTCGTGCGTCAGCGCGAAGGTCGGCACGCGGCCGTCCATGGTCTGCGGCCCGTGCAGCGTCCAGCCGCGGGAGAGCCCGTCCAGGAACCGCTGGCCGAGCGCCCGCTCGTGCTCGACGACGAAGTCCCAGCCGACGTCGCCGAGGTACTCGATCGCCGCGACGAAGCCGGCGAGCAGCTCGTGCGCGAGCGTGCCCGTCTCGAACCGGTGCCCGAGCGGCTCGTCTGCGGCCGGTCGCACCTTGTACGGCCGCCAGCGCTCGGCGACGTCGCGTCGCACGTAGGCCAGGCCGAGGTGCGGCCCGTAGAACTTGTACGGCGAGCAGAGCAGCACGTCGACGTCGGCCGCCGCGGCGTCGATCGGCGCGTGCGGCGCGTAGTGCACGGCGTCCACCCACGCCAGCGCGCCGGCCTCGTGCGCAATCGCCGCGATCTCGCGCGCGGGCGACACGGTTCCGATCGAGTTCGCCGCCCACGGGAACGCGACCACGCGTGTGCGATCGGTCAGCAGCGAGCTGAGCTGCTCGAGGTCGAGCCTGCATTCCCCGTCGACGTCGCAGAAGCGGACGGTCAGGTCGCGGTCGTGCGCCAGCTCCAGCCACGGCGCGACGTTCGCGTCGTGGTCGAGCCGCGTGCAGACGATCTCGTCACCCGGGCACCAGTCGCGCGCCGCGGCGCGTGAGAGCGCGAAGTTGAGCGTGGTCGTGTTGGCGCCGAAGGCCACCTCGTCCGCGGTCGCGCCGAGGAAGCCGGCCGCGACGTCGTGCGCGCGCTCGAGCAGCGCGTCGGTCGCGCGGGAGGTCTCGAACGCGCCGCCCGCGTTCGCGTTCGACTCGCGCAGGTACGCGGCGATCGCGTCGATCACCGAGTCGGGCACTTGCGTGCCGCCGGGCCCGTCGAAGAACGCGAGCGGCCGCTGCAGCGCCGCGAACTGCGCCCGCACCGACTCGACGGTGGTCAGGACACGTGCCACTCGTACTCCGGCTCGACCGTGAGCGACGCTCCGACGAAGCAGTCGCGCTCCGCCTTCGCGACCAGCTCGGACGTGTCGCCGGCGCGCGGCTGCAGTTGCGCGTGGATCCGCACGCCGATCTCGACGAAGGCGAAGCGGCCGTCCTCGCGCCGGGTGACGGTGCCGTGTCCGTTGCCGGAGGCCGCGACCTCGTGGCCGGCACGGCGCGCGTGGAACGTGAGGCTCTCGATCGAGCAGCGCACGAGCGCCGCGAGCAGCAGATGGTCCGGCGTCCAGCCCTCGGCGGGTGCGATCTGGGCGCCGCCGGGGATCGTCATCCGGCCGCCACGGTCGACCTCCACCGCGTACTCGAACACCTTCGCCCGCGTGGCCACGTCTGCGAAACGTAGCCGTCCGTCCGACGCGGGTCCTAGGGTGCGCGTCGATGAGGCTGAGGCCGCTGACCGAAGCCGAGTGCTATGCCCGCTGCTACGGCGGGCACGGCGGCGAGCGGGTCAGCGTGCTGCGGCGGCTGCCGCGTGCCGGCACCCGAACGGCGAGCGCCGGTGAGCGGCTGCGCGAGCACTTCGAGCGGCGGCTCGACGCGCGCGGGCCCGAGGCGGAGGCGGCGTGACCCGCGCCTGCCGCACCTGGGCGGGTCGCCGCCCGAGCAGCGTCCGCACCGGCCGCCGGCCCGTTGCGCCCGCGGCGAGCTCGTGGGTCTGCACGGCGACGTGGACGCAGCGTGTGCCACGCTGCCGCCCGCGTGGCCGCAAGCAGTAGCTCCGCCTCAGCCGTCCCGGACGTCCTTGCACCGGGGCTCGCGTGCGTCTTCTGCGGCATCAATCCGGGACGGGTGTCGGCCGCCGCGGCCGCGCACTTCGCGAACCCGCGCAACGACTTCTGGCGGCTGCTGCACGACGCCGGCTTCACGCCGCGCCTGCTCGCGCCGAGCGAGCAGCTCGAGCTGCTACCGCTGGGCCTCGGCATCACGAACGCCGCCTACCGCACCACGCCCGGCTCCGGCGACCTGCGCCGCGGCGACTTCGACCTTGCGCGGCTCGAGCGGCTCGCGGCCGAGCTCGGCCCGAGGGCGATCGCCTTCGTCGGCAAGGAGGCCTACCGCGGGCTGTTCGGCGAGCGGCCGGAGCTCGGCCCGCAGTTGCGCACGCTCGGCTCGACGAGGCTGTACGTCCTGCCGTCGACATCGCCGGCCAATGCCGCCGTCCCGTACGACGAGCGGCTGCGGTGGTTCCGCGCGCTGCGCGAGTGGCTGGAGGCGATGAAGCGTGAAGCGGGTCATTCGTAGCGTGCGCTGCTCCGCTGACAGCCGCATGCGTACCCTGGGCGCGTGAACGCAGCGATCCGTGCTGCAGCCACTTGCGCTCGGACGCGGCGGGCCGCGGCGTCGGTGTCTGACACCGCCAGAGGGCATCAGCCGAGAGATTCGATCCGTGCGGTGTCAGACACCCGCCCGGGACGTATCGCTCACACGGAAGCCCGAGCGGACGGCGGGCCGGCCGCCGTCGAGGAGCACGCGTGACCGGCGTCCTCGTCGTCGTGCACCTGCTCGCCGCCGCAGTCTGGGTCGGCGGCTCGACCGCGTTGATCTTCGTCGGCGTGCCGGCGGTGCGCAGCCTCGAGGGCGAGCCGCGCGGCCGCGCGATGCGCGAGCTCGGGCTGCGCTGGCGCCCGCTCGGCTACGGCGCGCTGCTCGTCGCCGCCCTCACCGGGGTCGCGCTCGCCGCGCGCGACTGGCAGCACAGCGCGAGCTTCCAGATCGTGCTCTGGGTGAAGGTCGCGCTCGCCGTCTGCCTCGTCGTCGTCTCGTACCTGCACAACTTCGTGCTCGGCCCGCGGTTGCAGGTCGAGGTGCGCGAGGGAGCGGAGCAGCGGACGCGGCCGCTGCTCGTCGCGGTCGGCTGGACGAGCTACGCGCTGACGCTCGCGCTGCCGATCCTCGGAGTCGTCCTGCAGCGGCTGGTCGACTGAGTCGAACCTGGTTCGTCGCGGTGCGACGAACCAGGTTCGTGGGTTACCCGGGAAGCGCTTGTCTAGCTGGAGCGAAACAGCTAGAATAGCCAGGATGAAGCGAGCCACCATTACCGAGGCGAAGAATCGCCTCAGCGCGCTGTTGGCCCAGGTGCGGGCGGGCGAGACGATCGTGATCGTCGATCGAGGTGTTCCGGTCGCTCGGCTCGAGCCTGCTGCGGCGCTGATCGATGATGTCGAAGGGCGGATCGCGCGCCTGGAGCGGGGCGGGATGCTGCGGCCCGCGCGAGACGCGCCACCGATCGATGTGGTGCGCGAACAGCCTCCTACGCTCGAGAGGGGCGGGAGCGTTCTCGAAGCCCTGCTGGACGAGCGGAGGACGGGCCGCTGAGATACTGGGACAGCTCCGCGCTTGTGCCGCTCCTGGTCGAAGAAGCAGAGACGCCCCGCGCGCAGTCCATCTTCGAGGCCGATCCCGTCGTCGTCGCCTGGTGGGCTAGTGAGGTCGAGTGCATCTCCGCCCTCGCCCGACGCGAGCGCGAGGAGGGGCTGAGCGCGTCCTCGCTCGAGCGCGCCGTCCACCGCCTCGATTCCCTCGCGAGATCCTGGCACGAGATCCAGCCGGCCGAGCAGGTTCGGTCCTTGGCGAGAAGAGTGCTGCGGTTGCACTCTTTGCGCGCAGCGGACTCGTTGCAGCTTGCCGCGGCACTCGTCGCCGCGGAAGGTCATCCGGCGTCGCTGGAGCTCGTCTGCTTCGACGATCGACTTGCGGACGCCGCCCGGCGCGAAGGCTTCCGCACTCTCGGCCGGGCCGACTGAGCCGAACCTGGTTCGTCGCGGAGCGACGAACCAGGCTGGCGGGTTACCCGGGCCAGCGGTTGGTGATCGGCGTGCGGCGGTCGCGGCCGAAGGCCTTCGGCCGCAGCTTCACACCGGGCGGCGCCTGGCGCCGCTTGTACTCCGCGCGGTCGACGAGCGACAGGGCGCGTTCCAGGACGTCCGGGTCGAACCCGTCTTGCGACAGCTCCTCGCGCGAGCGGTCGAGCTCGACGTACGCCTCGAGCACGCGGTCGAGCTGCGGATACGGCGGCAGCGAGTCCTCGTCGAGCTGGTCGGCGCGCAGCTCCGCGCTCGGCGCACGGTCGAGGATTGACTGCGGGATCAGCTCGCGCCCGGCGCGCTCGTTCAGCCGGTGGGCGAGGCGGAAGACGTCGGTCTTGAAGACGTCCTTGATCAGCGCGAAGCCGCCGGCGAGGTCGCCGTAGAGGGTCGAGTACCCGACCGAGAGCTCCGACTTGTTCCCGGTCGCGATCACGAGCCAGCCGAACTTGTTCGAGAGCGCCATCAGCAGCGTGCCGCGGACGCGTGCCTGCAGGTTCTCCTCGGTCAGGTCGGGATCGCGGCCTGCGAACGACTCGGCGAGCGCGCCGGCGTACGCCTCGACCATCGGCTCGATCGCCACTTCCCGGAAGTCGATGCCGAGCGACTCCGCGAGCCGCCGCGCGTCGCCGCGCGTCCCCTCCGACGAGTACCGCGACGGCATCGAGACGCCGTGCACGCGCTCGGAGCCGAGCGCTTCGACGCAGAGCGCCGCCGTCAGGGCGGAGTCGATGCCACCCGACAGGCCGACGACGACGTCGCCGAAGCCGTTCTTGCGGACGTAGTCCCGCAGCCCGAGCTCGAGCGCGAGGCGCATCTGCTCGAGCTCGTCGACCTGGTCCGCGACGCGCGGCTCCGCCGGCGCGAGCTGGTCCCGCGGCGGCGGCAGCTCGACCTGCGTCGGCTCGCGACGCCGGCGGCGCTCGCGCGCGAGCGCCCGGCGCCGCACGTCGCGCAGCCGCCGCCCGACAGCCGCGGCCGGATCGACGTCCACCACGAGCAGCTCCTCCTCGAATCCCGCCGCGCGCGCGAGCACCGCCCCCTCGTCGTCGAGCACGACGGAGTGGCCGTCGAAGATCAGCTCGTCCTGGCCGCCGACCGCGTTGCAGAACGCGACGAAGCACGAGTTGTCGCGCGCGCGGACGCGCAGCATCTCTTCGCGCTCGCGGTCCTTGCCGACGTGGAACGGCGACGCCGAGATGTTGGCGACGAGCTGCGCGCCCGCGAGCGCAAGGTCGGTCGCCGGCGGTCCCGGCTGCCACATGTCCTCGCACACCGTCGGCCCGACGACGACGTCGCCGAAGCGGAGCAGCACGAGGTCGCGCCCGGGCGCGAAGTAGCGGTCCTCGTCGAACACGCCGTAGTTCGGCAGGTACCGCTTGCGGTAGACGCAGCGCACCTCGCCGTGCGCGAGCACGAAGCATGCGTTGAAGAGGTCGGCGTCGAGCTGCGGTCCACCGACGAGCGCGGTGATCCCGTGCGTCGACTTCGCGACGGCCTCGACCGCGTCCCGCGCGGCCCGCACGAAGCCGGGCCGGAGCAGCAGGTCCTCCGGCGGGTACCCGGTGAGCACGAGCTCGGGGAACAGGACGAGGTCGGCGCCGCCGGCCCGCGCGGCCCCGATCAGCTCGAGGACCCGCGCGGTGTTGCCGTCGAGGTCGCCGACGGTGCTATTCGTCTGGGCGAGTGCCAGTCTCACGGGTGTCTGCCTCCCGGTCGAAACGTAGCCCAGCACGGCGGCGGCGCGCGAGCCTCCGCCGCGCCTCGACGAACAGGAAGACAGCCGCGAGGAAGGCGGCATAGGCCAGCCAGACGACCCAGCCGGTGTGCGTCTTGTGCCCGACGGCGCTGAGCACGGCCGCCACGAACAGGAGCGCGATCAGCGCGACGCGCAGGCGGTCGGTGCGCATACTCCGGACGGAGTATGGACATCGTCATCGCACGTCGCTTCCGCGGCCCCGTCGAGTCCGGCAACGGCGGCTACTGCTGCGGCGTGTTCGCCGGGACCGCGGAGGCCGAGGTGACGCTGCGGCTGCCGCCACCGCTCGAGACGCCGCTCGCGCGCGATGACGGGCACATCCTCGCCGGTGACACGCTCGTGGCCGAGGTTGCGCCGGCAGCAGTCGACGTCGAGCCGCCGCCGCCGGTGGGCTGGGACGAGGCGGTCGCCGCGCGGCGGCCGGACCTCACGTCGCCGTTCCCGGAGTGCTTCGTCTGCGGCCACGCCCGCGGCGACGACGCGCTGCACGTCCACGCGGGTCCGCTGGCCGACCGGGACATGGTCGCCGCGCCCTGGCAGGTCGCGGCGGACGCCGTCGGGCCGGCGTTCGTCTGGGCGGCGCTCGACTGTCCGGGCGCGTACGCCACCGGAGTCCCCGGCCGCGGCACGGTCGTGCTCGGCCGGCTCGCCGCGCGGGTGCTGCGTGTCCCCGCCGCGGGCGAGCGGTGCGTCGTCGTCGGCTGGCCGCTCGGCAGCGACGGGCGCAAGCACGGCGCCGGGACGGCGCTCTACACGTCGTCAGGGGAGCTGCTCGGGCTGGCCCGCGCCCTCTGGATCGAGCCGCGCGGCTGAGCGCACCTCGCCGGCGCCGACCAGCCACAGCAGGCTGCCTTCCCGCGCCAGCTCGACCGGCTCGCCGACGTCGATCGGCCGGCGGTACTCCAGCACCGCGCGCAGCCTGCCGCCGAGACGGCCGCGGAACGCCTCCTCGACCGCCGCCCAGTAGGCGGCGTTGTTCACGTGGCCGAGCCGGTCGGCGTCGGTCGCGCGCAGCGGCCACGGCTCGCCGCGCCGGCCCTCCGGCGCGGGCAGGGTGAAACGGGTCGGCGCCTTCCGGCTCCCCGCGCTCGCACCGTACACGGCGCGGAAACGCTCGTCGAGCCGCTGCGGCCGCAGCCCGCGGTCGAGGTGGATCCAGATGCTCTCCGCCTCGATGCGGCCGCCCCGGTCCCCGGCGAGGCAGTAGCGGCGGGCGGCGGACGACCCGGCGATGCCGCTGCACCACGTCTCGAGCTCCACCCGCTCGTCACCCGCGAACGGCGTCCGCACGACGATCGCCGTGCGCCGCACCACCCACACGCTCGTCTCCGACTCGAAGCCCGCGTCGGCCCAGTCGTCGCTCGCGACGTCCTGCAGGTAGCGAGCGACAGCGTCGAGACGAAGCCGGTTGGCAGCGTCGGTGTCCGAGAGGCGGATCGGCCGCGCCGAGCGGAAGACGCGGCCGCTCGTCATCGCGCCGACGATACTCCGCTCATGGCGGGATCTCCGGCGGAGCGCTGGGTCGACGCGTGGTTCCGCGCGTGGAGCGGCCACGACGTCGGCGCGCTCGAGCCGGTGTACGCCGACGGGGAGGTGCAGCGGCTCGAGCCGTTCCGCGAGCGGATGGTCCCGCGCGCGTACGCGGAGTGGGCGTTCGCCGACGAGGAGTCGGTCGAGGTGTGGTTCGCGGAGCCGCGCGTCGAGGACGCGGGGACCGCCGCCGCCTGCGAGTGGTGGGCGATCAGCCGCACGTCCGACGGCTCGACCGAGACGCTCGCGGGCGTCTCGCTCCTGTGCTTCGACGCCGCCGGCCGGGTGCTCGACGAACGCGACTACTGGTCGTCACGCGAAGGCGCGCACGAGCCGCCCGCCGACTGGGGCCCGGTCAGGCATCACGGCTGAACGACCCGCGCGGCCGCCTCGATCTCCTCGAGCGCTTCGGGATTCTCGAGCGACGACAGGTCCCCCGGGTCCTCGCCGAGCGCCTTCGCCCGCACCGCGCGGCGGAGGATCTTCGCCGAGCGGGTCCGCGGCAGCGCGTCGACGAAGAGCACACGGTCGGGCTTGAACGCCTTGCCGAGCGCACCGGCGACCGTCGCAGACACCGCGGCCGCGAGCTCGTCGGAGGCCTCCGCGTCCGGGACCAGGCAGCAGAAGATCCAGGCCGTCTCGCCCTTCACCGGATGCGGAACGCCCACGGCCGCCGCCTCTCGCACCGCCGGATGCGAGACCGCCGCCGACTCGAGCTCCGCCGGCCCGACCCGCTTTCCCGCCACGTTCAGCGTGTCGTCCGAGCGGCCGTGCAAGAACCAGTAGCCGTCCTCGTCGACGGAGGCCCAGTCGCCGTGCACCCACACGCCCGGCAGGCGCGACCAGTAGGTGTCGAGGTACTTCTGCGGGTCGCGCCAGAAGCCGCGTGTCATGCCCGGGAACGGCCGGCGGCAGACGAGCTCCCCGACCTCGCCGGTGCCGACCAGCGAGCGACCGTCCGCGTCGACCACGTCCATCGCCATCCCGAGCGCCGGCCCTCCAAGGGAGCACGCCTTGATCGGCTCCACCGGAGCGGGCGAGAGGAAGCAGGCGCCGACCTCGGTGCCGCCGGAGCAGTTGATGATCGGCACGCGCGACCGGCCCACGTGCTCGTGCAGCCAGCGGTACGGCTCCGGGTTCCAGGGCTCGCCGGTCGTCACGAACGTGCGGAGCGACGAGACGTTCGCGCCGGGGTCGCCGTGCGGGAGCAGCGCGCGCACCAGCGTCGGCGAGAGACCCAGCGAGCTCACGCGCTCCTGCTCGACCAGCTCCCACAGCGCGAACGGCGTCGGCCAGTCGGGTGCGCCTTCGCGGAAGACGACGGTGCCGCCGAGCGCACCGACGCCGACGACCGTCCACGGCCCCATGATCCAGCCCATGTCCGTCGCGAAGTGCACGACGTCGCCCTCGTGCACGTCCGCCTGGTAGCAGGCCTCGCGCGCGATCGAGACGAGGAAGCCGCCCTGCACGTGGACGACGCCCTTCGGCACGCCGGTCGTCCCCGACGTGTAGGTCAGCAGGTACGGCGTCTCCGCCTCCACCTCCAGCGCCGGCAGCTCGCCCGGGTACGCGTCGAGCTCGAACGGCGCGAGCACGACGTGCTCGACGGACGGCGACGAGGCGACCGCCTCCTCGAGGATCGCCGCCATCGGCACCGGCTTGCCGCGCCGTGACGACTCGTGCTGCGAGATCACGACCTTCGCCTCGCTCGCCTGCAGCCGCTGCGCGACCGCCGGCGCGGCGAAACCGGAGAACACGGGCACCTGCACCGCGCCCAGGTGCGCGATCGCGTGTGAGGCGACCGCCACGTCCGGCGTCATCGGCAGGAAGATCGCGACGCGGTCGCCCGCCTCGACGCCGAGCGCGGCGAGGTGCTCCGCGAGTCGCGTCACGTCGCGCGACAGCTCCGCGAACGTCAGCTGTCGCCGCGCGCCGTCCTCGCCGAGGCCGACTGCGGCGACACCGTCCGGGCGCGAGGCCGCCCACCGGTGGACGCAGTTGCGGGCGATCGAGACGCGCCCGCCGACGAACCAGGTCGCCCACTCCGGCCCGCGGGAGAGATCGACGACGCGATCCCAGGGCTGCGAGAACTCGATCCCCAGGTCCTCCACGACGAGCGGCCAGAACCAGTCCGGCTCCTCGGCCGACCGCCGCACCAGCTCGCGCCAGCCGGCGGCGCCGGCGCGGCGGACGAGGCGCGTCGCGTTCGCGTGCTCGATCGTCGCCTCGTCGGGCCGCCACACCACGTCAGCCACCGGGCAATGCTACGTTCGCGCGCGCTGAGCGTTCCGGAGGTCACCGTCGCCGCGCGCGAGTTGCGCGCGGACTTCGAGGCCGTGTTCGAGCGGCTCGCGGGCGAAGGCGACCTCGTCTGGATGTTCGCCGGCGAGCAGCGGCTGCTGCTGGTGAACGGCGCCGACCTCGCGCGCGAGGTGCTCGTCGACCGGGCGGAGCAGCTGGTCAAGCCGCGCTCGCAGGCGATCGTCCTCGGCCCGCCCCGGCCGGAGCCGGCGGACGGGCCGATCCCGGTGCGCGCGTTCCGGCACGCGCTCGCGGGCGGGCTCGGCTCCGAGCGCGAGCCGGAGGTGCTCGCCGCGGTCGCCGAGGCGGCGGAGCGCGAGACGGCCGGATGGCGCGACGGCGAGCGCATCCGCCTCATGGAGTCGCTGCGGCGGCTCGGCGTGCGCATCGCGTGCGCCGGCATGCTCGGCGCACCGGTGGACGACCGCGACGTCGGCCGCGCCGTCGACGCCCTCCGCATCCTCGACGAGCAGCCGCGCGTCGTCTCGGGCGACGGCGGCAGGCGGTTCACACGCGGCGGGCTGCGGCGCGCTCGCGCTGCCGCGCGGCTGGCGGCCGTCGCCGCCGGGCTCGTCGACCGCGCCGACGTCTCGCGCGCGGGCGAGCTGACTGCGGTCGTGCGCGACCTCCCCGCGCTCGCCCCTGGCCTGAGCGATCGCGAGTTGCGGCAGCTCGTCGGCGAGCTGCTGCTCGGCGCCGCCGGTCCGCTCACCCAGACGACGGGCTGGCTGCTCGTCCGGCTGGCGAGCGAGCCGCAGGCGGAGCGCTCGGTGCGCGGCGAGTGGGAGGAGGTGCTCGTCGGGCACGCAGCGGTCGGACCCGAGCTGCTGCCGCGGCTGCTTCTGACCCGCGCCTTCGTCCGCGAGGTGACGCGCCTCCACCCGACGAACCCGCGCATCACCCGCGCGGCGCTCATCGACACCACCGTCGGTGGCGAGCGCGTCCCCGCGCATACGCGGGTCGTCCTGAACGTGAACGCGATCAACCGCGATCCGCGCGGCTACGAGGAGCCGCTCGCCTTCCGGCCCGAGCGCTGGCTCGACGGACGGCCCACCGAGCACAAGCTCGGCTACCTCTCGTTCGGCGCCGGCGAGCGCCGCTGCCTCGGCGAGGGGCCCGGGGTCACCGCGCTGACGGCTCTGCTGCCTGCCCTCGCCCGGCGCCGGCGGTTCGGCTTCGACGAGCTCCGCGTCAGCGAGACCGGCCGGCGCCAGCTCGCGGACGACACGATCGCCTCGCTCCGAGCCCGTTAGCGGCTGCTAAGTTAGTCCCCGCTAACTTGCAGAAGGAGGTCGCATGCAGCGTCTGGTGACGCCCGAGAACAAGAAGTGGTGGACGCTCGCCGCCGTCTCGGTCGGGCTGTTCATGATCATGCTCGACAACACGGTGGTGAACGTCGCGCTGCCGACGATGCGGCGCTCGCTCCACCTGACGCTCGCCGACCTCGAGTGGGTCGTGACGGGCTACGCGCTCACCTTCGCGGCGTTCATGCTCACCGGCGGCAAGCTTGCCGACCTGCTCGGGCGGCGGCTGATCTTCATGGTCGGCCTCCTCGTCTTCACCGGCGCCTCGCTCGCCTGCGGGCTCGCGCCGAACGGCGGCTTCCTGATCGGCGCCCGCGTCGTCCAGGGGCTCGGCGGCGCGCTGATGAACCCGTCGACGCTCTCGATCATCACCGCGACGTTCCCGCCGCGTCAGCGCGGCACCGCGATCGGCATCTGGGCCGGCGTCTCCGCGATGGCGCTCGCGATCGGGCCGCTCGTCGGCGGCGTCCTGACCGAGCACGTCAACTGGAACTGGATCTTCTTCATCAACGTCCCGATCGGCGTCATCGGCATCCTCGCCAGCAGAGTCCTGATCGAGGAGTCGCGCGACACGTCGCTGCACCAGCGGCCCGACGTGCCCGGCCTGGCGACCTCCGGCGTGGGGCTGTTCGCGCTCACCTACGCCTTCATCGAAGCGAACAGCTACGGCTGGACGTCGGGGCGGATCCTCGCCGCCTTCGCGGTTGCGGTCGTCGCGCTCGTCGTGTTCGCGCTGCTCGAGGTGCATCAGCGGGTGCCGATGCTCGACCTCACCCTCTTCCGCAACCGCACCTTCAGCGGCGCGAACACCGCGATGCTCCTGGTCGGGCTCGCGATGTTCGGGACGTTCTTCTACGTCTCGCTCTACACGCAGAACGTGCTCGGGTGGTCGCCGGTGCAGGCAGGCGCCGCGTTCCTACCGACGACGCTGCTGGTGATGGTCGTGGCGCCCCAGGCGGGGCGGCTGTCCGACCGTGTCGGCTCGCGCTGGCTCGTCGGCGGCGGCATGACCCTGCTCGCGGCGATGCTCTTCTACTACTCGTTCCTCGGCGCGCACGCGAGCTTCTGGCAGTTGCTGCCCGCCTTCGTGATCGGCGGCTTCGGCATGGGGATCACGATGACCCCGGTCACCGCCGCCGCGATGAGCTCCGTGCCGGTCGACAAGGCGGGCGTCGGCTCCGCGGTGCTGAACTCGATGCGGCAGGTCGGCGGCTCGCTCGGGATCGCGGTGATGGGGGCGATCGTCGCGTCGACCGCGACCGCGTCGGCGAAGGCCGGCAGCACGCAACAGGTCGCGTTCCTGCACGGCTTCCACGACGGCGTCCGTGTGGCGGCCGCGATCGCCTTCGTCGGCGCGCTCGTCGCGACCGCCGCGATCCGGACGCACGCGCATCACCATGCGGCGGAGGGCGAGCACGTGCTCGAGGCGGCGTGACGCAGACCCAGCAGAAGCAGCGGCTCTCGGCGCCGGAACGGCGCAAGGCGGTGCTCGACACCGCGTGCCGCGTCTTCACGCGCGCGAGCTATCGAGGTGCCACCACGGCGGAGATCGCCAAGGCGGCCGGGATCAGCGAGCCGATCCTCTACCGCCACTTCGGCTCGAAGCGCGACCTCTACCTCGCCTGCCTGGAGGAGGCGTGGCGGCGGTTCCGGGAGGTCGCCGAGGAGGCGGTCGCCTCCGATCCGCGCGGTTGCCTCGGCACGATTGCCGACACGTACATGGCCTCGCGGGCGCGCGTGCGGCTGGTCGACCTGTGGATCCAGGCGCTCACCGTCGCGCCGGAGGACCCGGTGATCGCGCGGGCGCTGAAGCGGCAGATCCGCGAGGTGCAGGGCTTCTTCGCCGGCCTGATCCGCAGCGCGCAGGAGCGCGGCGAGGTCGAGCGCGACCGCGACCCCGTCGCGGAGTCGTGGATCTTCGTCGCAGGTGGCTTGCTCGCGACCCTGGACGACCGCCTCGGCGGCCTGCTCGGCGACGACCTGGCGCGCGTGCGTGCCGCCCGTCGTCGCTGGCTGCTCGCGTCGCCGGACTCGGCGTAGCGCGTCTCGAAGAAGGCAGAGGGAGCCCCGGCTGCGGCACCCGGGGCTCACCTCCATCAGGCGGGGCGCCTGCCGAGCGGCCCCGAGGCAAGTGGCTCTGCGGCCCAGCCACGTCCTCCGGCTCGCGCTTCCGGCGCTCCTTCTCCTCCGACGACCGGGCATCCGGCCGTCCGAGCAGGTGGCCGCACTGTACGGTGCAGAAACGGACGTGTCAAGTACCTCGGTCAAGTGATTTCAGCCTTGTCTACTTCACAGATGTTGCAAGCAAATATGCCCCTTTCGAGGGATTGTCCGAAAGAGCGGATTGCGTTCCGGTGAAGCGCGCGGCATGCTGTCTGGGCCGATGGCTTCTCGCGCCGCACGAGGGAGCACGACCCCGGCCGCCCCGCGCGCGCCGCGCCTCGGGGAGCGGCTGCGTCAGCTGCGGGTGGCGGCGGGACTGACCCAGGCGGGGCTCGCCGGCGAGCGCTTCTCGAAGGAGTACATCTCGCAGATCGAGCGGGGCAAGACTCGGCCGACGCAGGAGACGATCGACTGGCTCGCGTTCCGGCTCGGGGTCGACTCGGGCTTCCTCGCCTCCGGCGTCTCCGCCGACGACCGCGCGCGCGCGGAGGCGGCGCTCGCCCGCGCCGAGGCGCTCGTCCAGGAGCAGCGGATCGACGACGCGGTCGCCGAGTACCGCCGGGCGCTGCCGGCGACCCTCGGCACGGGCTCCGTCGAGCTGCACGTCCGCGCCCTCTGCGGCGAGGCGACGGCGCTTGCGCAGCGGGGCGAGCCGCGCGCGGCGGTCGAGCTGCTCACGCAGGCGCGCTCGCTCGTCGAGCGCGAGGAGTTCAGCGACGTCGAGCGCGCCGAGGTCCTCTACCGGCTCGGCGTCTGCCGCTACCTGCTCTCCAGCGTCTCGACCGCGGTCGGTCTCTTCGACGAGGCGCTGGCGCTGGCCGCACGCTCGGGGCTGCCCCACGACCAGCTGCGCCTGAACGTCCTCAGCTGGCGCTCTCGCTGCTACCGGCGCCAGCGCGACTACGCCGCCGCGCGCGAGGACGTCGAGCTCGCGCTGGAGCTGGCCGAGGCGATGCACGACACACGCGCGCTCGGCGAGGTCTACTTCCAGGCGTCGGTGCTGGCCGAGCGGGACGGCCACTGGGTGCTCGCGCGCACGTACGCGGAGAAGGCGAAATCCCAGTACGAGCGCCTCGCCGACCGCAAGAACGTCGGTCGGCTGCTGAACAACCTCGGTGGGCTCGAGTTCCTGCTCGGCAAGCCCGACGACGCGATCGAGAGCCTCAAGCGGTCGGTGGCGGTCGCGCTCGAGCTGGGTCAGGACCACGACGCGGCGAAGGCCGTCTCGTCGCTCGCCCAGGTACATCTGCGCACGGGTTCGCCGGAGAAGGCGGAGGAGCAGGCGGCGCACGCGCTCGCGATCATGGGCGAGCGCGAGGACATGCTCGACGAGATCGGCAACGCGCGCCTCGTGCTCGGCCGCGCGCTGCTCGACCAGGGGCGGCTCGACGAAGCCGAGGCCGAGCTCGCCCACGCGGAGGACGCATTCGCGCGCCTGTCGTCGGCGTCTCACCGGGCCGCGGCCTGGATGGCGCAGGGCGATCTGGCGGCCCGGCGCGGCGACGACAGCCGTGCGGCCGGTCTCTACCGCCGCGCCGCCGAGACGCTCCAGGACTTCCGATTCTGAGGAGAGGAGGTGGCTTCTGTGGCACGCAAGCTGGCCTCGCTCTTTCGCGCGCGGGGTCTCGTGGTGCTCGTCGTGAGCGGTGTCTCCGCGCTGCTGAGCGCGAAGGGCATGACGCCTCACTTCGGGTTCTGGGACGGCCCGGGCTAGTCGTTCGGGGATGAGCGGTGCGGGCCGCGGCGTCGCCGCGGCCCGTGACCGTCTCGGCGCTCCCTCGTTTCCAGGCTGGACGACGAGGGCAGATTCCGGCCGCATGGCCGAGTCGGGCAAGGCTCGCCGCGCGCTCGAGGTGGCTCGTGTCGCGCGGCGCACGCGTCTGCTGCGCCTGCTGCGCGAGCTGGGGGTCGTCGGCGAGCGGCCCGCGAGCCGCGAGGAGGCGGTGCGCCTGCGCGTCGGGCTGGAGCGGCTCGGCACGACGTTCGTCAAGCTCGGCCAGCTGCTGTCGTCGCGGCCCGACCTGCTCCCGGACGTGTACCTCGAGGAGCTCGGGAAGCTCGTCGACGACGTGCCGGCGCTCCCGTTCGAGCCGCTGCGGCGCGTCGTCGAGGAGGAGATCGGGCTCGAGCACTTCGCGCGACTCGACCCGGAGCCGCTGGCGAGCGCGTCGATCGCGCAGATCCACCGCGGCCTGCTGACGAGTGGGCGCGACGTGGTCGTGAAGGTGCGGCGGCCGGGGATCGAGCACCAGATCGACGTCGACCTCGACCTGCTGCGCAAGACGGCGGCGGTCGCCGAGCGTCGGTCGGGGACGGCGAGGCTCCTGCAGCTGCGCGCGCTCGCCGACGAGCTCGAGCAGCACCTGCGCGCGGAGCTGGACTTCCGGGAGGAGGCGTCCAACGCGGAGCTGATCGCCCGCGTGCTCGAGCCGTTCCGCACCGACATCGTCGTGCCGACCGTCGTGCGGCCGCTGGTCGCCGAGCGGGTCCTGGTGCTGGAGCGGCTCGAGGGCGTGCGCGTCGGCGAGCCGAGCGGCGTCCCGGCCGAGCGCCTGTCGGAGCTCGCGCGCGCCTTCTTCCTCGCGTACATCCGCCAGGTGACGGTGGAGGGGCTGTACCACGCCGACCCGCACCGCGGCAACGTCGTGCTGCTCGAGGACGGCCGGCTCGGGTTGCTCGACTTCGGCCTCCTCGGCCGGCTCGACAACGACACGCGCACGGTGCTCGCGCTGCTGCTGCTCGCGATCGCCCAGAACCGCGCCGACGACGTCGCGGACCTCATCCTCGAGCTGTCGCTGACGGGGCTCGAGTCCGACGAGGCGGGCTTCCTGCAGGAGCTGCGGCGCAAGCTGCCGCGCTACCACTGGCGGCCGCTCGAGGGCATCCGCACGGGCGAGGGCCTCGCCGACCTGCAGCGGCTGAGCCTCGCGCACGGCATCGCGCTTCCGACGACGTTCGCGCTCGTCGGCAAGACGCTGTCGCAGGCCGAGGACATCGCGCGGACGCTCGACCCGCGGCTCGACCCGGTCGAGGTGATCCGCGAGGAGGGCCTCGGAGTGATCGCCCGCGAGCTGGAGCGCCGGCTCGACCGCACGCAGCTGGCGGCGCTCGGCTTCGCCCAGCTGCAGCCGCTGCTGCGGATGCCCCGCCGGCTCGCGCAGCTCGTGCGCCAGGTCGAGACGGGCACGCTGCGCATCGCGGTCGCGCCGACCGACCTCGAGAACGTCGAGCACCTCCTGCGCTCGACCGCCAACCGGATGGGTGCGGCCCTGATCATCGCCGCTTTGCTGCTCAGCTCGGCGCTGATCGCGCGCGTCAGCCACGTGGTCGCGATCGCGGGATTCGCCGCGGCCGCGCTGCTGGCCGTCTACATGGTCTGGCGGATCATGCGCACCCCCGGCCGGATGTGACCACCGAAACTGTTTGCGGGACATGTCCCGCAAACAGTTTCATGGCCTCCAGGGTCACCCGACGCCGTCGGCGGCGCCCACGCGCTCCACGACCACCTGCGGGATGCGTGCGTGCGGCGAGAGCCGCAGGCACATGCGCACGATCTCGGCGCAGTCAGCGGGCTGGATCATCTCCTCGGGTGCGATGCCCGACCACGCCGCCATCCGCGTGTCGACGAAGCCGGGGCAGATCGCCACCGCCCGCACGCCGTCGCCGTCGAGCTCCGCGTTCAGCGTGCGCGTGGCGGCGATCACCGCCGCCTTCGTCGCGCCGTAGACGAGCAGGCCGGGCGTCGGCGTCGTGCCGGCGATCGAGGCGAGGTTCACGATCCACCCACGTGAGGCGCGCAGCATGGGCAGCGCCGCGCGCGTGACGAGCAGCAAACCTCTGAGGTTGACGGAGAGCTGGAGGTCGACGTGCTTCGGCAGGAGCCCCTCCGCGGTGTCGCCGATTCCGATCCCCGCCGAGTTGACGAGCACGTCCAGGCAGCCGAAGCGCTCGCGGTGCTCGTTGACGACGCGCTCGCAGTCGTCCTCGCTCGCGACGTTCGCGGCGACCGCGTTGGCGCCGAGCTCTCTCGCCGCAGCGTCCACCCGTTCCGGTGTGCGCGAGACGAGGGTCAGCTCGTAGCCCTCGTCCTTCAGCATGCGGGCGATCGCGAGCCCGATGCCCGACGAGCCGCCGGTGACGAGCGCGCTCGGCACGGCGCGAGCCTAAAGGACTCGCCTCGCCCGCGACGAACTCGCGCGATGCAGTTGACGTTCCTCTCCCGGGCGGCGGCGGCTCTCGAGCCGCCGCCGCTCTTTCGAGGCCGTTTAGGGTTCGGGAGTGAGCGCCCCCGCGAAGCTGACCGACCTCGCGACGGCGGGCGGCTGCGCCGCGAAGTACTCGGCCGCACGGCTCGAGGAGCTGCTGCGGGGATTCGTGCCTGCCGAGGCCGAGAACCTGCTCGTCGGGCTCGATCCGGCCGACGACGCCGCCGTCTACCGGCTCGACGAGGAGCGTGCGCTCGTGTTCACCATCGACTTCTTCCCGCCGATCGTCGACGACCCGCGCGACTTCGGCGCGATCGCCGCGACGAACGCGCTCAACGACGTCTTCGCGATGGGCGGCACGCCGCTGGTCGCGCTGTCGGTGGCGGCGTTCCCGGAGGAGCTTCCGGTCGAGACGGTGCGGGCGGTGTTCGACGGCGCCGACGAGCAGGTGCGCGCGGCGGGCGCGCTGCTCGCAGGCGGCCACACGATCCGCGACGCGGAGCCGAAGTACGGGCTCGCGGTGGTCGGCACCGTCCACCCGGACGGCGTCTGGCGCAAGTCCGCTGCTCGTGCCGGCGACGCGCTGTTCCTGACGAAGCCGCTCGGCACGGCGCTCGTGCTCGGAGGCGCGAAGCGGCAGCTCGCCGACGCCCGCAGCGCCATCGCCTGGATGCGCACGCTGAACCGCGACGCGGCGGAGATCGTGCGGCGCATCGGGCCCGACGCGGTCACCGACGTGACCGGCTTCGGCCTGCTCGGGCATGCGCACGAGATGGCGGATCGCAGCGGCGTGCGGATTCGCCTGTGCGCGGAGGCGCTGCCCGCGCTCCCGGGCGCGCTCGAGGCCGCCCGCGCCGGCGTTTCGACCGCGGGTACGCGCGCGAACCGCGCGTACGCGCAGGTGGAGCGCGGCGACGTGGCGCCCGAGCTGGTCGAGCTCGCCTACGACCCGCAGACGTCGGGCGGGCTGCTCGTCGCCGTGTCGCGCGACCGGGCGCCGGCGCTGGAGGCGGAGTTCGGCCGGGCGGGCCTCTTCCTGGCCCGCGTCGGCGACGTCGTCGAGGGCGCCGGCGTCGAGCTGACGCCGTGAGCATGCGCGCGCGGGCGGGGATACAGTGACCGACGAATGAGCGTCTGGGCCCATCCGCTCTCTCGCGCGCGCGAGCTCGCGTTGTCGCCCGCCGCGTTCCGGCGGCTCGCGTTCGTCAACGTGGCGATGCTCGTCGTGATCGTCGGCAGCGGGGCCACGGTGCGCCTGACCGGATCGGGTCTCGGCTGCTCGGACTGGCCGGGCTGCGAGCCGCACCACTTCGAGCCGCAGCGCTACCACTCGTGGGTCGAGTACGGGAACCGGCTGGTCGCGTTCGTCACCATCTGCGTCACGCTCGCGACGTGGCTCGGCACGTACTTCGCGCACGCGCCCGCGCGGATGCGCCGTCTGGCGCTCGTCACGTTCCTGGGTACGCTCGCGCAGGCGCCGCTCGGGGCGATCACGATCCACTACCACCTCAACCCGTGGCTCGTGCTCTCGCACTTCCTGCTCTCGCTGGTGGTGATCACGCTCGGCGTGCTGCTCGCGGTCGAGGCGCTGCGCCTGCACCGCGGCGCGGACGGCGTGCGCCTGCCGCTCTGGGTACGCAGCGGTGCGCTGCTCGTCGCGCTCGCGGCCGCCGCGCTCGTCGTCACCGGCACGTTCGCGACCGCCTCGGGCCCGCACCCGGGCAGCGTCGCGGTGCGGCGGCTCTGGTCGTTCCAGCCTGCCGTCTACGTGCACGTGCGCGCCACGGCCGTCTTCGGGATCTCATTCGCGGTGATGCTCGCGTGGCTGGTGCGCAACCGCAGCCGCTACGTCCCGCACGCGCTCGCGGTGCTGGTGCTGCTCGGCGCGCAGATGGCCGTGGGAGAGATCCAGTACCGCACGCAGCTGCCGTGGTGGCTGGTGCTGGTCCACGTCGGGCTCGCCGCCTGCGTCTGGACGGCGGTCGTGTCGCTCGTCGGCCGGATGTGGCGCCCTGCGCTGCGAGAGGCGCCGGCATGAGCGACGAGCTCGCGTTCGACAGCCGTCCGGAGCTCGAGCGGCCCGTCATGATCACCGCCTTTCGCGGCTGGAACGATGGCGGCCAGGGAGCGTCGCTGGCAGGCGCGTTCCTCGCGCGCGCGTGGGCCGCGCAGCCGTTCGCGTCGATCGACGGCGAAGGCTTCTACGACTTCCAGGCGACGCGGCCGACGGTGTCGCTCGTCGACGGATTGACGCGGCAGATCGAGTGGCCGGAGAACACCTTCCTGCACGCGCCGCTGCCGGGCGGCGGTCGCGACGCGATCATCCTGCTCGGCGTCGAGCCGAACCTGCGCTGGCGCACGTTCTGCGAGCTGGTGACCGGGCTCGCGCGCGACTTCGGCACCGAGCTCGTGATCACGCTGGGCTCGTTGCTCGCCGACGTACCTCACACGCGTCCCGCGCCGGTGACGGGGAGCGCGACCGACCAGGAGCTGATCGACCGGCTCGGCCTCCAGGCCTCGCGCTACGAGGGGCCGACGGGCATCGTCGGCGTGCTCCACGACGCCTGCGGCCGCGCCGGCCTCGCGTCGGCCAGCCTGTGGGCGGCCGTCCCGCACTACGTCTCGCTGACGCCGTCGCCGCGTGCCGCGCGAGCGCTCGTCGTACGGCTCGCGGACCTCCTCGGCGCCGACGTCGACACGCACGAGCTCGACGAGGCTGCCGACGCCTACGCGCAGCAGGTGAGCGAGGCGGTGGCGAGCGACGCCGACACCTCCGCGTACGTCGAGGAGCTCGAGCGTCGGGTCGACGAGCTGGCCGAGGAGGTCGACCTACCGTCCGGTGAGGCGCTCGCCGCCGAGCTGACGCGCTTCCTGCGCGAGCGCGAGAACGGCGGCGGCAACGACGACGTCGCCCGCGGCTAGATCGGAAACTGTTTCGGGGACATGTCCCCGAAACAGTTTCGGGTGTGGTCAGCCGAACGTGAACGAGTAGGCGGCGACGCCCGGGCTGAAGCGGAGCTCGAGGGTCGCGTCCGCGAGCCGGTGCGAGGAGCGCACGGTGTAGAGGCGGTAGGAGTCGACGTGTAGCGTGCGCAGCGTGCGGCCGTTCTCGAGCGCGTGCACGGTGCCGCGCCCGCCGAGCACGACGTAGACATCCTGGGCGTGGAAGTGCAGTCGCAGTCGCGCGCCTGCGCCGGCGACGATCCGCTCTGCGCCGACCGTCCAGTGGCCGGCGTACGAGAGCTCGTTCTCGGGCACGGACGCGGCGAAGCGGTACGAGGCGGGAGCGTCCGGGACGAGCTTCGAGCCGACGTAGCGCGTGAGCCGCGCGTAGCCGAGGTAGCTCTCCGGCGTCTGCAGCTCGGTCGGCGTGGTGTCGGCCACGACTCTCGCGCGCGGGCCGGTCGTGCCGAGCAGCCTGCGGATGATCTGCTCAGTCTGCCCGTAGTCGCCCTCGCCGAACGTCGTATGTCGCACATGACCTGCGCGGTCGATCAGGTACTCGGCGGGCCAGTACTCGTTGGCGTAGGCGTCCCACGTGCGGTAGCGGTTGTCCTGCACGACCGGGTACGGGATGCCGAGGCGCTTCACCGCGGCGCGGACGTTCGACGCGACGTGCTCGAAGGCGAACTCGGGCGTGTGGACGCCGACGATCTCGAAGCCGCGCCGGCGGTACGCCGCGTACCACGCCTTCAGGTGCGGAAGCGTGCGCAGGCAGTTGATGCACGAGTACGTCCAGAAGTCGACGAGCACGACCTTGCCGCGGAGCTGCGCAAGCGTCAGGGGGCGCGAGTTGATCCACACGCCGTCGGGATGCAGCGGCGGGGCCGGCCCGTAGTCGGGCAGCCCGCCTCGAACGGGGTGTGCCGCGAGGCGCGTGATCGGCAGGCCGCGCACCTTCTCGAGCTGCCGCGTCGCGCTCGCGCTCGACTCGATGTGCTTCTGCAGGAAGGCGGTGTAGGCGGGGTTCAGCTTCGTCAGGTTGTCGTCGACGTGGAGCACGAGCCCCAGCGCCACGAGCCCGATCACCGCGCCCGACACGGCCCGAACCGGCGCGGCGTGAGCGCGGAGACGCCCCGCGGCCGCGCCGCCGCCGAACGCGACCGCGAGCATCGGCAGCGCCGCGCCCAGCGCGTACGCGACCGTCAGCGCGAGCGCGCGGACCCCGACGTCCCGGTTGGCGGCGACCACCGTGATCGTCGCGAGCACCGGCCCCGCGCACGGGACGAAGACGAGCCCGAGCGCCGCGCCGAACAGCAGGCCGCCGCCGAGCTTGCGCGGGCGCAGGCGTGAGAAGCGCGCGAGCGGCCGCTCGACGAGCGTCGCGGTACGCGGTACGAGCAGCGTCGCGGCGGTCAGGAAGAGGAGCGCGATCGCGGCGTTGCGCAGGAAGTCCTGCGGCAGGCCGAGCCGGTCGAGGATCCACGTCGCGAACAGCGTGAAGACGCTGAAGCTCGCGACGAGCCCCGCCACGATCCGGAGCGGCCGGCGTCCAGACGCGCCGCCTGCGAGCAGGATCGGCAGCACCGGCAGCACGCACGGCGAGATGGCCGTGACGACGCCGGCCAGGAAACCGATCCCGATCAGGAGCAGCACGGCAGGATCCGATCCACGTCACCCGCATCTTCGTCGCGGGCGTCCGGGACGGATTCTCTACGCCGCGTCCTGGGTGGGGAAGGTCTCCGGCACCTGCGTGTCGGATGCCTTCTCCGTCTCCGGCTGCGCTGCGGCGACCGGCTGCGTCTCGGCCGCCACGGACTTCTTCTTCCGCCGTCTCCGGCGCCGCGACCGCGAGGGCCCGGTCTTCGGCTGCGGCAGGCTCTCGGCGATCCAGCCGGCGACCTCCTGGATCGACCCCAGCCGCTCGCGTGCGGCCTCGAGCAGCTGCGTCGCGCGCGGGGTGTAGCCCTCCGCCGAGGCGAGCAGCGCCGCGCCGACCTCGCGCGGCATCTCGAGCGCGGCGTTGACGAGCTTCGCGGCGTTCTCCTCGTGCCGATGCCCGCGCGAGTTCGCGAGCGCGCCGAGCAGCCGCTTCGCATCCGGGAACTCCTGCGACGCCTTGCGGTCGAGCTGCTTGCGCACCGCGCGCGACAGGCGCCACGTCCAGCGCGCGAGGATCTGGTCGGGCGCGTCCGGCTTCGACTCCGAGATCGCGCGCAGCAACGTGCGCACGCCGGCGGCGCGGTCCTTCTCCCACGGCGGCGCCTGCGTGACGAGCGTGACGAGATCGTCGAAGTCCGCGCGTTCGACCCGCATCGAGACGCGGTCGGCGAGCGCGATCAGGCGCAGCCGCCGGTTCGGGTTCTGCGCCGCCGCGGTCGAGAGGAACTTCTCCATCGCCCGCCGCGACGCGCCGCGTTGCGTGAGCTTCTCGACGAACGCCGCGCGCTCGTCGAATCGAAGCTGACGGCCTGCGATCTCGCCCCAGAACTCCTGCTCGTCCTCGTCGAGGAACTTCGGATCGACCCGCTGCCACTCGCGTGCGATCACCATGCGCCGTCGCAGCACGTCTGGTGTCACCGGTACGAGCCACGACGCGGGTGTGAGCTTGCGGCGTGCGCGTCGCTGCGTGCGCCGCCGCGGCGCCGGCGTCACGCGCGCTCCCTCGCGGTAGAAGTCGGCGTCGAGGAGCGAGTGAAGCGAGACCACGCGCTCGTTGTGCGTCGCCGCCTTCGGGACGAAGTCGACGACGACGCCGGCCTCCTTCCGCGAGTGGATGCGCATGATGCGGCCGATGCGCTGCTGGTAGACGCGCTTCGACGCGGTGGGAGCAAGGTGCATCACCACGGTCGCGCGCGGCGAGTTCCAGCCCTCCGCGAGCAGCATCGCGTTGATCAGGACGTCGATCTCGCCGCGCTCGTACGCGGCCAGGATCTCCGCGAGCTTCACGGGCGGCGTGCGGCCCGACACGGCTTCCGCCTTGATGCCGGCCGCGCGGAACGCCGTCGCGAGGTGGTAGGCGTGCTCGACGCCGGCCGCGTAGACGATTCCCGGCGTCTCGCCGAAGCGCTCGCGGTACAGCGTCGCCGCGGCCATGTTGAGCGCCTCGTGGTCGAGGGCCTGGGCGAGCGCCCGCTCCTCGAAGTCGCCGCCGACGATCGGCACCTGGTTGATCGCCGCGACCGGCGGCACCCGCAGGCAGCGCAGCGGCGCGATCAGCCCGCGCCGCGCCGCGTCGGCGAGCGGCAGATCGTCGACGGACGCCGGAAAGACGTCCGAGACCTGCTTCGCGATCAGCTCCTCGGTCGCCGTCATGCCGACGTAGATGGGCTCCGAGAGGCGCCGGATCGCCGCCGAGGTCTTCTCGCCCAGCGCGGTATGCGCCTCGTCGCAGATCACGAGCTGGTACGCGTCGCGCGCGAGCTCGTCGACGTGGCGAGCGAACCAGGCGTACGTCTGGATCGTGATCGGGTCGCTGGGACGGCGGGCGGTGTGGCCGGCGAGGATCGCCTCCGTCAACCGCTGACCGTAGCCGTGGTCGCGCAGCTCGCGGCGGAACTGGTCGACGAGCAGGCGGCGATGCGTGAGGATCAGCACGCCCTCCGTCCGTGCGGCCTCGACGAAGCCTGCCGCGGCGATCGTCTTCCCCGACGCGGTCGGGTGTCGGAAGCGGTAGCGGCGCGCGGCGCCCGGATCCTGCTCGGCCGTCAGCGGCCCCGGCTCGTCGTCGTCCTCCTCGCGGACGAGGCCGAGCTCGTCCTCGGGCTCGTCGTCCTCCTCGGCTGCGTCGTCGGCTGCGTGACCGTTGCCGTTGCCGTTCGCGCCGTTCTCGCCCTTCTGCGTCGCGGCGATCAGCTCGGTGAGCATTCCGGCGAGCGCGTCGACCTGGTGCCGTCGGAGCTCGGTGCCGTCGGCGAGGTGCGGCGGCTTCTCGGAGAGGATGCGCTCGAGGCCGAGCAGCAGCGCGTAGCGCACGCGCCAGTCCGGCGAGGGTGCCGCCCGCCCCGCGTCGAGCTCGCCGAGCGCGTCGTCGAGCGCGCGCCGCCGCGCCGTGCCCGGCGCCAGCACGACCTCGAGTTCCTCGTCGGGATGCAGGAAGGGCTCGCCGGCCCATGCCGCCGCCCGGAGGGCGTCGGCCTCACTGACCGCCGTCTCCTCCGCGCTGGCCGGAGAATGCATGATCGTCTGCTGCAATCCGTGCGGCACGCACCTGTCGGTGCCGCTTCCTCAAAGGGACGCGCCCACGGTTACTCCCCGTCGCGGTGCGCAGCGCCAGAATAGCAGCGCGGTCGGCGTGCGGCGGGTCGAAGCGCTGCGTGGTGATCCGTCAGACGGGGCCGACGACGGCGAAGGGGTGTCCGCGCAGCGACTCCCAGACGAGGTCGCCGCCCGGCTCCACCTCGCCGTGCAGCCGGCGCGCGAGGTCGCTCGCCTGCTCGCGCGTCGCGCAGCCCGCGATCACGATCCGCCAGCGCCGGACGACGCCGTAGCCCTCGGACTCGAGCCGGTCGGCGAGCTCGTGCGCGGCGCCGTGGTCGGCGCAATGGACCCGCACCTCCCACGGCGCGTATCCGGACGCGAGCAGCTGCTCGTCGTAGTCGGGCCCGGCCGGCTCGTCGTCCCAGCGCTCCTCCTTCGCCAGCCAGTGCTCCGTCACGAGCGACGTCGCGTGTGCGCCGATCTCGCGCAGCTCTCGTTCGATCAGCGTGCGCGCCCGTTCGAGCTCGAGGGAGGTGCCGGCGTAGACGAACACCGTGTCGCCGTTGTGCGTGACCGCCAGGCGGCTCGAGTGCAGCTCGCGCGCGAGCTCGTCCGCCTCGCTCTCGACGACGCCGAGCCGTTCGAGCAGGGGCGGGCCGTGCTGCTCGTCCTCGAGCTCGACCCGCAGCCGCCAGTCGTCGCGCGCCATTGGTGTCTAACGTAGCCGAGTGGACTGGGCACGGACGTTCGAGGAGAAGCGGGCGCGCTACGAGCGGACGCTCGTGCTCCAGGGGAACGCGGCCTACGCAGCAGGGTTGGCGCTCCTGATGGCCGACGACCCGCGCGCCGGCAAGTGGCTACGGCGTGCCTCGGCACGGTGGCGCGACAGCTGGGATGCCGGTGCGCCGCCGGACGCGTGGGGACGGCCGATCGGCGCGTTGAAGGCGTCGCTGCTCGCCGGCGACGACGAAGCAGTGCGGGAGCTCGCCGACTGGACGCTGGGGCTCGGCGCCGTCGACGCCCCGTCGCCGGTCGGCCGCTACGCCGCGACGCTCGCGCTGCTCGCGCTCGCGCGGATGGACCAGGCGGCCGAGCTCGCGGAATCGCTGCGGGCAGCCGACGGCTTCCCGCGAGACGTCGCGGACGCGTTGCTCGCAAACGCCCGCGGCGATGCCGACGCGTGGGCGGCTGCGATCGCGTCCGTGGTGCGCTCGTTCGAGACGCGCGAGGAGTTCCTCGAGGACGTTCCGGTTGCGGACACCGCACTCGTGCTCGCGGAGCTGGCGCGGCGGTGCGGGCTCGTCGCGGCGCTGCCCGCGTCGCGCGTGCTGCCCGCCGCGGCAGCGGCCGTTTAGTCGGGCTCGCCGTGCGGGATCAGCGGGTGGAACGCCAGCGTGATCGTGTGCGCCGGCTGAGACTCGTCCTCGAGCTCCGTCAGCCGCTCGACCAGCTCGTTCAGCAGCGTCCGGATCGTCTCGACGTCGAGCTTCGTGTGCACCTGGGCGCTGCGGAAGTCGCCGTGGGCCGCGTGCAGCTCGAAGCCGCGCTGCAGCTCCCGCAGCTGCGCGGCCTGCAGGCCGCTGGCCAGGCCGGCTGCGCGGCTCTCCGGCCCGACCTTGATGTGCTTCGCCACCGGACGATAGGGCTTCTCCCGTCCCGATCCCGGCGCGAGCTCGATCAGCCCGGCGCGATGCAGCATCCGCACGTGGAAGTGCAGGTGGCCGGGGTCGACGGCGAGCCGCTCCGCCAGGTCGCGGTTGGTCAGCGGCTCCTCCGAGTCGCCCAGCACCTGCAGCACCTTCAGGCGCAGCGGATGCCCGAGCGCCTTCAGCTGCTCCGCCCGCTCGACCTCGAGGACGTCGAGCACCGCGCCCGCCGCGTCGGCGGTGGTGCGGTCGTTCGTCATCGCGCCAGCCCCTGCGCCGCGGCCTCGTCGAGGAACACCTCGACGGGAACCGGTGCGAGCCGCACCAGGCTCGCCGGCACGTCGTGCGAGACGTCGCCGCCGAACGCGCGCGCCACCGCGTCCGACTTCTCCGCGCCGGAGACGATGAACACGATTCGACGCGCGGCGCGCAGGACAGGCATCGTCATCGTCACCCGCTCGACGTACGGGTCGAGGCCCGGCGGCCCGCTCGTCGCGCGCCGGTCGTCCACGTCGAGCTGCGGCGAGCCGGGGAAGAGCGAGGCGACGTGCCCGTCGGGTCCGAGCCCGAGCAGGAGGAAGTCGAGCGTGACGTCCGCGAGCTCGCGGTCGAGCTGCGCAGCCGCCTCCTCCGGCGGTAGCTCGCCGCGGATGCGATGCACCTCGCGCGGCGCAGCCTCGAGCCGGTCGAGCAGCGTCTCCTTCGCGAGGCGGTAGTTCGAGAGCTCGTCGTCCGGAGGCACGCAGCGCTCGTCGCCCCACCAGACGACGACGTGGCTCCAGTCGGGCGCGCGGGCGGCGGCATGATCGTACGCACGCCCGACGCCGCCGCCGGTGAGGACGATCGAGCCGCCCTTCGCCGCCTGCTCGGCGAGCAGGTCGCCGACCGCGACGGCGGGATCCGCGACGACGTTGAGGTCAGGCCGCGACGCGCTCACCCGTCAAGGGTAAAAGACCGCGGGCGTAGCCTGCGAGTAGGTACACGCTCGCGAGACCCTGCCACCCTTCGTACGGGGCGAGCAGCGCGTCGCTCTCCTCCGGCTCGACGTAGCGTCCCCAGAGCGCCGACGCGAGCTTCGCGAGCCCCAGGTCGCGCGCGAGCCCGCGCTCGTAACGGCCGAGCCCCTGGAGGCAGAGCACTCCGACCGACCACGGGCCCAGCCCGCGTTCGCGCGCGAGCCGGCGCACGACGGCCTCGGTGGGCTGCGTCTTCAGCGCCTCGAGGTCGAGCGTCCGGCAGAGCCGGACGAGCGTCGCGGCGCGACGGGCGCCGAGGCCGAGCCGGCCGAGCTGCGCCGGCGAGAAGCGGGCGAGGTCGGAGGCCGTCGGCGCTGCATGGAGATCGCCGAGCCGGCCCGTCGCGGCGCGGATCACCCCCTGCTCGAGCCGGCGCGCACGCTTCGCCTGGATGAGCTGGCCTGCGACCGCGCGCAGAAGCGCCTGCGCGACGGTGGCCGTTCGCAGCGGACGCAGGCCTCGCAGCCGTCGCACGGTCTCGCCGAGCAGCGGATCGGAGGCGAAGCGGCGAAGGAACTCCGAGTGGTCGTCCTCCAGGGCGAGCACGAACCGCACGTGCTCGACGCCGGCCTCGCTGGATGCCGCGACGACGATCGTCCCGTCGACACGTTGCACCGCGTGCACGCGCTCGAGCCTTCCGTCGATCGACACGGTCGCCCGGTACGTGCCGCCCGCGACCGTGCGCGTGGCGTCGCTGCCGAGACGGCCCGACAGTCGCAGCGAGTACGGCCCGCGCGGTCGGAGCTCGGCGCGAATCGGCATCGGCCGAGTGTACGGTCTCCACGCGCGGGTCTACGCTGCCCCTCGATGCTGCGCCGCCTCGCCTCGCGGGTGTCGATGCGGAGCCGCGAGCGGAAGCTCGAGCTGTTCCGCGAGCTGCTCCGGCCCGGCCCCGAGACGACGGTGCTCGACGTCGGCGTGACGGACGCGCCGTTCGGCGACGGCTCGACCGACAACTTCTTCGAGGCGCTCTACCCGTGGCCGGAGCGCATCACCGCCGTCGGCAACACGCCCCTCGCGCGGTTCGCGGACGCGTTCCCGCGCGTGCAGGTCGTCCAGGCCGACGGTCGCTCGCTGCCGTTCCCCGACCGCGCGTTCGACGTCGGCTTCTCGAACGCCGTCGTCGAGCACGTCGGCGGCGGCGTCGAAGGTCAGCGGCGGTTCGTGCACGAGCTGTGTCGTGTCTCGCGCCGGGTGTTCGTGACGACGCCGAACCTCTTCTTCCCGCTCGAGGTGCACACGCTGCTGCCGTTCGCGCACTGGCTTCCCGGGGCGCAGCGCGCGCGCGTGCTGCGGGCGGCCGGCTTCGACGACGTGCTCGAGCCGCTCGGCCCGCGCCGGCTCGCCTCGCTCTTTCCTTACAGGGTTCGTGTACTGAACCGCGGCATGACGCTGATCGCAGTGGGGCCGGAATGAGCGCGCGCCGGCCGGTCTGGGCGCTGCACGTCCTGATCGTCGGCCTCGCGCTGCACAACCTCGCGATGGCGGAGCTGTGGAGCGCCGGCGTGCGCGGCACGGCGCTCACGGTCGTCTCGGCGTGGAAAGACGTCCTGCTGCTCCTCGCGCTGGCGCTCGTGGTGCGGGCGCGAGGGTTGCGGCCCCCGTCGACGCCGGGCGACGCGCTCGGGGTCGCCTTCGGCGTGCTCGTGGTCGTGTACGGGCTGCTGCCGCAGTCGTGGCTCGGCGGCGGGGCGACACACCGCGGCGTGCTCTACGCGGCGCGGCACGACCTGCTGCCGGTCGGCGCCTACTTCCTCGGGCGCGGCCTCGACCTGACGGCGCGCGAGCGTGCGCGGCTCTGCAGGACGGTGCTCGCGACGGCCGCGGTCGTGGCCGTCTACGGGCTCGTCGACGTCTACGCCGTGCGGCTGTCCTGGTGGCGGCATTCCGGGGTCCCGGGCTGGTTCCGCGACCAGCTCGGGCTGGACTACCGCGGGCACGGGCTCTCCGGCTTGCCGGAGAACTTCGTCTACAACGCGGGCGGCGGCGTCGTCTTCCGGCGCCTCACGTCGACGTTTCTCTCGCCGCTCGCCGCCGCCTATCTGCTGGTGGTCGCGATGTTCTTCGTGCCGCTGCGGACCCGATTCGGGCTCGCGCTGGCGCTGCTCCTGTTCGCGGGGCTCCTCTGGACACACACCCGCGCGGCTCTCGTGGCGCTGGTCGTCGGCCTCGTGCTGCTCGCGCTGAGCCGGCGGCGCGTCCGGCCGCTCGTCCTCGCCGCCGTGGTCGCGGTCGTCGGCTTCGGATTCGTCCAGGGCTACTCGCATTTCGGCCCGCGGACGCATTTCACCGCAGGCGAGCTGAAGGTGCAGGAGCGGATCGCGAAGCAGCACCCGACGACCTCGAACGAGCCGCTCAGCGCCAACGAGTCGTCCACTCGCGAGCATCTCGCGAGCCTCCGCGAGGGGATCCACACGGTGGCCCACCATCCCCTCGGCTACGGGCTCGGCAACGCTGGCGTCACGGCCGCGCGCACGCACGTCCAGATCAAGGCGGGGGAGTCGACGTATACCGAGCTCGGCGTGGAGACGGGCGTCCTCGGCGCGCTCGTCTTCATCGCCTGGTCGCTGGTGCTGCTCGGCGCGACGCTGCGTCGCGTGCGCTACCTCGGCGCGGCGTTCGCGGCCGTGCTGTTCCTCGGCCTGCAGACGGACATCGTCGGCGTGCCGTGGATCGCCGTCGTCGTCTGGGCGCTCGTGGGCGACGCGGTCGCGGCGCGACGACTCGACGCCTGGTCTGTGACGGAAGCGCAACAAGTCTGAGACAAGAGACGCGCGCACCCTTGCGCGGCGACGTGCGGTCCGTACCGTGGAGGCATGCGCGTCTCGCTCGTCGAGCTCGTCCTGTTCGCCGCAGCCGCGGTGCTCGTCCTCGCCGCGTTGCCTCGCTGCGGTGGCGGGCGCGCGAGCCGTTCGGCGGTGGTGGCCAGCTGGGCGCTCACGCCGGGCGTGCTCAACCCCGTCGTGACCCAGGCGACGATCGGCGCCACCATCTGCCGGACCGGCTGGACGCGCACCGTGCGGCCTCCCGTCTCGTACACGAACGATTTGAAGCGCCGTCAGCTACGTGTCTACGGTCTCCGCGGGCCCCCGTCCGCCTACCAGGAAGATCATCTGATCAGCCTCGAGCTGGGCGGGCATCCGACTGACCCGCGCAACCTCTGGCCGGAGCCCTATCCGCGCGCGTCGGCGGTCGACCGGATCGAGAACCAGCTGAACCACCGTGTCTGCACGGGGTCGCTCACGCTCGCCGCCGCGCAGCGGCAGGAATCGGCGCTCAAGCACGAGGACGGCTAGGACAGGCCCTCAGCTGGGAGGTGATGATCGGGGCCACTCTTACCTTCTCCATGCGCCGCTCTTAGCGGCCTCTCAGGCCGGCCCGGTTTCCTGGGCTCATGACCGGCTCGCGCAACGACATCCTCGAGCCGGATCCGCCGCTCGGGGCGGATCAGCGCCCGCGCTCCTGCGCTCTCCCCAGCACGGCCGGTGCGCTCCACCTCCGACGGCGGCAATCCACGACAGGCCGGGAGCCTTCGCTTCCCGGCGCACGACCGGCACGCCGGCCCGTTCGGCCGCGAGCGCCACACCGGGGGCGGTACGTCGCTCGTCGGCCGCGGGCCCGCGTCCGCGGCGAGGAGGCGGCCTGACGGCTGCCGCCTGGCCGCGGCTCGATTCGAGCTCGGCGCCCGCTGCGCGCTGAGCTCCTCCCATCGCGCGTCCGCCGTCCCGGGGTCGGGTCGGCGGCGCGCGATCCAGCGCGATCTGCCGGCGAGACCGCCGCGGGCGCCCCGGCCGGAGGACTCGGGCGGCCGCGGCCGAAGAGGCTCGCGACAGCCGTGAGAGCCGAAAGGGGTCGAACATGCCACGCAAGACAGCCGCAGCCGCCGCGACGAAGAGGCCGGCGCCCGCGAAGACCGCCACGCGCCGTCGCGTAAAGGCGACGAGCGAGCGCTCGCTCCAGCCCGGTCACGTCGAGCGGGAGCACGTCGCGACGCGCGCCTACTACATCCATCTCGAGTCGGGCGGCCAGCCCCTGGACAACTGGCTTCAGGCGGAGCGCGAGCTCCTGCCCGTCTAGCCCCGATCGTTGCCGGGGTCGGGGTCGCCCGGCCCCGGCGCCTGGATCGACCCTTTGCGCTGCTAGTGTCGGTGCCGGTCGTGGCGAAGCCCGTCGAGCACCTCGAATCGGTCGTGATCCGGTTCGCCGGCGACTCCGGCGACGGCATGCAGCTCACCGGCGGCCGCTTCACCTCCGAGACGGCGCTGAAGGGCAACGACCTCGCGACGTTTCCCGACTTCCCGGCGGAGATCCGGGCGCCGGCCGGCTCGCTGCCGGGCGTCTCGGGCTTCCAGCTCCACTTCGCCGACCACGACATCCTCACGCCCGGCGACCAGCCGGACGTGCTGGTGGCCATGAACCCCGCCGCGCTGCGCGCGAACCTGCGCGATCTGCCGAAGGGCGGCACGCTGATCGTCGACACCGACGCGTTCACCGACCGGAACCTGCAGAAGGCCGGCTATGCGTCGAACCCGCTGGAGGACGGAACGCTCGACGCGTACCAGGTGCACGCGGTCGCGCTCACGTCGATGACGGTCACCGCGCTGAAGGAGATCGAGGGGGTGACGCCGCGCGAGGCGGAGCGGGCGAAGAACATGTTCGCGCTCGGTCTGATGTCGTGGCTCTACGGCCGGCCGGTCGAGTCGACCGTCGAGTTCGTGGAGAAGAAGTTCGCGAAGCGGCCGGAGATCGCGCAGGCGAACCTGAAGGCCTTCAACACCGGCTATGCCTTCGGCGAGACGTCGGAGTCGTTCGCGGTGCAGTACGAGGTGCGTCCGGCTCCGCTGCCTCCGGGAGTCTACCGCCAGGTCACCGGCAACCAGGCGCTCTCGTGGGGCCTGATCGCCGCGTCGCAGCTCTCGGGGCTCGACCTGTTCCTCGGCGCATACCCGATCACCCCGGCGTCCTCGATCCTGGAGGAGCTCGCCAAGCACAAGGCGTTCGGCGTGCGTACGTTCCAGGCCGAGGACGAGATCGCGGCCTGCGGAGCCGCGCTGGGAGCGTCGTTCGGCGGCGCGCTCGGCGTCACGACCTCGGCAGGGCCGGGCGTGGTGCTCAAGTCCGAGACCGTCGGGCTCGCGGTCACCCTCGAGCTCCCGCTCGTGATCGTCGACGTGCAGCGCGCCGGGCCGTCGACCGGAATGCCGACCAAGCCCGAGCAGGCCGACCTGCTGCTCGTCCTCTTCGGGCGCAACTCGGACTCGCCGGTGCCGGTGCTCGCAGCCGCGACGCCGGGGGACTGCTTCCACGCCGCGATCGAGGCGGCGCGCGTGGCGATCGCCTACCGCACGCCCGTCTACCTCCTCTCCGACGCGTACCTCGCGAACGGCGCGGAGCCGTGGTCGATCCCGGACGTCTCGGCGCTGCAGCCGATCCCGGTCGAGTTCGCGACCGCGCCGGCCGACGGCAGCGCCTTCCTGCCGTACAGGCGCGACCCCGCGACGCTCGCGCGCCCGTGGGCGATCCCGGGCACGCCGGGCCTCGAGCACCGCGTCGGCGGCCTGGAGAAGGCGAACGAGACGGGCAACGTCTCCTACGACCCGGAGAACCACGACCTGATGACGCAGCTGCGCGCCCAGAAGGTGGCCGGCATCGAGGTGCCGGATCTCGAGGTCGACCACCAGGAGAGCGCGGACGTGCTCGTGCTGTCGTGGGGCGGGACCTACGGCCCCGTCGCCGCGGGCGTGCGCCGGGTGCGCGCGGCCGGAGGCAGGGTGGCGCACGCCCACCTGCGCTGGCTGAACCCGTTCCCGGCGAACACGGGCGACGTGCTCCGCTCGTACGACCGCGTGCTCGTGCCGGAGATGAACCTCGGCCAGCTGCGCACGCTCGTCCGCGCGCGCTTCCTCGTCGACGCGGTCGGGTACAACCGCGTCACCGGCAAGCCGTTCCGCGCGGGCGAGATCCGCGACGCGATCGAGACGCTGCTCTAGGAGGCGGACACGTGGCGACGGAGCTGAAGCTGACGGCGAAGGACTTCAAGTCCGACCAGGAGGTCCGCTGGTGCCCCGGCTGCGGCGACTACGCGATCCTCGCGGCCCTGCAGGGCTTCATGCCGGAGCTCGGCATCGAGCGCGAGCGCATCGTCTTCATCTCGGGCATCGGTTGCGCCGCACGCTTCCCGTACTACATGCAGACCTATGGGATGCACTCGATCCACGGACGCGCGCCGGCGATCGCGACCGGGCTCGCCGTCTCCCGCGCCGACCTCTCCGTCTGGGTTGTCACCGGCGACGGCGACGCGCTCTCGATCGGCGGCAACCACCTGATCCACGCGCTGCGCCGCAACGTGAACGTGAAGATCCTGCTCTTCAACAACCGCATCTACGGGCTGACGAAGGGGCAGTACTCGCCCACATCCGGTCAGGGGAAGGTTACGGGCTCGACCCCGGTGGGGAGCGTCGACTACCCGTTCAACCCGCTCGCGCTCGCGTTGGGAGCCGGCGCGACCTTCGTCGCCCGCGCGCTCGACACCGACAAGCAGGGATTGACGGGGGTGCTGCGGCGCGCCGCGGCGCATCGCGGCGCCGCGTTCGTGGAGATCTTCCAGAACTGCAACATCTACAACGACGGCGAGTTCGACTACATCCGCGAGAACAAGCAGGCGCGGACGTACCTCGAGTCCGGGGCCGAGTTCGCCTCGACCGGGATCGTCCACGACGAGTCCGATCTGCCGACGGCGTTCCGGCTGGCGCAGCTGACGTGGGAGCACGACGGCGTCCTGCCGCTCGGCGTCTTCCGCGACGTCGAGCGCGACACGTACGACGAGCTCGTCCAGGGGCAGCTGGCCGCCGCCGGAGCGAGCGGCGGCGGCGACCTGCAGGCGCTGCTCGGCTCCGGCGACACCTGGCGCATCTAACGTCGTCTGCCCCGGCGGCGAAGCCGCTTCGGGCTCAGCGCGTGATCAGCGAGTTGTCGAAGGCGCGCACGCCGCCGGGACTGGCGACGACGGTGTTGTGCGCCACGTGCGCCTCGGCGTAGAAGAACGCCTCGATCGCGACGCCGCCGCGCGTCGGATCCTCGTCGCCGTCGACACGTGCGGCCGCGACCGTGTTGTGCTCGAACTCGCAGACGGACCGGTCCATGCAGATGATCCCGATCCCGCGCGCGCCCTCGACCGTGTTGTGGCTCGCGCTGCCCATCGACATCTCGCCCAGCAGGATTCCGCGCACGCTGGTGTCGACGACGTGGTTCCCCGTCACGTCGACCATCGACGAATGCGTCGCGATCCCCTCGCGCGTGCCGGCCACGGTGCAGCCGGAGATCATGCTCATCGAGCGTCCCATCGAGTAGCTGACGAGGATGCCCGTCACGAGGGGTGACGCCGGCGACGACACGGAGCAGTCGTCGATCATGATCCCGGCGTCGAGCGCGCGGATGCCGTCGAGCTCCGGCCGCACGACGTGGACGCCGTCCAGCATGACGTGGTCGGCGTGCTCGACGTCGACGCCGTACTCGCCGCCGACCACCGTCACGTCGCGCAGCGTGACGTGGCTCGAGCGAACGAGGATGCCGCCCTTGACGACTCCGCCGACCAGGGTCTCGGCGTGCCGGATCACGATCGGCCCCTGCACGACCCCGTGCAGGTGCACGGTCGGCGGGCGCACGGCGTACGCGGCGCCGAGACCGCCGACCAGCGTCACGGCCACCGCCGCCGCGGTCGCGACCCCGGCGCGTCCGAGCTCGCCGCCCGCCTCCGCATACTCGAGCCGCAGGCGCGGGAAGAGCGCGTGCCCGCAGAGCTGGCCGCTGACCCAGGCGACGGCGAACAGCGCTCCGGCCCAGGCGAGCGGCGCGGCGATGCCGAGCGCGCGCATCCCGCCGTAGGTGAGAACCAGCTCGAGCGCGCCGAGCGGGACGGCCGCCCAGCCCGGCTGGTACGGGAGCAGCCGGTGGTAGACGATCACGTCGAGCACCAGCCCGAGTGCGAGCATCAACGCCACCAGCTCGATCGCCCACCACCGGTGCAGCGCGAGCGCGAGCACGAGCGCCGGCACCGCCGCGCCGAGGCGCGACTCGATGCGTCCTCTCAGCGTGTACGACATAGTCGGCGCAGGAAGGCACGGGCGGCGTACTTGGCGCCCGCGATCGTGTCGGCGGCGGGGAATGCCCACTGCGCGGCGACGCCGGCGACGGCCAGCGTGCGGTCGTCGTCGGTGAGGCCGGGGACGGTGGAGTCGGGCGCGAGGACGATCCAGCGGTCGTGCGTCTCCAGGCCGTGCTCCGCGACGAGCCGCGCGAGCAGCGGATCGTTGCGGTAGCCGCGCAGGAAGCCGGTCGCACAGATTATCTGCTCCGCGCCGTTCAGGGCCGCCTCGACGCGGAAGCGCCCTTCGGCCTCGGCGCGCGTGAGCGGCTCGTCCCACGCGGGGCCGGGTGGGTACGAGGGAGTGGAGAGCTCGCGCAGGAGCGCGGCGCGTCGCTCGTGCGACAGGCCGTGGAAGCCGGCCAGGCCGCGCTTCGAGAGCAGCGGCCGCGGCACCGTCAGCGGTTGTCGCGTCGGCTCGCGCCTGCGCACCGAGACGACCTCTGCGCCCGCCTCGAGCGCGTTCAGCCACTCGGTTGCCGCGGCCATGCCGGCGCCCACCACCGTCACGTGCGACGCGTACTCGTGCGGCTCGTACGCGTGTACCACGCGCGGGTCGTCCACGAGCGTGTCCGGCAGCGCATGCCCCGGATGTCCGGTCGCGACGAGCACGTGGCGGAAGACGCCGTCGCCGTCGACCTCGAACCCGTCCCCGGCCGCGGCGATGTGCGCCACGCGGCGCTCGACGAAGCTCCGCTCCCAGCCGCTGCGGGCGCGCACCTCCTCGGCGTGGCGCAGGAACAGGTCGACGGGCGGGTGGTAGCGGTTCGCGAGCGTCTGCCAGAGCGGCGCGAGGCGTCGCTCGCGCAGCGCGAGGCCGGGCCACGCTGCGGCGGCGAGATGGCCGTCCGACTCCGACCGCATCCGCCGCTGCCGGATCGACCCGGCGCGACGCCGCCACGCGGCGGTCGGGTCCGCGTCGGCGCCGAAGACGACGATGCCCTCCGCGCCGACGCCGCCGTGCCGGAGCGTCGCGTATGTCGCCAGCGCGGCGAGGCCGCTGCCGACGATCGCGATCTCCGGCGCCTCACGCATCGCCTACAGCGTGGCACAGCCGCAGATGGAGCGCATGCGACCAGAGCAGGGGCACGGGCGGCTCGCCCCAGCGTTCGACCCAGGGCCGGTAGCGGTCCGGCCGCAGCAGGTGATCCTGCGACTGCTCGGGCAGCTCGCCGGCGGCGTTCGCGTGTGCATCCACCCAGGCGAGGCAGCGGCGCGCGTCCTCGCCGCGGCCTTGCTCGGCATACGCCAGGCCGAGCAGCGCGGTCAGGAGCAGCCACTCGCCGCCGCCGTAGTACTCGTCGTCGGGATGGCGGTGGACGCCGCCGCCCGGGGACAGGAGCCCCCGTTCGACGCGCTCGACGATCGCCGGCGTGCCGACGAAGAGCAGGGAAGCGTCGAGGCGATCGTCGGCACGCGCCAGCGCCTCGCGGCGGATCTCCTCCGAGCCGAGCCCGTTGCCGACGCACCAGAGCGTGACGGCATGCACTCCTTCGCGCTCCTCCCACCAGTCGAAGCACGGCTCGCCCCAGTGCGTGTCCAGGTAGCGGCGGACGCAGGCGGCGGCCTCCTCCCAGCGCGAGGAGCCGCCGCGCCGGCGCAGGGCGCCGAGGAAGAGGCCGAGCCCGTCGAGCTGGAGCTTCGGCCAGTCGGAGGCGTCAGCGCTTCCGTCGAGTCGATAGCGCGCGTCCCACGGCCCCTCCGGTCGGTCGAGGATGACGCGCGCGCACCAGTCGAAGAAGCGGTCGGCGCTCGCGACCTCGCCCGCCTCGCGCAGCGCGTCGGCGACGAACGAGCCGTCGCGGAACCAGCAGTAGCGGTACTGCTCGAGACGCGGGCAGGCGACGTACGCGCCGGAGCACAACTGCCCGGCGAGGAGGACCTCGACCGAGCGCGCCGCGTCGATCACTTCACGCTGCCGGCCAGCAGTCCCTGCACGAAGTAGCGCTGGAAGGCGAAGAACACGGCCAGCGGGATGATCAGCGAGATGAACGACGCCGGCGCGATGATGTCGATGCTCGTCCCGAACTCGCGCAGCTGGCCGGCGATCCAGACGGTGATCGGCGTCGTGTTCTGGCCGAACGTCAGCGCGACGAGCAGGTCGTTCCACGTCCAGAGGAACTGGAAGATCGCGAGCGAGGCGATGGCCGGCAGGCCGAGCGGCAGGATCAGGCGCACGAAGATGCGGATCTCCGACGCGCCGTCGATGCGCGCCGACTCGAGGATGTCCTTCGGTAACCCGACGAAGAAGTTCCGCAGCAGGAAGATCGCGAACGGGAGCCCGAACGCGGTGTGGAAGAGCGCGATGCCGTACCACGTGTCGAACAGGCCGACGGAGTCGTAGAGGCGGAACATCGGGATGAGCGCCATCTGGATCGGCACGACGAGCAGGGCGATCACGCCGATGAAGATCCAGTCGCGGCCGGGGAAGTCGAGCCACGCGAACGCGTAGCCGGCGAGCGCGCCGATCACGACGACCAGCAACGTGTTGCCGACCGCGATGTACGCGGTCGTCTTGAGCGCCGTCAGCAATCCCTGGTTGTGGAAGAGCGCGTCGTAGTTCGACCAGGTCGCGAGGCTCGGCTTCGAGAAGATCTGCCACCAGCCCTGGGAGGCGAGCGCCGACGCCGGCAGGATCGACGTGACGAACAGCCCGACGGTGGGCACCAGCCACAGCAGTCCGAGCGCCGCGAGCACGATCTGCACCGGCGCCCGCACGATCGCGCGCAGGATCTTCGCCGAGAGGGCGTCGCGCGGAGCGGGGATCTCGATCGCGGAGGCTGCGGCGGCCAACTAGACCTCCCTCTTGAAGCGCCGGATGTTCAGGAGCAGCACCGGGATGACGAGCAGGAACAGGAACACGGCGATCGCGGAACCGACGCCGAAGTTCCCGCCGCCCTGGAACGCGGTGTAGTACATCGCCAGCGCCAGCACGTTCGCGTTCTGCTGCGTCGACTCTGGCGCGAGCGCGTAGACGATGTCGAACACCTTCAGGACGTTGATGATCATCGTGACGAAGACGACGCTCAGCACCGGGGCCAGCAGCGGGACGGTGACGCGGCGGAAGACCTGCCACTCGGTGCCGCCGTCGGTTCGCGCCGCCTCGAGCACGTCTCGAGGCATCGCCGACAGCCCCGCGCCGATCACCACCATCGCGAAGCCGGCCCAGATCCAGATGTACGCGATCAGCAGCGACGGCGTGATCAGGTTCGGCCCCAGCCAGGCGTAGCCGCCGAACGGCTTGGCGAACGTCTGCGCGCCGATCGCGGCGTGGTACGTGCCCTGCGGCACCTTCGAGAAGTCGAACGAGCCGTCGGACTTGGTCTTCGCGGTCTGGACGACCTTGCCGGACGCGTTGCGCAGCTCGACGGTCACGCCCGGCAGGCCGAGCTCGCCCTTCTCGACCACGCCGGGCTGCCCGCCGCCCGGCTTGAAGTCGCGCCAGACCGTCCCGACGACGTCGCCCGCCTTCGGCGGCGGCGTGAACGCCTGGACGGCGCTCTTCGGCACCTGGTCGGGTGGAATCGCGGTCAGCCCGAGCAGCGCCTGGCCGCCCGGATGCGTCGGCGTCTTCAGCACCAGCGCACCGGACGAGGTTGCCTGCAGCGACGGTGTCGACGGAGACGCCGACGGCAGGACGCCCGCGGGGCTGACGATGCCGGAGATCGTCTTGCCGAGCGCATTGATCGCACCCTGGCTCGGGTCCTGCTGGTACATGATCCGCCACGTCACGCCGGTCGCGAACGCCGAGATCGCCATCGGCAGGAAGACGACCGTCTTGAACGCGACCGCCCACCGCACCCGCTCGGTGAGCACGGCGAAGACGAGTCCGACGGCGGTCACGAACGCCGGCACGACCGCGACCCAGATCGCGTTGTTCTTGATCGCCACCAGCAGCGGGTTCGACGTGTTGAACGGGATGAACAGGTGCTTGTAGTTGTCGATCCCGACCCACGTGCCGAGGAAGCCCTGCTGGCCGAAGAAGCTGCGCACGATCGTGTAGACGGCCGGGTAGACCATCCACACGCCGAGCATCACGAACGCCGGCACCAGGAACACGGCGCCGGTCGTGTAGCGGCCGAGCCTGCCGGGCCCGCTCGAAGGTGGCGGAGCCGCCGCGACCGGCGGCTCCGCCGTGACCCCCTGTCCGCTCAAGGAGCTGCCTCCGCCTGCAGGAGCGCCCCTACTTGCCCTTCTTGTACGCCGCCGCGGCCGCGGACTCGAGCTTCTTCTGGATGCCGCTGATGTTCTTCGGGTTCCTCAGGAACTGCTGGAAGAGACCCCACTCCCCCTGGCCGGTGGTCGCACCGAACGACGGCGGCTGGGCGTCGGACATGTCGAACACGACCGACTTCGCCGACAGGATCGGCGCCTCGCTCGCGCGGGTGATCGGATCCGGATAGATGCTCGCCGGCACCTTCTTGTTGCCGGTGCCGAAGCCGCCCTGCTTCGCCCAGACCTCGGCGGCCTGCGGCGTCGCCAGGTACTTCACGAACGCCTCGATCGCCGGGTTGTCGCGGAAGGTGACGAACAGGTCGCCGCCGATCTCGACTGCGGTCGAGTCCGGCCCGGGCGTGATCGAGGGGAACGTGAACGTGTTGAAGCCGGTCTTCGGCTTCGCCTTCGTCGACGAGGTGATGACGCCGCCGACGAAGTCGGCCTCGAACACCATCGCCGCCTTCGGCGG
>Ga0209810_1001224_pt1 | contig 41356 bp, 46 predicted proteins | sample Coa_R1_7_FD_187159 | JGI IMG/M metagenome (GOLD analysis project Ga0209810, IMG submission 187159) | Surface soil microbial communities from Centralia Pennsylvania, which are recovering from an underground coalmine fire - Coalmine... | ecosystem: Environmental > Terrestrial > Soil > Unclassified... | reverse complement strand
CGCAGCGTCCCCAGCCGCGTCACGAAATCGCGCTCGTAAAATCCGTTGCGATAGCCCCGCCGTTTCTCCCCTGCCCGCTCGTAGTCCTCGACCCCCACCGAGCGATCCCGCTCCTTCCGGGATTGCTCCTCCAAAAACTCCTTCCAAGCCAGCCGCGTCTTCCCATACAGGTCGCCCCAAAACGTCTCCTTCAGGTCCCGCACAAAGTGTTGGAACTGCTCCGTGATCGGTGTTACTTTCCTCATGGGGTGTAAGCTCCTTTCAAGGATTTGGTTCTTCCTTACCAGCAGAACCAACTTACACCCTCCGCACTTTTACACACACAAAATTACGTCACCAATCGTGACCGGTGACGTAAATTTGATTGTATAGAAGCGAGGTATCCGTCCGGTGAACCCAATCCGAGGGCTACATGGATTGCGGGGTGATGGAGGGGTGCGAAGCGGGATGGGTACGGTTTTACGGCGTGAAGAGACCGCCGGCTTCGATTTCAGCGAGGCATTCTTCAAGGGAGAGGAGTTGCGCGATCTACCACCCCTAGTCGGTGTGGCGCAAGTAAGCGAGGTTGAAGTGCTCCTCTCCCACGTACTGAAGTCGGGCGAACTTGGACTTAAGAACGGCGAAAGCGTTCGGGGCCCCAGCGAGCAATATTTTGAGCAGAAGTAAAAGAACGGGCCTTGCCACTTACAGAAGATATCCCCCAGGGAGTTGAACTCTGCTTTATGAGGAGGCAGCTGGATATACCGAGGCTTCCGAGTTGAATCGATCAGAGTCTGGGCGCAGCGCTTTGGCTGCTCGCGCTCCAAGTAGGCGTGGAGGTCATCAAGAAATGGTTTTCGATTTCTGCTGTCGCAGCGCTCGGCGCACCTCCCCGACGATCTTCCGGTCACGGGCTTCACGCTCGATGTCATAAAGTAAGCGGATGTAGGCGAGCCTCACCGTCGAGCGCATCAAGTCTGAGGCCTGGGCCTCCCAGCGCTTCCTGCGAACGTGGGCCCCGCAGGCCACCTCTTCAATGCCGCGCTCGGGCTCCTCATCGAAATGATCGTACCCAGAGTAGGCGTCGGCCTGCAGATATCCCCGGAACGCCTTCAGGAACTCCTCCGGCCCGTCGCGGTTGCGCGTGGGCGTGTAATCATAAACGGGGTAGGGGTGTTTGTCATCGCCCACATACGTCCAGAGGCGCCCCGTGCGTGTGTGCAGCAGGCCTTCGGCGGCTGGAACTCAGAAACGCAAGCAGGTCAGAGAGCTGCTGCTGGGTAATGTTGTTGTTGTACGAGGGCATATTCGGTGCCCCACTGTAGATTCGCGTCTCCATTTGTTCCGGCGTCATTCGGTCGCCAGCGTAAGTCAGATCCGGTCCGCTGCTTACGGCAGAACTCATAACTCTTGTCGTGGAAGAGTTTTGCTCCATCAGCAATCGGGCCGGAAATGATCGCAGGGGCGCTCACGGGTTTCCCGATGAAGGCGCACGTTGGCGACTTCATCGAGCCACTGCCGCACCGGGCGGTTGACATCCGTGAGATCGGTGAAAGAGCGTAGGGGCCAGAAATTGGAGCGGAGATAAGCGATGCCGCCCTTTTCCACTTTTCCTTTTTCCCACCCGGCTCGGGGATTACAGGCCCGGGGGTAAAAGCCGTATTCGCGGGCGAAGGCGAGAAAGCGCGGGTTGAAGCGCGCCCGGCGCCCGTCGTGCTCAGCCACGGCGGTTAATAAATTGTCATACCCGCACTCCCTTCCGACCCCCTGGAGGACTTCAAAGGCGTGCTGGTGGCAGCGCACAAAGGTCTCGAAGCTCTGGCGATGGGTGAACTCGGCGTAGAGCATCCGGCTGTGGGCTTCGATCAAGCAGAAAGCGTAGAGCTTTCGTTGGTCGCCCTGATAGTCGAGCGAGCCGAAGTGTCCCCCAGTCGATCTCGAAGCGCTCGCCGGGCAAGAGCTCCATGCGCACGAAGGCTTGAGCGTGAGTCTGGTGATATTGCTTCTGGTAACCGGGATGCTCGTCTCCCCACTTTTTGTGGCTCTCGCGCACGGCCTGGGCGTAGAGGGATCGGAACGAATTTTTCGCCGGTGATAATCCCGTTGTCGTTGACGCTGACAGGCGGGCTGGCTGCAAACCTGTTGTTGGGGATGGTAAGGGGCAGGCTGAAAAACTTGCTAGCAATAACGACAACAGCGACCACTCATCGGGTAACTCCGGATCAGAATGTCCTTCGCTCATTCTGTCCAGAAGTTGCGTTTAACTGGAAGCCGCCGACAAAAAATTCAGTCCCTATAGAGTCTCATTTAGAGTTTTTACCGCCTCATCGCGGTTGGGGCTGCTGATCATCAAACCGGCAGAACCGCTGCTCTTTTATTCCGGGACGCACAGGCGAGGACGCGGTCACGTCAGAGTGGTTGGGCGCGGTGCCAACGGACGCGAGTATAAGCCCGAGGACTATCTCACCGCGCCCCTATTTGACAGGAATCTGCAAGGCAGCGGCGTAAAATGGGGCGGCTCTGCCTCCGCTCTTCCATGGACCTGCCGAGACGATGCTACGCTGCTGGGACCGTCATTCGGACTGTTCTTGGATGGTTGCTACAGATGGGCAGCCAGTATAGCGAGGAACTGTCGAGGAGCAAGAATTCTGATGCGCTGGTACTCCTTCGGGAAATGGCGAGTATTGCCGGTAACGAGATATTTCGCCCCGCCCTCCAAAGCACAGTCCAGGACCTTGTTGTCTTCAGGATCAGACGTCACCAGGAGTTGCTTCTCAAGCTGGAGGAGGGTAGCCGCTTTCTGCAATGATCGCATGGACCGTGTGATCCTGCGTGGGTCGAGGCGTAATCGAGACCGGCTGAGCAAGCCCTCGTACTCTTCGAGCAGCGCCTTGGACACAACCAAACTGACCCTCCCGAGAGCGCTAATTCGAGAATTAAAGCTTCCTGACCTTCGGCTTTGAGGTGGGCGGAGACTACAACGTTGGCGTCTAAGCCGACTTTAACGGCGAGCACGGCGTCGTTCCCGGCAATAGCGGCCGATCTCGAGATTGATCTGCCGGAGGGCAAGCTGATCCAAACGCTTCACCTTTGCCTCGCGTTGGACGGCGGGCCAAGGCGCCTGGTCGTTTCACAAAGTTTTTCAGGTAGTCCTCTACGCTCATAATCACGGCTTCGGGCTCCCCGCGCCTGTCAACTACAAACCTCTCTAGATTGGTCTTAACCCGCCGCAGGATCTGCCCAAATTGGGTCCGGGCAGTCAGGGCCGGCACGATCCTAGTCACCGTCTTGGTGGCCCGCACAATCGTTCCTCCGTTTCGAGCTCGAACCAATTAATTAATCAATTCACTTACAATGTATCACATGACCGCCAGTTGCGCCTACTGAACATATTTCGATTTCGGAGGGAATTGACCACGCTCCCGGGGTTGGATTTCTGTTTTGGGGATGCAGAGGGGCAGGCGGCCGCTACTCTCAGTAGCCGTGGTCGCGCAATTGGACTTTTCCGGCAAAGGTCCGGTGAACGTAGGTGCTGTACACAATTACGCCAATCATGCCCACGATATTGGCGACGAATGAGGCGCGCAGGGCGTGCGGCGAGGAAGCAGCGTTATAAACCGTCAGGCTGTACGAAGGATTGAGCGTGGAATGCAGTAAATTGGGGAAGACTGTGGTGGCGGCTGAGGTCAGCAGTCCCACGATGACCGCCGTCGACGAGCGAAAAGCCCCGCGATCATGCTCATAAGGACACAGGAAGCCGGAGATCAGGCTGGCGAAGGTGAGCAAGGGGAATACCAGGGCGTAGGGATAGAGCCGGAAGTTCCGCCCCATCGCGGCATTCCCGGCCAGAGTTGCCGCCGTCGTGATGACGATCAGCACGACGGCCGCCCACCATAACACCGCCGACCAGCATCGTGCCTTTTCGAGCAAAGCACCCTCTGTTTTCACTCTCAGATAGTTGCATCCATGCCAGGCGAGAATCACTAGGCTCAAAAAGCCCGTAAGTATTGAGTAGGGATTCAGCAGAAGCGTAAACGTTCCCTGGAAGTAACCATCCGGCCTGATGGGCAGTCCGCGCAGAACGTTGCCGAGAGCCACTCCCAGCAGCAGCGAGATCAGCAGGCTGCCCACGCAAAAGCCGACATCCCAAAACGCTCGCCAGAGTTCATGATCGATCTGGCTGCGAAACTCGATGGAAACGCCGCGCAGAATCAACAGCCATAGCACTACCATAAGGGCGAGGTAAAAACCGCTGAAGCCGGCGGCATAGACCTTCGGGAACGACACCACCATCATGCCTCCTGCGGCGATCAACCACACTTCGTTCCCATTCCACACCGGCCCAATGGCGTTCAGCAAAATGCGGCGCTCCTGGTTGCCGCGCGCCAGCCAAAGATGCAGCGCCCCGGCGCCCAGATCGTATCCGTCAAGGACCGCATACGCGGTGAGCATGAGCGCCAGCGTCCAAAACCACACGATGTTCATCGTTTGCTTTTCCCTCTCCAAGTCTAAGTCCGGCAGAAGCCTGTTAGTCCGCCGGATGAAAAACCGCTGCCGTGTCCTGCGGAGTTGGCGCCGCTGCCTCCCCGGGACCCTGGTGAATCACGCGCCCCACCAGGAACAAGAAGAGGATGCCGAGCATCAGATACGCTCCGGCGAACCCCAGTGTGGTAAACACAGTCTCGCCCACCGCCACATTGGCCGAGGTTCCTTCGGCCGTCTTCAGCAAGCCATAAACCAGCCACGGCTGCCGCCCTACCTCTGCCACCACCCAGCCGGCTTCGTTCGCAATATAAGGAAACGGCAAGGCTAGCATCAGAATCCACAGGTACCAGCGAGACTCAAACAAGCGCCGTCGCCAGAGGAGAAACACCCCTACGATCATGATGGCGATGAAGATCGTTCCGAGTCCCACCATGATGTGGTAGGCGTAATAGGTCAGCTCTACAGGAGGCCATAAGTCTTTTGGATACGCTTTAAGCCCGTTTACCGTGGCGTGAAAATCGCCGTAGGCCAGAAAGCTCAGGAATTCCGGGACGAAGACCGGGTCAATGAGCCGGCCTTGTTGCGTATCCGGCATGCCGATGATGGCAAGCGGCGCGCCCCTCTCGGTTTCGAACAGTCCTTCCATCGTGGCGAGCTTTGTGGGCTGATACTTGACAACATTGCGGCTGTCAAAATCCCCGGTAGGGAAAAGTTGAGTCAAGGAGAGAATGATTCCGGCGATCACTGCCATCTTGACACAGAGCCGGGCGAAGTCCTGATGCCGGTGCAAAAGCAAGTAAAAGGCGCCGACACCGCCGGTGACAAACGCAGCGGCCAGCAACGCCCCGTTAATCGTATGCGCGTATTGCCAGCCCGCGTAGGGATTGAGCAGCACAGCCCAGAAGGACTTCAGGCGAATCGCTCCGCCCGAGTCCATGACGTAGCCCACCGGGTGCTGCATCCAGGCGTCCGTTGCCACAATGAAGTATCCCGAAAGCAGCGACCCCAGCGCGACGCCCAGCCCCGCCAGCCAATGCACCACACGCGGCACCCGTCCCTCGCCGTAGAGAAACAAGCCCAAGAATCCTGATTCGAGAAAGAAGGCGTAAACGCCCTCCAGTGGCAAGGTCTGCCCGAACACGCCCCCGCCGAAGGCCGAAAATCGGCTCCAGTTGGTGCCAAATTCAAACTCCAGCGGAATACCCGTGACGACACCCAAGGCGAAGTTAATGGCAAAGATGCGGGCCCAGAACCGGGCAGCGGTGGCGTATCGCTGGTCGCTGGTTACGAGATGCATCGTGGAGAGCACGGCGATGAAGAATCCCAAACCCATCGTCAGAATCGGAAATAGGTAATGGAACATGACCGTGAAGGCGAACTGAATGCGGTGAGCAAACACGACGTCAACCATCTTCACTACATCACCTCTCTTCTTGCTCCGTCACCTGACTTTTCACAACCCCTTCTAAGTCAAGGCCTTACGCTGGGGGACGCGTCCCTCGGCAACCATCCTAACCTTCACTGCCCCCTGAATGCGAAGTCGACCACCGAGGTCTTGCCCACCTCAACTGTGACCACCCTGTCCTGTTTCCCGAAGATGGCGGTCCACGCTTCCAAGGTATACTGGCCTGGAGGAAGGTTTTTGATCGCAAAGGTGCCAGCTTGCCCGGTGACCGCATAGAAGGGATTGGTTGTGACCCCGATATATGCCTTCATCCAAGGATGTTGATTGCATTTCACTGAGATCATAATCTCAGGACGAGTAAACCGCTTAATAAACGGCGGTGATCCCGGCTGCTGGGACACGTTCCACGATCGGTTATATTTGGCCATGACGTGGATGTTATGAGTTGTTGGGTCCGAAGAAACAACCTTCAACGGCTGTCCCACCATAATTCCTAGCACATGCGGCACGTACTCGCAGCGCCTTTGGTCAAGTGTGACCGGCGTGGACGGAGCTGGATAGGTCTGCCCGCCAAGCCCACCTTTTACATAAACGAACACATTGGGAAGTGTCCCGTTGGCATTCACCCGCCCATCTTCGGGATAAACCGGACCAGTCTGCTCGGAGGCGCAGACGCGATCTTGTGCCATGCTAATTTGAGGCAGCCTGGGCTTGACGCCCCGGAAATAGACCCTACCGGTAATCCAGCCTCCCGATGCCGTACTGCTGGCCGCCCTGAGAGATGGAATCCCCGCCGGAAATATGATCATGCCGGCGACCAGCGCACTTAACCAACTGAGCCGTCTCTGAACCATGTCTCACCTCATCCGGGTTTGTAGCATTTGCTTGCCATTTCGGCAAGGGCCTGTCTGTGCCATTTTCCTCTTTTGCGGATCATTAGAACACGAACCACGCGATCAGATAAATCGAATTATTAGCCGAGGCGTTTCGCCCAGCCCCATCATAATTCACCCCGAGTCCGTTGAACCTCCAATAGCCTGTATATTGGGCGCCGAGCTGAATATTCTGCACCGGCCAGTAGGAAATATTGAGGAGATATCCATCGGCCCGGGGATTTCCCGTGGCGCTGCCAGTTATCGGTGCTTGGGCGTAAAGCGTCGGATCCGCCGTCCCTGTCATCACAAAAGCCCCGCCAGTGAACGAATACCGGTTGCCGATATGATACACGGCATCGAGGTGCTCGAAGTTGAGATCATGAGCGGCGAACGCAGCGCCTCCGGAGGTTACCGCCCCCAGAAGATCCGAGCTCTCGTGAATGTAGTCGCCATGCACAGTCAGCAAGTCATTGCGAGTTTTCCAAGGGATCGTGTGCTCCCATTGGAAATCAGCTCCGATATCCGTGAAATAGTCGCGCGGGCCCATGACCGCATTGGGGGTGGAAGCCAGATGCATGCCATAAGTTCCCGCTTCAAGATAGTCATTGCCGTGGGTTTGCTGCCAAGCCACTCGCCAATAAGGAGCCACGCCCTGAATATTGAAGCCAAACCCGGTTCCGGGGTTGGGTTGGGAAACTCCCAGGTGCGCCGAACGATAAATCAGAGCCGCTCCGTACAGGTGCTGATCAAACATAGCATACCCGCCCACGCCCGCGACGTCCTGCGCCATACCTCCGTTGAGCACCGGCGTGGCGATCGGCGTCGGCGCGGCATTGGTGCTGACCCACGGGAAGCCCCAGGCGGGCGTATCGTTCCACAAATCTTCGACGGTGGGATTGTTGTTGAAGTCAATTCCGTATACAAAATCCTTTCCAAGCAAGGTCGTATCATTCGCGTATCGAATGTCAGTGTTATCCCAACTGAAGTGGTCGGATTGGCCGTTGTAGGTTACCTGAATGAAGCTGCCGATACGATTCGCCATGGCACCGGCAAGAAACAGACTGGCGCTCTGGGGCAGTTCAAAACTCCCGTTTTGCGTGCCGGGTTCAGGCCGCTGCGTGTTGGTGTTTGAGATCGTGAACTGCGCCGAGAGTGGCAGCTCGCTAAGCAGGCTTAATGGCGCTTTTTCGTGGCCTGCTTTGGAGGTGATGGTTTTAATGCCAGTCATCGTGTATCCATTCAGCTTAAACTGCCGGCCAAGCGGCGTCAGCTCGGGCGGCGTGGTATGACACGCGTTGCACGCCAAACCTGTCTGCCGTGCGTAGCTCGGCACGGCTTGTATCTGTGTTGCCCGAAACATCAATCCCATAAAACCCAGCGATATCGAAATCACAGTGATTGCCCACACCATCCTCGTTATTCTGGTCATTCATCATCCTCCTAAGGAATTGGACGTTTTATGGATATGAAAACTCTTTCCAGAAACCGTCCCAATCTCATGGGTTTTCCCGGCCGTATCTCCCCGTGCTGACGGGTCCAACAAAAAACTGTATGATCGGCTTGCTGAATTTTGATGTGATTTGCATCACAGCGCAGACCAGCCCGCGTCTACCACCGGAAGATCGTGTGAACAGTAAACAAATAATCTCAGTGCACAGACGTGCTAGGCAAAACTAAGAGGAGATAAGTGAGCAGCCATGTTCCAGTGACAAAATGCCAATAGAGAGCCACCGTATCAACCGTTGTCACTTCGACATGGAGTTGAACCGTTTTGCGTGCCACCCAGGTCGAGTAAAGAATGCCCGCAAAAACATGAAAAGAGACGAAGCCAGTGAAGAGAAAATAAACCGCTCCAAAAAGGGAATTTCCCCAGGGATTATGGGCAAGAGTCGAGCCTGCCTTTGCCATCATGATCCAAAGTTTCGCTTGCAACGCCTCAAAAAATAAGCCGCCAAGGATTGCCGCAGCCATCCACCGTGAGGCGGCGGTCGGCCGTCCAGCCCGCAACGTGTATAGGACCTTGACCCATGTGATGCTGGCTGCGATCAAAGTAACCGTCATTAAAGCTGCCCACATCCCACAAGGCCACCACGTGAGCGGCCGCGGCCAAGGTGATCCCGTCAAGCGAAGATTGCCATAAGCGGCGAGCAAGACGAGATAGACGGTGCCGCTCGCTGTAAGTAAAAGCTTCATCCCAAGCTTTCCTGCGGCAGCAGAGCAAGGAGATGGGCTTGCCTCACGTCTCATTGTGTCGATTACAATACGTTGCTCCACGATGCGTCTCTGCACAGCCGCCGAGGGAAGCGCAAGGTTCTTCACCCTCCGGCAAGGGTGCGAGGGGCGCCACTAGCCGCCCGCCGTTGCCGGATCATCTTGCATCAAATAATCGCGCGGTGCTCCGGGAAGGCTGTATTCATACGCCCCACGGTGAACGACGGGGCGCTTCCCGGTCTGCGTGCTCCACTCAAGCGTGGTGGCCTTCCAAGGATTCCGAGGGGCTGACGCACCCCACATGAGGCTTCGGAAGAAGTTGAGAAGGAACAACGCTTGGGCGGCTGCCGTCACGAGGGCGGCCGCCGTGATGAAAACCTGAAGATGGGTCAGGCGACTGGCGAACGTCAAGCCCGCCACGGATGAGTAGCGACGGGGCTCCCCTTCAAGTCCCAGAAAATGCATCGGCATAAAGACGCAGTACACTCCGGCGAAAGTCAACCAAAAATGGATTTGCCCTAAACCTTCATGCATCATCCGGCCGAACATGCAAGGGAACCAAAAGTAAGTGGCGGAAAAGATGGCAAACACCGCCGCTGCGCCCATCACGAGATGCAGATGCGCCACAACAAAAACCGTGCCGTGAAGGTACAGATCGAGCGAGGGCTGAGCCAGCAAGAGTCCGCTCAGGCCTCCGGTGACAAAGACCGAAACGAAGCCCAGCGCAAACAGCATGGGGACTCTGAATTCGATCCGTCCGCCCCAAAGAGTACCCAGCCAGTTGAATGTGGTGACGGCTGAGGGAATGGAAATAGCCATCGTGAGCACAGCAAAGCTCATACTCATGTAAGGATTCATGCCACTGGCGAACATGTGGTGTCCCCAGACCCCAAAACTCAAAACCCCGATAAGGACAAATGCGGCGGCAATCTCACGATAGCCAAAGACCGGCTTCCGAGAAAAAACCGAAAGTACGTGCGAAACTACGGCCATTCCGGGCAGGATGGTGATGTATACCTCGGGATGACCAAAAAACCAAAAGAGGTGCTGCCAAAGCAATGGAGAACCGCCCCCTTGGGAGATGAGCTGGTCGCTAACCACCAATCCCGTAGGAATAAAGAAACCTGTTCCCGCAAGCCGGTCCAACAGAAGCAGAATATCAGCGGCAAATAGCACGGAAAATGAAAGCAAGATCAGGAAAGCCGTTACGAACCACGCCCACACTGTAAGGGGCAAACGCTCGAAGTCCATGCCGGGAGCCCTGCAAAGCAGCGTCGTGACGATGAAGTTCACGGCGCTCAAAACGGACGCCGCACAAAACATGCCGATCGAGACAAGCCACAGTGTTTGCCCCAAGCCTTCGCCGGGTCCCGCAATCGATCCCAGGGCGCTTAACGGGGCGTAAGCCGTCCAGCCGGTGATCGCGGGGCCATCTGAAACAAACAGAGTGGAGAGCAAAACAAGTAGTGAAGCAAAGGTCAGCCAGAAGGAAACCATATTGAGGCGCGGAAAAGCCATTTCTGGGGCCCCAATCTGCAAGGGGAGCAGGTAGTTGCCGAACCCCGCCTGCGGCACCGTGCTGAGGACAAAGAAGATCATCAGCGTTCCGTGCAGCGTGAGCAGTGAGAGATAGTATTCCGGCGTGATCAGCCCGCCAGGTGCTCCTGTGGGTGATAGGCGCCCAAGCAGGGGAATAGCGAGTTGGGGCCAGGCGAGATGCAATCGCATGATTACAGAGAGCACCATGGCGATCAGAACGGCTCCCAATCCCAGTGCGTAATACTGCAACGCGACCGTCTTGTGATCGGTAGCGAAGATGTACCGGAACCACAGCAGATGTCGGCGTCGGCCAAGGCTTGAATTGGTTTCGGGTTCAGACATTGTCCGGGATTGATGCCGACAACACCAGCGCAGCACGTCCGTCGACTATTGACGCTTTGACTCTTCTAAAAGCCATTGTTCAAACTGCTTGGCGGTCATCACATCCAGCTCTGCGTGCATTTTATAATGCCCCAGCCCACATAGTTCCGAGCAGACAATTTGATAGCGTCCTGTGCGGTCGGCGACAAAACCAATCGAGTTCGCTCTTCCTGGCACCGCATCCTGCTTGAGCCGCAACTCGCGCACAAAAAAGGAATGAATCACGTCCTTCGAGCGCAGAATTAATTCCACCGGCCTGTCCACCGGAACGCTAAGCGTGACTGTAACGATGTCATCACGAGCGGCTGCGTCGTGTTCCCGGTCGAGGCCCAGATAGTTTCCCATGCCATCATTTATCAGGTTGGGGTGAACAGGTCCGAATATGCCGTCCGGGCCTGGGTAACGGAAATACCAGGCAAACTGTTCACCCCATACTTCAATGCGAAGAGTATTCCCTCCTGCTTTCCCAATCGAATCTCGCGCCCAGACGCGATATCCCGTCCAACAGAGTTCGAAAAATAGCAGCGCCATAAGTAGAGCCCAGACATGCTCCAGCCGGGGATTACCAAGGCTAAAGCGCACCTGTGCACCCTTCCTTTGGGCTCGATAGCGCCATACCAGATATGCGAGGCTGAGTTGAACCACGAAAAATAGAGCTCCACAGATGATAAACGTCAGAAGGAACTGACGGTCTACGGCGATTGCGACGGAAGAAATTGGGATCGGAAACCACCACGGATGGAAGACAAACAGACCCAGCGTGACGAGCGCAATACACGTCAATACCAGAGCCAAGGCGAGAGCCATCTGGTTGCATCCTCCGATTCAGCCGCTGTCCGAGCCCTGCTGCGAAGTCTATCACACTCACTTAGGAGTGAAGCACACCGCCAGGGATAAACAAGTGTCTTTGTTGATAGACGACACCCAAGGCGAAGTTAATGGCAAAGATGCGGGCCCAGAACCGGGCAGCGGTGGCGTATCGCTGGTCGCTGGTTACGAGATGCATCGTGGAGAGCACGGCGATGGAGAATCCCAGACCCATCGTCAGAATCGGAAACAGGTAATGGAACATGACCGTGAAGGCGAACTGAGTGCGGTGAGCAAACACGGCATCGATCATGGATTACCTCTTTGCATCCTCACTGCGGGTGTAGAGAACTGGTGCGGAGAAACGGCTCCGGCGTCTCCCCTCCCGGCCTAACGGCATGAGATACTGGCGCACGCTCTCTCGAGAACAGCCCTTTCCAGCACCCCCTGGGTGGCCTTCCTTCGGGATTGTGAGAATATCAGGCATGATTCGACTGCGATTCGTTCCTGGCGTCGGACTCAGAAGGTTGCGAGGAGACGAGCGAATAAAGGTAGAGCAAGATGCCAGCCGCAACAAGCGGACAACCGATGAGGAGAAAAGTCATAAATGCAAGAGGATGGAGCCAGACGAAAGTCACCATCTGAATGACGAGCCCCAGAACAATTAGTAATCCGGCCAATTGAAGCCGGCGCTCAATGAGTGGGCGTGGCATAGGAGGTCCGCTCCTTCCAAAAAGTGGCGTAACTCAAGTCTTTGATATCATGCATCGTGTCGTGGCAGTGACCGCTGAGACACGAGAGCTTCCCCGAATAAATGTCTCCAAGCATGGTGGGCGTTTTGCGGTGTTCCGTCGCTTCGTCGAAGCGGCGCATTCCGGCATGACAGTGCAAACACTCGCGGTTGCTGTACGGGTGGTAGAGGCGGATGGCGTCCGGTTTCGGAACCGTCCCGAAATACTGCACATAGACATGGTGCAACCCTTCGAGCTTTGCCCGCACGCCGCCAAACATGGCGTAATCCGTGTGACAGGTGTAGCAGGCGTGCGAGCGCGGCACAAACCGATTTTGAAAGTGAACCGCGGGAACGAAACTGGGGTCGTCGACGTAAAGGCTTCTTCCGTAGTCGCTCATCACATGACAGGAAAGACAAAACTGTGTCGACTCCGAACGGTCCATCTGGGCGTTGAATCCCACCCAACTGGCAAGGCCCGGCAGGATAAAAAGAGCGATGAAAGCCAGAATCTTGCCCCCTCGTGCGCGGGTCAGTTCCGTACGGAACGCGACCAGCAGCACCAGCACCAGGGCGAGGAACGCGAGAACAACTTCTACGAAGACCGCAAAATTCATAAATTCGCCGCGCGGGTGTTATCCCTGCGCCCTCACTGTTCGGGCTGGCTGGCAAGGCTGCGGTAGTACTCCACCACCGCCTTGATCTGCTCCTTGGATAGTTTGTCGCTCCAGCTATCCATATAAGCCCCCTTGCCTTTTTCCACCACTTCGATCATCTGAGCTTCGGACATCTTCTTGATCGTCTGGCGCACATCCTTCACCTTGTCTTTGCGGCCCTTCACGGTTCTGCCGGAGCCGTCGCGCGCGTGGCACACGGCGCATTTATCCATATAAATATCCTGAGCGCTCGGCTGATTGGCGGCATATCCGCCGAGCCCTCCGGTAGCAACAGTCGCGCTGAACGCTGCGGCCCACGCCACCCGGTTCAAGAGTTTTCTCATTGATCGTCTTTTTCCTTTCTTCAAGGATTAATCTTAGCTCCGGAGCCGAAATCGTTCTGTTCATTTCGCCCCGCGATCGAAAATTAGGTCAGAAAGTATGCGTCCATCGAATGGTCAGTATGTTGGCGCTGAAGTTGTTTCCAGTGATGATTTGCTGAATATAATAGGTGCGCTGCAAATCGACCGACAGACGGCCAAATTGTGGCAGATCGAAATAGACGGTTCCAGTCGCATAGGGGAATGTTTCCGGGCCGTAGACAGGAGCCTCACCGGTGATCTGGCCCAGGCCCGTAGTGCGGTCATAATTACCGCTGAACCGGAAGCCGAAGAACCGCACTGGATGCGCCTGCACTCCGCCCATCCATACATGGTTGAGAGCTTGATCGCGAAGAAAATCACTGAGCGGCGGTGTTCCGCGGATGTAGACGATGTCTCCGGAGGCGATTTCGTTGTCGTAGCTGAAACCTCCAAAGACGGAGAACCGCTCTTTCGGCGCCCAGGTGAGCATCGCCGAGTTTGAATAAACATTGTTGTGAAAGTTCGTGTCCAGAAGCCGCTGGGAAAGAAGATTGATTTCGTCATCGAAAGACAGGTGAGAGGTCGGATGGAAGCTGGCCACCAGACGCCCGTCGATGTCCGTATGCGGTGAGATGGCCGTATAGGAGGCGCTGCTGGTGAAACTGTGAAGGTCGCCGCGTACGTCAAACCATTTCGACGGGCGATAGAAGGCGCTCAGCGTAGGTGACACGGTGTTCCACCGCAGTGTCCGCGCCGGGTCGGCCACATTGTCCTCGAGCGCCAGAACATTTGAATTGATCCAACTGATGCCAGGGCTGATCAGTAGATTTGACGTTGGCGTGAATACCATGTTGAGATTAAGCTGGCTCACTCCATCCCGCCAAACTGTGGACACCGGCAGAGTATTGGCGGTTGTCCCGTTCAGCAGGCTGTAAAGCGTCCCGAAATCATCGGTCGTAAAGCGCGAGTAACGTTCGTCAAGGTCCACGCTCCACCAAGGCTTAACGGTCCAAGTGACCCCCTGATCGATGATCTGATCGGGCTCTGAGACCCTGTCACGCCCGCTTTGCACCACCGTAAAGGGCGCCAAAACAGTGCCGGCTGCGCTCGTCGGCGCAACGCCACTGAAGGACTGATCGAGCGTTGCCGGGCCGCTGTATCGGTAATAGATATAATCCCCCCGCAGTTCGACTGAAGAAGCGGGTTTGCCGGTATATGAGAACTCGCTGATCGGTGTGGTGAGCTGCCGGAAATCGGTCCATGAGAGATGAGTGAGGGGCGTGGCCACCGGGCGCCATGGCACGCCTAGACCGGCCGTGTTGATGCTGAGCTCGGGAGAAGCCGTGTTGCTGAAATTCATCGTCTCATTGTAAGTTTGATAGCCGAGCTTGTAGTGGAACGTCCAACTGCGAAGCGTGTAATCGATTCCCCCGGTGAAACGGTTGGCCGTGTTATAGATGGGTGAATAGAGTACATAAGGCATGCCCCGGGCGTACGTCCCCCAGAAGCCTGGAGAATCGAGAAAGTCGGGCGAAAAAGGGGTGAACGTAGTGCCATCATAGGTGGTGCGGTAGTAGTTGAAGCGAAATCGCAAGTCATTCGTTGCGTGGAGTGCCAAGTCGACGGACCCGATCTTTCGGACGGTCGCAAAGTCGAGATTGTTCGTCAGGCCGGCAACACCGAGCGTGGGCAAAGCGATTTCATTATTGCCCGCTTCGTAGAAATAGGCCTGCTGCCAAGTAGCGCGCAAATCATAGCGTTTGTTTTTGGAGACAGTCAGTTGGGCCGTCGGGAATGGATCTCCGCCTAATCCGTTCAGGGTGAGCGAAAAGTCGTCGGCGAAGGGGTTGGGTGTTTCGGCGTGGCCAAACAGGTTAAAGTCCATCAGGCGCGGGCCTGTGTTCAGATCAAACAACGTGTTGTACATGGGCTGGAAGCCGTACACATTGGTGAAGCGGTAGCCCATCGAGGCCGAACCCTGAATTTGAAACCCGCCGAGCGGCAACGGCGTTTGTGGCTGCGCCTGGGGTGGATCGGCCGGGTCTTGAGTCTGGGTCAGTTCCTGAGCGGGCGCCTGGGTTGCGGTTTGCGCCGCCAACGGCGAAGCCAACGCTAATAAAATTGCAGCAGGAGCCACGAAATAATGGATCATTCGCATCGGCGTCCCCTATCGCAACAAGGTCTCATCGAAGTTTGAGCCGTGCACCGCGATGTGACAGCGTGTGCAGGCCCCGGAAGTTTGGAAGCCCAGTCGTCCGTGCGGCACCCCCGCCTGGCCATGAAACCCTGTGTGGCATTGCAAGCAGACGAAGCGGATCTGGCGCCGCACCAGCAGGAAATTGTTCACGCCTCCGTGCGGATTGTGGCAAGCCACGCAGCCCATCACCCGCACCGGCGGGTGCTCGTAAAGAAAAGGCCCGCGCTCTTCCACATGGCATCGGACGCAGGTTTCCCAATGGGTCTGCGCCAGCATGAAGTGATTCATGGTTCCGTGGGGATTGTGGCAATCCGTACATTTCATCAAACCTTCCGGCACGCGATGGTGAAAGGGAAGGGCGAACTGCGCCTCCACCGTACGGTGACAGGAGTAGCACAGCCCGGGTTCAGATTCTTTGAGCAGGCTGTTATGCAACCACCGATTCTGTTCGGGCAGTGCCGGAACGGAGAAAAACTCCCGTTGCGCGGAAACGAACTCCACCTGTGTGGGGTGGACAATGGCGGCAACCAGGTGCATCGAGTGGCACTGGTTGCAGGAGATTCCGGCATACTGATGTGCCGAATGGGCGAAGAAATCCTGCTGCCGGCTGGTGAGGTGGCAGCTCAGACACCGCTCGGTGTTTTCCTTGGGGTTGGCATGGAAGCCGAAAACCAATTTGTTGGCAGCCGCTTCCTTGACCGCATTGCCATGCGCCGCCTCCTCTGCATCCGAGTGAGCCTTGCCCGGCCCGTGGCAGGTTTCGCAGGTCATCCTCACGCCTTTAACCACAACTTGCGCGTGGGGCGTCTGGCCGAACTCGAGAAACTCAGGCCGATGGCAGGAGCGGCAACGATCATTCCCCACGTACTGGTTCGCCGGAGTTGGCTTCGCGATTTTCGCAGCAACTGAAGGTCCTTGTGGTGGTTGAGGTAATTTCTGCGCTGAAGCGGCAAGCACGCCGCTTAGTAATAGGGGAACTTCGGCGATCAATAGAAGGCAAATTCTGGAGACGTTCCGGCACCTTGCGCGGATATCCATCACGGCACGCAACCTCCGCCTGAACGAGCCTGCTGATTCTGACATTTGGGTGTGATCCGAATCACAGTAAGCTGTGACCTGAATCACCGAACGCTTTCCCACGCCGCCCTAAGCTTAAATGCTGTCGGCGGGGATCTTGGTCCGGACAGAGGTAGGGCTCTGTTGGACCGGGGTCACCGTCCGGCAGCATGTTATCAATGTATATACCCCATCGTCAATCATTTTTTCGATGCTTTTTTCCATGCCTCCATGCGCGGCAGAAAGAGTCCTTATGCTTCGCCGGGCGGTTCGTTTGCTGGAATTGACATGCGTAACGCTGTTTTCGAGAGCGACGGGAAATGTGGACGAGAGCCGAGCACTCGGCAGATGGACTCAACCATCCCTTTGCGCCGCGACCTTACACATCTCGACGGTCCGGAGATGAATCACTTCCCCCGTCTCCGGGTTCATTTCAGGGATCACGCGGTACGAGTCCAGTCGAGCCACGTACCCCTCGGCCTCCAACTCGGTCACGCGGCGATGAAATTCCTCGGGATCCCACTCCCGCACGACAATCGTCTCAGCTTCGCTCATGCCCAGCTCCACTCTGCCGCGCAGGCATGTAGACTACAATTCACACCGCGTAATTTACGGGTTGACAAAAAGAAAGTCTGTGATGCAGATCACATCTGCGGATTGCACAGAAAGGACCGAGCGCGGCGTCCGAAGAAATTGGCGAGGTGTTCTTTACCGAAGTCATCGAGTCAGCGAAGAGATAAATTGTTGAGAACCGTTCCCATCCCAGTGTTGCTTGCGGGGAGGCTACGCTTCTTCCTCACGATCGTGGCTGTGCGGCTGGAGTGGCTGGCGAGGGGTTCGCACCCGCGCTCCCTGCAGTGCGAATTGGCGGGATTCAAGTTCCACTGTGACTTCGACCGATGGGAATGTCCCGTCGGCCGGCAATTGCATATCGATCGGAGCGAGGTGAACCCTGAGCGCAGTATCAGCCGCTACAAAGCCTCAGCCCATGCCTGCAATGCTTGTGCGACGCCGAGGCGCAGTGCGCAGATTCGCATATAGACCGCGAGATTGAGCGAGAAATTAATTTCTGGCTCCATTCCGAGACCAGCCGTTTCCACTGGGGCATTTCATCGGCACTTCTGATGCTCATTGAAGCAGCGTGCTACCCCCGGCCGCGATCTGAGCTTTTTCTGGGCGTGTTGTTTGTTCCAGCCTTCATAGCAGCCGTAAAGCTATTATCTGCCTTCTCTGACCCTGCCCGGCACGTCAGCTTGTGACTCAACAGGCAGGCAAGGCGGAAAGCTCACAATGAGATGACACCTCTTTGACTAGCGCGAGGAAATATGCGACCAGAGATCCGTAAACTGTTGAGAGAAGGCCAGCAAGGACGCCCATTCGTCATCATGGAAGAGCACCTTTTGGGATTGCCGGAGCCGATTCGACGTTATCTACAATGGGCGGGCGTCGTCGGCAAAGAAGCCATTCGCACTGTCCGACTGAAACAGAAGGGATTCCTGCGAATGAAGGAGGGCCAAAAATGGCTTCCGCTGACAGCGGAGCAGTATTTCACGACGAGTCCGCCCGGTTTTGTTTGGCATGCTCGTGTCCGGCCTCTTCCGTTCCTAAACATTTCGGTGACCGATAGGTTCGTCAATAGCCACGGCAGGCTGCAGGCAAAGCTATCCTCGCTCATCTCAATGGCAGATGCAAAAGGTCCAGAGGTGGATCAAGGCGAACTCTTACGTTACCTGGCTGAAATGATCTGGTTCCCGACGGCTTGGCTATCTCAATACATTGAGTGGAAGGAGATAGATGAGCACTCGGCCCAGACTATCTTGCGGCACGCGAGCCTGACCGTGGCGGCCATGCTCCATTTCGATGAGCGGGGCCAAGTGGTCCAAATCACGGCGGAGCGCTATCGGGAGGAGGACGGAAAGTTTATCCTTCGACCGTGGTCTGGCCAGGTAGAAGATTATCGGGAAGTGGGTGGAATGATGATTCCGATGAAAGCAGAGGTCTCGTGGCATTTGGAGTCCGGTGATTTCACATGCTTCCGGGCCGAGATCACAGAGATCGAATACAACCTCTGAAAAAATACCCACCGATCAGCCAACCAACCAGATCAACGGGACAAGACCCAAGAGGGCTACCCCGGTTAAAAGCCGGATACTCTGCCTCCCTGTTTTGCGATCTGCAATCTCATAGCCGTAGCAACCCTTTTCCACATTACGGTTTGAAGCCCAGGTAACGATATCTTCCGCAGTCCTTTTTACTGTAATCCAAGAGCTCAGGGTTTGGGTCATGTCCATAATGAACGAGGCGATACCCGTGATGCCGGCTAGAGCTCGGAGAGCATAGACACCGCCCTTCCCGAGATGGGCCGCAGCGACCTGAGATAACGAGCGAGTGAAAACAAACAGCAGCGAGAAGAGAAATGCAGCACGCATTTCGGCAGGATTTTTCGTCGCAAACTCCTTGGTAGATTTGCACGGTTCCAGATGCCTCCGGTGAGACCGCAGCCAGCCGGCGCCAACGCTGATTGGAGCTTGTGCCAATCGGAGGCGCAGAGAAATGCAGCAAGCGCGGCGAAGCCATGCGTGAGGGGAAGCATCTGACTGCTGGATCGAAGCACCAGAGAATAACCGATCAGGCTGATCAGCGGCAAGGTCTGGATTCCACTGAATATGTAGCGCAAGGCAGCGACCTTGTGCTCCCCCCGGCTTCAACCTGATCATGAAAGACCGTTGGAGTACCATGAGAATCTTGATGCCTTCCGATCGGAACTATCCGTACAGATTCATTAAAGTCGCTTTACGCACTCCTGATGGCGGGTTAGTCGGCGAGAAAAAAGACCTCCTGCCCCCCAATCGTTTCTGAGGCTCCGTTAGCAGGGGTTTTGACGTACCTGGGTGGATGTAATCGGTGATCCATCGCACGCTTCGGTGTGATCGCTATCACAGCAATTGGAAGCACGAATGAAAGATAAAAAAGACTTGGGCAACTTATTAAGAGTTGGCGAAGTGGCAATGAGCGAAATCCAGAATGATGCGGATGGCGGCCGTCAATTCGAAGGAATGACCCGTGTGGGCACGGTGGTGGAGGTTCAGGGCCCTGTGGTGAAGATCGAGTGCCATCCTTTGCCGCTCATCCATCAAGCCTTGGTCACGGTAACGGAGAAAGACTCGTTTACCCTTGAGGTCTATCAGCATCTGGACGCGAACCACGTCCGGGCGATTGCGCTCCACCGCACAGCGGGAATGCGACGGGGCATGCAAGTCTTTGATACAGGCGACACCCTTCGAGTTCCCGTCTCTCCGAACTATCTCGGGCGCCTCCTCGACGTCTTCGGGAATCCACGCGATGGAAATCCTCCTCCAGAGGTTGAGGGTTATCGTGACATTCTGGCTAAGCCGCTCCCCCTTTCAGAGACGCGTGCAGGCCACGAGATCCTCGAGACGGGAATCAAGGTGGTGGATTTGCTTTGTCCATTTATTCGCGGTGGTAAGACGGGATTGTTCGGTGGGGCTGGGGTTGGCAAGACCGTTTTGATCATGGAGTTCATGCACGCGATTGTCACACTCCATCGCGGGGTATCCGTTTTCGCGGGAGTTGGAGAACGCATCCGGGAGGGCCACGAATTGTGGCACGAAATGACCGCCGCCGGTGTGATGCCGAAAACCATCATGGTGTTTGGGCAAATGGATGAATCGCCCGGAGTTCGGTTTCGAGTGGGCCTGGCGGCGCTGACATATGCCGAGTACCTGCGGGAAACGCTTCATGGGGAAGTCCTGTTTCTTATGGACAATGTCTATCGGTTCGTTCAGGCGGGGAGCGAGGTCTCTGGGCTTCTCGGCAGAATGCCTGCCTCGGTGGGCTATCAACCTACACTGATTGCCGAAATCGCTGAGCTTCAGGAACGCATCGTTTCGACGCTCCAAGGCGCCGTGACCTCCGTCCAGGCGGTCTACGTTCCTGCCGATGATATGACCGACCCGGCCGTAAGTGCCATTCTCAATCACCTGGATACGGTGGTTGTTTTGTCCCGTTCACAGGCCGGAAAGGGCATTTACCCGGCCGTGGACGTCTTGCAATCCAAGAGCAAGTTCATGGACCGGCATTCACTTGGCGACCGCCATTACTCGGTGGCCCAGGCTGTGCGGGAACATCTGGCGCGCCATCGCGAACTCGAAGACATCATCACGATGCTCGGAATCGAAGAACTGTCTCCCACCGATCAACGGATTGTCCTGCGAGCTCGGAAGCTTCAAAACTATCTTTCACAACCGTTTCATGTCGTTGCCGACAGTTCGGGAATCCGGGGCGTTTCGGTACCGCTTGCGCAAGCTCTCTCCGACTGCGAAGCCTTTCTTCGCGGCGACTATGACAACCTTCCGGAGGCCCGGTGCTATATGCAAGGCGCCATGAAGCCGGCACGCCCGGAGCCAACGCCATGAGAACTTTTGTGATGCGACTCGACAGCGCGACCCGGTGTGAGCGGATCGAGAACGTGGTGAGCTTCGTAGGAGAAGACAGCTCGGGCAGTTTTGGGATCATGGCAGGCCATGTCCGGATGATCACTTTCCTGAGCTTCGGCCTCGCGCGATATCACCTGGCTGGTGGAGAGACGCAATACCTCGCCCTACCGGGCGGCCTTCTCTACTTCGTGGGCAATGAGCTGAGGATCAGTACGCGACAATACTTCCGCAGCGGGAACCATAACGAGATGGCGGCCATTCTCGATCGCCAGTTACATGAAGAAGAAGAGAGCTTGAAGGCCATCAAGGACAGCTTGCGCCGCCTCGATGAGGCGGTTCTGCGGCGGCTCCTGATTCTGAGGCTGTCTGATGAGCGATGAAACAGATGCAGAAGAACCATCACCAGCTGAAGCACAGCGTGAAGTTAAGCGTTCAGCGCATGAAAAAGGCCATTGATGACCGCCCCACGGTGTATGCCCAGACGGTCTATTTGGGGACCTTGGGGCTCGTGTTTGTCCTGCCGGTGGTTGCGGGGGCTTATTTGGGGCGTTGGCTCGACTCCCGCCTTCCGGGATATTCGGTCAGTTGGACGATCACCTTAATCTTGCTGGGTGTCTTTGTCGGAGCGGTCGACGTTTATCTACTACTGAAGGAATAGGAGTATGGAAGGCCCAGGGTTACTGAACGGCATCCTGGCGAAGCTTGGCCCGTTCGTGATTACCGGAAGCGTCGTCACGACCTGGATTGTCATGCTGGCCCTTGTCCTGGTGGCGTGGCTGCTAACGCGAAAAATACAGTCCGTGCCCACCCGCGCCCAGTTCCTTTTGGAAGGGGCTGTTACCGCGATGCAGGACGCAATCGCCGCCGTGCTGCCTCAGCACGTGGAACCAGTTTTTCCATTTGTGGGCACGCTATGGGTCTTCATTCTCGTGGCCAATCTCACGGGCTTGATTCCAGGGCTTCACTCACCCACCGCCGATCTGTCAGTGACCTCCAGTCTGGCGGTTCTGGTGTTCGGCTCCGTTTACTGGTTTGGGATCCGCGCGGAAGGGTTCGGGAACTATCTCCGCCACTACTTGCAGCCCAACCCGATCATGCTCCCGTTTCACCTGGTAAGCGAAGTGTCGCGCACGGTGGCCCTGGCGGTGCGTCTGTTTGGAAACATGATGAGTTTGGATCTGGCAGCTTTTTTGGTGGTCTGGATCGCCGGTTTGCTCGTACCCATACCCCTGCTCCTGCTACACATTATCGAAGCGATCATCCAGGCCTATTTGTTCGGAATGCTCGCGTTGATTTATATCGCCGGCGGAATTCAATCACAGGAAGTGAGAAGGCGAAAGGAAAGAGAGGCGAGTTCACGATGAAAGAGATGAATTGGTTCGTCACATTATCCACCCTCATTTGCGCGATCGGAATTGTATTGGGAACGATGCTTCCGGCCCTCGCCATGGGGCGAGCGATCAGCCGGGCCCTCGACGCGCTCGCGCGCCAGCCGGAGGCGGAAAAGAGCATCTCGAGAACCCTCTTTATCGGTCTGGCGATGATCGAATCGCTCGCCATCTATTGCCTTGTAATTATTCTGATCATTCTTTTCCGGAATCCTCTAATTTCTTATCTGACGAAGCCATAGCTCTTTGCAGGGAAGGGTTGAGACGTGGAACTGAACTGGTCAACGTTCATTTTTGAAATGATCAATTTCCTGGTATTGGTGTGGCTGCTCAAGCGACTACTCTATGCGCCAGTGCTAAACGCCATCGCCACGAGGAAGAAAGCCGTCGAACAGACGCTGGAGGAGGCGGAAAAGATCCGGACGGCGGCCCAGCAACTCCAAAAGACATATGAAGACCGGCTCCGCGACTGGGAAAAGGAGAAGGAAGCCAAAGTTGCTCAATTCCAGCGCGACCTTGCAGAGCAAAAAGCTCACGCCATGGCGGTTCTCGAAAACGACCTCACCAAAGAGCGTGAGAAGCAGAAAGCCTTAGATGAAAGGCGTCTTGCAGAACTGGTTCGAAGGCAGGAAGAAGAAGCCCTTGAGTTGGCCGGACGCTTCTCCAGCCGATTGCTCGCTCGATTAGCAGGTCCTGAGGTAGAAACGCGGATAGTAGATATGTTCCTGAACGAGATTAAGGCACTGCCGGAAGACCGGATTCAAGAGCTGAAGAATGGATTTAGAAACCACACTCAGCCAGTCGCCGAAATTAAAACCGCCTTTGCTTTGACCGCAGGTGAAAAGGACGCACTGAGCGAGTCGCTCTCCAGCCTTTTAGGAAAGCCGGTTTCATGTCAGTTCAGCGAAGATCCCAAGCTACTGGCGGGCTTGCACGTGGCGATGGGCCCCCTCGTTCTCCAGGCCAACGTGCGAGACGAACTGGCTTGGTTTCTGCACACGGATACTCATGAACAGTAAAGCCATCTATCCCGAATCTTTGATCGCTGCTCACAATCGCTGGCTCGATCAGTACCATTTTTCAGTTCGTGTCTCGGAGCTTGGAAGAGTCATCTCAGTCGGTGACGGCATTGTTTGGATCGAAGGTCTCCCGACGGCTGCTATCGATGAGGTGTTGAATGTCGAAGATGGCAGCCGGGCGATGGTCTTTCATCTTAAGGAAGAGCTGGTAGGAGCCGTTCTCTTGGAGGCGAGCGGCACACTAGCGGCGGGCTGTCGTGTCTCTCATTCCGGCTGGCATCTGAGTATTCCTACAGGCGATGAGCTACTCGGCCGTATTGTAGACCCTTTGGGGCGGCCGCTCGACGGCTTGACCCCCGTCGCGAGCAAGAACCGCCACGAGATTGACGCCCTCTCACCATCCATCATCGAACGCGACTTCGTAAAGAGGCCGCTCTATACGGGAAACAAGATTATCGACACGCTCATTCCTATCGGCAAAGGTCAGCGGCAGCTTATTATTGGCGACAACGGTTTGGGCAAAAGCTCGTTAGTGCTGGATATCGTGATCAACCAAAGAGACAAGAACGTCCGTTGTGTGTACGTGCTAATCGGGCAGAAGCGGTCGAGCGTGATGAACACGGTCGAGGTTCTCAAATCAGCCGGAGCGCTTGAGTTCACGACCGTCGTGGTCGCCGACGCGGCGGCACTCCCGGGGCTTCAATACCTGGCTCCTTTCGCCGGGACTGCGATAGCGGAAGCCTGGATGAGGCAGGGACTCGATACGTTGGTTATCTATGATGATTTGACAACGCATGCGGATTGCTATCGCGAACTTTCGCTGCTGCTGAGAAGACCGCCAGGACGCGAGGCTTACCCTGCCGATATCTTCTACCTTCACTCCCGGCTGCTCGAACGCTCCACCTGCCTTTCTGCACAGATGGGCGGAGGAAGCCTCACCGCCTTGCCGTTGGTTGAAACCAAAGAAGGTGAGCTCGCCTCCTATATTCCCACCAACCTCATTTCGATCACGGACGGCCAGATCTACTTTTCTGAGCCGCTCTTTTCCGGAGGTTTTCTGCCGGCAATTGACGTCACCAAATCGGTTTCGCGGATTGGCGGCCGCGCTCAGGATGCCAGAATCCGTGAAGAGGCAGGCAGAATGAAACTCGACTATCTCCGCTTCCTGGAGCTCGAAGTCTTCACCCGCTTTGGGGCGAAGCTTGAGAAATCGATCGAGCGCCAAATCCAGCGGGGGAGAGTGTTGCGGGAAATCCTGAAGCAGGACCAACGGGCGCCGTTACCGATTGAGTTCCAGATGGCCTGGCTTGTCGCTTTCAATAGTGGGCTCTTTGATGGAGCCGGGTTGGATGAAATTCCCGGATATCTCAATTACTTGGCCCGGCGGGTTGCAGCGAGCACACTAACGCTCTCTTCGCCCCGAGAGGAGTGGACGGACACAGTGAGGAGATGGTTCAGCGAAAAGCGTGAAAGGATTGTAGTGGCGGATGAGCAAAAAGGCTGATCTGCGGCGCCGGGTCAATGCTCTGGAAGAAATCAAAGGCATTATGACGGCGATGAAGAATCTCTCGCTTCTCGAAATCAGCAAATTGAATCGGCTTGCCGCCGCTCAGCGCCAAACGGCGATGGGAGTGGAAGAAGCTGTTTCAGACTTCTTGAGCTTTCATCCGTTTCCTGTGGGCGCCGCGCCTGCCGAAATGACGCATCGTCTGTATCTGCTCATCGGGTCGGAGCGGGGCTTCTGCGGCGGCTTTAATGAGCTGGTTCTTAATCGCCTTCAACTCCTCTTGGATGGCGACCACAAAGGCGCCGAGGCGACATTGATGATTGTAGGGAGCCGGCTTGCCTCCAAGATACCAGCTGATCTGCGGGTTGGACTCAGCGTGCCTGGACCTGCAGCCCCCGAGGAGGTCCCTGAGACCATCACAGAGGCGGCCCAATATCTGGGAAACATGCAAGAGAAGCTTCCGGCCCTAGATCCACAGTTGCTAACCATTATCCATAACCGCGAGTCGGGAGGCATCGTCGAGTGCTGTGTCGTCGAGCCCTTCGCCCGCTTCGTGCGGGCCGAGACCCGACGCTATCCAGACCCGCCCATGCTCCAAATCGCATCCCGTGACTTGTTGGCTTGGCTGGCAGATCACTATTTGTTGGCGGCTCTGTACGATATCTTTTACAGCTCGCTAATAGCGGAGCATCGGCAGAGGGTCAGGCACATGGAGAACGCGATCAGCCACCTGGAAAAGGCGGTAACCCGGCTCGCCCACCGTGTGAATCTGCTTCGGCAGGAAGAAATCACCGAGGAGCTCGAGGTAATTATGCTCAGTGCCATGGAGCCCGAAGCGAACCCGCAATTCTAGATGCACCTCGTTAGGCAGAGCGCTTATGAGGTGCCCAAGCATGCTCTGTTCATACACAGATTAGCAGATTGCGCTGATCATTGGGTTCCATTGTCGAATCTGCGTAATTGGTCAAATTTACGGATTCCCAGGATTGTGATCCACATCACTGCGCTTGGTTCGAAAGTCCTGGACAATGGAATCGAAACAGGCGGAGACGCGGGACGAGTCACGGGTTGCGCTGCCGTTCTTGCGCGCTCATAGCCGGATAGGAGGAAGGTGCCATGAACATGATGCCTTTTGTTTACGGTTGGGTGGTACTTGTTGTCGTTGTCTTGTCTCTGGCAATCGGCCGATACCGGGTGGCACGGCATGACAACCAAATGTTGCACTTAACTGACAAGGCAGGCGCCTTGCTCACTCAGCAAGCGGTTGTCGAACGGAAACTCCGGAGAATCGACTTCTGGGGTCAATGGCTCACAGTCATAGCAGTTCTTTATGGACTGACACTGCTTGACATTTACTTCCAAGGTGTTTGGGTTGCAGAAGCCAAACCGCCAGGGTGAGGCGCAATCCGGATGTAGCTACTTGGATAATCCCTCCGGCCAAGCGAGTGGGCTTCAAGAGTCGGTGCGGGGTGTGGAGGTTTCGGAAATGGCTTTGGCGGAGGTGCTATGTACACCATAAGCGTATATGCGATATGCGTGGGATTAACCCTTCTTGTCGGAGCGGCCTTATTTGCAGCCTGCGCCATCCTATTCATTACTAAAGAAATATGCCTCATGTTAGTGGCTATGACCGGCAAAATTTTAGTCCGTGTGCGTTTCTCAGCAGCACAAGCGCTATCCGTCCACGACTTACCTCACTTTGAGGGCTCTTCTCGGATGAGGTGGACTGGCGTAGTCGTGAGCCATATAGCGGTTCCGGCTCGTAGTTTGATTAGAATGCGGTAGAGACCCACACCGACTGTAAATGCCTGTTGTTAAGGAGGCTAGCCAGGAACACCTCTTATGCAGAGTTTAGTGGATACCATCAAAGTTGCCTATTTTTCGATGGAAATCGCACTTGAATCAAGTGTGCCTACCTACGCGGGCGGGCTGGGTGTACTCGCAGGTGATACGCTGCGGTCCGGAGCCGACCTGGGTGTACCCATGCTCGGGGTCACTCTCCTCCACCGCAAGGGTTACTTCGAGCAGCGGCTGGACGAACAAGGCAATCAAACTGAATTGCCGGCCATCTGGAATCCCAACGGAGTTCTTGAGCCAACGGAAGCCCGCCCAACGATCACCATCGAGGGGCGTCAGGTACAGCTTCGGGCTTGGCGGTATGTGATTCGCGGAATTGGTGGTCACACAGTGCCCGTCTATTTACTCGACACGGCACTCGCCGAGAACAGGCCCTACGACCAAACGTTAACGGATTTTCTATATGGTGGCGACCATCATTACCGTCTCTGCCAAGAAGTAATTTTAGGGGTTGGGGGCATCAAGATGCTGGATGCTCTTGGCTACGGCAATCTCGAGATTTATCACATGAACGAAGGGCACGCCGCGCTCATTAGCCTCGCTCTGATCGAGCAGCAGCTTGCGGGCCGCCCTTTGAGCTCGATCACTGAAGAAGACCGACAGACGCTTCGACGAAAGTGTATTTTCACCACCCACACTCCGGTGCCTGCGGGCCACGATCAGTTTCCAAAGGATCTTGTTCGACAAATCCTGGGACCGGAACGAACAGCCGCGCTGGAAGGGTCGGGCTGCTTTACCGACGGCACACTGAATATGACGTATGTGGCCCTGAAGTGTTCTCACTACATTAACGGTGTCGCGATGCACCACGCGGAGGTTTCTCGCGGCATGTTTCCCAACTACCCTATTCGCGCTATCACCAACGGTGTTCACGCGGTCACCTGGACCTGCCCTGCATTTCGCGATCTCTATGACCGGCACTTTCCCGAGTGGCGGCGCGACAACCTTTACCTCCGATATGCCGTCGGAATTCGGTTGGATGAAATCCGCGCGGCGCACGCCATGGCGAAGCGGACGCTTTTGGAGGAGATCCAGAATAAGACTGGGGTGCAGCTTGAAGAATCCGTGATGACTATCGGCTTTGCGCGGCGGGCTACGGCTTACAAGCGTGCAAGCCTTTTATTCACCGATCTGGACCGACTTCGACGGATCGCGGACCGGGTCGGTCCGTTTCAAATTGTTCTTGGCGGCAAGGCCCATTTCCAGGATGAGCTGGGGAAAGCGATGATCCGGCGGGTGTTCGAGGCGGCGGCTCTACTCAAGGACAAGATCAGGATCGTCTACGTAGAGAATTACGACATTCATTGGGGCCAGTTGCTCACCAGCGGCGCGGACATCTGGCTAAACACTCCCCAGCGGCCCAATGAGGCGTCCGGTACGAGCGGCATGAAAGCCGCTCTCAATGGTGTTCCCAGCCTGAGTGTTCCAGACGGTTGGTGGTTTGAAGGGCATGTGGAGGGGGTCACTGGTTGGGACATTGGCCAGGAAGAGATTCCAGAAAGTCCCGCTCAGGAAGTGGCTGATCTCTATAACAAGCTGGAACAGACTATCCTGCCGATGTTCTACGGCTGCCCGGAAGCCTATACCCAGGTCATGCGCTCGACGATCGCATTGAATGGTTCTTTTTTCAACACCCAGCGCATGGTTTCGCAATATCTTCTGAATGCTTTTCGGGAAGAGCCGCCGCTCACGGCTCCACAAGTTCTCATTGAACTGCGGAGGTCGCAAGAGCTTATGCGAGAGTCACTGGCCAAGCCTTCGTGAAAGATTGGTGTTTTGGCACAGACTGGGCAGAAGCGACTGCCGCAAGTACTTGAAGCTGGTGAACGTCTAGCAAAGAGCCCATAATGAAGATCGAGAAAATCCTTTGTCCGGTGGATTTTTCAGAGTTTTCGACGAAAGGCTTTGAGTACGCCGTATCGTTCGCGGCACGATACCAGTCCAAGCTGTACGTTCAGCATGTGATCGAACCCGTAACGGTCTTGTTCACATATGAGAATCTGCCCGGGTGGAGGGAAGTATACGCCGAATTCCGGGCGGCGGCTGAGGAGACCCTTAAAAAATTGATCGCTTCCCGGCTTTCTCAGGAAGTTCAGGTTGAGACGGTGTTACAAGTTGGGGACCCGGCCGACCTGATCCTGAAGTTCGCCCGAAAGGAGGCCATAGACCTGATCGTGATGGGATCACACGGACGACGAGGCTTGGACCAGGTCATCACCGGCTCCGTGACTCAGAGAGTCATGCGGAAATCACACTCTCCGGTGCTTGCCGTCCGCCAGCCGGTCCATGGACCTGCTACCGGCTCTCCGGATGGTGGTCTCGAGATGAACAAGATTTTGCTTGCCAGCGATTTCTCGGACCATGCACATCATGCGTTTGGCTACGCACTCGCCTTAGCCCTGGAGTACCATGCCGAGTTAACTCTCCTGCATGTATTGGAGGACATTCCTCCCGGCGGGGAGCTTGAATCGGAGACTGGTCGGGTTATCCGCGAGCTGGAAGCCCCCCTCCCGAGCGACGCCTGGAGCAGGTGTACGATTAAGAGCGTCGTGCGACTTGGCAAACCGTATTGGGAAATTGTTCAGCTTGCAACCGAATCTCAAACAGATTTGATCGTCATGGGCACGCGAGGTCGTGGAGCATTAGATGTGGGCGTATTCGGCTCCACGACACATCGTGTTCTTCAATTGGGTCCTTGCCCGGTCTTATCGGTTCCTATTTAGAAACTGAAAATGTCCACGAGAACCCAAAAGCGCAGTGCGGTGAGGTCGACAACTGTTTCAGCCGGTGAGTATAGAGATGGTTAATGACTGGACAGCGTTCGAAGGGTCGCCAAACCCCCTGGGGGTGACATGGGTGGAGGAGGAGCAGGCCTATAACTTCGCGTTGTTTTCCGTTCATGCAACGGCGGTCACGATTCTTCTCTATTCCGCTAAGGACTTGCTGTACCCCATCTACGAGCAGCCGCTCGACTACCGGGTCCATAGATCGGGCGGCATCTGGCACGTCCGGATTCCTGCCTCGACGGTTCGCCATGCCAGTTATTACGCTTATCGCGTTGAGGGGCCATTCGCGCCCGAACGAGGACAGCGGTTCGATTCGGAAAAGATTCTCATGGATCCGTATGCCAAATCGATCTACTTCCCGCCCGAGTTCAATCGCCAGGCGTCGATAGGGCCCGGCTCCAATGCGGGTAAGGCTCCCCTGGGGCTGGTCCAACCTCCGGAGAATCATTTCGACTGGGGCGCTGATAAGCGGCCGATTCATACTCACAACACAATCATCTATGAACTTCACGTGCGAGGATTTACACGACGCTCGAATTCCGGGGTGGATCCTGAAAAGCGAGGCACATACGCTGGCTTGGCGGATAAAATTCCCTATTTGCAGGACTTGGGTGTCACAGCGGTGGAGCTAATGCCAGTCTTTCAATTCGACCCTCAGGAGGGCGGCTATTGGGGCTACATGCCGCTAAACTTCTTTGCCCCGCATCATGAATACGCTACAGGCCGAACCGAAGACCAGCAGATCGACGAATTCCGATCCATGGTCAAGGCGTTCCACGCCGCGGACATCGAGGTAATCCTGGACGTCGTTTACAACCATAGTGCCGAAGGCAATGAACTGGGCCCGACGTACAGCTTTAGGGGGCTTGGCAACAGCACATACTATTTGCTCGAGCCGGATCTAATTCACTACCGGAATGACACGGGTACAGGCAATACTCTGAATTGCGCCAATCCGATTGTGCGAAAAATGATCCTCGATAGCATGCGCTATTGGGTCACAGAGATGCATGTGGACGGTTTCCGCTTCGATCTGGCCTCGATCTTCACCCGCAATGACGACGGATCGCTCAATCTCAAGGACCCACCGATCTTGTCTGAGATCAACGCCGATCCGACTTTTGCAGGAATCCGGTTGATCGCTGAGGCATGGGACGTTTCGACGTACGAACTCGGCCGGAGTTTCCCAGGTTTCTTTTGGCTTCAGTGGAACGGGCAGTTCCGCGACGACGTGCGATCGTTCCTCAAGGGCGACGAAGGTAAAGTCGGCTCCCTCATGACTCGAATCTATGGCAGCGATGACCTCTTTCCTGACACTCTGCCTGACGTGTTTCACCCCTACCAAAGCCTGAATTATGTGACTTCGCATGATGGCTTCTGCCTATACGATTTGGTGGCGTACAACCAGAAGCACAACGAAGCCAACGGCAACGACAATACGGACGGAACTGACTATAACCTAAGCTGGAATTGCGGCTGGGAAGGAGATGTTAGCGCTCCGCCGGAAGTACGGGAGCTTCGCCAGAGGCAAATCAAGAATTTCTGCTCGATCCTCTTTCTATCGAATGGAACTCCGATGTTTTGTGCAGGTGATGAGTTCATGCGCACCCAGGGTGGGAACAACAATCCTTACAATCAGGACAATGAGACCACCTGGGTTGATTGGGATTTGCTTAAGATGAATGAGGGTGTTTATCGCTTTTTCAAGAATATGATTGCTTTTCGCAAAGCGCATCCCAGCCTCGGTAGAAGCCGGTTCTGGCGTGAAGACATCCATTGGTATGGAACGAATGGTCCCCCCGACCTTAGTCCCCAATCCCACACCTTGGCATTCTGTTTACATGGGGCCTCGCAGAACGATCAGGATATCTACGTCATGGTTAATGCCTATTGGCGGGACTTGACTTTCACCATTCAGGAAGGTGCTCCCCGCGACTGGAAGCGTGTAGTTGACACAAGCCTTCTTTCTCCCGATGATTTCAGCGACGCTCCAGTGACGATTCCCTCGCTCGCTTACCTCGTGAAGGCTCGATCCGTCGCCGTCTTCGTGCGTTCGCCTGCAGCATAAATTAACTTACCTCACGAGGTCATTCCGAGTGTCATCCCCGTCACAGCGCCGCTTTGCCTTCCGCGATCGCATCGTTTTTACGTTACCGTCAGCAGGTCCATCCTCGTTGTGCTGCTAATCACAGGACGACATGATGTGGGTCATGACTTGCTTTCCACAGCCTAGCGTCATTAAACGCCTGCAAAGCCCTGTTGGGCTGTGACGCAGGTCACAAGGAGTTGTGATCTGGGTTACAGAGCCGATAAGGAGAGGAGAGATAAGAGGATTAAAGTGGTGATGTCTAAATGGACAAGAAGGGCTTCCCTTTCATATGTCAAAAGACGCCCATCATCAGAAATCGAAGAACGACCGGATGGTCACTTATCAAGTGGATGCTGCCGGCGGATCAGAAGCTCATAAACTGGCAAGGTCTAAGGATCAATCCTCGGGGTCTCGCAAGGAGTCCTATATTGCGGTCCTCGCCGCCACCGCGATTGCGCTTCACCTATTGCTCCGGTATCTTTTTAAGCTTCCACCTGTCTGCTCGCAGTCTCCGCTCTATTTGGCACTCGCGCTGGGTGGTGCGCCTCTGCTCTGGAACCTTGCAAAAAAGGTCTGGCGGCGTGAGTTCGGTTCGGATCTGTTGGCGGGTCTGTCGATTTTTACCTCAATCCTGCTTGGCGAATACCTCGTCGGCGTGATTGTGGTGCTGATGCTCTCCGGAGGGACTGCGCTCGAATATTATGCCACTCGCCGCGCCTCGTCCGTGCTCCAAGCCTTGGCTAAACGAATGCCGCGAATCGCGCACCGGAAAGATGAAAAAGGTGTTTCAGATATCGATCTCCAAGACATCGCGATCGGGGATTCTCTGGTTGTCTTCCCGCATGAAGTCTGCCCGGTGGATGGGGTGGTTACGGAAGGCCACGGGTCGATGGATGAAGCCTATTTGACGGGTGAGCCATTTGAAATCTCCAAGGCTCCGGGTTCCGAAGTGATTTCGGGGGCGATCAATAACCATACTGCGCTTACGATCATTGCCACGAAGCTCCCAAGTGATTCCCGTTATGCCAAGATCATGAAGGTGATGGAGATGACGGAACAACACCGGCCGCGCTTGCGCCGCATTGGCGACAGGCTGGGAGCCTGGTACACACCTGTTGCCATCGCCATTGCGGGAGCGAGTTGGCTGCTTGCGGGCAACCCTCAGCGTTTTCTGGCGGTCATGGTGATTGCCACTCCGTGCCCGCTTCTCATTGCGATTCCTGTGGCCGTCATTGGAGCGATTTCTCTCGCCGCCCGCCGCGGGATTGTGATCAAGAATCCTGCCGGGCTCGAACAAATAGATTCCTGCACAACCCTTATCTTCGATAAGACCGGCACGTTGACTTACGGGACCCCGATCCTCACCGAAGTGATTCACGCGCCCGGATTCAGTCGAGACCAGGTTCTGGGGATGGCAGCGAATCTCGAGCGCTATTCCAAACATCCGCTTGCCGGAGCAATTCTTACTGCAGCCAAGAATGAACAATTGCCCCTTCAGAGCGTGGATGAAGTCAGCGAAAAGCCGGGCGAAGGTCTTCGGGGGAAGGTTAACGGCCGCGCGATCCACATCACCGGCCGTGGAAAGATAAACCCAGCGGTTCATGCGATACCCCCTTCAGCCGGAGGTCTCGAGTGCCTCATCTTCATTGATGGTGCGTATGCGGGATTGTTCCGGTTCCGTGACACGCCTCGCCGAGGGAGCCATCTGTTTATTCGCCATTTGAAACCCCGCCATCAGGTGACTCGGGTGATGCTTCTCTCCGGCGACCGCGAATCCGAAGTTCGTTACCTCGCAGAATCGGTCGGGATCAGCGAAATTTATGCCGGGAGAAGCCCGGAAGATAAAGTCCTCATGGTGCGTGAGGCAACACAGCAGGCAAAAACTCTCTTTGTCGGCGACGGAATCAATGATGCACCCGCCTTGCTGGCGGCTACGGTAGGTGTCGCCTTCGGCGCTAAGAGCGATATCACGGCCGAAGCTGCCGATGCCGTCGTCATGGAACAATCGCTGGATAGAGTTGATGAGCTCATTCATATCGGCCACCGGATGCGGCGTATTGCTCTTGAGAGCGCTGTGGGCGGCATGGCGCTCAGTGTCTTCGGGATGTTCCTCGCAGCCCTTGGGCTTCTTCCACCGCTTTCGGGTGCCGTTGCGCAAGAGATTGTGGACCTCTTGGCGGTATTGAATGCCCTGCGCATGTCGCTTCCGCAACGCAGCCTGACCGATTTTTAGCAAACTCACAGAGGCGAGATCACAAACTGGTGTGATCCGCGTCACAGCGTTCAGCGTGGATAAACGGTTACGTTAGCTTTGCGGGGTTCGTACCTCGCTGATCTTCCGTGGAGGATCGAATACACCCGGCGGGGGATAACGCGGTGAACCATCAAACAAAAGGACATGAGATAGTTAACAGTTCGCAAAGGGCGTTTGCTGTGTTACCTCACCGCCGGGATCGCCAATGAAGGAGAAGAATATGAATGCGCGGCGTTATTCGACTTTCGCACTGCTCTTCACCGCAGCTTTTGCAATTACAGGATCGATTGCATTCTCGCAAATGGGACCAGGAATGGGGATGGGACGTGGGAGAAGCAGTCGCATGTACAATCCTGCGACCGAAGTTACCCTCAAGGGAACTGTCGAGGCGGTGAAAACCATTTCCGGCCGGCGAGCCTGGAGTGGAACTCATTTAACTTTGCAAACGGAATCTGGGAGCTTCGATGTTCACCTCGGGCCCTCAGCGTACCTGAAAGAGAAGCACTTTGAGTTTACTAAGGGAGATCAAATCGAAGTGACAGGGTCGAAAGTGAAATTTCAAAACCAGGAGATCATCATCGCGCGCGAGGTCAAGATGGAAGGCAAAACACTGACACTGCGCAACGCCCAGGGAGTCCCTGAGTGGGCTGGAAAGGGGCGGATGAGAATGAACAATCCACAGTAGCAATCTTGTTAGGTATCAAAAATCTGGACTAGAGGAGGAACGTATGAAAGCGGTTAAGAATACAACTTTATGGATTACTACGCTGCTGGCAGTGATTGGAATGTGCGGAGCGTTTATCTATGCCGGCCTTTTGCAGTCCGGAAGCGCCGCCCAAGAGATGAGTGCCCAGACACGCGAAAACCTCTCTACTGCGATGCACGGCGAAGCATTTGCTTTTGCCAAATATATGCTGTATGCGGAGCACGCACGCAAGACCGGGCATCCCGAACTCGCGATGCTGTTTGAGGAAACAGCTAAAACCGAGCGGTTTGAGCATTTTGCGGAGGAGGCGAAACTGGCCGGTCTAGTTCGCACTGACGAGCAGAACCTGCGCGACGCAATCAAGGGCGAATCGTACGAAGTCGAGACGATGTATCGAGAGTTCGCCGAACAGGCCTCGGCCTCCGGAGATCAAGCTGCTGCCGAACGATTCTCGGAAATCCGAAAAGACGAAATGAAGCATCGTGACGCGTACAAGGCCGCACTGGGGAGACTGGATAAAGAAGCTGCTCAAATTCACTAGAGGTCGGATGTCCGTGCCCATGAGGTCGATTCCGCTCACGGCAAGTGGCCGCTGGGAGCGCTTGCAGCTTACCTGATAACAGCTTGCGAGCAACAACTAACGACCGTATTGAATAGCGCGCAAGGCGCAACCCGAAGGAGGGATATGTTTCAGCTGCCTCCCATACCGAGTTGGGATGCTCTTCACCCGCTTGTCGTTCACTTTCCAATTGCACTCCTCCTTGTGACGCCACTGTTCGTACTTATGGGAGTGCTGTGCTCGCCACCTAACAGGCGATCGTACCTAGTAGCCGCTTTGGTCCTGATGCTGCTAGGAACCGTCTCCGTCTTCGTGGCAGTGGAAACAGGAGAAACGGCTGGAAAGTTCGCGCCAGCCACGCCGGAGGTTAGATACGTTTTGGAGCAGCACGAAGATCTCGCAGAGATCGTCGAAGTGAGCTTCTCGGTGCTGACCGTGATCTTCGCGGCGATCCTGTTCGCTCCAAAACTGCTTCATTGGGATATCAGCCGCCCTTGGTTCACCGCTCTTCTCCTGCTGTTTCTCGTTTTGTATAGCGCCGCATGCGTGGTCCTTGCGAATACATCACATGCCGGCGGCCGCCTTGTGCATGAGCTCGGAGTGAGATCGAAAGTTGTCCGGTATTAACGACTGAATCGGTCTCGGGGCTGTGAAGCCAGGCATTTCAGACAATCAGAGAGAAGACCAACATGTGCACCAGGGAAGATAATTTCAGAACCCTTGAGAAGCTTAAGGCTCAACTGGACTTTCTTGAAAGAGGCGGATACAGGCGGTCAAGCCGGACACCCTGGAGACCGGCAGCCATGTTTTTGGATTCTCCGACATGCCTCAATTTCGCCGTTCCCCACAAAGTCTTTCCCTGCAACGAGTGCGTATTGATGCGGTTTGTACCGGTTGAACGCCGAAAAGAGGGGATCCCCTGCCACTACATCCCGCTGACCGAAGCCGGTGACACCGTGAAGACCGTTGAGGCGTGGGCGGATCAAAGCGAACTCGAGGGCTTGGTTAAGGCGTGGTTGCAGAGGGCAATCGAACAACTCGAACGAACCCTTCGCGATTCTACCGAGGAACGACAACCGAAAACGAATCAGTGAGAACACCCATAAGAGGCGAGCAATGCTGACGGGCAAACTTAGGTTGGCAACAGTACAAGGCGAAGGAAGGCAATTCGTTGCCCAGTCCGGCTCAGGTCACGCGCTGGTCATTGACGCGCGGGAGGGGAATACGGGTCCGACTCCCGTGGAGCTGGTCCTCCTTGCTGCCGGCGGCTGTACTGCTTCCGACGTCATCAGCATTCTTCGCAAAAAGCGGCAGAAGGTGACCGGATATGAAGTGGTTGTGAGTGCGGAGCAGCAGGAAGAATATCCCAAGGTCTTCATGAAGATTAAAATCCATCACGTCCTGCGCGGCGAGATCGACCGCGAGGCAATAGAACGAGCCATTCATCTGTCGGAGACCAAATATTGTTCCGTAGGCGCCATGCTGGCCCAATCCGCAAGCATCGAGACCACCTATGAAATCGTTCCGGAGTGTGTCACGAACGTAATCGGTGACGGAACGCGATAAGTCACATTGTCTCCTGCTTTTGCTCCTTGTCTAGGCAATGGCGTCGCGTTCAGTTCCGTGGCTCAAAGTGTTGCCTCCGTCGCACTTGTGAGCCTGGAGGCTCCCAACCTGCACTGACGAGCAGCTCGACCAAGGGCAGTACGGTGCCGTAACTCTCAGCAGACTTGAAGGCGAAGCTGAAGGAGAAGAGGGTTGACTTCGACCGCGAGTGCCTGATTTATGAGGTTTGCAATCCTCAACAGGCGAAACAAGTGCTGGAAGTCAATCCTGAAATCTCGACAGCTTTGCCCTGCCGCATCGCGATTTACCCCGAGGGCAACAGCGTAACTCTGTCCACCATCCGTCCGACAGCTTTAATCGCAATGTTTAAGACGCCTGAGCTGAAGGCTTTGGCTGAAGAAGTCGAAACGGTCCTCGTTAAGTTCATCAACGATTTGCAGGGGCGCTCTGATCTTTTGGGGCTATTCTGGACTCGAAAGACAAGCGCGGTCGGTCGCCGAAGAATCCGAGGCAGGCGGCATAATGCCAGTTATCACCGAGGCGAACCTTGACACTCAAGGTCTGGCGGATCTCAAGGTGATGTGATCAGAATCACAGCGAAGCCAATCGTCGTAAGATATGGTCAATTTGCGAGGTTCGTAGATTACGAGCCACTCAAACTATCGAGGAGGTTGAAATCATGGCCGCACAACCTGTAGAGGTGTTACAGCCGAAAAAGGAAACGGAGCTTGTGAAGAAGGCAACTGATGACTTCTTCGAGCGTTTTCAACGCATGTATGAGGCCATTGCCCGCCGCGCCTTCGAAATCTTTGAGGGAAACGGCCGAATCTTCGGCCACGATCTCGAGGATTGGCTTCAGGCGGAGTCAGAGTTGTTACACCCGGTTCACATCGATGTAGCGGAAACCGACGAGGGCTTGACCGTTCAGGCAGAGGTCCCAGGGTTCAGTCCGAAGGACCTCGAGATTAGTGTTGAACCGCACCGTCTGACGATCATGGGCAAGAGGGAGTCGAAAGAGGAGAAGAGGACGAAGAAGACCGTGTACAAGGAACGCTGCTCTGACGAGATTTTGCGCGTGGTCGAGTTACCGGCCGAGATCAACACCGAAAAGGTGAAGGCGACGCTCGAGAATGGCATCTTAACGCTGGAGATGCCCAAGGCCGCTCCAGCCAAGAAGATCGCCGTCGAGACCAAGGTTGCCTGATTTATGGCCGGGTCCAGGGGGAGCGTGGAAGGCTCTACCTCCAGCTCCCCTTGGGTATCCGTTAAACCGCGGCGTCCGTGGTCCAGGCCGGTTACCCACAGTAGTACTGGCGTCGAATGATCTGGTTGGAACAGCTTACGTCGGGGGTTCTCACACGTGGCTCACAAGCAACTGCTTTTCAAATCCGCAGCGCGGGAGAAAGTGCTGAAAGGAGCAACAGCACTTGCCGGCTCGGCTCGGGTTACACTCGGGCCGAATTCGAAGTGCGTTCTGATCGAGAAAAGTGGGGCAAGCCCATCGTCTGCAATGACCGCGCCACGATTACGAAAGAAGTTGAACTCGAAGACCCGGAAGAAATTCTAGGTGCACGTATGATCCGCGAGGACGCCAAGCAGACCGGAGATACTGTGGGGGACGGAACGACCACTTCGGCCCTCCTGGCACACGCCATCTCTTCCGAAGGAGTCTGCAACGTCACCGCGGGCGCTAGTGCAATTGATCTCAAACGCGGCCTTGACCGCGGCCTTCGTGCCGCCGTCCAGGCTCTGCAAGAAATATCCAAACCGGTCACCAACCGCACGGAAAAGGCGCACGTTGCGACCATTTCCGCTCACAACGAGCTCGTCATCGGCGAGGTGGTTGCTGATGCGGTTGAGAACGTCGGGAAAGATGGTGTGATTGCCGTAGAGGAGGCAAAGACCACGGAAACGGTTCTGGAGGTGGTCCAAGGTATGCAGATCGATCGAGGTTATCTTTCTCCATACTTCGTGTCCGACACGGGAAAAATGGAGGCGGTGCTTGAAGATCCCTTCGTCCTGCTCACAGAAAAGAAAATCAGCAGTATGAACGATCCGCTCTCTCTGCTTGAACAGATTGCCAAGGCTAGCCGTCCTTTACTCGTGATTGCCGAAGATGTGGATGGGGAAGCACTGGCAACACTGGTGGTCAACAGAATTCGCGGCACACTGCCCTCGGCGGCCGTGAAAGCGCCAGGATACGGCAACCGCCGTAGAGCCATGTTGGAGGATATAGCGATTCTCACCGGCGGCGGGGTGCTCGCCGAAGAGCTCGGCATCAAGGAAGAGAATCTGAAACTCGACGATCTAGGCAAAGCCAAGCGAGTGGAGATTGACAAGGAAAAGACTACTCTTATCGAAGGCGGCGGAGCGAAGAAGGCTATTGGCGGGCACTGCAAAGAAATCCGCAAACAAATCGAAGACAGCACTTGGGATTATGACCGGGAAAAGTTCCTAGAGCGGCTGGCTAAGCTTTCAAGAGTCGCTGTGATTCGCGTGAGCGCCCCTTCCGAAACTGAACTGAAAAACCGCAAAGAAACCTTCGATGATGCCATCAGTGCCACCAAGGCAACCATGACGAAGGGCACCGTGTCAGGCGGTGGCCTGGCCTTGCTGCGTGCCATTGATGCGGTGAGCCTCGGCGAGAAAAACAGCGATAGTGATGAAAGTACCGGGCTGCTCATCCTCAAGCGTGCGCTTGAAGCCCCCACGCGTCAGATCGCCGAGAACTCCGCCGTGGATGGAGGCGTGGTAGTGGATCGCATGCGTTCAGGATCGGGGAATTTTTTGGCTTTGACGCCGCCCAAGGCAAGTACGCGGACCCGGTTGCGACGGGAATCATTGACCCAACCAAGGTCGTTCGCCCAACACTCGAAAATGCCGTTTCCGTAGCAAGTACCCTACTGCTAACAGAAGCCAGATTGACCGAGGTTCCGGAACCGAAGCCGCAAGCGACCCCAGCACGAAACATGGAGACCTAAGGTGATGATCAAGATCAAAAACATTCTATACCCGACTGATTTTTCAAAGGTCTCGGCAATCGCTTATGGCTATGCCGAATCGCTTGCCGCACACTACGGCGCTAAACTGTTTGCCGTGCATGTTGCCCAACCGGCATTCCTTGCCTACCCCGACTATGCTTACACCGCCGCCGTCGCAGGAGTTTTTCGTAACCTCCGGGCGCACGCTGAGCATCAGTTTGCAGAGTTCATGAAGGATCGCGCTTGCCATGCCACCCAACATGGAATCGAGACGCAGCGCACAATCCTCGAGGGCTCGATTCCAGGTGAAATTCTGAAATTTGCAGAGCACAATGCTATCGATCTCATCGTCATGGGCACGCACGGACGTAATCTCGATGACCGGAAGACACTGGGGTCTGTCACTGAAAGAGTTTTACGGAAAGCCTCCAGTCCGGTCTTGGCGGTGAGAAAGCCCGAGCGCTCCTTCGTGACACCCGGAGGCGGCACCCATGCGGTAAATTTGCGGAAGATTCTCTATTGCACCGACTTCTCGAAAGATTCACATCGTGCGGCGGATTACGCCTTTTCTCTGGCAATAGAGTATGGAGCCGAAATCACCTTATTGCATGTGCTTGAGGATGTTCCGGATAGGGGGGATGCTCAATCGGCCATAACCGAAGTTAAAAAGCGTCTGAGTGCGACCATCCCCACGGAGGCTAGCGGTCGGTGCATGAGCCCTGTCAAGGTACGGATTGGTCGTCCCTACCAGGAAATCATCCAGTTCGCCGTGGAAGACCAGACGGATCTGATTGTGTTGGGTGTCCGCGGGCGTAATATTGCAGATTTGGCCCTATTCGGATCAACCACGTATCGCGTCATCCAATTGGGACCGTGCCCGGTTCTGACGGTTCACATTTGAACTGCCATCGCCGTGATGAGGCATTGAAACGTTAAGTTTGCTCGCCAGCTTTTGCTGCCCCTCAGAACTTGCCTCTGAATGCCAGAACGATTTCGATGACCAGAATAAGCATCACGATCAGATCTAAGAGAAATGACCTTGATTCTTGGAGCTGATCGGCTGTGAAACGATAAAGCTCCACTGCCATGCACAGCTTTTGATCCATCAGGTTCTTATAGTCCTACAGCCCAATCTTGGCCGCCGCACGGCAGCAGCATCGATCCCGCGGGTTGCTTGGCCCACAGGGACTGCCAATCACATTCGAAAAGTGACCGCATTCAATACCGATTACGCCATAGTCGTAATATTCGACTTAGGCACACGCGGTGCTCAGCGCGCCGTCGCGTCGCCTGAGGGTGCTTCCGCATCGTTGGTGCGCAACGACGCTGCATCGCACGGTGGGATTGTTGATCTTGTAGCCGTTGAGATGGAGAATGGGCAGCACCGCCCCGTCGCGGACAGGATTGAGAAACTTGTTGGAATGCCAGCTTGCAGCAAGCGGCCCCGTCTCGGCTTCTCCATCGCCCACGACGCAGCAGACCAGCAGATCGGGATTATCAAACG
>Ga0209810_1001223_pt1 | contig 41413 bp, 29 predicted proteins | sample Coa_R1_7_FD_187159 | JGI IMG/M metagenome (GOLD analysis project Ga0209810, IMG submission 187159) | Surface soil microbial communities from Centralia Pennsylvania, which are recovering from an underground coalmine fire - Coalmine... | ecosystem: Environmental > Terrestrial > Soil > Unclassified... | reverse complement strand
CACCCCTCCGACGATTACCTCCACGCCGGTGACCACCGCCAATGTCGGCCAGGCCTACTCCTACCAGGCGACGGCGACGGGAACCACGCCGATCACCTGGTCGCTGGTGACCGGACCGACCGGGATGACGATCGGCGCCTCCACCGGGCTCGTCTCCTGGACCCCTTCTGCCACCGGCAGCTTCTCGGTGACGATCCGGGCGGCCAACTCGGCAGGCACAAACGATCAGTCGTACACGATCACCGTGAGCGCCGCCAACAACACCGGCTTCGTCGGTCCCACGACCAATGCCGCCGAGACCTCCTCGGCGGGGGATAACAACGGCTTCCAGACCAATCCGGCCAATGCCCATACCCTCGACGGTCTCTTTGCCGTCGATACCGACAGCGGAACGAACACCAGCACCTCCTGCACCGATTCCGGCAAGGACAAGCACCGCTTCTACAACTACAACCTCTCGATCCCCTCCGGCGCCGCCGTCAACGGAATCGAAGTCCGGCTCGATGCCAAGGTCGACAGCACGTCGGGCTCGCCGAAGATCTGCATCCAGCTCTCCTGGAATGGAGGGACTTCGTGGACCACGGCGAAATCGACCCCCACGCTCGGGACGACCGTGCAAACCTTCACACTGGGGAGCACGACCGATACATGGGGCCGAACCTGGGCCTTGAGCGACTTTACCAACGCCAACTTCCGGGTGAGGGTCATCGACGTGGCGAGCAGCACCTCGCGCGACTTCTCCCTCGACTGGGTGGCGGTGCGGGTCTCTTATACCCCGGGCACGCCGACAGCGCCGACGATCACCTCCACGCCGGTGACCACCGCCAATGTCGGCCAGGCCTACTCCTACCAGGCGACGGCGACGGGAACCACGCCGATCACCTGGTCGCTGGTGACCGGACCGACCGGGATGACAATCGGCGCCTCCACCGGGCTGGTCTCCTGGACCCCTTCCGCCACCGGCAGCTTCCCGGTGACGATCCGGGCGGCCAACTCAGTCGGATCCAACGATCAGTCGTATACGATCATCGTGACCCAGCAGTCCGACACCGGCCTCCGAAGTCCCACCACCAACGCCGCCGTGACCTCCTCGGCGGGGGATAACAACGGCTTCCAGACCAATCCGGCCAATGCTCATACCCTCGACGGTCTCTTTGCCGTCGATACCGACAGCGGAACGAACACCAGCACCTCCTGCACCGATTCCGGCAAAGACAAGCACCGCTTCTACAACTATGGCTTCTCGATTCCAACCGGCTCTACGATCCGCGGAATCGAGGTGCGCCTCGATGCCAGGGTGGACAGTACTTCGGGTACACCCGTGATGTGTGTGCAGCTCTCTTGGGATGGAGGGGTCACTTGGACTGCGGCGAAGACCACCCCGACCTTGGGGACCACCATCGCGACCTTTACCTTGGGAAGTGCAACCGATACCTGGGGGCGGACCTGGGGGGTGAGCGACTTCTCGGATGCCAACTTCCGGGTCAGGATTATCAACGTCGCCAGCTCCACCTCGCGCGACTTCAGTCTCGATTGGGTGGCCGTGCGAGTGTATTATTGACGATACCCGCCGGGAGGGGGGAGTCTTCTTTTCAGAGAAGGCTCCCTCCTCTCAACGACAACACCAAAACAAAAAAAGAAAGGAGGACGCCATGTCTTATCATGGATCCATACGATTGCCTCTCTTCTTTCTACTCTCTGTTCTGCTCAGCCTACTCTGGATCGGACCGCTTCAGGCCGACGATCGGATTACGAACGAGCGGGTGAGCGTATCCAGCCGCGGGGCGGAAGGGGACTACGTCAGCTTCGATGGCCGGATCAGCGCCGATGGCGCGAGGGTCGCCTTCCAATCGGGCGCCTCAAACCTGGTGCCCGGGGATGGAAACTCCGCCGACGATGTCTTCCTGCGCGATCGTCGGTCCGGAACCACCACCTTGATGTGCGTCAGCAGCATGCGGGTGCAGGGAAACGCCGGCTGCGTGGATCCGGCGATCAGCGGCAATGGACGGTTCGTCGCCTTTGCATCGGGTTCGGACAACCTGGTCCCCGGCGACACCAACGGGGAGAGCGATATCTTTGTCCGAGACGTGACGACCGGGCAGACCACCCGTGTGAGCGTCGGGCCGGGCGGGGTCCAGGCGACCGGCTTCGGCGGCTCGTCGAACCCGGTCCTCAGCTTCGACGGTCGTTTTGTCGCTTATGAATCGTACATGGACAATTTGGTGGGGGACGGCATCGGCGGCAGCGATGTCATCACCGACGACGGCAAGGAGGTGGTCTTCGCGTCGGACGCCGACAACCTGATCTCGCGGGATACGAACGGGTGGCCGGACGTCTTTGTCGCGGAGCGCAAATAGGCTGAAAGAGGGGAGGCCGGTGAGTTTCCGGCCTCCCCTCTCGGAGGAAGGCTCATCGATCCCCAACCGGTCGGTCGAACCTGATCTATACCGTGAGGGTGACCCGGCGCAGCGCGATCTCTCGGAGAAGGCAACCCTCGCCCGGCCACCTTACACACCGGCTATCTACGGGTTGCTAAAACCGTCTTTGAGAGTTTTTATCGAGATCTTCCCACTCTGATTGGCCGACTAAGTCAAGGAATCGTCTCGGCGATGAGAAGGGAAGCGCTCCTGGCCACTTGGTGTGCAGCCTAAAAGAAAAGGGGAGATCCAAACGGATCTTCCCCCTTTCTACATGAAATAAACTGGTGGAGGCGGCGGGAATTGAACCCGCGTCCGAAGATATTCAGAAAAAGAACACTACATGCTTATTCTCTGATTTGGAATTCGCGTCCAAGGTCGCCCAGAGACAGGCTCCCTCTTCCGCTAGCCTCAAAAGATCTCACCCGATTCCCCAAGGCGAAGAATCAGGCCAGCCTGCTATCTGGCATCTTCCCCCCGCACAGGCGACGGAAGGTCGATGTCACTGCGTTTAGGCAGCGAGGGCTAACTGTTCGTTAGCAATTATGTTTTTCCCATTTGTTTAACGAGCCCAATGGGACCTCGGCATGCGTTCCTTAACCTCTTTATCCCCGTCGAATCCGATCGCCCCCTATCATATGTGGGGGCCCGTGCGCTCCTGCTTCGCAGGTGCTCCGATGCCCCCACGCCCCGAACGCTCGCACCGGCAAAGCCGGATGCTCGCTTGATCTATAACCGCTCGGACAGGCAAAGCCTGGTCCTCGCACTTACACCGAATGACTAAAACTTCTCTTGTCTCTTTCCGCGGACCGCTTTTTCAATTTCGCGTTGGGCCGACTTCTTTGATTCGGTCTCGCGCTTGTCGTAGAGCTTCTTGCCCCTTGCCAGCCCCAGCTCTACTTTCGCCCAACCCCGCTTGAAGTACACCTTCAGCGGGACCAGGGTGTAGCCTCTCTGCTGGGCTTTCCCGAGGAGCCTCTCGATTTCCCGTCTTTGAAGGAGAAGTTTGCGTTTTCGGGTCGGGTCGTGGTTGAAGATATTACCGTGGCTGTATGGACTGATATGGCAATTATAAAGCAGAACCTCCCCATTTTCAACCCGGGCGAAGCTGTCTTTTAGATTAATCCGCCCCTCGCGAAGCGATTTGACCTCGGTCCCGGAGAGGACGATTCCCGCCTCCAACGCCTCCTCGATGAAATAATCGTGGTAGGCCTTCCGGTTGGTGACCACCACGGAATCCTTTCCCTTCTCATCGGCCATAATGCGACTCGGCGTTCCCGTCGAAAGGGTACGACAGGTTTTCGCTCACTTCTTTACACGTTGACATCATCTGGTCGCTATTATAACATCGATCGCATGCCGAAGAGACTCTTTCCAACGTCAATCTCACCCATCCTAAAAGGACTCGCAAAGGAGCTGGGGCTGGAGAAGGGGATCGCCTCCGCCATGCTGCAGGAGCATTGGAAAGAGATCGTCGGCCCCCAGATCGCCTCCCACACCTATCCGATGGAGATCCGATTTGACACCCTCTCCCTGCGGGTCGACAGCGCCGTCTGGATGCATCAGCTCTCTTTCCTGAAGGGGGAGATCATCGAGAAGTGCAATCGGGTCTTGGGAGGTGAATCGATTCGGAAGCTGCAGCTGCGGACCGGCCCCCTTCCTGCCGCCGTCGATTTGTCTGATGGAACCCCAAAACCGAAAGGGGAGTGCTCCAGTGAAGAGGCCGCTTTCATCGAGCGGCAGCTCACATCCATTCCGGATCCGGAGCTAAAAGAGGCGGTCCGCCGCGCGCTCCAGCGACATCTGCTGAACGAGCGGAGCGGGGTTAATCCTCCCGCGCCGGGATCTTCTCCGGACCGGGCGGAGTGATCGGCTCCTCCGGGACCGCCGGCGCGTTCGTAATCTTCGGTCCCCCCTTTTCAAGCTGCTTGATCTTCGCTTCGAGGAGCTCTTTGTTCGGATAGCGCCCTTCCAACGACCGGTACACCTTCAGCGCCTCCTCGATCTGATTTCCCTCTTCGAAGCAATTCGCCGTTCGGAACGTTGCAAACGGCTTCATATCGCTGTCGGGATAATCGGCGATCAATCGCTGATAATATCCGACCGCCTCTTTGCATTTTCCTTCGATAAAGTAGCTACTTCCCTGCCGGTAGAGGGCCGGCGCCGCCCAACGGCTCTTTGGATCGCGCTTGATCAAAAGGTCCCACTCTGTGCGCGCCTGCTCGATGTTTCCCTGGGCGAGGTAGAGCTCCCCGATCTTGTATTGGCTCTCCAAGATCTGATCGGCGTCATCGCTCAGCTCCATCACCTTCTCAAGCTCGGAGATCGCCTCTCGAAGCTTGCCATATTTTTTTTCGAAAACTTCGGCGAGATAGCGGCGGGCGGAGAGGGCATGGGTGTTCTTGGGCGTGGATGCAGTCAAGCGGATCGTTTTATCAAAAGCATCGACCGCCTTCTGCGGATCATTTAAATAAAGATAATAAAGGACACCGCTCCAGAAGGTCGCTTCCGGGACGAATTTGCTTCGAGGAAATTCCTCGGCGATCTTTTCATATTCCCGGACGGCGCCGAGATAGTCGTCGCTGCGCCACTTCTGCTCGGCCGACTCTAGATACTGCTTCGGGAGCCGCTCGGCGTTCGACCAAACACTCCAGACGGTAATGAAGAGGGCGGCCAGGACCGCCGCCCCCCACAAAGAGGCTTTGAGTTTCCATCTCACGCGTCGGCCTCGGCATCGGCCGATTCATCGCGTTCTCCTTTCTCGGCCAGGCGCGCGACGCCGCAGACCCGCTCTTCCTCCGCCAAGTCGATGAGGCGGACCCCCTGTGTGTTTCGGCCGATGACACGAATGTCTCCCGCCCGAAGGCGAAGAATCTTTCCGCTCGTCGTGACGAGCATCACCTCCTCTTCATCTTTCACCTGCAATGCGGCGATGACGCAGCCGTTGCGAGGGCTCGTCTGGATGGTGATGATCCCATGCCCGCCGCGTCCTTGCGTCCGGTACTCCGAGAGCTCCGTCCGCTTTCCGTAACCCCGTTCGGTCACGGTCATGATCGTCGCCTCGGCGTTCGGGGAGAGGACCTCGGCGCTGATCACCTCATCTCCTTCTTCGAGACGGATTCCCCAGACGCCGGTCGCCACCCGGCCGACGGCGCGCGCTTCTTCCTCGTGAAAGCGGATCGAGAGGCCGTGCTTGGTCCCGAGCAGGATCTCGTGATTGCCGGAGGTCAGACGGGCCGCCATCAGCCGATCCCCTTCCTCCAGATTGATCGCCCGGATTCCCCCGGCGCGCGGGTTACTGTAAGCGGAGAGGGCGGTCTTCTTGATCAACCCCTTCCGGGTCGCCATGACGACAAACCGTCCTTCCTGGAACTGATCGACGGAAAGAATGGCGGTGATCTGCTCGGTCTGAGCGATCTGCAAAAGATTGACGATCGCTTTTCCCTTCGTCGCCCGGCCCGCCTCGGGGATCTGGTGCACCTTCAGCCAGTAGACCCGCCCGGCATCGGTGAAGAAGAGAAGGTAATCGTGGGTGGAGGCAACAAAAAGGTGCTCGACGAAGTCTTCTTCCTTCAGCCCGGCGCCGATCTTCCCCTTGCCGCCCCGCCGCTGGCTCCGATAGACCGACGAGGGGGTCCGCTTAATATAGCCGGTATGCGAGACGGTGATCACCATCTCCTCCGGCGCAATCAGGTCTTCGATATGGATCTCCCCCGCCTCGGGGAGGATCTCGGTCCGTCGATCGTCGGCATACTTTTCTCGAATCTCGGTCAGCTCATCCTGAATCGCCTTTCGGATGAGGGCGTCGCTCGCCAAGAGTGCTTTCAGCTGCTCGATTCGTTGGAGAACTTCCTGGTACTCGGCGATCAGCTTCTCCCGCTCCAACGCAGTGAGTCGTTGCAGCCGCATGTCGAGGATCGCCTGCGATTGGATCTCGGAGAGGCCAAACTGCTGCATGAGGCCAGTTTTGGCCTCGTCCGGAGAAGGGGAGCGCCGGATCAGGGCGATGACTTCATCCAGATGATCGAGCGCGATCTTGAGCCCTTCCAAGATATGGGCCCGCGCCTCCGCCTCCCGCAATTCGAAGCGGGTCCGGCGGATGATCACCTCGCGCCGGAAGTCGAGAAAGTACTGGAGCATCTGCTTGAGATTGAGAACCTGCGGCTGGTTGTTTACCAGCGACAGCATGATGACGCCGAAAGTGGACTGCATCGCGGTATGCTTGTAGAGCTGGTTGAGAATAATCGAGGCGATCTCGCCCCGCTTCAACTCGATGACGATCCGCATTCCGTCGCGGTCCGACTCGTCGCGCAGGTCGGAGATCCCCTCGATCTTTCGATCGCGGATCAGCTCGGCGATCTTCTCGATCAGCCGCGCTTTGTTGACCTGGTAGGGGAGCTCGGTGACGACGATCGTCTCTTTTTCGGTCTTCTCGCTCACCTCGATGACGGCGCGGGCGCGAAGCTGAATCGAGCCGCGGCCGGTCAGGTAGGCGTCTTGAATCCCCTTGGTGCCATAGATGAAGCCGGCGGTCGGAAAGTCGGGCCCTTTAATCGTCTGCATCAACGTTTCGACCGTGATGGCGGGGTCGTTCAGGAGTTGGACCAATCCATCGATCAACTCGCCGAGATTGTGCGGCGGGATGTTGGTCGCCATCCCGACCGCGATCCCCGCGGAGCCGTTCATCAGCAGCTGCGGGATCCGGGTCGGGAGGACCGTCGGCTCGACAACCGATTCGTCGAAGTTGGGGACGAAATCGACCGTTTCCATGTCGATGTCGGCGAGCATCTCCTCAGCCAGCTTGGTGAGACGCGCTTCGGTATACCGGTAGGCGGCCGGCGGGTCGCCGTCGATCGAGCCGAAATTCCCCTGGCCGTCGACCAAGAGGTAGCGCATATTGAACTCTTGCGCCATCCGGACCATCGCGTCATAGACCGCCGCGTCGCCGTGGGGGTGGTACTTCTTGATCACCTCGCCGACGACGCCGGCCGATTTCGAGTAGCGGCGATTGGAGAGAAGCCCCTCGCGGAACATCGCGTAGAGAATCCGCCGGTGCACCGGCTTCAGACCGTCCCGCACATCGGGAAGAGCGCGGCCGACGATCACGCTCATCGCGTAATCCATGTAGGCCGACTTCATCTCGGTCTCAAGATTGACGCTGTTTCTCTGTTCATCTACTGGCATTGCAACTCCCTAAAACAAGGGGGCCGGGGATCAGAGGTCGGGGGCGGTAAAAGAGATTCAGGCAAATCTTCTAACCGGCCCCTGGTCCCCGGCCCCCGACACCGATCACTTAAACGTCGAGATTCTTCACCTCGGACGCATGCTGTTGGATAAAATTGCGGCGCGGCTCGACCTCGTCGCCCATGAGGACGGAGAAGACCCGCTCGGCTTCGACGGTATCCTCCAACTGAACCTGCAGAAGGGTGCGGCTCTCGGGATTCATCGTCGTCTCCCAAAGCTGGTCGGGGTTCATCTCTCCCAAGCCTTTGTAGCGCTGGATCGAAAGCCCCTTCTTCCCACGCTCCAGAACGTGCTGGATGATTCCGGCGGCGGTCGGATATTCTCCCTCTCCATCGGGATCGGTGACACGGTAGGGAGGCTTTCCCAGTCCCAGACGGAGCGGCGAGAGGTTGCGCAGCTCCCGGAACTCCGGCGACCCGATGAGCGCTTCGTCAATCTTGACGAGGTGAGGGGCGCCGTTCTTCTGGATCTGGACTTCGATCCGGTGTGAGACATGCTCCTCATCCTGGCTGACGGAGGGGTTGATGACGTAAGTCGGATAGTACTGGGCCCAGTAACGCTTCGCGGTCTCGAGCAGGGCATCCAGGCGCTTGCGGTCCCGAAGCAGATCGGGCTGCAATTCCTCGTGCTGGGTCAGTGCGCGCAAGATCTCGGCGTCGATCTGCTTGCGGGCGAAGTGTTCGATGATCGCCTCATAGGCGGCGAGCTTTTTGAGGAGGGTCTTCACCTTCGCACCGGAGGCCGGCTCGTTGGTCCCCTCTTGATGAATCTGAACCTCTTCGCCGGCAATTCCGATCAAGTACTCCCGTAAAGCCGCCTCGTCTTTGATATAACGCTCTGTTTTTCCGCGCTTCACCTTGAAGAGCGGCGGCTGCGCGATGTAGATATACCCCTTCTCGATCATCTGGGCCATCTGCCGGTAGAAGAAGGTGAGCAGAAGGGTGCGAATGTGCGCCCCGTCGACATCGGCGTCGGTCATGATGATCACCCGATGGTAGCGCGCCTTGGCGATATCGAAGTCTTCCGTTCCGATGCCGCATCCCAAGGCGGTAATCAGAAGCCGGATCTCTTCGGAGGAGATCATTTTGTCGAATCGCGCCCGCTCGACATTGAGGATCTTTCCCTTGAGCGGGAGGATCGCCTGGAAACGGCGGTCGCGCCCTTGCTTGGCCGAGCCTCCGGCGGAGTCTCCCTCCACCAGGTAGATCTCGCTGCGGGCGGGGTCTTTCTCGGAGCAGTCGGCAAGCTTTCCCGGAAGAGAACCGCCGTCGAGCGCGTTCTTTCGACGGATTAACTCTTTCGCTTTGCGCGCCGCCTCGCGGGCCCGCGCGGCGTTCAGCGCTTTGTCGATAATCTTCTTGGCAACGTTCGGGTTCTCTTCGAAGTATTCGCCGAGCGCTTCGTTGACCGCCCCCTCGACAATCCCCTTCACCTCGGAGTTTCCGAGCTTGGTCTTCGTCTGCCCTTCGAACTGCGGGTTCGGCAGCTTCACCGAGATGACGGCGGTCAATCCCTCCCGGACATCCTCGCCGCTGACGGTCTCCCCATTCTTCAAAAGGTTGTTGGCCGAGCCGTAGTTGTTGACCGTTCGGGTGAGCGCCGACTTGAAGCCGACCAGATGCGTTCCCCCTTCTTTGGTGTTAATGTTATTGGCGAAGGAGAAAAGGTTTTCAGAATAGCTGTCGTTGTACTGGACCGCCAGCTCAAGCATGATCCCGTTCTTCTCTTTTTCAACGAAGATCGGCTTGTGCAATGGGTTCTTGCTCTCATTGAGCATCTCGACGAACGAGAGGATCCCCCCTTTGTAGCAGAATTCCTGCTTCTTCTCCGTCCGCTCGTCTTCCAGCGTGATCAAAAGCCCCTTATTCAGAAAGGCAAGTTCTCGAAGCCGCGTCGCCAAAACGTCGTAGGAGAATTCGGTCTGCTCGAAGATCTGGCCGTCGGGCTTGAAGGTAATCTGCGTGCCGCGCTTCTTTGTTTTGCCGGTGGTCTTCAACGGCGCCTGCGGCTTCCCCCGCTCGTAGCGCTGCTGGAAGACCGAGCCGTTCTGCTTGATCTCGAGCTCCAGCCATTCCGAGAGGGCGTTGACGACGGAGACACCGACGCCGTGCAATCCACCGGAGACCTTGTAGGTTTCATTGTCGAACTTGCTCCCGGCATGCAGGACGGTGAGGGCCACCTCGGCGGCGGAGACTTTTTTATCAGGATGGATGTTGGTCGGGATGCCGCGGCCGTTGTCGATCACGGTGACTGAATTGTCGATGTGGATGATCACCTCGATCTCGGTGCAGTGGCCGGCCATCGCTTCGTCGACCGAGTTGTCCACCACCTCGTAGACCAGGTGGTGGAGGCCGTCGGGCCCGGTGCTTCCGATATACATCGCCGGACGCTTCCGAACCGCTTCGAGACCTTCAAGAATTTTAATTTTTCCTGCGTCGTACTGTGATTGCTTCGTTTCTTCTGTCATTTAATTATCTTACCTCAAAACAATAATTTTCTCTTCCCTGAGATGCGCTATACGCGCATCGGCATGACGACCGCGAGAAATCCTTTTCCCTCTTCCTTAATCAGGCAGGGGGAGAGGGCATCCTTAAATTCCAGGGTTGCCTCTTCGCCTTCCAAAACCGATAAGGTATCGAGAAGATAGCGCGCGTTGAACCCGGTGCTGAAGCCCTCTCCCGCGAAGGAGGCGGCTACTTCTTCGTTCGCCTCTCCCATCTCCGGATTGTTGGAGCTAAGGAGCATCCGTCCATTTTCCAATTGGAACTTCACCGCGTTGGTCTTCTCCCGCGCCAGCAGCGAGACACGCCGGAGCGCCCCTTCGAGCGCCGCGCGGCTGACCGAAACCTTCTTGTCATTGCCGGTCGGGATCACCTGCCGGTAATTGGGATAATTCCCTTCCATAAGCCGCGACGTGAGGATGAAGGCGCCGCGCCGGAAGACCAGCTGATTCTTCCCGATCGCCAGTTCGGGCGCCCCTTCGTCTTCTCCTTCATCGAGGGCCTTCTTGATCTCCAAGATCGCTTTCTTCGGAACAATAATGTTCTGCTCCGGAAGATTTCCCGTATCGGTCGTGACGGGCGCCTCCGCCAAGGAGAGGCGGTGCCCATCGGTCGCGACGAATCGGATCACCTTTTTCTTCCCGCTTCCCTCCTGGAACTGAACCAGGATGCCGTTGAGAATATACCGGGCATCGTTTTCCCCGGAAGCATAGAGGGTCCGTCGAATCAGATCGGAGAGCGCCGCGGCGTCGATTGGAAGCTTGCTCTCCGCGTCCGAAGTTGGAGGGGTTGGAAATTCTTCCGGCGGAAGTCCCACGATTCGGAAGTGGCTCTTGCCCGATTGAATGACGACCCAATTCTTCGCCTCGCCGGTGATCTCCACCTTTCCTTCCGGGAACTCTCGGACGATCTCAAAGAGCTTGCGGGCGGAGAAGGTGAGCCGCCCCGGCTCCAGAATCTCGGCGGGATAGGTCCCCTGGATGCCGATCTCCAGATCGGTCGCAAAAAGCGAGATCTTCTCCCGCTGCGCCTCCATGAGGATGTGAGAGAGGATCGGCATCGTGTTGCGCTTTTCGACCACCCCTTGCACCCGTTGGATCCCGGTGAGCAGTTCCTTCCGCTCGATTTTGATCTTCATTCTCACTCCTCCTTCAGATTTTGAACCAGGCTATCGAGTGTGGTTTTCAAGTTGAAGTCTTCTTCCATCCCTTTTTCAATCTGCTTGCAGGCGTGGATGACAGTGGAGTGATCCTTCCCGCCGAAATGCTTGCCGATCTCCGGAAAGGAAAGACTGGTCAGCTCTCTGCAGAGGAACATGCAAATCTGCCGGGGAATGACCAGGTTTTTCGTCCGCTTCTTCGACTTCAGCTCGACCAGCTTGATCTGGAACCGCTCGGCGACCGCCCGCTGAATATCCTCGATCGTAACAACCCGTTTCTTCTCCTGGATGGTGTCGCGCAAAACCCGCTTGGCCATCTCGACGGTGATCTCTTGGCCCGTCAGCGAACTGAATGCGCCAAGGCGGATGAGCGCGCCTTCCAACTCCCGGATATTCGTCCTAATGTGGGTTGCCAAAAGCAGCGCCACATCATTCGGAAGTGGAATTCCCTCCGCCTCTGCCTTCCGACGGAGGATGACGATCTTTGTTTCCAGATCGGGGGGTTGAATATCGGCGATCAGCCCCATTTCAAAGCGGGAGCGAAGGCGCTCCTCAATGTCGGACATCTCCTTGGCCGATCGGTCGCTTGAAATAACAACCTGCTTGTTTGCCTCGTAGAGCGTATTGAACGTGTGAAAAAATTCTTCCTGGGTTCGCTCCTTTCCAGCGATAAACTGGATATCATCAATGAGAAGGGCATCCACATTTCGGTACTTGTTTCGAAATTCAATCATCTTGTCGTATCGGATGGAGTTGATCACATCATTCGTAAATTGCTCCGAGGAAAGATAAGCAATCCGGAGCTGTGGATCTCGCATGAAAATGAAGTTCCCAATTGCGCTGAGAAGATGGGTTTTCCCAAGGCCGACCCCTCCGTACAGGAAGAGGGGATTGTATGAAGTACCCGGACGCTCCGCCACCTTCCGTGAGGCGGCATGGGCGAATTGATTGCTCGATCCGACGACAAATGAATCGAATGTGTAGCGTGGATTCAGATTTCCTTTTCTCCGCTCCCGTTCGGGTGATCCGGCCACTTCCCCCTTTTCATCGACAACGAAGTGGATTCGGAGCCCCTCCTCCGACAGTTGTTTCTCGAGCGCTTCCTGGATCTGAGGATAGTAATGCTCCTTGATCCACTCTCCAAAAAAACGATTCGGGACGGAGACGTGAACCTCCTTTCCGGCGATGGAGATTAAGGAGGTCGGCTTTAGCCAGGTTTCGAAGCTTTGCCGATTAATTTGGGGTTCTAATTGGAAAAGAAGTTGCTTCCAGACGAGATCTAATTGCATCCAACTTTCCTGGAGTTACAAACAATTTTATCAACAGTTGTTAATATTTTATTTTCGAAGAATTTCAGTAACTTAGATATTTCTCTGTGAAGAAGCCCATTGCTGAGGAACAAAACTCGACAAAAATGCTGTTCTACTATAGCAAATCACCCAAAACGAATCAAGGGATTAATCGGTCCTTCGAGATATCCACATCCCTGTCCCCGGCATTTATTCTGCTATAATCAGGGCCTTATTGATATATCCAGGATCTCTTCCTGCTTACTACTACTCCTGTGTTTATTTTTTAGAAAATAATCAAAAAACACTTTAGACTTGACAATAAGCGCAAATTTTAAGAAGATATGTATTTCGCAATATTCAAGAGGGAGAAAATATGTCGGTTACTTTTCGCCAACCTAGCAAACTGAGAAGAAAAAGAACACACGGTTTTCTAAAAAGGATGTCGACCGCCAATGGTAGAAGGGTTATTAAGAAGCGCCGAGACAAAGGACGAAAGCGACTGTCGACCGCATAAGGTCAAACTGAGGCGGCTCGTAAAAAAAGACGCAGTTCAGAACCTCTTCCAAAGAGGAAAGAAATTTATTACGAGCTCATTCGTCATTTTCTCTCTGGAAAACGATGGTCCGGACCTCCTCTACGCAATCCATACGCGCAAAAAACTCGGACCGTCCGTAGAGAGGAATCGCATCAAACGGATTTATCGGGAGGTTCTCCGGCGAAACAAGACTCTGTTACGGGGCCACCAATTGATTATCATTCCACGCAGCGGATCGAAATCGGCTACTCAGAATCAACTTGCTGATCAAATGAGTCAATTTTTCTCACAAAGTCTCAGAAGAAAGTAATGGCATCAATTTATCTTTTCATTATTCGATTCTATCAGAGCGTGATTTCCCCTTTTTTACCATCTGTATGTCGGTTTTATCCGACCTGCTCGTCCTATTCTTTCGAGGCCGTAAAACGTCATGGCTTTCTTTTTGGTATTTTCCTGACGTTGAAACGCCTTCTTCGTTGCCATCCCTTTTGTTCGGGCGGCTACGACCCGGTTAAATAAATTCTCTTTTTAAGGAATCCAAACAAGTTATGGAAAAGCGCCTTATTATTTTCTTGGTTTTGTCCTTATTCATAATTTTTGCCTACCCCTTTTTTATGGAACGGATGGTGGGTCCCCTGCAACAGACAACGGAAGTAAAGCAGGTTCCACCAGAGGCCAAGCAGGAAGGCACAAACACAACCGCGCCTCAAGTCGCTGCTCCCGTCGAGACTCCCGTTTCTCAGGAGAAAAATGCGAAGGAGAAGGTGATTGAGAGCGATCTCTACCGCGTGGTTTTATCAAATGTCGGCGGAACCGTTAAAGAATGGCAGCTTAAGAAATACACAAAGAAAATAGAAGGTGGTGGCACGGCTCCGATCGAACTTGTCCCCAAAGATGGAAAGACATTGCCGTTTACGATCTTTACGCAAGAAGAACCGAATGGATCGAAACAGCTCTACAGTCTCGACGAGAAAACGGTCCGCTTAAGCTCTGAAAAACCTGAAGAAGTCGTCTCAATGACATCGGTCGGTCCCGATGGGAGAAAGATGACGAAGGAGTTAACGTTCCATAACGATCGCTACTTGGTTGAAATCCGAATCACGACAGAGGGTTATTCCCAGGGTTATGAAATTTCTCTTGGAACGAACTTCGGTATTGAAAACTGGGGTCAACAATTCGGCGGAAGCATCGGGGCGATAAGCCTCGTGAATGGGGAGTTGCTGAGAGAGCAAGAATCGAAAATAAAGGGGACGGTCACACATGAGGGGGCGATCTCATGGTCGGGGCTGCAGGATAAATATTTTATTAGCGTCCTCATCCCAAAGGAAGCAGCCCAATCGGGTCCGGTGTCGGTACAGAAAGAGGGAGAGAAGCAGATCCGAGTCGATATGAAAGTACCGGCAGACCAGGCGAAACAGAGGACGTTCGCACTCTATTCCGGTCCGAAGGAGTATGATCGCTTGGTGCAAGTCGGCGCCGACCTACAGGATAGTATTGACTTTGGTTGGTTTATCATGGGGAGTTGGCTTCCGGTCCGAATTGTGGCGAAGCCGATCTATTTTCTTCTTCGCTTTGTTTACCAATTCAGCCACAATTATGGAGTGGCGATCATTCTTGTCACGGTTCTCGTAAAAGTTCTCTTTTTCCCCATTACGCGGAAGAGTCTCGCCTCGATGAAGGAGATGGCGGTTATCCAGCCCAAGGTTGCGGCGATACGAAAAAAGTATGCGGGCGACCGCGACAAGATGAATCGAGAGCTGATGAGTCTCTACAAGGAACATCAAGTCAATCCGTTCGGGGGTTGTCTGCCGATGCTTGTACAAATACCTGTTTTTGTAGCCTTATTCAACATTCTCTATACAACGATTGATCTTCGGCAGGCTCCTTTCATCTTCTGGATTCATGACCTCTCAGATAAAGATCCCTACTATATTTTACCTGTTATCATGGGGATCAGCATGTTCTTCCAACAGCTGACACAGCCAACCTCCATGGATCCGACACAAGCCAAGGTGATGCTTTTCCTTCCGATCGTCTATACCTTTTTCTTCTTCAACTTTCCATCCGGACTGGTCCTCTACTGGCTAGTTAATAATCTTCTCAGCATCGGCCAACAGTATTTGATGAATCGAGAAGGGCTTGTTATTCCAAAAGCGGGGACGACATAAATAGGCAGTTAGATGCGCCAACAAACCAGCCAGGATGACACGATCTGCGCGATTTCGACCGCCATCGGATTTGCCGGCATCGGCGTAATACGCATCAGTGGAGCACGGGCCTTCCAAGTCGCTCAACCCCTTTTCAGGGGAGCCGGTCAGCTTTCAAAAACACCCACGCATACCGCCCGCTATGGTCATCTGGTCGATCCAAGCGCGCAGAGGGTGATCGATGAGGCGCTCTTCCTCATCATGAAGGCACCACACACCTATACCGGGGAAGATGTGGTTGAAATCCAAACCCATGGGAATCCCCTTGTCCTTGAGAAAATTCTATCCCTTCTCATCACACAAGGTGCAAGACTCGCCACGCCGGGAGAGTTTACCCGTCGCGCTTTCCTCTCGGGCCGGCTTGATCTGGCCCAAGCCGAAGCGGTAATGGAGATGATCATAGCCGAGAATTGGGATCATCACGATTGGGCGTTAAATCAACTGAAGGGAAAACTCTCTACAAAGATCGAATTTTTGAGACAGAGGCTCCTTCAAATTCTGGCCCACACTGAGGCCTCGATTGATTTTTCTGAAGAAGGGATTACCTTTGAGACCACAGCCGACATGAAGAAGGAAGTCTCTGCCATCAGTGAAGAAATTGAGACCTTGCTCGCGGGGTATACTGAGGGACGGAAAATCCGGGATGGGTATACTGTCGTCATCATCGGACGCCCAAATGTCGGAAAATCGAGTTTAATGAATCTCCTCCTACAAGAAGATCGTGCGATTGTGACCCCTCATCCTGGGACCACGAGGGACATTCTTCAGGAAACGGTCTACATCGAGGGTCTTCCCTTTCGTATCACCGATACGGCCGGCTACCGGGAGACCAATGACCCTATTGAAGCGGAGGGGGTTCGACGTGGAGAAGAGGCGCTGGAAAAAGCGGACCTTGTCCTTTGGATGCTCGATTCGAGTGAGAAAGTTCAAACAGAGGACGACATTCTGGCCCGGCGCCTAAAGGGATTACGCAAGGTCATTCTTCTGAACAAGGCGGACTTGCCGGCGCAATTGGACGAGAATCAGGTCCGTTCGTGGGATTCAGAAAATCCGATCCTTCCCTTCTCGACAATCACCGGGCAGGGTCTTGCTCTACTAAAGAAAGAAATTAAAGCGGCCCTCGGTCGCCATCCTGAAAAAGAACGACCCCTCGTTGCACTCTTAAGACATAAATTAGCGCTAGAAAGAGCCGGGAAAAGCTTACATCGGGCGAATGAGGCACTCGATATGGAAGCTTCTTCAGAGTTTCTTGCGACCGATTTGAGAGAGGCGATAGATGCATTGGGTGAGATCGTTGGTGAGACGACAACAGACGAGATACTTGATCAGATCTTCAATCAATTTTGTATCGGAAAGTAGTCTGATGTTCCACGTGGAACGGTGAGAGGACATTAAATGGACTTAACGATCTCCGATGTGATTGTCGTTGGAGCGGGCCACGCGGGTTGCGAGGCGGCCCTCGCTTCTGCCCGGATGGGAGCGAAAACAGTTCTTTTCACCTTAAAGTATGAGAATATCGGCCAGATGTCATGTAATCCCGCGATTGGTGGGATTGCGAAAGGACATCTTGTCCGAGAAATTGATGCTTTGGGCGGCGAGATGGGTCGTGTAATCGATCGGGCCGGAATTCAGTTCAGAATGTTGAATACCCGGAAAGGTCCAGCGGTTCGCGCTCTCCGGGCCCAGGCCGATCGCGATATCTATCGCCAGGTCATGACCGACGTTCTTCTCAACCAGCCGAATCTCACCGTGATCGAGGGAATGGTGGATGAAGTCGTCGTCAAAAACGGTCGTGCGGTGGGAGTGGTTCTGAGCGATGGTTCCACGCTTCACGCACACGCGGTTATTTTAACAACCGGGACTTTTTTAAGAGGCCTCATTCACATCGGCATGCGCCGATTTCCTGCCGGGAGAATTGGAGAGGCTCCGGCAGAAAAGGCCTCCATGAGCCTGATCCAACAGGGTTTCACCTTGGGAAGGCTTAAGACCGGGACCCCTCCTCGGCTCGACGGAAAAACAATCAACTATGAAATCCTTCAGCCTCAATATGGCGATCAGCCGCCGCACCCATTCTCTTATTCGACAGAACGGCTCGAAGTTGAACAACTTCCCTGCCATTTGACCTATACGGGTGAAAAGACGCACGAAATTATTCAAGCCCATCTGGGTGAATCGCCCCTCTATTCCGGCGTGATTACCGGGATCGGACCGCGCTACTGTCCTTCGATCGAGGACAAGGTAGTCAAGTTCGCGGATCATCCCCGTCATCAAGTCTTTTTGGAGCCGGAGGGGAGGAAGACCGATGTAATCTATCCAAATGGAATTTCAACCAGCCTTCCTGAGGAGGTCCAGCTCGAGTTCATTCGAACGATCCCTGGGCTTGAGCATGTCACAATGTTGCGGCCCGGTTATGCAATCGAGTACGACTATGTGCCCCCCATTCAACTTTATCCCACGCTGGAAACAAAGCCGGTGGCCGGGCTCTATCATGCGGGTCAGATTAACGGGACTTCCGGATATGAGGAAGCCGCGGCTCAGGGAATTGTGGCGGGGATCAATGCCGTTTTAAAGCTTCGGAATCAAGCCCCGCTTATTTTGGATCGCTCGGAAGCCTACATCGGTGTGTTAATCGACGACTTGGTCACCCTTGGAACCGAAGAACCTTATCGGATGTTTACCTCGCGAGCGGAGTATCGCCTTCTTCTTCGGCATGATAATGCCGATTTGCGCTTAATGGAAATAGGTTATCGTATTGGTCTCTTGCCGGAGCGGTACTATCACCGGTATCTCGCAAAGCGGGAACGAATCGAGCGAGAAAAAACGTGGCTTGAGAAAACCCAACTCCGGATGCTTCCCCGCTCCACCGAGGCATTGGCCTCCGCCGGTATCCGGGGGTGTCCCCCCTCGATGACCCTTGCGCAGATCCTCAAGCGACCGGAGATCGACTATACCAATCTGGTATCTATGTTCCGTCTCGAAGATCAAACCGATCCCTCCATTGCGGACGAGATTGAAATTCAACTGAAGTATGACGGCTATATCCAACGCGAACTCGCCCATGTCGCCCGCTTCAAACAGATGGAGGGGAAGCGCATCCCCGACGCGTTTAATTTCGATGCCGTCGTCGGCCTCTCACGCGAGGTTCGGGAGAAGTTAAAAAAGATCCAGCCGCGCTCCTTGGGCCAGGCGTCTCGGATCTCCGGAGTCACTCCGGCGGCGATCTCTATTCTGATGATCGCGCTGGAGCGGCGGCGGCGAAAAGAGTCCGATTCGGCATCGAATCCTCACGGCGAAGCCGACCCGATCGCGCGCCAAGCGATGGAGGGCGGACCCTGAATGAGGAGACGAAAAATCTTTTAGTCCGCGGCGCTCATCAGCTTGGAATTCCCCTCTCTTCCGAACAGGTCGACTCCCTTCTCCTTTTCCACGCCGAACTGATCCGCTGGAATCAAAAGATCAATCTAACCGGTCTGCATGACGCGCGAGAGATCACGATCAAGCACTTCTTAGATTCGCTCACTCCCCTCGCTTTCCTCCATCCAAACGAGGGGGAGCGCTGGGTCGACGTCGGGACCGGCGCCGGCTTCCCCGGTCTGGTTTTGAAAGTCGCCTGCCCCGAGGTGGAGATGACTCTGATCGAGGCGACCGGAAAGAAGGTGACCTTCCTCCACCATCTGATCGGGCTGCTTCGGTTGAAAGGGGTCTCAGTCGTCCATGACCGTTTGGAAAAGCTGCGGGGGCCGGAGTGGCAAGGGATCGCCGATCTGCTGATGACCCGCGCGCTGGCGCCGGCATTTGTTCTTGAAAATGGCGCGGCATTGGTTCGGAAGGGAGGGAGGATGCTTTTTTTCCAAGGGGCGCCCGACCGGTCCGGATGGGAAGCGCTCTTGAAGCAACACCCCGAGTTGAGATTGGAGCAGATCTCTCCGGTGGCGCTCCCCTTCACAAACGAATCGCGGTCACTGATCCTCCTTAAGGTTGCTGAGGATTAAATCGCCCATAATGCCTTTTTTTCCGGAACGGAATGTGCTAGGATATCGCATTTCAGAAATGCCCAAGGTCATGAAAGTCTGATGGGAAGAATCATCGCAGTTGTCAATCAGAAGGGAGGGGTCGGAAAGACCACCACGGCGATCAATCTGGCCGCCTCCCTCGCGGTCGCCGAGAAGAAGGTCTTGTTGATCGATCTCGATCCACAGGGGAACGCGACGAGCGGCCTCGGCATCGCCAAGGCTGAATTGTCCGCCAGCGTCTACGATCTTCTGATCGGCCGCAAGGGACTCTCGGAATCGATCGCTTCGCTGGACATCCCCTGGTTGAATGTTCTTCCGGCGAATATCGACCTGGTCGGCGCCGAGGTCGAATTGGTCGGGATGGACGGCCGGGAGCAGATTCTGAAAGATCGGTTAAAAGGGGCGACCGATCTCTATGACTTTATCATCATCGACTGTCCCCCCTCGCTCGGGCTCCTCACGTTGAACGCGCTCACGGCCGCCGACTCGCTCCTCATCCCGATGCAGTGTGAATACTATGCGATGGAGGGGCTGGCGCAATTGATGAAGACCGTCGAGCTGGTCCGACGCTCTCTCAATCCGTCGCTGGAGGTGGAGGGAGTGTTGCTGACGATGTTCGACGGCCGAAATAACCTCAACAATCAAGTTCAGGAAGAGATCCGATCGCATTTCGGTGAGCGGGTGTTCAAGAGCGCCATCCCGCGCAACATCACCCTCGCCGAGGCGCCGAGTCACGGCAAACCGGTGATTTTTTACGATGCGGTCTCAAAAGGGGCGCAGGCGTATCTCGCCCTGGCCAAGGAGGTCATGGATCATGCAGCAGCGTAAGGCCTTGGGGAAGGGGCTCGGGCTGAATGCCTTGGTCCCCCCGCCCGCGGCGGAGCCGCCGAAAGGAGAGGTTCGCGAGATCGAGATCGGGAAGATCATCCCGAATCGGTATCAACCGCGGCAGCACTTCGACCCGGAAGCGCTCGCCGCGCTCGCCGCCTCGCTCAAGAGCCACGGGCTGATTCAGCCGATTACGGTCCGCAAGGAGGAGAACGGAAAGTATGAGCTGATCGCCGGGGAGCGCCGATGGCGCGCGGCGCAGTTGGCCGGATTTACCGCAATCCCTGCCATCGTCAAATCGGTCCAAGAGCAGGAGTTGATGGAATGGGCGCTCCTTGAGAATGTCCAACGGGAGGATCTCAATCCGATCGAAAAAGCCCAGGCCTATCAGCGTCTCCTCTCCGAGTTCTCTCTCACACAGGAGGCGATTGCCGCCCGCATGGGAATGGATCGATCGAGCATCTCGAACTTTCTCCGGCTCCTTCAGCTTCCGGAGGCGTTGTGGAGCTCAATCGCGAGCGGCGCCTTGACGATGGGTCATGCGAAGGCGCTTCTCTCGTTGGAGCGGAAGGAAGATCAACTCCGGGTTGCCGAAGAGATCCAGAAAAAGGGATGGTCGGTCCGCCAGGTCGAGGCGCTGGTTCAGAAGATCAAACGCGAGGGGCGCCCGGAGCCGGCGAGGGGAGCCGTCACCCTCTCGCCCGAAGTGGCCGATTTGGAGGGTCGCCTTCGCCTTGCGTTGGGAACCAAAGTTCGTCTGGTCCCGCAGGGGAAAGGGGGAGAGATCCGGATCGAATATTACTCTCTGGAGGACCTTGACCGGATTCTCGAGAGGCTGACCGCGCAGGCGTCAAACTGAGTCAAACACGAGGAGATCCCGAAGAGGAGTCTCTTCCAGAACAAGCAAGGGGGATGTCATGTTGCGAAGGGACGAGAAAGAAAAAGGGGGAACCCAGTCCGATGAGATCATTGCCTTTTTGGGAAAAGGGACCGAGTTTAAGGGGATTATCACATACAGCGGGACGGTTCGGATCGACGGCAAGGTGGAGGGGGAGATCATTACGCAGGGAAAGCTGATCGTCGGAGAGACGGCGGTGATCAATGCGGAGATCTCCGCGGGGACCGTGATCTGCGGCGGCAAGATCGCCGGAAACATCCGCGCATCGCAGCGGGTTCATCTCCTCTCCAAGGCGATGATGACCGGCTCGGTGAACACCCCCAATCTCATCATTGAAGAAGGGGTCAGCTTCAACGGCAAGTGCGAGATGGCGAAGGATGAGGCCGCGCTTGCCGACGTCCAGCCGATGCAGCCGGTCGGTCATAACTCCAACGGGAAGTAAAGCGTGAACGACCGATTGAAGGGAAGACGGGTGGTGGTCGGAATGAGCGGCGGGATCGATTCCGCCGTCACCGCCGCCCTGCTGAAAGAGGCCGGCGCGGAGGTCATCGGCGTGACCCTCACCCTCTGGAAAGAAGAAGGCGAGGAAGAGAAGCGCTGGCAGGACCGCTCCTGCTGCAAGGTCGGGCTCGCCCGGCATGTGGCGAAGCTTCTGTCGATCCCGCATCACCTCTTCGATCTGCAGGAGGCCTTTCAGGCCGAGATCATCGACGACTTCTGCGACGCCTACCTCGTCGGGCAGACGCCGAACCCCTGCGTCCGCTGCAACGAGCGGATGAAGTTCGGCCGGCTTCTCACCCTGGCGCGCGACCTGGGGGCCGATCTGCTCGCCACCGGCCATTACGCTCGGATTCGCTATCGTCCGGAGCAGAATCGGTATTCCCTCTTGAAGGGAGCCGATCTTCAGAAAGACCAAAGCTATTTCCTCTATCGTCTCAATCAAACCCAGCTGGCGGCGACCCTTTTTCCTCTCGGAGAAATGAATAAGGAGGCGGTCTATCAGAAGGCCGCGGCGCTCGGACTTCCCTATGAGGAAGTTTTGGAGAGCCAAGAGGTCTGCTTCGTGACGCAGAAAGACTATCGGAGCTTCCTCTCCGAGTATCGTCCCGAGTCGGAGGCTCCCGGCCAGATCGTCACCGAGTCAGGAGAGGTGGTCGGAGAGCATGCGGGGGTCGCCTTCTACACCGTCGGTCAGCGCCGCGGTCTCGGCGTGGCGTTGGGAGAGCGGATCTATGTGACCCGCCTTGATCCTGATCGGCGCGAAGTGGTCGTCGGCTCGGAAGAATCGCTTCTCAAGAAAGAGGTGATCGCCGACCGTCTGGTCTGGGGAGGAGAGGGAGAACCGCAAGGGCCGATTCGCGTTCAGGCGAAGATCCGTTATCGGTCTTCCGCGGGAGAGGGAACGCTGGTGCCCCTTCCGGGAGACCGGGTGCAAATTCTTTTCGATGATCCGCAGCGCGGGGTAACGCCGGGACAATCGGTCGTCTTTTATCGCGGAGAGGAAGTGATCGGCGGTGGGATGATTGTTGATCCTCAGGCGGCGGGAAGGTTGAAGATGAATCTTCCCTCTCCGGAATAGAAAGAAGATCCCGCGCTTCGCGGTAAGCGATGGGTATTATCCAACCTTGCCGCTCCCCACGTTAGCAAAGTTCATCGCATTGGTAGCTTATAGAAATAAAATTCCCAGGTGATGGGCGCCTTTTCAGATTTTAGAAAATAGACATACCGGAAAACAGATTCGCTCAATTTCTCCTCGTGGACCAATTCATCGCCTAAAATCTTTCCATAAAGAGGCAGCCCCGCTTGTGTTTGTTGTTTCAATACCGCGACGGCTTGAGGCTTGTCTGTAGGAATACTCGATCCCACAAACAATTGAAGATAATGTTCAATAAATCTGTCCCGACTCGACAATAAAAACCACTGCGGCCCTGCTCATCGAGGCGTGAGCAGGGCCGCAGTGCGATCAGTAATTCTGTCAATGATTATCGGACGGCCATGATCGCTGGCATCTTAATCTCTTCCTTCTCGAACCGTTCGTGAGAGGTGTCGTTGCTGGTCATTTTGCAGCTTCCGTTAAATTGAGCGCCGTCCTCGATCAGGAGCGATGGCGTCATCAGGTCTCCGGTGAAGATGGAGGTCCGAAGCAGCTGGATCTTTTGATGCGCGACGATCTTCCCGGTCACCTTCCCCCCGACCACCACGGTATCTCCTTCGACGTCGGAGGTGATCACCGCCCCTTCCCCGAAAATAATGCTTCCCTTCACGGTAATTTTACCCTCGATCCTCCCGTCGATCCGTCCCGATCCCTCGAAGTTGACGTTCCCCTTGATCTCGACGTTCTTCCCCATATAAATGATGATGTCTTCCGCCGCACGCTTGCCGTTCTCTTCCTTTCCATTTCCGAACACCGAGCCCATATCCCCTCCTACACAGATGATGAACCGTACCTCGGAAAGTATAGCCGATGATCGGGATTTGTCTAGGGTTGCTGCGGGGAAAATTTTTATAGGGATGTTCGAAGACTAAGGGGAAGGGAGGGTCGCTTCCCATCGGACCGTTCCGACATTTCCCGCTGCATCCGTGGCGGAGAGGAGAAAAACATTTTTGCCGGGAGCGAGAACGACAGGGTATCTGAAAGTCCCCTGTGTGACCGGCATCGGGTTCCCGTTCAGGGTCAGAGAGACGATCGGATTGGCATCCGTGAGCGTCCCGGAGAGGATCAGGGTGGAATTGGAAATAACGGCGCCGGGCGAGGGGGATTCGATCACGATTTTCGGCGCATGGGTATCAAGGATCACCTTGCGCGAGAGGGTTCGGGTGTTCCCGGCGGCATCGGTCGCCGCAATTTGAATGACGTTTTCTCCTTCACTGAGCGCGAGCGTCGTTTTGAACCGGCCCTCCCGAATGGGGATGGGCGTGCCATTGGCGGTGAGCGAGGCGACGGAACTCCCCCGGTCGGAGGCCGTTCCCGCTAACGACAATGCCGGCTCATCGGTGTAGAGGCCGGCCGTCGGCACTGTCAATTTCAGGTCGGGCGGCTGTGTATCTCGGATCACCGTCATGTTGACGACGGCGCGATTGCCGGCCGCGTCGACGGCAATCAAATCGAATCGATTCTCTCCTTCGCTATTCAGCGGAAGGGTGGTGGAAAAATCACCGGAGGGAGACGGCACGATTTTATTTCCGTTGATCGTGACGGAAGTAACCGAGGAGAGGGCATCGACGACCCGGCCGGTGAATGTGATTTTCTTGGAAGCGACGACCGCTCCCTGCGAAGGAGAGGTGATCGTCCATTCGGGCGGCGTCGGATCGAGCAGGACCGTTCGATGGGCCTCGGTGATATTTCCCGCCGCATCGGTCGCGGAGAACGAAAGAGAATTTTCGCCCCTCTTCAGCGGGATCTCCGCGGAGAATCGATTTTCTTGAAGCGCCACCGGCTGACCGTTGATTGAGAAGGCGGCGACCGCCCCGGCCTCTTTAATCGTCCCGCTCACAACCGTCGGGGTGGTCGATACACTCGCTCCGGCGAGCGGCTGTGCGATCTCAATTACCGGGGCGACCGTATCCCGAAATAAGGAGTAAGGATAGATGGTCTGGTTTCCGGAGGCGTCGACCGCGACCATTTCGATCCGGTTTTCACCCTCTTTCGGGAGAGGAATCTCCACCGAGAAACGATCCTCCTCCGGGTTCAACGGAATCACCACGCCGTTGATCCGAAGCGACGCCACCGAGGTGGCAAGATCCCGCACTGTGCCGGAGATCTTTGCGGTCGATTCCCGCGTGAACGATCCGGAGGCGGGGGTGATGTCGTTGAATTCAGGGCCGAGTGTATCCCGAAGGAGGTTGATCTCTTTCGTCGCGACATTCCCCGCTTCATCGATCGCTTCGATCTTTAAATGATTGATCCCTTCTTTAAGAAGGGGAAAGGGGGCGGTGAACTCTCCCGAAGGGAGGAGAGGAATGTCGATTCCATTCACGCGGAGAGAGCGGACCGACGTGGTTGCATCGACCGCCTTTCCGGCCAGATGGATTGCTGTTGTCTTGACTTGCTGTCCGGTTTCGGGCGCCGTGATGGTCAGCTCGGGCGGAATCGTATCGATGGTGAAGTGGCGCGTCAGTTCGGTTTTGTTCCCGGCGCGATCCTCGATTGAGGCGGTGAGGGTATATTTTCGATCGGCGAGCGCGAAGGTCTTTGTCGCTTCTCCGGGTTGCGGCGTAAAGACCGGTGAGAGGTCGACTCTGTTCAGGACCACCGTCAAACGATCGAGTCGAACCTGCGAGAGGGCATCGCTGAATGAAAAGGTCAGAGGAACGGCTTTCAACGCAAGCGCGGCCCCTTCCTCAATCGAGTTCAAGGAGAGGGTCGGCGGCGTTTTGTCGATCCAGACCGAGGCCTGAATCTTGGCCTCGTTCCCCGCACGATCGACGGCGACTCCTGTCACTAACTGATTCGCTCCTTCCCGTGTCAGCTTCACCGGCGGCGTGATCGAGGCGAGTCCGGAAAACGCATCGCTTCCTTCGAAGCTGACGGTCACGTCGGTTCGATGCCAGCCGAATTCATTTGGGGGAGGGAGCAGATTCGCCTTGATCTGCGGCGGGGTTCGATCGATCTGGAGCGATCGCTGCTGCACCGGCTCCTGATTTCCGGCGCGGTCCACCGCATAATAAAGAAGATTTATTTTCCCTTCTTCCTGAAGCGGCACGGAGAGGGTATGTCGCTCTGAGAAGAGAAGCGAGGAATCGGGCCGAACCACGACCTCCGGACTGGAATTAATCTGGTAGTGAAGCTCCGCCAGCCCCGAACCGGAATCGGATGCCTCCAGCGTAGAGGCGGGAGACCAGCTTCCTGATCCTTTCGAAGGGGTCGTCGAAGCGTTCGACGGAACGAGACGGGTCTGGGGAGGGGTTGCATCGATTTGGAAGGTTACGGAGGCTTCGGCGCGGTTTTCCGCCGAATCGGCGATCGATACGACCAAGGTATACGAATTGTCGGCAAGCGGATCAGGAGTGTAGGTTGCTTCATGCTCTCCGACCTGGAAGAGCGAGCCGATCTCTTTCCCATTCAGCGTCGCCCGAAAACTCTTGCGATCAATCCCGGCCCCTTTATCCCCGTACTGAATTGTGAAGGGGGGTCGAGGATTATTCGTCAGGAGATGCGGCGTCGGCGCAATCACGGAGAGCTGGGGTGGAACGGTATCGGTTCCGACGATCCGGAGAATGACGCTTCCCCCCGGTTTTCCCCTCAGCTTCACCTGGAGGGTGTTTTTTTCTTTCAGGGAGACCGGCCTCTCGAAAAAGGTCGCTTTTTGAGTGAAATCGGAAGGACGGATCATCTGCGTGCCGTTCAGTAGAATCTCAGAAGCGCCGACCTTCTCCTTGGGGGCGTCGCTCAGCCCGTTATTGTAGATCTTAAGGAGGTACGAAGCGCGCGGATCGGGCACGGTGAATTCAGTCTCAATCAGCACCGGCTCTCCCTCCTCGCGAAGGTACTCTTTTTCAAAAGCGATGAATTTCCCGGCGCCGTCGGCATGGGTCGACAAGAAAAAAGGAAGGAGGATTAGAAAAAAGATCAAAAACGTGGGAACACGGGACTCGGCCTCCGTCATTCCAGAAGCCCTTTCTCCTGATCAAACAAGATCATCCTGAAGTGATTGGCCTGAAGCAGTGAAAGGCTACCATAGCCCCTTTGCAACGTCAATTGAAAAGGGGCGTTCCGTCATCTGCGCCGGCGCCGCCGGTCGTGAAGACCGGGCCAGTGAGAGGGGGTGTCGAAGAGAAGGCGAAAGAGCCGGTGAACCCGATCGGTGTGGGCGCGGTAGTCGCGCTCGAATTGCTCTTCTGCGGAAGTGGTCGGGTTATCGCGATAACCGAGCCGGAGGGCGCACGCCCGCGTCCCCTTTGGATCGGGGGGAAGAAGATGGGTCTGGGCATCATTGACGATCTGGAGTTTATTCTCGACATTCCTTAAAAAGAGATAGGCCTCATGGAGGGAGCGATAATCTTCTTCGGCGAGAAGATGAAGCCGCGCCAGCTTTTTGAGCGCCTTCAGTGTGTTTCGCTCGCGGATCGCAGGGTGCTTCGCCCCGAAGTAAACCTGCAACGCCTGAACCAGAAATTCAATCTCGCGAATTCCCCCTCGGCCGAGCTTGACGTGCATCGTCGTTTGTTGAGAGAGGGCGATCTTTTCATTGATCTTCTCTTTCAACGCCCCGACCTCTTTCACTCCTCGCTCCCCGAATGGTTTACCGTAGAGAAAGGGAATGATCCTCGTGAGAAATTGTTTCCCCAGGGCGCGATCTCCTCCCGCCGGCCAGGCTTTGAGGAGCGAGAGCCGCTCCCAGGTCTCCCCGCGCGTGGCGTAGTAGCGTCGATAGCCCTGAAGCGGCTGGACGATGAGCCCCTTTTCCCCTTCGGGTCGGAGCCTTAAATCGACGCGGTAGACATATCCTTGGCCGGTCATTGTGTTCAGCGCGGCGGTCACCTCCTGAGCGAGCCGCCGAAAGTAGTCGGCATTGGAGATCCGGCTGTCGCGATCCCCCCGAACGCCTGAGGTCTTTCCATTGCGCGTGGCATAAAGGTAGAGAAGATCGACATCGGAGCTGAAATTCAGCTCCCCCCCTCCCAGTTTTCCCATGGCGAGGATCGTGAATCCGACCCGGACCAGTCTCCCCGATCGGTCTCGGTAAGAGGGGGCGCCGTATCGCTCGCGCAGCGCCCGGTCGCAGATTTCATAAGACTTTTGGATCAGCACATTGGCCAGATCGGAGAGCTCCATCAGGATCTCCTCCACGGAGGCCTCCCGCAGCAGATCGCGAACCCCGATCCGGAGAATCTCCTTTCTCTTGAAGCTGCGCAGCAGGTCGAGCTGATCCGCCTTGGTTTTGAGGAGCCGCAGCGCCCGTGAGAGATCGGCCGCCATCGCCTGCTTCGTCCGCCGGTGCTTCAGCACCGCCGGGTCGAAAACCCAATAGAAATACTCCGGGTTCCGGATGAGGGTCTCGGAGAGAAACGGGCTCCCTCCAAAAACGATGGCGGCTCGGGAGACCGTGGCGGGATCATCTCGAAGATAAGAGAGCAGTTGCGTCTTGCTGAACGCGGCCCGGGTAAACCGCTCGAAATCATTCAGCCCCCGATCGGGCTCGGGGGTCTGACCGAGGGCGCCTAAAAAATCTTCCAAAATATCGGCGAAGAGCTCCCGGGCCCGCGGCTCCTCCGCGATCAGCTGGAGATTCGTGTCGGCCCGCTTGATCTCTTCAAACCCATAAGGTTTTAACAGAGAGGTGACCGCCTCTTGACTCAGGTCGGGGGCGAGGAGGAGATCTTTGGGCTGCGAGAACGTTTTCTCTGCCGGCCCCGATGCATTCAGAGGAGAAGGGGCTTCTTTCAGAAAGGAATCCCTTGACTCGTTTTTTGAATCCAGAGGGGGCACCTTCATTTATTCAGGTTAAGAGTGTGCAAAGAAACTGGAACGCTTTCTGTACGCGTCCAAGCTTAGCGCTTTCGATTTTAAAGATCTTCGGGTTTTAATCCGGTATGCTTCGCGATCCTGGCCAACATCTTTGGGCCGATCTCATCCCGGTCGTGAAATGCGAAGACATAGTCCGGAAGTCCTGGTTTGGCAAGGGTCTTGTGCGATCCTGATGAGCGCTTAACTGCCCACCCGTTCCGCTCTAATGCAGCCAGCACCCGCTTGGCTCTTGTACTGCGCCACTGGCTCATGCAGCAGCAAAAGTAATTTCAATCGGTCCGACCGGATGCTCACCATGCTCAATACGATCGGCAACGACTCGCAGCGCGAGTGCTTCCGCTTGCGCAATGGCCTCCTCGCGACTGCCGCCGTATTTCATTGTACCTGGAAGCTCAATAATTTCTGCAATCCAACGACCATCCTCCTCTTGTTCCGTTTCAACCGTAAACCGCATCTTCTCCTCTCTCCCTACGATCATCCGTCAATGCGACCATCTTACTGATCCGAATTATACCCCCGCTTTCCCCTCTCTGCAATTTGTTTTGCAGGGCCGGTTTGATGGAGTCCCCCAGAATCTGTATAATGAGCCAAGTTGAGGATGAAAGTGAGGATGGATTGAGCCTAAAAGAACTTGAAAAAAAATTGATGTCGCTCTCTCTTCCGGAAGAGGAGGTCCGGGAGTTCCTCTCCCGGATGGACCGGGATTACTTTTCCCTCTACTCCCCCACCGAGATTGCCGATCATATCCGAATGGCGTCGCGTTTGGATCACGAACGCCCCGCCGCTCTAAAAATCATTCCGAGACGGAATCAGGCGTTTGAGATCACGGTGGTCGCCTTCGACTATTTTTCCGAATTCTCCATTCTCTGCGGCCTGCTTGCCTCCTTCGGGTTCGATATCCAGGCAGGGAATGTCCATACTTTTTCAGATGAAGAGGCGGCGCCGTTGCAAGAAGGAAGAGTGCGCCCGAAGCGGCCGGCGTTCCGGAAGATCGTCGATGTTTTTCAGACCTCCCAGGGGTTGGAAGCGTCCTTCGATGCCGGCCGGCTGCAGCGGCTCGAAGAAGCGCTCCTCTCGCTGATTCGTCTTCTGGAGCAGGGTCGGTTCAATGAAGCGAGAGATCAGGTGAACCGCCACCTCATTGCCTATCTCTCCAAGGCCGAGATTCCCGATGGAGGCCTGCTCCAGCCGCTGAAGGTCCGGTTCGACAATCGCTCTTCTGGACGATGGACGATTCTCGATATTCACGGCAAGGATACGCCCGGTTTTCTTTATGCCTTCTCGAACGCCCTCTCCCTGCGCGGAATTTACATCCATCGCGTTCAGATCAAGAACATCGGCGCCGAGATCCAAGACCGATTCTACATCTCCGATCGGCGGGGGCGGAAGATCCTTGGCGAGAAGGAGAAGAAGGCGCTCCGGATCTCCGCCGCGTTGATCAAACAATTTACTCATTTCTTGGTCCGCTCTCCCGATCCAACCAAAGCGATCGCTCACTTTGATCAACTCCTCGACAAGATCATGGAGGAGGAGACCTCCCGCTCGCTGATCTCTTTCTTGAAGAAACGGGAGACGCTGCAGCTTCTGGCGCGCCTCTTCGGCACCTCCGATTTTTTGTGGGAGGATTTTCTTCGGATCCAGTTTGAGAACCTTCTCCCCCTCTTGGAGCAATACAAAGAGAGAAAGCTTCGGATTGGAAAAGAGGCGATTCGCCGGGAGCTGCGCCGGGAACTTCGAAAGGCGACCGGCCTGGACGAGCAAAAGCAGCGCTTGAATGAATACAAAGACCGAGCGCTCTTCCGGATTGACATGAAGCACCTGCTCGAGCCGCCGCGAACCCTCGAAAATTTTTCTCGTGCCCTGACCGATCTGGCCGAGGTGGTGATTGAAGAGACCGAAGCGCTCTGTCGGGCCGCGTTGGTGAAGCAATACGGCACGCCCCGTTTGGAAGATGGACGGCCCTCTCCCTTCTCGATCTTCGGGTTGGGAAAGCTCGGCGGGGCCGAGCTGGGGTATGCCTCCGATATCGAGCTCCTCTTCGTCTATGAAGGGCCGGGTCAAACCGACGGACCGGAGCCGATCGACAACCGATTCTTTTTTGAGAAATTGGGACAACAGATCACCCATTTTATTACGGCGAAACAGGCGGGAATCTTTCATGTCGATACCCGCCTTCGACCGCACGGTAAGGCCGGCGTCCTGGCGAACACGCTCGCGCAGTTCACAACTTACTACGCGCCGACCGGGGAGGCCGCTCCCTTTGAACGCCAGGCGCTGATTAAGTTGAGATGGATCGCCGGCGATGAGGCGCTCGGGCGGCGGGTCGAAGCGCACCGAGATCGGTTCGTCTACAGCGGCGCGCCGTGGGATTTGAAGACCGCACTGGAATTAAGGGGGCGTCAAAGGAACGAATTGGTCCCCAAAGGAAAAACCAACGTGAAGTACAGCGCGGGCGGGCTCCTCGACATCGAGTATGCGGTTCAATATCTTCAGATCATGCATGGCCATCGCCATTCGGCGCTGCGGACGTCCCAGACCGTTTCGGCGCTCGATCAGCTCCGGCGTCTGAAAATTCTCGATCAGGAAACATGGACCGATCTGCGCGACGCTTACTTCTTCCTCCGAGCGCTGATCGATGCTCTTCGCATTGTTCGGGGCCACTCCAAGGATTTGATCTTGCCGGAGCGGCAGACGGAGGAGTTCACCTTCCTGGCGCGAAGAATGGGCTACGGCCAGCGGGACTGGGAGCGCGGAAGGAAAAAGCTTCAAGAGGAGATCCAACACCATATGGGCCGGACGCAAGCCCATTTCATTCGGCTGTTCGGCTAGAATTGTTTTCGTCCTTACGATCCGCTTCGCCCGGATCGGCCGACCATTGACAATGGGCGCCGAACCTCTCTACGCTAGATCCATCCCTTCTGGTCCTTCATGAGGAGTCCCTATGTTGGCCGCGTTGATGCGCCGCTCTTGGTTGATTCTCTTCTCCCTTTTCTTGTTCTTCCTCTCCTGCGATGATGCTCCCTCGGCTCCGGCCGGTTCGTCCTTCTCCTTCCCCGAAATCCGATTGGAGTCGGTGGTGAAAGGGCTGAATCAGCCGCTTGGATTGTTCAATGCGAGGGATGAGCGGCTCTTCATCGTCGAGCAGGGGGGAACGATTCGGATCTGGCAGAACGGCGCGCTCCTGGAAAAACCATTTCTCGATATACGAGATCGGGTCACCTCCGGCGGGGAGAAAGGGTTGCTCGGGCTTGCCTTTCACCCCCGGTTTTCGGAGAACCGCCGCTTCTTCGTCAACTACACCTCGCCGACCGGCGGCCTTCACACCGTCATTTCCGAGTTCAAGGTCGGCGACCAACCGGGAGAGGCCGACAAAAACAGCGAGCGAATCATCCTCACGATTCCGCAGCCCTTTCCGAATCATAAGGGCGGCGAGATTGTCTTCGGCCCCGACGGGTATCTCTACATCGGTATGGGAGACGGCGGCTCTGGCAACGATCCTCATGGGAACGGTCAGAACCTGTCGGCGCTTCTCGGGAAGATGCTTCGAATCGATGTCGATCAGAAGACAGGAGGAAAAGCATACGGCATCCCCGCTGATAATCCTTTTGTAGGAAGGGAGAATGCCGCGCCCGAAATCTGGGCCTACGGCCTGCGGAATCCCTGGCGCTTCTCATTTGATACGACGGCCGGTCTCCTCTACGCCGGCGATGTCGGGCAGAACGCCCGAGAAGAGATCGATATCATTCGGAAGGGAAGGAACTACGGCTGGAATGTGATGGAGGGGACGATCTGCACGCCGGGGGTGAATCCGGTTTGTGACAAGAGTCCCTACGAGCCGCCGATCCTTGACTATCCCCGTTCGGACGGGATCGCGGTCATCGGAGGATATGTCTATCGGGGCAAGGCGATCCCGAACTTGGCCGGCGTCTATCTCTATGGCGATTTCGGAAGCGGCCGGGTCTGGGGTTTGCGCTATGACGGAAAATCGGTCAACGCGCAGAGCCTTCTCTTAGAAACAGGAAAGAGCATCAGCTCCTTCGGCGAAGATGCCCAGCGAGAGCTTTACTTAGTCGATTATGGTGGAGAAGTCTTTAAGATCGTGCCGGGAGTCAAAAAGTGAGCGGGATGCGTCTCTCCTACGGATGTCGATCAGGGAGCGGTTGAAAGGTTTTCAACCGCCGGGGCTTGTTTCCAGACCGAGCGTGACTCGACGACCCTTGAAATAAAAATTTTCCCATCGCCGGGGTTGCCGGTGCGTGCGGCGATTTTGATCGTATCGACGACCCGATCGACCTCCCGCTCTTCCACCACAATCATCAACGAGACTTTGGGAAGCTCTTCGTAGCGAACGGAGCCGACCTGAATGCCACGCTGCCTCCCTCGTCCGAAGACCCCCTGTCGTGTCAAGGAGGAGAACCCGGCTTTCTCGAGTGCGGCGATCACCTCCCCTTCTTTCTCCGGGCGGATCATTGCTTGAACCATCTTCATTGTGAAATCTCCATCAAATCAGGGACCATCACAATCGCCTCCGACGGTTCCGGGGCGAGCGGGCCGATCTCTTTCTCCAGGAGTGCCGCGATGCGATCGGTTCCGAGTCGGAATACTGTTTCTTGGAACGATTCGCCGGGCGCGCGATGGACCGCGATCATTTCGAGAAGCGCATCGACGGTCGGAACGACCATCTCCTCAGTGATCCCTTTTCGGACCATCGTCCCGAGGCGAACCCCGCCGGCCACCTGTCCACCGAGGAAGAGTTGATAGGAAAAACGTCGCAGATCGCCGACCGGCGCCATCGTGCCGGCGAAGCCGATGTCGGCCACTTGATGCTTGGCGCAACTATTGGGGCAGCCGGAGAGGTGAATGGAGAGCGACTGCAAGAGCGCCCTCTTCTCCGGCGCCTCCGGACGGAAGCGAAGCAGATCGCGCGCCGCCCCCTGCGCGTTGGTCACCGCCAACGTGCAGAACTCCGTGCCGGGGCAGGCGAGGAGCACCGGACCGCGCTCCTTCCCTTTCAACGCAAGGCCGGCTGATTTCAATGCTCGGAGAGTTCTCCCGATCTTCCGAGCCGGAATCCAGTGCAGCGCGATCTCCTGCTCTTTGGTAAAATGAATCATCCCGTTTCCATGTCGCCGCGCGATGCGTCCCACCGCGCGAAGCTGTTCGGCGCGAAGCTCTCCGAGAGGGGCGGCGATCGTCACGCGCGCGTAGCCCGGCTGCCGCTGGGGGATGATTCCCGGAGAGGCCGGAATCGAAGTTGGGTGGAAGCGGTTCGCCAGGCGCTTCCAGAGCGGCGGACGCCGTTCTTCCTCTTTCAGAGAAGGAAGGGGGACCTCTCGGTTCTCCGGCAGATTTCGCTTCTCCAGGAAAACCTGATCGAACATCTCGGTGAATTTTTCGCGGCCCCACTGCTCGATCAGATATTTCAACCGAGACTTCGCCTTGTTGCGGTTGCCGTGCTTTGTGTGGATCGCAAAGATTGCCTGACAGGCGGCCAGCGCCTCCGACGGGGAGATAAATTCCTTCAGCTTAAATCCCAATATGGGATGGGCTCCCAAGCTTCCCCCGACCCAGAGCTCAAAACCAAGAGAACGGCGGCCATCCTCGGTCCGGCGTTCGGCCGCGACGAATCCGATGTCATTGATGACGGCATCGGGGGCGCATTGCTGGCATCCGGCAAAGTAAATATTCAAGCGATTCGGCATCGCCGGATTGATCAGATCGGACCGCTTCACGAAGTAGTCGGTGATCCGCTGCGCCCACGGCTGGACGTCGAAGAGACCGTCGGGCGCGATCGCTCCGTGCGGGCAGGCCATAACGTTCCGCAGGGTGTGGCCGCAGGCCGAGCGGCTGGAGAGGCCGATCGCCTCCAGTTTCTCAAAAATCTCGAGCGACTCCTCGACGCGGATCCAATGCAGTTCCAGATCTTGCCGGACGGTCAGATGGGCCCAGCCCCGGCCGTGGGTCTCGGCCAGGTCGGCCAGATGTTTGAGCTGAGTGTGGGTGACGACCCCTCCGGGAATGCGGATGCGGAGCATGAAGTAACCGGGATGTCTCTGACTGCAGATCCCATAGGTCTTGAGACGGTAATAATCTTCCGGGGTCAGCGCGCGCGTTCCCTCTTCTCGAAGCCGGGCAAAGTCGATTCCTAATCCCTCTTGCTTGATCTTCTCGAGATCGAGCGTCTTGAGCGCTGCCGGCCCCGCTTTGGACAGAGACTTTTCCTCCGCCGTGGCGGGCGTCGGTTTTGGAACGGCGCGCTGGGTTGCCTCAATCAGGAGATCATCGACCAGTTGGGAGCAGCTTCCGCAGCCGGTTGTGGCCTGGGTGCAAGCGGCGACCTCGTCGCGGCGCTTTAATCCCTTCTCTCGGATGGCCGAGAGAATCATCCCCTTCGTGACGCCGTTGCAGTTGCAGACCAAATCGGTTTCGCGCAGCGCGGCCACGCCGGTCGAAACGGGTGCTCCCTCTTCGAGGGAGAGATTTCCGAGGAGGGTCTGCTTGATCGAAGTAATCTCTTCTCCCTTTTGAATGAGGTTGAACAAGCGGGGACCATCTTTGTTATCGCCGAGCAAGATCATGCCGACCAGTCGGTTCTGACGAAGGACACATTTCTTGTAAATTGCTTTCTCGGTGTCGAGGAAGACGATCTCCTCCGTTCCCCGTCCCGTCAGAAAGTCGCCGGCGGAGGTGAGATGAATGCCGGCCACCTTCAAAGTCGTCGCGCAGAGTGTTCCGGCGTAACGCCGCTGATCTTTCCCGGCCAGAACATCGGCGAGGACCTCCGCCTGCTCTTTAAGCGGCGCAATCAAACCGTAGGTCCGGCCGCGATGCTCGATGACATCGCCGACGGCGAAGATGCCGGGCGCGCTCGTCTCCATCCGGTCATCGACGAGAAGGCCCCGGTTTGTTTTGAGCCCCGCTTGCCGTGCGATGAGAAGGTTCGGCCGAATCCCGGCGCAGATCAGAACCATCCCGGCGGGGAGTTCCTCCCCGGTAGCGAGGCGAACGCCGCTCACCCGCTCCTCTCCCAAAAGACACTCCGTCGCGCTGTTGAGCAGCACCCGGATTCCCATCCGTTCGATCTCCCGCTTCAGGAGCGATGCCCCGGCGGGATCGAGCTGCTGCTCCATCAAGCGATCTGCGAGATGAACCACCGTGGTGGAGACACCATAATTCGTCAGGCCGCGGGCCGCTTCCAAGCCGAGCAGTCCCCCTCCGATCACCACCGCGCGGCGGCTCGATCGGGCCGCTCCGATGATCCGCTCTGTTTCCTCCAGCGTTCGAAAGAGAAAAACGCCCTCCTTCTCCCGTCCCAAGATCGGAGGGACAAAGGGGACCCCGCCGACCGCAAGGACCAGCGCGTCGTAAGGAGTGACGCCGCCGTTTGCATCAATTACGGTCTTGCCGACCGAATCGACCGAGGTGATGGAGAGACCGAGCTTGGCATCAATCCCTCGCTCGGTATACCAGCTTCGCGGGCGGGTGAAGATCCGCTCGGCCTCGGTCTTCCCGGCGAGGACCTCGGAGAGGAGAATACGATTGTAATGGGTTTGCGGTTCATCTCCGAACAGGGTGATCGAGAAGGGCGCGCCGGTTTTTAAGATCGCCTCGATCACGGCGATCCCCGCCATTCCATTTCCGATCACCACCAGACGACGGGCGGTCGCTCCATTTTTTACGAGGTCAGAGGTCGCTTTATCCACCGAAAACCACCTCCATTCGAATCCGCCCCTCCCCTTCTTCCGGAGCGGGAACCGGATCGGGCTGTGACGCCTCGATCGGTCGGGAGTCGAAGAGCAGGGTGGCGAAGCAAAGGAGCGCGATCAGCCCAAAGAGCAAAAATCCGCCGGCATAGGAGTGGGTGAGCGCTTTCATCTTGCTCAACAGCGGTGGAAGGAAGAATCCGCCGATCCCTCCCGCGGCGCCGACGATCCCGGAGATGAGACCGATCTCCTCCTGGAATCGCTGCGGCACCTGTTGGAAGATGGCGCCGTTCCCCATTCCGAGCGCCGCCATCCCGCAGAAGAGGAGGGGGAGCGCGACGACCGCCGGGGGAAGGGAGGCTGCGAGGGCAAAGAGGATTCCGATGACCAGATAGAGTCCTCTGAGGAGCCGCTTTCCTCCGATGCGGTCGGCGAGATGACCGCCGATCGGACGGAAGAAACTGCCGCCGAAGACGCAGAGGGCCGTCACCGCGCCGGCGGCGACCGGCGAGAGTTGATACCGATCGTTGAAGAAGATCCCGAAGAAACTTGCCAGGCCTACAAATCCGCCGAAGGTCACGCTGTAGTAGAGGTTAAACCACCAGAGATCACGTTCTCTCAGTAAGGAGAGATAAGCCGACATCGGCCGTGGGGTCGGCCGCTCTCCTTGCTCCTGAGCGAGAAGAGTAAAACAGACCAGCGTCAGAATCACCGGGAGGATCGCAAGACCGAAGACGGCATGCCATCCGAGCGATTCGGCCAGAAGCGGTGCGATCAGAACGGCAATCATCGTCCCGCTGTTGCCGGCGCCGGCGATTCCCATGGCGATCCCTTGATGCTCCCGCGGATAGGCGCGGCTGGCGAGGGGAAGGGCGACGGCGAAGCTCGCTCCTGCGATTCCAAGGAGAAATCCGACGGCAATCAGTTCATACAACGAGGTCGCTCCACGCCATCCCCATACCAAAGGAAGGAGCAGGATCGAGAGGCTGAGAATCCCGATTCTCTTTGGGCCGAACCGATCGACCAGGAAACCGAGCATGATCCGAAAGAAGGCGCCGCCAAGGAGCGGGATCGAAACGATCCACCCCTTCTCGACCGTGGTCAGATGAAGATCGCGGGCGATGAAAATCCCGAGCGCGCCGATCAGGACCCAAATCATAAAGCTGATATCGAAGTGGAGAAAAGCCGACAGGAGGGTCGGCGCATGCCCGCTTCGAATCGCCTTCATCATCTCTTTCATCGGCCCACCTCCTCCATCTCTTTCTCGCCGGTCCGGATCGTGAAGACCTCCGAAACTTCCTGAACGAAGATCTTTCCATCTCCCGGATGTCCCGTCTCGGCCCCCTCCTCGATCGCGGCGATCGCCTTGGCGTAATCCTTCTCTTCTACGATGAGCAGAAGCATTAATTTGGAGAGGAGGTCATAATGAACCGCGCCGACCTGAATTCCCCGCTGCCGTCCCCGACCGAGCACCGGCATCTTCGTCACGGCATAGAGCCCCGCCGCTTCCAGACGGCTCATCACCGCCTCTTCCCGCTCGGGGCGGATGATCGCACGAATCAACTTCATCGTAAAAACTCCCTTTTTTGATTGCGGATTTCGGATTGCGGAATGCGGATTTAAAGAATCGAAGAAAAATTCTATCGTCCATTCTCTTTTCTTTCACTCCGCAATCCGAAATCCGCATTCCCCAATTTGTTTTCAAATCGCTTCTCCCCCTCGTTCGCCGCTGCTGATCCGGACGGTATCTTCAATATCGACCACAAAGATTTTGCCGTCGCCGTAGGCCCCTTTCCCGGTTCGGTTGGCTTTCATCAGGGCGGCGATCACGGCAGGAAGGCGGCTCGACTCCACGATGATTGAGAAATATTGCTTCGGCAGAAATTTAATCGCGACACTCTCTTTGTCCTCCGATTCAAATCGCAACCCTCGCTGGCGACTGCGGCCGAGGACCGTCGCCGTCGTGTAGGAATAGAAACCGGCGGCTTCCAGCGCCTGGCGGGTGGCCGACTGTTTTCCGGGACGCACGAGGGCAATCACCTCTTTCATTGTGGCCTGCGGGGGGACGGATTTCTTTTTTTGGACCGATTCGATCTCGCCGGTCACCGGCGGTTCCGGAGCGGAGATTGCGACCGGGACGCTCGGGGGGGGTGCAATCTCGCTCCGGACCGGAGTGGGATCTCCGGTTTTTCCCGCGGGGGGTATGATTTGATGTTGGCTGCGCCACCGATCGTTTAATTGACCGGTGGAGCTTTGGCCGAGAAGCCGCTTGATCCCGACGGGGTCATGGCGGAAGGCGTGAATCGAATGAATCCATTTGACACTTTTATAACCTTGGAGAAAGGGAACGACCAATCGAAGCGGCCCGCCGTGGACTTCGGGGAGCGGCGCGCCGTTCAAGCCGTACGCCAAAAGCACCCGCGGATCGCGCGCCTCGTCGCGCGAGAGCCCTTCGAAGAAGACCCGGTCGCGTGAGTAGAATGCGAAGTAGCCGTCGGGATGCGTCTCGATTTTAAAGAGATCGAGCAGATCGACGAGGCGAATTCCCTCCCATTCCACCTCCTCGACCCAATTGAAGATTTGGCAAATCAGCGGCACCTGCATCTTGACGCGGGGAAGCTCTTGAAGCATCGGCCAGGAGATCAAGCGAGGATGTTGCTCAAGGCCGCAGAGATCCAGGGTGACCTCTTCCAGCGGAAGAGAGGGGGGCATTGGGTAGAGACAGAGAATCGGAAGCGGGGCCGCTTCGAAATCGATTCGAAAAAATTTGTCCGCAAATTTGGGGGGAAGAATCCCTTGGCGCATGAAGACCTCTCAAAAACGGAAAGGCGCCTGGAACAAAAAATCATCCAGGCGCCTTTGCCTTTGCACATCGTCGTTGATGAAAACTAGAGCAACAACTATGCCGAGAGATAAATCAAAGAGAAGAAGAGTGAGATCAGTTGTGTTTTCACGTGGTTAATAAATGTGAAGCGAATGCGATCGGAAAGAGACATTGACCGGCGTGGCCGACATTTTTGTATGGCTTCTGACGAGAAAGGCTGATCTGGTGCGCGATCGCACCGCGCTTACTGGATCGATTGAACCTGCTGCCGGACCTGTTTGGCTCGAAAAGAAGCTTTGCGGGCGGCATCGAGGGCGGGAGCGGTTTTTTCCTGCTCTCCAAGGCGAACCGCCTCTTTCGCCTGTTTGAGGGTCGCCTTGAGCGAGGCGAGGAGCGCTTTTTTCTTCTCTTTGACCGCGGGCGCGGGGCTCGACTCCACCGCTTTGATCAGCGCTTCGGTCCGTTGGATCATCTCTTGGCCGTTGCTGACGATCTCATGCGCGTGTCCCTCGCTGCCGTGGGTGACCATCTCTTCGGAGAGTCGATAGATTTCATTGGAGAGTTGACGGACCGATTCGAGCGCGTCTTCCTCGGCGAGAACCGGGAGGCGAATCAAAAGAGAAACAAATAGAATCAGAATGAAAAGGCGACTTTGCATTTCTCTCTCGAATGTTGTAAATAAATAACACATAAATAAATAACACAAAAAAAAAGGAGGGTCAATATTTGCCTCAGCCGATAAAGCAAAGTCTTTCCTTTTGTATCGTTCTTGGCCTGACGGGATTTTTCTTCGCGCTTTCGCCCGAACTGCTTGGAGCGGCCGAAGGGGGATGGTCCGTTCAGCAGGGAGAGGTCAACTCGAACGGGCTCTGGGGGGTCTACTTTGTTTCCGCGGACGAAGGCTGGGCCGTCGGCGGCGACGGCACCATCCTCCATACCGTCGACGGCGGCGCCCATTGGCGCGCCCAATATAAAGAAAAAGGGGAGCGCTTCTTCTCGATCCATTTCCCCGATCGGATGAACGGCTGGACGGTCAGTTGGACCGGGAAGGTCATCCATACCTCGGACGGAGGAAAGCACTGGGAGATGCAGCGACCGCAGAACGGCGTCTGGCTTTGGAATGTCCGTTTCTTCGATCGGATGAACGGCTGGATTGTCGGAAACGGCGGAACGATCCTGCACACGGCGGACGGCGGACAGCACTGGGAGGAGCAGAAGAGCGGCTTCTCCGGGTCGAGCGCCGGCCCGCTTTTGGAAATCTTCTTCATCGATCCCCAGCGGGGCTGGGCGGTCGGCTGGGGCGGGTTGATCCTTCAAACCCAGAATGGCGGGAAAAATTGGACCCCGCAGAAGAGCGGGACGACCCATCCCTTAGAAGGGGTCTACTTCATCGATCCTCAGCGCGGCTGGGTCGTCGGGCGGCAGGGGACAATCCTTCGGACCGTCGACGGCGGAAAGCGCTGGGAGCCCCAGCAGAGTCACTCCGAACATCTTCTTCTCAATGTCCAATTTGTTTCCCCTCAGGTCGGGTGGATCGCCGGCGGGGCGGGAACGATTCTTAAGACCGAGAATGCCGGCGCCACCTGGGAAAAAGTCGACTCCGGTGTCAACAAAACATTTGAAGGGATGTCGTTCGCCGATGCCCAGCATGGTTGGGCGGTCGGATGGGGTGGCGTCATTGTCCATACTCGCGACGGGGGACGACGGTGGGAAACTCAGATCAACGGATTTACCGACCGGCTCTTTAAAGTTCATTTCATCGACGATCAACACGGTTGGATTGCGGGGGAGACGGGAACCCTTCTTCACAGCGCCGACGGCGGAAAGAGCTGGACACCGCAAGAGAGCGGGACCGAAGAGTGGATCTTGTCGGTCTATTCCGTATCGCCCCGGGAAGGATGGGCCGTCGGGTCGAAGGGGCTCCTCCTCCATACGGTCGACGGCGGAAAGCGGTGGGAGCGTCAGATGCAGATGACCGAAGCGAGCCTGCAAGGGGTCTTCTTCCTCAACCCGAAGGTCGGCTGGCTCGTCGGAGAAATGGGGCTGATTTTTCGGACCGACGACGGCGGGAAACACTGGCAGCTCCAATTGAGCGACACCACCGCCAGCCTCGCCGATATTACCTTTGTCAACGAGAAGCAAGGCTGGGTGGTGGGCGATAATGGAACGCTCCTCCAAACCGAGGATGGCGGGAAGCGCTGGACCCCTTTTCGGCTTCCGACGTCGGCTTCCCTTGTGCGGGTTTTCTTCAGCGGACCGAACCGGGGGTGGATCGTCGGAGGAGAGGGAATCTTGCTGACGACCGAAGATGGCGGGAAGCGCTG
>Ga0209810_1001221_pt1 | contig 41499 bp, 32 predicted proteins | sample Coa_R1_7_FD_187159 | JGI IMG/M metagenome (GOLD analysis project Ga0209810, IMG submission 187159) | Surface soil microbial communities from Centralia Pennsylvania, which are recovering from an underground coalmine fire - Coalmine... | ecosystem: Environmental > Terrestrial > Soil > Unclassified... | reverse complement strand
TTCTTGCCATTATTGTGTTCTTTGAACGGCAACCTTTGAGTTCTATTCATCTACAATGGCCTACCTGGAAGCAGGTGGGATGGGCCATTGTTTTCTGGCTGCTGGGTTTGCTCTCCTTTGCCATCTCATCTCTACTGGTGCAATTTCTCAAACTGAGTACGATCAATATATCCTCCTTCGCCAGCGTTCCCCTGCTGTTGCGCATTGCCATTCCACTGACCGCCGGTTTTTGTGAGGAAGTGCTGTTTCGCGGCTACGTCATTGAACGCATTCGCATGCTTACCGGAAATATCTGGTGGGGAGCCATTATCTCCCTTATCGGCTTTGCTCTGGCACATCTCGCCGGATACGGGCTGGCTGGAGCCATCCAGATCGGTGTGTGGGCGATAGTGGTGACATTGCTCTACATCTGGCAACGCAACCTGGTTGCCTGCATGCTCATGCACGCACTTAACGATGGCTACGCCTATGTTCTGCTCCCACTTCTGTTTCACCTGTGACATGCTGCCTCTCAATAATAAAGAGGAGCTGCCCAACCAGCGGGCAGCTCCTCTTTTTCATGCAACAAAACGAAGAAAGTAGACAGGAGGCATATACTTCAAGAGGGGATACCTGACTCCTGGAAGCCCATCTTCACTGGAAGTCCACCTTGCGATCGCTCCCGACCGCCCGATGGAACCATCGTCGTCATGGGTTCCCATACTTCTCCGGCTTCACCTTCCACTGAAGATAGGCCGCACGATTCTCATCAAACGCGCTTCTCCTTTCTCAGGAAGGCTGAAGAGGAGAGGCCGAGGAGTTTTCCCCCGGCCTTCTTCGTATCAGCGAACACCGGCTGCGCTCAGTTCCTTCTCAGGTTCAGCATGCTGAGTCTCGACTTGAGGCTCGACATTACTGCCTGGAAGCTGAGCCTGGCCACCGGTGATGCTGATCCGTTTGGGCTTGCTCTCCTCACTCAGAGGTACCGTGATGGTCAGCACGCCATTGTGATAGCTGCTCTCAATTTTATCGGCGTCAATCGGCTTCGGGAAGGTAATAGAACGCTGGAACGTCCCGGTGCCGATCTCACGCACCAACCAGGTACCCTCTTTCCCCTGCTCATCTATAGATGGATATTCACCTTTGATGACCAGGGTGTTGTCCTGTACCGTCACATCCAGGTTATCCAGTTTGATACCGGGCAGCATGACCTGCACCTCATAGCCATGAGGGGTCTCGTAGACATTCATCGATACCGGCGTACCGATGAAGGGCTGAGGCAAGGTCAGCCAGTTACCAAACCTGAACGGACGGACAAAGCTCTCATCAAAGAGCCGGTTCATCGCATCACGCAAACTGAGCATTTCACGCCAGGGATCATAACGTACCAGAGTAGTCATACGCAATCACCTCCTTAGTGAAATTGCGCAGCAAGGCGCTTACGATACCAGGAAAGAGAGGTGGCAGTCGGCCTTGTTCAACACTACCTGTTGGTTTTCCGGTTTCGTCACTTTTCAAACCACCTCACCGGGGATGCCACCCCTTTTTCCTGTTTCCATCAATAGAAACAATGAGGTGATCTTATTTATTCCGTAAAGTTATCTAACTTTTTCTGTCAGAATATTCCCTCATCTTCACCCCTCTCCAACGGCACAAGGTGGATATCGATATCGCGGCTCATGCGTAGCACCCGGTTGATGGTCGAGCCGCGCAGGAGTTCTTCCCAGCGACTGCGCGCAGGCTGGCCCAGCACCAGTTGTGTTACCTGCCGCTCGCGGGCAATCTCGACGAGGGTTTTTGCAATATTGTTGCTCCTGGCGTGTATGACCTCGGCCCCCAGGTCTTCGGCCAGCACCGCATGTTCCTGCAGACGTTTCATGGCTGCCTCTCTGTGTCTCTTCGCCTCTCCGCCATACTTGAGCCAGCCGATCAGCTTGTTCGTGAAAGCGAGATAGCCCTGCGGCTGGATATTGATGGCGATGAGGTCAGCGTGCAAACCATGCGCAAGCCTCCAGGCGTCACGAATGACCTGACGGGTATGCGGGCGCGCATCGAAGCCGACCATCACGCGCTCGCTGGCGGGCCAGACGGCGTGGATGCCGTGTTCGCTCATATACTGCTGAAGTTGTTCTTCCGTCTTCTCTGCTGTGCGGCGCAAGGCCAGCTCGCGCAGCGCCGTCAGGTTCCCTTCACGGAAGAAATTGTTGAGCGCGGCATCAATGCGGTCGCGCGGGTAAATGTTACCGTGTTTCATGCGCTGGCGCAGGGCGTGGGGAGAGATGTCCACAAGCTCAACCTCGTCGGCCTGATCGAGAATCCAGTCTGGCAACGTTTCGCGCACGCGCACGCCGGTAATGCTGGCAACCAGGTCGTTGAGGCTCTCAAGGTGCTGGATGTTGAGAGTTGTGACCACGTCGATGCCTGCGGCAAGGATTTCCAGCACATCCTGATAGCGTTTGGCGTGCCTGGAGCCGGGGACGTTGGTATGTGCCAGTTCATCGATAAGCGCCACTCTGGGATGGCGAGCGATGATAGCATCCGTATCCATCTCTTCGAGCGTCACGCCCCGGTAGGAGACTTTCTTGCGCGGAATGATCTCTAAATCTCCGATCTGCGCCTGCGTCTGGGGTCGGCCATGCGTTTCGACATAGCCGACCACCACGTCGGTTCCTCGACTCTCGCGGCGATGCCCCTCGTTGAGCATAGCATAGGTCTTGCCCGCTCCTGCCGCCGAGGCCAGGTAGACGCGCAGGCGACCGCGCCGGTGTCCATAGCCGCTATCCTGCGAGTCAGGCTGCTCTCCTGTCTGCCCCTGTGCAGGAGCAGCCGGGGGAACAACGCCCAGATCGCTATCGCGCAGGCTATAGCGGCGCAGCAGTTCTTCCGGGTCTGGCCGACCCTCCTCGCGCTGCGGAGTGCCAGGATCAGATGGTTGCTCGCTCATCTTGCTCATCAATTTGCTACTTCAGCGCATCCAGCGCCATATTCAATTCAAGGACGTTGACATACGGCTCGCCAAAGATGCCCAGGAAGCGGCCATGCACATGGCTCATGACCAGTTGTTGCACCACGCTCTCGCTCAATCCACGCGCCTTCGCCACAATCGGCACCTGATAGAGCGCGCCAGCAATCGTGATGTCCGGGTCTAAGCCAGAGCCAGAGGTCGTGACGAGATCAACTGGCACCGGGCCGGAAGGAACGGGCAGTCCCTCCGCTTTAAACTCGGCTTTCCACGCCGCCACGCGCTGCTGCACATCCTGAATAAGTGTCTTATTCGTCGGCCCCAGATTTGAGGCCGTTGAGTTCTCCGCGTTATATGGCTGCGGCTGTCCCGTGTTCTGGTTGACGGTGGCCGAAGGCCGCCCGTGAAAGTATTGCGGCTCTGTCCAGTATTGCCCGATCAACTGCGAACCGATCACCTGTCCCTGCGCATTATATACCAGACTGCCGTTGGCCTGGGAGTGGAAGAGCAACTGCGACAGGCCGGTAACTACGCCCGGATAAAGAAAGCCGGTCACAATCGTCAGAAGCAGCGTCAGCACCAGCGCCGGGCGCAGGTATTTCGTCAAAAACGTTTTCATTTTCCATTACCTTTCCTTGCCGCAAACGTAGCCGACAAGTCTGTAGCAACCATTCTTCACTTCACAGCGTCAGGTGCAGCACCTGCAAGATCAGGTCGATCAGCTTGATGCCGAGGAAGGGGGCGATGATACCGCCGATGCCGTAGATCAGCAGATTGCGGCGCAAGAGCGGCCCGGCCCCGATCGGGCGATATTTGACCCCGCGCAGAGCGAGAGGGATGAGCGCGATGATGATGAGCGCGTTGAAAATCACGGCGGAAAGCACCGCGCTGTGCGGCGTCGCCAGTTGCATGACGTTGAGGGCCTGCAACTGTGGATAGGTGATCGAGAAGGCAGCCGGGATGATGGCGAAGTATTTGGCCACGTCGTTGGCAATACTGAAAGTGGTCAGCGCGCCGCGTGTAATCAGCAGTTGTTTACCTACTTCGACGACCTCAATCAGCTTGGTCGGGTTGGAGTCCAGATCGACCATGTTGGCGGCCTCTTTAGCGGCCTGCGTACCGGTATTCATCGCCACGCCCACATCGGCCTGCGCCAGCGCCGGAGCATCGTTGGTGCCGTCGCCCGTCATTGCCACCAGCCGTCCGCCTGCCTGCTGCTCTTTGATCAGCTTCATCTTGGTCTCCGGCGTCGCCTGCGCCAGGAAGTCATCGACACCGGCTTCTTTTGCGATAGCGGCGGCGGTGAGCGGATTATCGCCGGTAATCATGATGGTGCGAATGCCCATGCGTCGCAGTTCATCGAAGCGCGCCCGCATGCCGCCCTTGACAATATCCTTGAGTTCGATCACTCCCAGCACGCGCGCCTGTTCACCTGAACCATCCGGCCCCGTTTCCGTCTCGGCCACCACCAGCGGCGTGCTGCCTGCACGGGCGATACCATCGACGATCCGCTTCAGTTCGTCGTTATGCGCTGTGTCGCCTCCATGCTCAGCCACATACGCCGCCACCGCGTCTCCGGCTCCTTTGCGAATGCTGTGGACGGAATTGCCGTTGCCCTGCGCCCCGCCCAGGTCCACTCCACTCATGCGCGTCATGGCCGAGAAGGGGATGAAGGTCGCGGAAGCGTCCACGCCGTCGGTAAGGCCATATTTCTCCTTCGCGAGCATGACGATGGAGCGGCCTTCCGGGGTCTCGTCGGAGAGGCTGGAAAGCATGGCGGCACGGGCCACGTCGCGTTCATCGACGCCGGTGAGCGGCACGAAGCGTGTGGCCTGCCGATTGCCCAGCGTAATGGTGCCGGTCTTGTCCAGCAGCAGCACATCCACATCGCCTGCCGCCTCAACGGCGCGCCCGCTCATCGCCAGGACGTTGCGCTGCACCAGTCGGTCCATGCCTGCGATGCCGATGGCTGAGAGCAGCCCGCCAATGGTAGTTGGAATCAGGCAGACCAGCAGGGCAATCAGTGTGGTGACCGAGACGGGCTGGCCTGAGTAGATGGCGAACGGCTCAAGGGAGACCACCACCAGCACGAAGATGATGGTCAGGGCGGCAATCAGGATATTCAGGGCAATCTCGTTGGGCGTCTTCTGTCGCTTTGCCCCTTCAACCAGCGCAATCATGCGATCAAGGAAAGTTTCACCGGCGTTGGCGCCGATACGCACGATAATCCAGTCGGAAAGTACGCGCGTGCCACCCGTCACGGCGCTGCGGTCGCCGCCGCTTTCGCGAATGACCGGGGCCGACTCGCCGGTGATGGCCGACTCGTCGACGGAAGCCACGCCCTCGATGACATCGCCATCGCCGGGAATTTGATCGCCTGCCTCGACCAGCACCAGGTCGCCCTTGCGCAGTTGCGGCGCAGGCACCTCTTCGACCTTGCCGGAGCGATCAGGAGTTGCCAGCCGTTTCGCCATTGTGGTGGTGCGCGCCCGGCGCAACGTCTCGGCCTGCGCCTTGCCGCGCCCCTCGGCCATGGCTTCAGCGAAATTGGCGAAGACAACAGTGAACCAGAGCCAGACGGCTACCGCCAGCACGAAGATGGTCTCATAGGTCAACTGTGTACGCGGCAAAGCTGGCGTGGGGGCGGCGAAGAGCAGGCGCACGAACTCGATGGTGGTGACGACGCTGCCAATCTCGACCACGAACATGACCGGGTTCTTGACCTGCACACGCGGATCGAGCTTCTTGAAGGATGCCGGAATAGCAGAGCGGATGATCTTCGGATCCCAGATAGAGAGACTACCCTTGCGCCGCGTCTTCCACTGCCTGACTTCCAGGCTATCGGTCTGTGTGCCGGTTACGTCAGTCTTCATTAGAACACCCTCCCCGCGTGCATCAGTAGTTGTTCGACTATCGGCCCCAGCGCGTAGGCCGGGAAAAAGGTCAGCGCGCCCACGATCAGGATCACACCGAGCAAGAGACCAACGAAGAGCGGTCTGGTGGTGGGAAACGTCCCCAATCCTGCCGGTACCACCCTCTTTTTGACCAGCGCGCCGCCCAGGGCCAGCAGAGGGATAACTTCGGCAAAGCGACCGATGAGCATGGCGAAACCCAGCATCCAGTTATAGAAAGGGGAGTTGCCGTTGAGTCCGGCGAAGGCCGAGCCGTTGTTGGCATTGGTAGAGGTAAAGGCATAAAGAATGTCGGTCAGCCCGTGCGGCCCCAGATTGCCCGCGCCGGTGGTCAGCCCGGCTGTTCCCTGCGGCAGCACGACGGCGACGGCGCTAAAGCCCAGAACGACAAGCGGCGAGACCAGCAGAGCGAGCATCGCCATCATGATCTCCTTGCGCTCGATCTTCTTGCCCAGGTATTCTGGCGTTCTACCCACCATCAAGCCCGCTATAAAGACGGCGATGATAGCGAACATAATCATGCAGTAGAGGCCCGCGCCAACGCCACCGAAGATGATTTCGCCGAGGGCCATGTTCGTGATCAGCACCAGCCCGCCCAGCGGCGTATAGCTATCGTGAAAACTCATGACGGTACCCGTCGAAGTGGCGGTCGTGGTTACTTCCTGAAGCGAGGAAAGGGTGATGCCGTAGCGTACCTCCTTGCCCTCCATGTTGCCGCCTGTCTGATAGGCGCTGACCTGCTGGCTGGCCCCCGCACCCGTCAACAGCGGGTTACCGCTCTGCTCGGCTCCAATCACGATCCCTACGCCAACCACAAAGAGGATAGCCGAGGCAATCCAGAGAACCCAGCCCTGACGCGTATCACCGACCCACTTGCCGAACATGTAGAACAGCCCGGCACCGAGGCAGATTTCCTCCAGAATGATGATCAGCGCGGTGAAGGCATCGGGGTTCTCAAAGGGATGGGCCGCGTTGACGTTGAAAAAGCCGCCGCCATTGGTTCCCAGGTCCTTGATGGCCTCCATCGAGGCCACTGGCCCCTGAGCAATGATCTGCGTCTGGCCATTGAGAGTATGCACGACCGTATAAGGGTTGAAGTTCTGGATCATGCCCTGTGAGACGAAGACCAGCGCGACGACCACGCAGATCGGCAACAGCAGGTAGAGCGTGCAGCGCACGAGATCGACCCAGAAGTTGCCCAGCGTTTGCGCGCTGCGACGGGCGAGGCCGCGTACCAGCGCCACTGCCATCGCGATTCCGGCAGCGGCGGAGACGAACTGGTGAAAGGTCAGCCCGGCCATCTGGGTCAGGTAGGTCATCGTCTGCTCACCCGCGTAGTTCTGCCAGTTGGTGTTGGTGGTGAAACTGGCGGCGGTGTTGAAGGCCAGTTGCGGCTCCACATTGGGCAGATTCTGCGGATTGAACAATGGCCCCTGCCACTGCTGCGTGCGCTCAAACAGATAGAGCAGCAGCATACCCACCAGGCTGAAGATCAGCACGGAGAGCATATAGCCCGTCCATTTCTGCTCCTCCTCTGGATTGATACCGGCCAGTTTGTAAAAAAACCGTTCCACCGGAACGAAGACCGGCGAGAGCCAGGTACGTTCACCATTGAAGATCTTATACATATACAGGCCAAGCGGCTTCGTCAACAGCAAGACGATGACCAGGAAAATCAGCACCTGCAGGACACTGTTCAGCGTTACAGGCATACCTTGTTCCTCACTTTTGCAAGAAGACGTTAAAACTTTTCGGGTAAAAGGAGCGCGATAAAAAGGTAGATCAGCACGACAACCGTGACGATGCCTACCAGGATGTATTCAATCGGCGAGTTCATCTATTCCCTCCTACAGGCGTTCGCAGCCCTCTGTGAAGAGGGTGAACGCGATAAAGGTGAGAATGGTCACCACAACGATAATCAGGTCAAGCATGTAATTCCTCCTCATCGGGCTGTGGATGTTCCGTATCCACAGCCTCTTCCGGGTGGCACATAGCCTCGCCACTCCTGCGTCCTGCCGCCTCTGTCGCCAGGCGCAGGATAGCCTCCATCGGGAAGGGCTTGGGCAGGTAGGCAAGGGGGCGGAATTCTGCCAGCCGACGCGGGCTGATACGCACGGCAGAAAGCACTACCACCGGGAGTTTCAAATCATCGCCATCAATCTCCTGCGGCAAGAGCCATCCCTGCTGGAGAGCAGTGCGCAGCACCTCCCAGCCGGTCAGATCAGGCAGGTTGATATCCAGAATGATGAGATCGAACGGCGTGGCTTGCAAATACGCCAGCGCGTTCTGTGCATCCCCGGCCACACTCACCTCATGCCCGCGCGCATGCAGATTGCGTCTGAGCAGATCAGCTATCACAGCATCGTCTTCCACCAGTAAAATACGCGCTTCAAGCATGTCCTCATCCCTTCCTTCCAGGATAGCAGGCTCACCGCCGTTGATATCCTTCCGTCCTGATCCACAACGGTTCCACATCTTCAGGCCCAGCTGACCGTCCCAGGCTGGCATCGGCGTGCTGTGGACTCTCTGTCCACCGTCGCCGCAGCCAGAACAGAAACAGGCGTATGCCTGATCGTATACGCTCTTCACGAACTGACATCCGAATGATGAGCAACTGGCAGGGAGCAAATTCCAGCAGGCTCTTCAGTTCATGCATCTGGAGAAAAACTTCTCGCTTTTCCATAGTCAGCAGGATAATTGCATGGCAGCGCAGGTCGGCTACCAGCAAAGGAATATGCCGTATCGCATCTGTCGTGAAAATTTCGTAGCGTTCAACCGGGATGCTATATCTGTCAGCCTTCCAATGCACCGCTTCCAGAAAGTCTTTCGATTGCTGGATATGCTCCAGATGCGCTCCCCGTGAAGACGGCAGGCGCGGGGCGGCGATCAACGATACGGCAATCAAGGTGGCTCCGGCACGTCTGGCAAGATCGGCCACCAGTTCGATGGCTCCCATATCTACTCCATAAGTAAAAGGCAGCAGCCAGCGTGGTCTCTCCATCGCAGCCTCCTCCGAAAAGAAGGGAATACGCCGACGCAAATACTCATGCACGGCGGTTTCTTCTTTCCTCTGCTTTGCAGTGTAAAGCAAAATCCATCAGGGTGCGTTCTGGATATCGAGCTATTTGTTCTGGATATGCTCAGGATTTCTCTAAAGACGCTCAGGATTTTCTCAAGAAACTGAAAGCAGAGAAATGGCTTGCTCACCTTGAACGTGATTGGCGGCGTTATCCGGGGCAAACTCGCAAGCGGTGCGAAGTGAGGAGACGGCGGGCCGGAAGTCAGTGCAAATCGCTTCGCTCTGGCTCCCGGCCCGTTTTCATGATTCCGCTACTCGCAGGCTATGATACGCCAACGTTGGTATATGCCTGTGAGAGATTTTGCACGGGCGGGATGATTTTGTCGGCGACCAGAAACTGTGTCATGGCCTGCCAGGTGGCGCTATCGTTGTAGCCGAGGTGGCCGTCACCTTTCCAGATAGGGATGGTCGCTTGCAGCACCTGCGTCGCCTCGTTGACATTCATGCCCGGCACGTAGGCTTTGCTGAGCTGCACCGCCTGCGCGGGGTTGTTGATGACATCCTGCAGGCCCTTCAACGTGGCCTGGACGAAGCTTTTGACCATCTGTGGGTGATTGTGCAGCGTGTCTTCGGTGACGATGATGCCGTTGGAGACGAGCGGCTGGTAATCGGAGACATCGAAGGTGCGTACCGCCATGCCCTTGCTACGCAGTTGCAGCGGCTCGTTATTGGAATAGCCGACAACCGCGTCCACCTTATGCGTATAGAGCGCGGTCACCTGTGTGAAGCCGATGGATTCGACATGCACATCTGAAAGCGAGAGGTGGGCGTGGTAGAGCAGCGCGAGCAGGCCAACATAGGTCGCGCCAAACGGCCCCGGCGAGCCGATGGTATGCCCCTTCAGGTCGGCCAGCGTTTTGATGGGCGAGTTGGCCGGAACAATGATGCTGACGGGGTAACGCTGGAAAATCGTGGACACGTCAACCACCGGCAAGTTTTTGCTGCGCGCCACCATGACCTCATCGCCACTGGCAAAGACGAGATTGTCGTGACCCAGCACCATTGAGCCGATCAGGTCGTTGACGATGCCGTGATGGAAGGTCACGTTCAGCCCGGCGGCCCTGTAATAGCCCTTGCTCTGTGCCACATAGAAGGGCGCGAACTGGATATCCGGGATGTAGCCCAGGCCAATCGAAACGTTGGTCAGGTTACTGCCGCCGCTTGAAGAAGGACCTGAGGTCGCAGTGCCGCAACCGGCAAGCACAAACATACTCAATACAAGCAGCGAAGAAAAAATCAGTAAAAGCGACGAACGGGTCTGCATGGTTGCACCTCTCCGTGTGAATATTCCTGTCTATGGTTTGCGCACAATCAATCTGCTTCAATTCACGTCGATCAGCGTCGATCAGCGTCAATCAGTAGACAATGGCGGCCAGTCTGGTCAGCAGCCAGGAGACGCCATAGTAGAGCGCCGCCAGCACAGCCAGAATGACCAGCGTGGCGAACATGAGCGCCAGATCATACTGGTTCTTCGCCAGCAGGATCAGGTAGCCCAGGCCCGTTGGACTGTTGTTGACCAGTTCCCCGACCAGGGCGCCGGTGATTGAGAGCGTCAGGCTCGTGCGCACTCCGGCCAGCACGGCAGGAAGGGCCAGGGGAAACTCGACATGCGCCAGCAGCGACCAGCCGCCCGCGCCATCCAGTCGGGCCGCGTCGGCCACTTCCGGGTCGATGGTCTGCACGCCGAGGATAGTGGTAATCACCATTGGGAAAAGGACAATCAGCGTGCAGAGGACCAGGTTTGGTCCGGGGCCGTAGCCCAGCCAGAGGCCGAGCAGAGGCGCGATTACAATGGCCGGAATGGCCTGAGCGGCAGCGAGGTAGGGGTGAATGGCGGCGGCAATCAGGCGCGACTTCGCCAGCCCGTAGCCCAGCGGCAGGGCAACGACCAGCGCGAGCAGGAAGCCGAACAGGCTCTCCTGAATCGTCACCAGCGCATTGCTCTGGAACAGCCCGCTGCTCAGGCCGCTGCCCAGACTGGCAAACACATCAGCGGGCGCGGGCAGAATCAGGCTGGGGACGTGTCCATATGCCGTACTCAGATACCAGGCCAGCAGTAAGATGACGGCTACCACAATTGACGGCAGCAGAGGCAGCACGCGCTGCACAACGGCAGACGGTGGCGCAAACGCACGGCGGCGTGCAGACCGCGCGGGTCTCTCGATCTTTCTGATCTCTTCGACCTCGCGCACATACGGACGCATTTCGAAGGATACATCCTCCGAAGTAGAGGTTGTTACACTCATTGACATCCCTCTCGGTCATAGCTATACTGGCGCACAGCTCACGCTCAGAGAAAAGAGCATAAGAGAGCGCCAATTCAACTGACCCGGGGAGGCTTGTGAGGGAGATGCCGGACAGCGATATAAGCAGCCTACCGAAAGATACTTTCCATCCCGATCAAGCTCACAAGGGAAGATAAGCCCTTCCACAGGACCACTTCCCCTCTCGCGTAGCAGCGAGAGGGTTCATCGACTGTCCTTCAATTCAACCTTCTCCCATCCAGACTGTTACTGTCGGCCCCGGCTTCTTACCGGATCTGTCACCGCTCAGCCCTTGTTCGTGGCTGAACGAGACTCGCGGGCTTGGCGAAGTAATTGAATGCACCAGCATTTCGCCTTACCGCCGGTCGGGAATTGCACCCTGCCCCGAAGGTCTCTGTTAGTAGTATGCCATAAAGCACTGACAAAATGCAAGGGCAAAAAGTAGCAATTCGCGGCTCTTTGCGCTGCCGTCTCTCACTTCTCAACGCGAGTAAAGATTTCTACATAGCCCATGTCGTATTGTTTGCCCATTTCCGCGGCGCGCTCGCGCACCCGTTCCTCCATATCGGGATTGTTGGCATGCTGGCTTACGTGCGCCGCCAGGGCCGCCAGTTTCTTCTCAATGGTCGAAGAGATATCTATAGCGCAATTCGGATTCGGCGCGCCCATAAAATAGACCTCTTTGACGCGATGAGGGCGCAGGCCCTGCTCAAACAGTTCCGGGAAGGCCCAGGGATTCTGCGCCGCCGGGTAAATGGCAGCTATCGCCGCCTGCCCGGAAGCCAGGTGGTCGGGATGATAGCGCCCGATAAACATAGCAGGATACCAGGTGCGATCCGGCGACTGGATGATGACGCGCTGCGGGCGATACTGGCGAATGAGACGCACAAGGTCGCGCCGCAGTTCAATCGTTGGCTCCAACGTGCCATCGGGATAGCCCAGAAAGAGGACATCTTTGACGCCAAGCACGTTCGCGGCCTCTCGCTGCTCGCGCATGCGCGTCTCCGAAATCTTGCGCCGCGCCTGCAGGCTAACATCCGTCGCATCATCCGGCCCGCCCTCCGAGGCGTCGGTAATGACGACATAGTAAACATCCCAACCTTCTTCGGCCCATTTCGCAACCGTGCCGGCCGCGCCAAATTCGGCATCGTCGGGATGCGCAAAAATAACCATCGCTACCTTTTGCTGCTCTTGCGCTTGCTCGCTCATAAATACATTTTCCTCACTTCAAAAAAACTGACGCACCCGAAAGATGTGCAAAAACGGTATGTGGAAAATTCTTCGGCTACTCACATACCATCAACAATTTACCCTGTAAAATGCCCGTCCTGGATGTGTCATGCTGAGCGTCGGCGCGCAGCGTCACCGAGAGCAACGGCTCCTCTGACTGTAGAATGCCCACCCTGGACGTGCCATGCTTCGCTCTCGCTCAGCATCTAATCTTGCCATACAGGGAAGCGGTCGCCTCGGATGCTTCGCTCTCGCTCAGCATGGCACGTCCGGCTCTCAAGCACGATACTCTTTAGCCTTCAAGAATCACCATCAGCAGCCCACCCATCAGGCCAAGATTCTTGAAAAACTGCGTTTGCTGCGCCCTTCGACCGGCGGCATTCTCTTCCGCCCAGAAGGCGTGTCCAACCAGCGTCGTGGGAACCAGGCTGCCCAGCAGCATCAGCGCGGCCAGGCGGGGCAAGATCCCCAGGGCGAGCAACGTTCCCCCGAAGACCATAATGGCTCCATTGAGCGTGACCGCCTGCTTCGGCTGCGGAATACCCGCGCCCTCAACCTTCTGCACTCGCCCCTCCGGCTGTAAAAACGCGGATGCACCGCCAGAGATAAAAATGCCCGATAGCAATACATGACTGATCGTCTTCAACATTGCAAACTCCTTTCATTCGTTTTTACGAATGACCGTTCTATGTACACAACAAAAACCCCTTTTGCTTTTATAGCGTTCTCAAGCGAAGAGGAGTTTCATCTAGCAAACAGCAGAGAAGACGCCTGCCATCCAGAACTATCTTATTTGCAGTATATCATTTTGACGGCGTATAATGGCAACATCATGAGACAGATGAACAAGAGCTTACAAATTATACCGGTCACCGGCATCGGTGAGATTACCCCAGGCACGAACCTGGGTCTCGTTATCTATGCCGCCTTGCAGACGCAGCAAGAACCGTTGCAGCAGGGGGACGTAATCGTGATAACGCAAAAAATCGTGTCTAAGGCGGAAGGGCGCGTGGTCAATATGGAGGAGGTGCAGCCGTCGGAGTTTGCCCGCGCGTTCGCCGAACAATGGGGCAAGGATGCCCGACACGTGGAGGTGGTGCTGCGCGCCAGCCGCCGCATTGTGCGCATGGATCACGGCGTGCTGATCGCTGAGACGCCACATGGCTTCATCTGCGCCAACGCCGGCATCGATGAATCCAATGTCAACGGCAGGCATGAACTGACGCTGCTGCCGGTTGATCCTGACCGCTCCGCCGGGGAGCTACGCGCCACCCTGCAACAACTGGCGGGCGAGGGGCCGTCTTTCGATATCGCCGTGATTATTTCCGACACCTGGGGCCGTCCCTGGCGCAACGGGCAGGTCAATATGGCCATCGGTGTGGCAGGCATGGAGCCGATAGCCGATTATCGCGGACAATACGACCCCTATGGCTATCTCATGCAGGCCAGCGCCATCGCCGTCGCCGACGAACTGGCGGCGGCGGCTGAACTGGTGATGGGCAAGACCAACAAGGTGCCGGTCGCCCTTATTCGCGGCTACCCGTACACGCCTGCCGAGGGCAAGGCGCGCTCGCTCATCCGCGACGCGGCAACTGATATGTTCAGGTGAGTAAAAGGTATACATATCCGTGACAACACAATCTACCTGTCGACCTGTTACACAGTCGGAGCGCAGTGGCGATCTGATGACGTTGTTGCGCAGCAGACGCAGCGTGCGCCAGTATCAGAATCGCCCGGTTGAGCGTGAGCTGATCGAGCAGATACTGGAAGCAGCACGCTGGGCGCCGTCCCCACACGGGCGGCAGCCCTGGCGTTTCGTTGTACTGACGCGCCGCGAGATCAAAGAACACCTGGCCGACCGCATGGGCGATACCTGGCGGCGGGAACTGCAAATGGATGGACAGAGCGAGGAGATTGTGGCGATTCGCATGCGCAAATCACGCGAACGCATCATCAACGCGCCGATCGTCATCATCCCCTGCCTCTACCTGGAAGACCTGGACCGCTATCCTGACGAGCGGCGGCAGGCCGATGAGCGGATTATGGCAATCCAGAGTCTGGGCGCGGCCATCCAGAACATGCTGCTCATGGCCTATGATCTGGGGCTGGATAGCGGCTGGATGTGCGCACCGCTCTTCTGCCCCGAAATCGTCTGTGACGCACTTCATTTAGACAAACGCCTGATTCCACACGCGCTGATTACCGTTGGATACGCCGCCGCCGATCCGAAACGGCGCGAGCGTCTTCCTCTGAGTTCTCTGATAGTTCGTTTTGATTGAGGTTCGGAAGATATGATTGTTGTACTTGCTGGCGGGGTGGGCGCGGCTCGCTTTTTACAGGGCCTGGTGCAGGTCATCCCCCAGAAACGCATCACCGTCATCGGCAATACGGGCGATGATCGCGACTTCTATGGGCTGCGCGTCTCCCCCGATCTGGATATTGTGACCTACACGCTGGCGGGCGTGGTGGATGAGACGCATGGCTGGGGCATACGTGGCGACACGTATAACACGATGCAGCAATTGACGCGCTACGGCAACGAAGACTGGTTCCTGCTGGGCGACCGCGACCTGGCGACGCATATTCACCGCACCAACCGCCTGCGCCAGGGCAAGACGCTGAGCGAAGTCACCGATGAGCTACGCCGCCTCTTCGGCCTGCAACTGCGGCTGCTGCCCATGAGCGACCAGCCCGTCGCCACGCACATCCAGACTCCTGCTGGCTTGCTGCATTTCGAGGAATATATGGTGAAGCGGCAATGCGCCGACGAGGTGCAGGATGTCGTCTTCGTGGGGGCCAGCGAAGCAAAACCCGCACCGGGCGTCATCGATGCCATCAAGGAGGCCGAGGCCATTTTGATCGCGCCCAGCAATCCCATCGTCAGCATCGGCAGCATTCTAGCCGTGCCGGGCATCCATGACGCGCTGCATGAGGCCAGCGGCATGGTGGTAGCTATCAGCCCTATCGTGGGCGGCGCGCCGATCAAGGGGCCAGCCGATAAGCTCATGCGCGGTCTGGGTATTCCCGTCTCGGCGGTCGGCGTGGCGCGCTGCTACCGCGACTTTCTGGATGTGATGGTCATTGACGAACAGGATGCCCATCTCGTGCCGGACATCGAAGACCTGGGCATCCCAACCGTGACCACCGACACCATTATGCGGAACGACGCGGCTAAAGCAGCCCTGGCCCGCAGCGTCCTCACGGCGGCAGGAGTAGAATTTTAGCTGATGATGAGCTATCACGCACTTGTCCCAGTAAAAACGCTGACCTCGGCAAAAAGCCGTCTCGCCGCACACCTGCCACCACATGAACGAGAGACGCTGGTGCTGGATATGCTCTGTCACGTGCTGTCCGTCCTGCGCGCCAGCGAGGTACTGGAAAAGATCGTCGTCGTCAGCCCGGATGAACGGGTACTGGAACGCGCGCGCTGCCGGGGCGCACAGGCATGGCTCGAAGAAGCTGTCGGACATAACCCGGCGCTGCTGGCGGCGGCAACGCGCATACGGGCCGAAGGCGCGTCCGCGCTGTTAACCATTTCAGCCGATCTGCCGCTACTGCGCGTGACGGATATTCGCGCCCTGGTCTCGCGCGCCGCCGACCACCCCATCGTCATCGCGCCTTCACGCGAAGGTACCGGCACCAACGCGCTGCTGACACGACCCCCGTTGGCCATCCCCTATCTCTTTGGTCCCAACAGTTTTCACCGCCATGTTCAGGCAGCCGGGCAGCGGCAACTCAGCGTTAGTATCTATTACAGTACCGGCCTGGCGTGGGACATCGACACAATCGACGATATACACGAGTTGCGCGAATATCAATCGGGAGTTCAGCACGAACTTGCGGCGCACAGCTCGTCATGTTTCCCGGGATAAAGAAAGGAGTACAGTAGCATGCCAGAAGTTGGATATTCAGCCGCTCTGGAACAGTTTGGCCCGAACGAATTGCTTACCTGGTGTCAGGAGGCAGAGAAGGCAGGCTTTAGCGGCGCCATGGCCTCGGACCACTTCCAGCCGTGGACGCCAGAACAGGGCAACAGTCCCTTTGTCTGGTCGTGGATGGGCGCGCTCGGCGCCACCACACAGCACATGGACTTCGGCCCCGGCGTCACTACCGCTTCCTATCGCTATCACCCGGCCATCCTTGCGCAGGCATCGGCCACCCTTGAGAAGATGTTTCCCGGTCGCTACTGGCTCGGTATCGGCACCGGTGAGGCCCTCAATGAACATGTCATGGCCGATTACTGGCCGGAAACGCCCATTCGCCTGGAGCGCATGATCGAATCGATCGAACTCATCAAACAGCTCCTTTCAGGCAAAAAGGCGCGTTATCACGGCAAGTACATCAAGATGGAGAGCGTGCGCCTCTACAGCCTGCCGGAGACGCCGCCGCCCATCTATATCGCGGCTTCCGGCCCTAAAACCGCCGAGACCGCCGGGCGCATGGTCGATGGCCTGATTACCCCGGCTGCCGCGCCAGACAAGCTGAAGATGCTGCTCGCCAACTTCGAGAAGGGCGCGCGCGAGGCAGGCAAAGACCCCGCTAAGATGCGCAAGCTGCTGCAACTCCACGTCTCCTGGGCCGATACCTATGAGCAGGCAGTAGAAAACGCGGTCAAGGAGTGGCCCAACGGCGGCATGAACTTCCCCAAGCAGGATATTCGCACGCCGGAGGATTTCGCCGCGATGGCAAAGATCGTGCGCCCCGAAGACTTCAAGGGCCGCGTCTTCATCTCCACCAACCTCGATGAACACTGCCAGCACCTTCAGAGCTTCTTCGACCTCGGCTTCGATGCCGTCTATGTCCACAATGTCGGTCGCGATCAGAGCCGGTTCATACGCGTTTATGGTGAACACGTGATTCCGGCGCTGACCGGCAAAACGGCACAGACGCAGACTGCACAGTAAAATAGATATGGAAAAGGAGGAGAGACATAGCAGTAATGGCTGCACAACTCTCGGAAAGAGCGCGTGCTTTCCTGAATGAACATCGTTTCGCCGTACTGGCAACCTACAACGAGGATAACACCATCCAGCAGACGGTCATGTGGTATCTACTGGAAGGCGATACCATCTTGATGAACACAAAAAAGGGCCGCAGGAAATATGAGAACATGCGGCGCGACCCGCGCATCTCCATCTGCGTCCCCGATGGCTACATCTACGTGACGCTCAGCGGCACCGCCGAACTGATCGACGACCCGGAGATCGCCCAGCGCGACATCTACCGCCTTGCCGTTCTCAATCACGGCGAACGGGCCGCGCAGGAGCAGATGCGCGCGCAGTTCTCAAAAGAGCAGCGCGTCACCATCCGCCTGCATATCGAGCATATCATTGAGGATTTGTAAGCAAACAGGCTCTCACGTGTCCTGCTATATCGTGGACGTGTCATCCTGAGTGAAGCGAAGGATCTGAAGCAACCATCTGGTCATGGTGGCGAGCCAGACCGGCGCTTGATCGTATGTATATCTCCAGCCCTCTATAACAGGAGAGGACGCTCCTCATGCTGCTGGGCGACTGCCAGCAGCATGAGGAGCGTCCTCTCCTGTTATACCCCTTAAGGCGTGTTCCCAATTGGCACGGCAGAATAGGTGACGAAGAGACCGGAAGGCGTGGTGCGTACTCCAACATCACAGTAGGTAAAGCCTGATGGGAAACCGGAGGTGTTGACGCGCAGTTGCTGGTTGATCTGGCCCTCGAAGCTCGTGGCAAAGTTTGTGACCGGGATGCCTGACAGGTCGGCGTGCAGAACGCGAATCTGAAGCTGGCAGTTGCGGGTGTATGGCTCTACGACAATGGTGAAGTGCCGCGTAAACGTCAGGCCGAAAGTAGAAAATTCATCATCGCCCTGCACAGTGGCCTGATCGCCCGCCGCCAGCGTCACCTGCACATTTTTCACCCTTCCCGGCAGGCCAGCCGTTTGCAGGTTCCGCGCAACAAGGTGCGTGATATAGGCCGGGCCAACCTGTATCACGATATCTCCCTTCGACGATGATGGATTGCTGACCGGTGGCCTGTTGCCACCGAGCAGAGACACAACTATCAGCAGAATAATCAGCGTGGTCAGCATCCCGGCCAGAAATGTGGCTATAGGAAAGATGGCGCGTCTGGCGGGCAGCCAGCGAAAACGCGGCGGGCGCGGCTCTTCCTCCGGCGGCAGCTTGATCGTTTCGCGGTCGAGATAATCCATTCACTCACTACTCCTCTTTCATGATTATCATCATATTACTCTTTCCCGCCCGGAAGGGCAAGCCCGTTTTTACTTTTGTGCAAGTTGCACAAAAAGGCAGGTATCACTTTCAGATAAACTATCTGTAGGCAGAAAGAGGCGGCCAGGGTATGCTATGTACAAAGAAAAAGCTCAGTGGACTGCTGAGCATGTTTTGTTACTTGTGCAAATTACCTGAATGACGAACCAGCAAGGCAGCGCGGGCCAGAAGTTCCAGCACCGATGCCGGAATATACAGGATACTTTTTGAAGGAGGACGAGGGCATGACCCCGGAAGATGTACTGCAATTCGCCAGAGAACGAGGCGCGAAACTGGTTGATCTCAAGTTTGTTGACGTGCCAGGTACCTGGCAGCATTTTAGCGTACCGCTGCACGAACTGAAGGCGGAAACGTTCGTGGAGGGCGTCCCGTTTGATGGTTCCAGCGTGCGTGGTTTCCAGACCATCAACGAAAGCGACATGCTGGTCATTCCTGACCCCGATACCGCCATTATGGATCCCTTCACCAGCGTGCCGACGCTGAGCCTGATCTGTAATGTCGCTCATCCTGGCCCCATTGGCAGCAAGAGGCCCTACAGCCGCGATCCGCGCTACATCGCCCAGAAGGCGGAGGCATACCTGCGTTCCAGCGGCATCGCCGATACATGCTACTTTGGCCCCGAAGCCGAATTTTACATCCTTGATGACGTACGCTACAAATCGACCGATAACATCCAGTATGTCGAAGTAGACTCGAACGAGGCGGCCTGGAATACGAGTCGCAATGGCGGCAGTCCCAACCTGGGCCACCGCATGCGCGTCAAGGAAGGCTACTTCCCCGTCGCCCCCAACGATACCCTGCAAGATATTCGCGCCGAGATGACGCTGCTGCTTGAGGAGCTGGGCGTACCTGTCGAGGCGCAGCACCATGAGGTGGGCGCTGCCGGGCAGGCCGAAATTGATATCCGCTTCAACACCCTGATGAAGACCGGTGACAACATCCTGCTCTACAAGTACATCGTCAAGAACACGGCGCGCAAACATGGCAAGACCGTCACCTTCATGCCCAAGCCAATCTTTGGTGACAACGGCTCCGGCATGCATACCCATCAAAGCCTGTGGAAGGAAGGCAGGCCGCTCTTCTACGATCCCGATGGCTATGCCGGTATCTCGAAGCTGGCTCGCTCGTACATTGGTGGCCTGCTGCTGCACGCCCCGGCCATCCTCGCCATTGCCGCTCCCACGACCAACAGCTACAAGCGACTCGTTCCCGGTTTTGAAGCGCCGGTCAACCTGGTCTTCTCGAAGGGCAATCGCAGCGCCGCCGTGCGCATCCCGCTCACCGACAACCCGGCCGCCAAGCGCATCGAGTTTCGCCCGCCCGACCCGACGGCCAACCCCTACCTGCTGTTCGCCGCCCTGCTCATGGCCGGCCTCGACGGTATCCGCCGCGAAATCGAGCCGAGCGACCACTGCTTCGGCCCCGTCGATCAGGACCTTTACCATATGTCAAAGGAAGAGCTGAGCAAGCGCCGCTCCGTACCGGGTTCGCTGGACGAATCGCTGGCCGCGCTGGAGAGCGATCACGAGTTCCTGCTCGAAGGCGGCGTCTTCACCCGCGACCTGATCGAGCATTACATCGATCTGAAACGCGCCCAGGCCGACGAAGTGCGCCTGCGCCCCGTCCCCATCGAGTTCGCGCTGTACTATGATGCATAGTCTCCATCCCGCAGACGGTCGGGCAGAGGTCAGCGATAGATACGCTAGAAGATAGCCTTCGTCCCAACCCCTTCGGAAGCAAGAGAGCCGGGGAACCATGCAGATTCTCCGGCTCTCTTGTTGCTCTTTCTACGCCGTCACAATATTTACCAGCCGACCGGGTACGTACACTATCTTGTTCACGTTCTGCCCCGCCAGGAAACGTTGCGCCTTTCCGGCGCTCAGAGCCTGCTGCTTTATCTCCTCCTCTGAGGCCGTTGACGAGATTTCGATGCGGTCGCGCACACGCCCGTTGACCTGCACGAGCATGGTCATTACGCCAGTCTGGATGCTGGTCGCCTCAAATGTGGGCCAGGAAGCTGTGTGGATGGATGTTTGATGACCCAGCCGCTCCCACAGTTCCTCTGTGATGTAGGGCGCCAGGGGAGCCAGCAGGAGCAGCAGGGTTTCCAGTTCTGTGCGTGTCACGGCCCGCCTCTCTTCCAGCGTATGCAGATACTCCATCAAAGCTGCAATAGCCGTGTTGTATTTCAAGGCCGCGATGTCCTCGGTGACGCGCTTGATGGTGATATGCATGGCTCGCTTCTCTTCTCCGACAGGTTCCGGCGCGACCGCCTCGTGACGCAGCACCAGTTGCCATACCCTGTTCAGAAAACGCACCACGCCGCTGATGCCACGATCGCTGAAATCGCCGCCTCCTTCATACGGCCCCATAAACATCAGGTAGACGCGAAAGACGTCCGCGCCAAAATGTTCGATATAGCCATCGGGGTTGACGACGTTGCCCCTGGACTTGGAAATCTTGGCCCCGTCTTTTGTAATGGTGCCGTTGGCGCGAAAGCGCGTGAACGGGATCGAGAAGTCCAGGTAGCCCAGATCGTGCAGGGCCAGCGTGATGAAGCGCACGTACATCAGGTGCAGCACGCTGTGTTCGCCGCCGCCAATGCACATGTCCACAGGCAGCCACTTGCGCGTCAGTTCAGGGTTCCAGGGCTGCGTCTCATCGTCGCTGGATGGGTAGCGCAGGAAGTACCACGACGAGTCCAGGAAGTTGTCGCTCACATCCGTCTCGCGGCGCGCAGGTCGCCCGCAGATGGGACAGGTGGTATTCACGAAGCTCTCCACGGCAGCCAGGGGAGATGTTCCTGTTCCGATCGGCATCCAGTTCTCAACATCCGGCAGCACAACCGGTAACTGGTCTTCAGGTACCGGAACGGCCCCATGCACGGGACAGTAGATGATGGGAATGGGCGGCCCCCAGTAACGCTGGCGGCTGATCAGCCAGTCTCGCAGCCGATATTTGACGGCGCGTTTGCCGGTTCCGCGAGCCTCAAACCAATCTATAATCGCTGTACGCGCCTGCTCAGAGGTCATCCCCGAATACTCACCGGAATCGACCAGAATGCCCGGTCGCACAAAAGCCTCTTGCTGGACATACTCCTGAGAGGGAGAAACGGGCGCATGAGCGGGTAGCACAACGAAACGCACAGGCAGGCCCATTGCTCGCGCAAAGGCCATATCCGTTTCGTCGTGCGCCGGGACGCCCATCACTGCCCCTGCTCCATGTTCCCCCAGCACAAAATCGGCCACCCAGATCGGTACACGCTCGTCCGTAAAGGGGTGCAGGGCATAGATCCCGGTAAAGACGCCCGTCATGGCACGATTCTCCCCCACCTGCACGTTACTGACCGCCTCCTGATAGCGAGCAACAGCTTCGCGATACGCCGGGGACGTGATGCGCGCAATCAGGGGATGATGGGGTGCCAGCGCCACGAAGGTCATGCCGAAGATGGTATCTGGCCGCGTGGTGTAGACCTGCACACGCTCTTCGGGCATGCCAGCAATCGCCATGCTGAATTCCAGCCCTTCGGAACGCCCGATCCAGTTGCGCTGCGCTACCTTGATCCGCTCGGACCAGTCCAGCTGGTCCAGATCATCCAGCAATCGCTGCGCGTAGTTCGTTATCTTCAGAAACCACTGCTCTAACCAGCGGCGCTCGACGACGCTGCCGCAGCGTTCACAGCGCCCGTCAATCACCTGCTCGTCGGCCAGCACCGTCTTATCCTTCGGACACCAGTTCACAGGCGCCGTCTTGCGCTCCGCCAGCCCGGCCTTGAATAACTGAACGAAGATCCACTGTGTCCAACGGTAGTAGCTCGGGCTGGTCGTATGCAGTTCGTGCGACCAGTCGAAACGGTTGCCGATGCGTTTTAACTGCGCCTCGCGGAAGTGTTCGATATTGCGTGCCGTCAGAATACGAGGGTGAATGCCGCGCTTGATCGCGAAGTTCTCGCTGTGAATGCCGAAGGCGTCAAAACCCATTGGCTCGAAGACATCATAGCCCTGCATGGCCATCCAGCGCCCATGCACGTCGGAGCCAACGTAGGAATAGACATTGCCGACATGCAGCCCTTCGGCTGAGGGATAGGGAAACATCATCAGGTTGTAATAGGGGCGTTTCGCGTGTCGCAAATCAACCTGATACAGCTTCTGCTCTTCCCACCTTGCCCGCCACTTCGGCTCAAAGGCGCGAAAATCATACTTCGGGCCAGAAACCCGCGCAATGGGATATTTCTGTCCCGACCCGATAGCAGTGGGAATGTCTTCCACCGTATTCTTACTCTCTACGCCCGTAGATTGTGCCGCGCCGGGAACAACGCCGGATGATTCGATCTCTGCCATAAAACCCTCCTGAGTGTTTGTCCAGATAGACAAAGAACTCTGCGCGGAGGGCATAAAAAGAGCGCCCTCCGCCCGGCAAGGGCGAAAGTGCGCATAGACTCACTTCGCGGTACCACCTTGTTTCACCACTGTCTCGCAACAATGGCCTTATGGGTGCCAACACACCCGAACCCTGTAACGGGAGTACCCGGCGCCAGCTACTTCCGTTCATACGAACATTTCACCGTCGCAGCTCGCGAGGGAGCTTCAGAACGTCCTGACACCGGCTCGCACCAGCCGCCAGCTCTCTGCAATCGCGACGCTCCTACTGTTCTCGCTCATCGCCTGTATCGCTATTGATTTCACCAGTAACAGTACATGTCTTTCTGTGATCTGTCAAGTGTTTTGTAACAGCTTTCAGCCTGTTGCAGCCTTATCTGCTGCAACAGGATTCTTCCCCACCTCCCTTTCGCCCAGATACTCCCGCAAGAGCGCCTCGCCCTGCGGGCTGACCAGGAAGGTGACCATGTCGCCGGGTTCGATTACGGCGCGGCCACGCGGGAAGATGAATTCGCCGTTGCGGCGGATAGAGACCACCAGCGTATCCTTCGGGAGATGGGCGTCACGCAGGGCTTTGCCGGCAAGCGGCATACCGGGTTCGATCCGTGTTTCGACCATCACCGTCCCTTCGACCAGCCCGCGCATGAGCCTGCTGTCCTTCGTGACCGCCGCACGGTATGCTCGCACGATATCGGCCACCGTCAGCAGTCCGACGACACGGCGCACGCCCGCGATGATCTCGACATCGACGACAGGCGCCCAGCCAACACGATGGCTCGTGAGTTGTTCCAGCGCCTCGTCCAGCGACTCATCGGGCGTGATGGTAAACACATCACGGTTCATCGCCTCACCAACTGCTACCTCGCCGCGTTTGTCAGGTGGCACACGCCGAATATCCGCCAGCGTGAGTACACCGAGCAGATCGCCGCGCTCATCAAGCACCGGGCCGCCGCTCACCGTTTGCCGGGCCAGCATCGACTCCGCCTGAGCCACCGTTTGAGTTGGCAAGAAGGTGAGCAAGGGTTTGGTCATGGCGCTGGCAACCGGGATGGTGGCGAGGACGGGTAGCGAGTATTCCAGGCGATGCGCGGGCGAGTCGGCGCGGGTATTCACCTGACTGGTGTAGATGGTAGCTCTCCCCACCAGCACTGAGGAAATGCCCACAGCAATCATGGCAGGCGCGAGCAAGGAGAGATTGCCGGTCATCTCCGCGACCATGAGCATGACCGCCAGGGGAGCATGGGCAATACCGCCAAAGGTCGCCATCATGCCGATGATGACAAAGGGGGCGGGCGTTGGCGGAACGCCGGGAACGACATGGTAGGACAATCGCCATAACGCGGCCCCCACAGAGCCGCCGATAACCATGCCCGGCCCGAAGATCCCACCGGAGCCGCCGGAGCCGATAGATAGCCCGGTTGTGAGTATCTTGATAAAAGGCAGAATGAGAATCACCCAGACCGGAATGGAAAAGATACCCGTTCCCATCTCCTGCTGCACCCAGCCATAGCCCATACCCAGCGCCTGCGGGATGAGCAGGCCGATCAGGCCCACCAGCAGGCCGCCAATGCCGGGTTTGAGCCAGTTCGGCAGGGGAATCCGGTGGAAGATATGCGTCACGCCATAAAAGCCCTTTGCGTAGGCAATACCGACCAGGCCGCACAGGACACCAAGCACGACATAGAAGAGCAACTCTGGCGGCGAGGTGAAGGCCAGATTTCCCTGCGCGCCAAAGATCGGTTCCCAGCCAGACCAGAGACCAAAGACGCTGTAGCCGATAATCGAGGCCATCAACGCGGGAATGATGGCCTCAATCTCCAGGTCATCTTTGTAGAGAATTTCGGCGGCCAGAATAGCGCCGCCAAGCGGGGCGCGGAAAATAGCGCCGATGCCCGAACCAATACCCGTTGCAATGGCGATGCGCCGATCCTGCACATTCAGGTGCAGGGCCGTTGCCAGCAGCGAACCGAAACCCGCGCTGATCTGCGCCGACGGCCCCTCGCGCCCACCGGAGCCACCAGAACCGATAGTGATGGCCGAAGCAACCAGCTTGATAAGCGGGATGCGCGCCCGGATAGGTTTCCCCTCATGGAATGCTTTGATGGCGGCATCGGTGCCATGCCCCTCTGCCTCTGGCGCGAGCGTGAAAACAATGATGCCTGCAACGAGACCGCCCACTGTTGTAATCACGGGCAGGAGCCAGGGCCGCGCCGCCGACCAGAGCGGCATTACTATGCTCCCGCCTTCGCCCGCAGGATTGGGGGGAAGGTAGCCAACGATCTTCCCAAGCAAGATATCGGTGGCGAACTGAATAGACCAGAAGAAGGCGATTGCCCCCAGACCGGCAATAATGCCTATCAGCGTGCTGAGAAATAGCCACTTGAGCAGGTAACGGGGGCTTTCAAAATGCTGCCCAACGCGGCGCAAATGAAACAAACGCCGTAAAAACGTGACGAACGTGGCGTGCTTCAGCGGTGTGCGATCATCCATCTGTTTTCTCTCCCACAAGACCTGCCTGGATACTTTGAACGTCAAAAAAAATCTATTTGAGTGGGCAGTCACCCATTATAAACAGCAAAAAAACCTGTGATGCTCTTTTCAATCAGCAGCAGCGCCAATGCCCGACATGACCAGGTCGGCGACGTGGCGTGCCTGGCGAGCAATCTGCACCTGACTCTGCCCAAGCACCCCGGCGGACAACACGTATGCCTCAGTCAACGAGAGAATCATCAGCGCGGCTGCGTCCGGCTCAACGCGCTGTATCTCGCCTCGCGTCATGCTCTCTTCCAGCACCAGGGCGATGACCGCCACATAATCACGCAAGAGCCGCGTAGCTTCCTCTTTGAAGGCACGGTTCACGCCATACAGCGCGCTCATATAGACGTTAAAACTGTCGCTCTCCTCGTGCGCCAGGCGGGCGAAAGCCAGGAACAGCCGCTCCAACCGTTCCCGCAAGCTTCCATCAGTAGCCAGCGCAGCACGAATTGACGCCAGTTGCTCCTGTGCAATCTGCCGCAGCATGGCGAGAAAGAGTTCGCGCTTATTCTCAAAATAGAGGTAGATGGTACCCTTGCCAATACCGGCCTGCTCAGCAATGGTATTGATATTGGCCTGCTCAAACCCCAGCCGCGCAAACTCACTGGCCGCCTCACGGATAATACGCTGGCGCGTCGCCTCTCGTGCCTGGTCATCGACAACTTTTGGCATACGTCTCTCGACTCCTCACTCCAGGCTTTTTCGCATCTATAATGGGCCACCGGTCAATAACAATTGTACCATACGGTCGGGTATAGCGCAAGGCAGCGTGTTCTCTCTTGCTGGATACACCTTCGTACAAAACGAATGAATATTCAATGGCGGAATAGCCAGAGGTGTGATATAGTAATAGAGAGCGTTAGTCGTTGAGCATCCCAGAGAAGAGGCAGCAGACATGGAACCACTGGTTGATAGTTACGGACGCCGCATTAAGAGTATGCGCATCTCTATTACGGACAAGTGCAATTTTCGCTGCACGTATTGCATGCCGGCAGAGGGACTGCCCTGGCTGAAAAAGGCCGAGATTCTCTCCTATGAGGAGATTGAGCGCATTGCTCGCGTAGCGGTCAGCATGGGTATTGAGCAGATTCGTCTGACCGGCGGCGAGCCACTGGTACGGCGAGATGTTCCCGACCTCGTGCGCCAGCTCCACCAGATCGGCGGCCTGCGCAGCCTCAGCCTGACCACCAACGGCATCCTGCTCAAGCAGCAGGCAGGCGCGCTGGCGGCAGCAGGGTTGACACGCATCAATGTCAGCCTTGATTCGCTGGTTCGCGAGAAGTTCGCGCAACTGACGCGGCGCGACCAGCTTCATCGCGTGCTGGAGGGGCTGGAAGAACTGGAAAAATATCCCTCGATTACCCCCATTAAGATCAACGCGGTGGCAATGCGCGGTTATAGCGAAGAAGAGGTCATCGACTTCGTGCGCCTGGCGCGGCGCAAACACTACGTTATGCGCTGGATTGAATTTATGCCGCTGGACGCCGATCAGATCTGGCGCAAAGAGGATATCCTGACCGGTGGAGAGATCAAAGCAATCATCGAGGCCGAGTATGGCCCTCTGGTGCCGATTACGAGCGGCGACCCCTCAGAAACAGCGCGCCGCTACACCTTCTCCGACGGTATCGGCGAAGTTGGCTTCATCAATCCCGTCAGCGAGCCGTTCTGCGCCAGTTGCGACCGTATCCGTCTGACCGCCGACGGCCAGTTGCGTACCTGCCTGTTCGCTACTGAGGAGACCGACCTGCGTGCCGTCGTGCGCTCCAATGCCAGCGACGAGGAACTGGCACAGGTGATACGCCGCGCCGTCTGGCACAAAGAACTCAAACATTATATCGGTGACAAGCGATTCAAGCGCGCAAATCGCAGCATGTCGATGATCGGCGGCTAATATACCCATCAGCGACATTTTCTGGATTTTCTACAGCAGGTTGTTTTACAGCAGAACATGAGCATAAGTGTTCTGCTTATTTTTATTGAAAAAAGCTCGATATTCAATGAGTTACTAAAGACGGGTATGTTCGTCGTTATAGTCAAATAGAACGTGTGAAACATTCCAGTTCTATTTTCGGCCATTGTACTCGTTACGAACGATTTCAATCGTTCCCCTGTATAAGATCAGAAAAGAGGGCCACGTGGTAAACGACGAAGCGGATCTGCTCACTGTTCGCGAAGTTGCGCAAACGCTGCGTGTGGATGACACAACTGTGCGGCGCTGGATCAAAAATGGTGTCCTGGAGGCAATCACGCTCCCTCACAAGGGAACGCGCCAGGCGTATCGTATTCGCCGTTCGACGCTCACTGCTTTGCTTACACCGCCAGAATTGCCAACGAGCGCACCCGGCCAGAGTTAGTTATCAGATAGTCTGCTCGCTGCCAGGCCGAGGTTCCCCACTGCCAGCTGGCGGCGAGCAGTCCCATACCATACGCACGCAAATATGCAGACGTATTCCTTCATCATCTGATGGAGAGGCAGGTTCGTATTGTGCCGCAACTCAGTCCGGTACGCCGTCGCCTGCTGGCGTATCGCGCGAGTCCCGCGCCAATGACGAGTCATGGCGGTTGTTTGCCTGTTTTGCCGGATCAGGGAAAAGGTGAAAAGGTATCAAGCTTGACGCTGCACAGCCACTCAATGATATACTGAGGCAGGGAATGCCAGTGCAATGGCTCATGTTCCCTCAGGTATTTTGTGTATATGCTGACTAAAAGCAAAAAGGCGCGTCGAAATATGAACCAACCTGACCAGAAAACAACGGGCATTTCACCGGAACAAGAACTCGTTAGCGGTTCGTATCGCTGGTTTACCTATGCCCCTGAAGTCACCGGCTTACGCCTGATCTGTCTGGAAGACCTCTCTAGCGGTACCGTTGTCACCACAACGGTTGCGCATCCTCAAAGGCGCACAGCCGCACACAGGGCATGGGCAGGCGCCCGGCAGTCACGTGCGGCAGGGTTGCCCTGGGAAATTCTGCACGAAATGGGCGAAAAGGGCGTCGACCCGGACCAGAAGCTGGAAGAGATGTTTCGTGGCTACGGTCACGCTTCGGTCGGCGATATGGCGCGCCTGAGCGTCGACATGGGCAAAATTCCCATGCACTTTTGTCTTGCCCTTTTTAATGAAGGCTCGCTCAACTCTGGCCAGGAAAAATCGACGCGCTACCAGTCCGCGTTTGGCAAAGCCGTTCTTCATCCCATCAAACACTATTTGCCGGATAGCCTGCCGGGCGAAGAGGTGGCGCAGCTAGAGGAGCAGTACCAGTCATTCGGCACACTCTCGCTGGAACTGTTTGCAAAGTACCGGGCCATTTTGCTGCGCGCATTTGAGCAGTATTATCGTGTTGACATGGAGAAGCGCGAGCAAAGAACGGCGCTGGCTTCGCGCGTGCTGGACTGCGTGCGCTATTTCCTGCTGCTCGGCCAGTGGAGCGGCCTGTCGTTTGAAACCTCGGCCCGTGACTGGTCGCGTATCCTTGCCGAGTTAAAGGCTGCTCCCCTTCCCTACTATCGCAAGGTTGCCGACCAGATCGAGAAATTGCTTGCTCCGACACGCGAGGAGGAAGAGCAACTCGGCTACAAAGCGGAAGCCCCGGCTTTGATCCGCCACACTGCGCCTTTTCTGACGACAAATACTAATTTACAGTCACTGAAACGCTTTTTGCAAGCAGAAACGAATATATTACAGCATATCCCACTGCAAAAAGGCAGCCCGGCGCCGGTAAAGCAGCAGGTCAGCATGATCGAGCCACGTTATACAGAGGGAGATCGTCTGGTCGCGCAGTATATACTGACCCTCTGGCCCGGTCTCGATAGGGAAGCACTGCTAGAGTGGGTACATGCTCAGGGGAACGAAACCAAAGGCAGGATCAGCGCCATGCTGTTCACCGATCACAGCAATTACGCCGAACTGCCGGGGTTCGCACGCACGACACACATGACGCTGGTCATCGAGAGCTTCCTGGGGGAGTTGCGCGACCTGAACCGCCACCGCGCCTGGGGTCGTTTCTTCTCACTCCCGCTCATCTTTGGAGAGCCACTCACGAAAGTGACGGTCAACCAGATCCTCGCTCGCGGCTTCGGCCTCCCCCTCTACCTGACGGAGGTTCCTGAATTCGCCGAACTGAAGACCAATTTCGAGCAAGATTTAGCCGCATATTACGTCAAGTTGCAGGATTTTCTTGAGCAGGTTGCGACATGCTATCAGGATAGCATCGACTACTCCTTCGTGCTTAATCTGCTTCCGCTCGCGCACCGCGTCGATCTCTGGATGCATGGCGACCCAAAGCAGGCGCTGTACCTCACGATGCAGCGTTCTCGCCCCGGCGGCCACATCAATTACCGCCAGATCGCCTACGAGGCCAACCAGCTTCTCGCGTCACACGACCCCTATCTCTCCGCCTTGCGCCTGAGTAAAAGGCCAGACCCGGCCAGCAGGGACGAGTTTTTCGATAGAAGCTGACAGCCGTCTGTGAGAGCTATCACAATTCAAGCTCGCGCCTGTAGAGCCTTGTCCCTTGCGGCGTGCGCTCATCGATGGCCGCTAACTCGCATTTAGCAGCCAGATTCTCCGCAATTACATCATACGCGGGGAGCAGCGCCTCGAAGTAGATGGGGTAGCCCTGCTGCTCCGCCTCAAAGGCCACCTCTAATGCGGAGATACGCGCGCGGTTGAGCGCGCTAATGAGTAACGACCAGCCTGCGCTGCGCCCGCGATGCAGGGGATGTACCGCGCCTTCGCAGAGGAAGTGATAGGCATGCTCGCTGCGCCGGAATTGCACAACGGTATATCCGACGATCTCGCCCTCTACCCCTTCAAGCGTGCCAGCCTGCCCCCACTCATTCGCTTCGTCATCATCGGTAATCACAAACACGTTATGTTCCGGCTCAAGCTCTGGCCGGGCAAACCACTCCTCAAAATCCCGCTCGCTCAACGGCTGCGTGCCGTCCACCCGCGCCGCCGCCTGCTGGATATAGACAAGCGACGGTATATCTCCCAAACGATAATTGCGAATACGCATAAACTGTCAGCTCCTCTTTCATCCTCTTCCATGTTTTTCAGGCTTATTGTACCTGAAATATGCCTCTCCGTCATCCACCTTACTCAACATGGGCAAACTGGCAATGACGCAGCCTCATAAGATATACTGCTGATAAGCACTATTTGCTGGACAAACACACCGCCCGCTGCTCCCTCCAACGCCGGGCGGATCAACGGTTCGCTCGTCTTGAACCGCCGTAGTTGAACAGCTAAGGAACCAGACTAACCGAACTAGAAAAAGGAGTCTTCAATTTGGCCGACATGAGCAATTCCACTTTATTGCAGCAGATTCGCCAGGAGATGCTCGCCACTACCGAGCACGTTTATCTCAATACCGGCACCTTTGGCCCCATGCCCTCGTGCGTCATCAAGACAATGGAAGCCTATTTACAGCAGGACTGGCGCGAGGGACGGCTGGGCGAGGCGGCTTTTACGCGCATGGGCAATACCTATGAAGATGCGCGCAAAGGCGTGGCTCGCCTGCTGAACGCGAACGACGGAGAAACCGCGCTGACGGATAATACCGGTGAAGGACTCAATATTATCATCAACGGCTTCAACTGGCGCGCAGGCGACGAGGTAATTACGACCAACCACGAGCATTTCAGCGCGCTGGCCCCGCTTTACCAGATACGCGAGCGATATGGCGTCGTGATTCGTACTGCTGACCTCGGCCCAAAAGGGGATCGGCCCGCCGCGCAGGCCATTGCCAAACTGATCACCCCGGCCACGCGCCTGATCGTCCTCTCGCATGTGAGCTGGATGTCCGGGGCGGTACTGGACGTGGGCGAGGTGGCCGCTGTCGCGCACGAACGGGATATTCCTGTGCTGGTCGATGGCGCGCAATCGGCGGGGGCCATCCCCATCGACGTGAAGGCGCTGGGCGTTGATTTCTACGCCATCCCAATGCAAAAATGGCTGTGTGGCCCCGATGGAACCGGCGGTCTCTATGCCCGCCGCGAATCGCTCAACCGCGTCACCTGCACCTACGTGGGCTACTTTTCGGCCAAACATGAAGAGAATGTGGAATGGGAGCTTGCGGACACCGCGCAACGCTTTGAGCTTGGCGGACGACAAACGGCAGCCGTAGCCGGGCAGGCAGCAGTATTGCACTGGATGGCGGAGACCGTTGGCATGGATTGGATTTACAAACGTATTGCCTCCCTCAACGCCTACACCTGCCACGCCCTGCAAAGCATCCCCGGCGTCAGCCTGCTCACGCCGCAACCCGGAACCAGCGGTCTCGCCGCTTTCCTGTTCGATGGTCACGACGACACGGAAGTGGTGAAACAACTGGCCCAACAACACAATATCTACATCCGCAACCTGCACTCAACCCATGCCTTGCGTGTCTCCACCGGTTTTTACAACACCGAGGAAGATATCGATACACTGGTGCAGGCGCTGAAGGAGATGTAAGCTTGCACACCCAGGCCAGCGCGGTACGTAGCCCTCTACCCATGCTGGCCTGACCGGTGGAATACATGACAATCGGGGGATAGTCCATGACTGATACACAGCAGATTCAACGACAGGCAGCCATATCGCTCAAGCGTCTGTGGCCGCGACTGGAAGCCGCCTTTCGCAAAGAAATCAGGACTGCACCCGCCGACTGGCGGGCATTCGAGGCACGCCTGCGCCGTGAGTGGGAGCGACTCTTTGGCCTGCTCCTGGGCCTCTATGGGGCGCACTACGATTTTTTCTACCATCTTGAGGAGATCGTGCGCATGGCGGCGCGCAGCTGGTTTGCGCGTCCGGCATGGCTCAAGCAACTGGATGCGCGGCGCGAGTCTGATCCTACATGGTTTGAGTCGCAGCAGATGGTCGGCGCTACCTGCTACGTCGATTTATTTGCCGGGACGCTCAACGGCCTGCGACAGCGATTGCCCTGCTTCAAAAAACTCGGCCTCACCTACCTGCACCTGATGCCGCTATTAGAATCACCTGCGGGCAATAGTGACGGCGGCTATGCCGTCAGCAACTACCGCCGTGTCAACCCGGCTCTCGGCACGACCGAAGAGCTGGCAGAGCTGGCCCGTGAATTTCAGGAGCATGGCATCAGCCTGGTTCTCGATTTCGTTTTCAACCATACTTCCGACGAACATGAATGGGCGCGCCTGGCACAGGCCGGTGACCCCGAATACGAGCAATTCTATTTTCTCTTCCCCGATCGCACCATGCCCGATGCCTACGAACGCACACTGCGCGAGATTTTCCCCGCCGTGCGACGTGGCAGCTTTACCTGGCGCGATGACATGCACAGGTGGGTGTGGACAACCTTCAACAGCTTCCAGTGGGATTTGAACTACGCCAACCCGTCAGTCTTCCGGGCGATGGCCGGGGAGATGCTCTTCATCGCCAATCTCGGTGTAGAAATTCTCCGCCTCGACGCGGTGGCCTTCATCTGGAAACGTCTGGGAACGAATTGCGAGAACCAGCCAGAGGCGCACCAGATCATCCGCGCCTTCAATGCCCTCGCGCGTATCGCGGCCCCTTCCCTGCTCTTCAAATCCGAGGCCATCGTCCACCCCGACGACGTAATGAGCTATATCAGCCCGCAGGAGTGCCAGCTTAGCTACAACCCGCTACTCATGGCGCTGCTCTGGGAATCGCTGGCGACGAGCGAGATCAAGCTGCTCGATCAATCGATGAGCCACCGTTTCCGTATGCCGCCGGGTACCACCTGGGTAAACTACCTGCGCTCGCATGACGATATCGGCTGGACATTTGACGATAACGATGCCTGGTGGGAGTGGATCAATCCGAGCGGCCATCGGGCCTTTCTGAACCAGTTCTATACCGGGCGCTTTCCCGGTTCCTTTGCGCGCGGTCTGCCATTCCAGGAAAACCCTGCCACCGGCGATGCCCGTATTTGCGGTACTCTGGCCTCGCTGGCAGGACTGGAGCAGGCCATCCAGTCCGATGATGAACGGCAGATCGACCTGGCCGTGCGCCGCATCCTGCTGCTCTACAGCATCATCTTCAGCATTGGCGGCATCCCACTGATTTACCTGGGCGACGAGGTCGGCATGCTGAACGATTACTCGTTCGTCGCCAACCCGTACAAAGCGGCTGACAGTCGCTGGGTTCACCGCCCGACAATGGATTGGGCATGGCATGAGAGGGTAGAGCAGGACATCAGCTCACCGCACGGTCGCATCTTCGCTGAACTGGTGCGCCTGATCGCGCTGCGTAAACAACAACCGGCGATCTACGATACCGAAACAGAGTTTGTTGATACCGGCAACGGCCATCTCTTCGGCTACATCCGTCACGGCAAAGGCCAGCGCCTCTTCGTCGTGGCGAATTTCTCCAGCTACCCCCAGGAGATGGACGCCAACCAGCTGCGTATGTACGGAGCCAGCTACCGCTTCACCGACCTGCTCAGCGGCCAGAAACTGACGGCAGAACAACCATTACGGCTGGAAGCATACCAGTGCATGTGGCTGGAGGCATGTACAGCCGGGTAAGGAAAGCATCCTACTATGACATGAAAAAGCCCCACCCGCATGTCATGCCATGAACAGGTGGTCGGGATCTGTCATGCTGCAACAACAGTCTCGTTTTGATACTTCAGCTCGGCCAGCCTGTCTTCAATCGTCGTCAGCAAATGTGTAATGCCGTCGTAATCCGAGGTAAGAATCAGATTGGAGCCATCTTTCAGCCAGACGGTGTAAGTTGTTATTTCGGAGAGCGAGAGCCGCGTAGTCGCCCGGCAGCCTTTTTCCAGAGCGACCATATCTTGCCAGGAAACAACGCTGACCGTGCGTCCCTCGTTGTAGATCAATCCTTCACTGTATTCATAAATGCCCCAGTTGTGGGAACGGAATGCGAGGTAGCCAACAAAGAGGGGGCCAGCCGCCAGCAAGGCCAGACAGAGCCAGCTCTGTGCCTGGAGCAGCGCGCCCGAATACGCAAAGGCAGCGAAGACGAGCAGGTAAACGCTCACACTGGCGGTAAGATACTTGCCGAAGCCGGGGCGTGTATATTTTCCCGTAAGAGAGCCGAGATGATCGTGTTCAGCTAATTGCTGTATAAAGATAGGGACCGTCATAATTGCATCTCCTGGCAATAGTTTAGACCATTTTTGATATCAGAAAGGGCATATAGCTGGTTACGTGCATATTCTTTATGAGAAAGTATACCCTGCTCTTGCCACGCAAGCAATGAGCTATGTCACAGTTTCATAAAGGAATATCACGACGCTGATTACCAGGATTACCAACAATCAGAGCCAGCCCTTTGCCTTATATGCCTGAAAAGAGTCACTATTCGCTCTCAACAGTCGCAAACAGCGCAGCAGGCGGCATCGTCGAGAGAACGTTGTTTAAGACGCTTTCATCGATGGTGACTCCTGCGGCTTCCAGAGCGGCGAAGAGGACGCCGATGATCGGCTCGTAGGGATAGCGCATGGGGCGCACGTCGGGCGCACCGGTTCGCACCTGTTCGACGATGGTATCAGCGAACAGGGATGAGGGATGGCGGAAGAGGCCGCCGGAGAGGATCAGCCGGTAGGAGGTGCCTTCGAGGCCGACGATGCGGGCGGCGGCCAGCGCGTAATTGCCGATGGCCCGACCATGCTCCAGCACAAGCTTGCGCGCCACGCTATCGCCTGCCTGCGCTTCATCCAGCACGATCGGAGCGAGCAGGGCAATACTTTTTGTTGTGCGCTTCAGACGGGAGGTGGAAAGATAGAGAATATCTTCGACCTTTTCGACACCATAAAATTTGAGGAATCTGGGCGTAAGCGAGGTTGGCGGCTCTATGCCAATCTCAGAGCGGTAGATGGCATCCAGGGCGAGCAGGCCAAGATGGGCGGCGCCGCCGGTCTGATCCTGCCAGCGACACGAGGCCCAGGTACGCCCATCCGGCCCGCGAGCGCCCGTGGCCGCGCCCGTTCCACAGACAACGGAAACGCCCGTAGTATCAGCAGTGCCATCATAGAGGACGGCCATCGCATCATTCTGCACGAGAATGTTGCGCCCCAGGCCGCGTTCCTCCATTGCAGCCTGCAGGTAGGCGTAGTCCTCCGGCCAGTCAGCCCCGGCCATACTGAACACGGCAGCAATGAGGTCGGACTTCTTGCCCTGTGCCGCCTTCAATGCGCTCATAACCGCATGTTCGACGTTGTCAATCGCTGTCTGCGGAGTGCCTGTATATCTCTGGGCCTGGTAGACATCGCTATTACCGCCGCGCCCACTGCCCAGAATCTTCCCATCCAGCGAAGCCACCAGCGCAATCGTCTTGCTATTTCCTCCGTCTACAGCCAGTACGTACATAGATTCCTCCAATCGACCTTATGCATGTCATGCTGAGTGCAAGACCAGGGAACTAAGTGAATACTTTCACTCTCTAAGAACTTCAGTATCTCATTCATATGGCTGCCCATTACTCGCCCGTCGCGCCACCTCGCCAATAGTAAATTCTTCCATTTCTGGCTTCTCCCCTCCTGGCTTAAGGCGCGCTTTGATATGTACGCTTCACTATAGCCGACGCAACGGGCATTTGCAAGAGTTTGGAAGGAAGGGTCATGCAATGTCGGATGAACAGAAGCAGGTTGGGGGTGAGCGGTCGCCATCAAGGAACTTGTAGCGAACGACCGGGAAGAGATTCTAGTGGCGCACGCCCGGGCAGGCTTTCTATAGCAGGCCAGTAAAAAAACCACCCGTGTGGGCGGGCGAGATGGCAACGTCCTACTTTCCCATGGGGCTGCCCCCACAGTATCATCGGAGCTGGAAGGCTTAACTGCCGTGTTCGGGATGGGAACGGGTGTTCCCCTTCCGCTATAGCCACCATCTCACCTGCACATACAGGCGGCTCTCTTGACAGGGTGTATTCTACTACAGTCGCGAGGCCCTGTCAATACTTCTGGCACGAATTTTTCATCTCTTTTAACGATCTCCTGCCGCTACCGGGGCCTCTTCGATCTTGAGGGAAAGCAGGCGGGAGATGCTGTCGCTCCCCATGGAGACGCCATAGATGACCTGGGCGGAGGTCATGGTGACACGATTGTGGGTGATGACGATGAACTGCGTGCGCTGAGCAAGGCGTTTGAGGATGTCGCAGAAGCGCGTGACGTTGGATTCGTCCAGGGCGGCGTCTACCTCGTCGAGCAGGCAGAAGGGCGGCGGGTTGATCTCTAGCAGCGAGAAGAGCAGGGCGGCGGAGACGAGGGCACGCTCGCCGCCGGAAAGCAGGGAGAGGTCCTGCACCTTTTTGCCGGGCGGCTGCACGATGACCTCGACGCCGGTAGGCATGCTGGAAGGCGCAGGGCTGTTCTCCTCGTCATTTTTCGCGCTGGTCAATTCCAGGCGGGCGGTGCCTCCGTTAAACAGGGTAGTGAAATGTTCGCGGAAGCGGGCGTTGACGGCCCGGAAGGTGGTCTCGAACTGGCGCGCCATCGTGACATCTAGCTGACCGATGATCGAGCGCAGATGCAGGGCAGCAGCGGCCATGTCGGAAACCTGAGTGGAGAGAAATTCGTAGCGCGTGCGCAGTTCTTCGTACTGCTGCGGCGCGTCGGGATCGCAGCCGCCGAGTGCCTTCAGACGAGCGCGCAGTTGATCGACGCGGCGGCGCAATTTGCGCAATTGCGTCTCCTCTTCCCCGGAAAGCCCTTCGGGTTCATCTGCCGGATATGCATGGCTCAAGGTATCGTCCTCGCGCGCTTCCTGGCTGCTGGCAAGGCTCATGTAGCTGCTGAGTTCTCCGGGGTTGGAGATGCCCATTTCTTCATTGAGCTGTGCCAGCAGGCTCTCGACGGCATCGCGCGCTTTCTGGCTTTCAAGCAGGCAGTGACGATAGTTGACTTCTAATTCGGCCAGACGCTGGTGCGTCTGCGCCTTCTGCTGCTCCAGAGCCGTAATCTGCTTCTCTAGCGAGGCCGCCTGTTCTTCCACGCCGTGTAACTCTTTCGCCAGCAGATCAACCTGTGTGTGTGCCTGTTCCAGTTCCGCGCGCTTCGCGCTCATAGTTTGCTGCAATGCCTGCTCCTGCCGCACAGTCTCCTGCATGCGCGCTGATTGCTGCTGCACCTGCGTTTTCAGGTCCTGCGCCTGTGCCTGCTGCGTTGCTAACTGCTGGCGCAGAGATTTCGCCTCCTGCCGCTTGACAGCGAGAGCGGTACGCGCACGGCCCAGCTCGTCCTGCTGACGGCGATAGGCGATGGCGCGCTCTTCCATCTCGCCCTGCAATTCCTCGACCAGCCCGGTCATCTCGCGCTGCGATTTCTCATGGGCCCGCACCCGTTCCTGCGCTGCCTGCATCTCCTGCTCAAGGCCGACCACCTCGGCAGTCAATTGCTGTTCAATCGAGATCGCAAGTTGCATTTCGGTCTGCACGCGCTCCTGTTCGCGCTGCGCATTGTTCACCGCTTTGATCAGTTCGGCGGTACGCGCCACAGCCTTCTGTAGCTCTTTGTCCACAGCAGAGAGTTCCGCGCGCCGCCCTTCCTGCCTGCGCTGCGCCTCGCTAATCATGTCATTGAGCTGGTGGATTAACGCGAGATGTTCCTCAAGTTGCCGGGGCAATTCGCGTAGCTCGCGTTCGTGGGCCAGTAGCCCCTGCTGGCCGCTCTCTTTGCCACTGCCACCGGCCAGCCAGCCATCGCTGTGCAGTACCTCACCGCCGGTCGTGACAACCATCTCGAAGGGCAGGTCGCCATATGATGAAAGGCGTAGGGGCAGCACCCAGGCGAGCAACTGGCGGGCAGCATCGAGGTCTTTGACCAGCACGATCCCGCGCAGGAGACGGCGGAACAGCGGCAGATAGCGTGGCTCGCACTGCACCTGCCGCCAGGCAAAACCGATGACATGCTCCTTCAACGCCGGAGCTTCATTGAGGAAGCGTTGCAGGGTGAATTCTTCGGCCTGCATCTGCGCTTCGTCCAGCTCTTCCGGCTCATCCTCTGCATCGTTTTGCAGCCAGATCACGAGCGCCTTGCCTGCCTTCATGGATTGCAGGTAGTGCAGGCAGGTGTGGGCGTGATCCAGCGTCTGCACGACCACCGCCTGCAGGTTGGGGCCGAGCGCGGCCTCCAGCGCCGTTTCCAGACCAGCCGGGGCCACACCAAGCTGAGGGACGGGAGCGAGCAGGCCGGGCAGTTTCCCGGTCGGCGCGCGCAACAGGGAACGCACGCCATCGCTATACCCGCTCAGGCTCTGTCGCCAGGTTTTGAGCATGTTCAGGCGGTCCGAGACTGTGCGGCGCTGACGTTCGGCCTCGGCCAGCGTGGATTTCAGGCGTTCTATCTCCTGTCCGGCGTCAGCAATGGCGCGGGCCAGTACCGATTTGCGCTGCACAATCTCCTGTTCGTCGCCGCGCGCAGCATCCAGCCGCTCGCGCTCCTCCGCGTGACGCTTTTCAAGCGTTCTGAGGGTTTGCCGGGCCTGCGCAATCTTTTCGCGTTGGGTAGCCAGCGTGCGGTTGCGCTCGCCGAGGTGCTTCTGCTGGCGCCCCAGGTCTGACTGGCTGGCTCCCAGCCGCGCCTGCACCTGAATCAGGTCACTCTGGGCACTGCGCAGTCGGCGCTCATCCATCTCATACTCTTTTTGCGCCCGCGTCACCTGCTCCTCAAGGGCCGCCAGTGCGGCAGCCCCAGCGTCCACTGCTTCATCCGCCAGGTCACACTGTTCCTCAAGATCGATCGTTTGCTGTTGCAAGGCGATGAGACGCTCGCGCAGCCGCCGCTCTTCTTGCTGCATGTCGGCGCGCTGGCGCTGCAAGCCGGTCACGCGCTCCTCTGCAACGGCGAGGTCGCGCTCAAGTCTGCGCGCAAGGTCGCTGGCAGCCCCGTAGGCAGCGCGCGCTTCGAGAATACGCTCCTGTGCCTGTTGTCGCTGTGTTCGCAGCCCACTGCCACGCTCATCCAGTGCTTGCAACGCCTGCTCCACCCGGCGCAGCGCACCAGCCTGTTCCTGCTCTGCCGTCTCCGCCTGCTCTCTGAGAGCGCGCAGTCGCCGCCACTGCAAGCCATACCAGGTCATCAGCACGTCGCGCAATTCGCTGTTCAGCCCGCCATACTCGACGGCGCGCCGGGCCTGCTCCGCTAAGGGTTCCAGGCGCGGCTCAATTTCGCCGAGGATGTCGCGCAGGCGGTCCAGGTTCTGCTCCGTCTGGCGCAAACGATTTTCGGCGTCAGCGCGCTGCACCTGGAAGGGGCGAATACCGGCAGCATCCTCAAACAGGCTGCGCCGCTCCTCCGCCCGCAGGCTCAGCGCGGTATCAATCAACCCCTGCCCGACAACGGTGTATGAATCGTGGCCAATGCGCGCCTGCGCCAGCAGCAGCAGCACATCCCTGAGACGCACTTTCTGTTTATTGATAAGATATTCGTTCTCGCCGGAGCGATAGCTGCGCCGCGTGACGGTAATTTCGCTGTATTCAGAGGGTACCCAGCCGGTACTGTTATCGATGGTCAGCGAGACTTCGGCCATGCCAAGCGCGGCCTTGCCATGTCCACCCACGAAGATGATATCGTCACTTTTCTTGCCGCGCAATTGACGCATGCTCTGCTCGCCCAGCACCCAGCGCATGGCGTCCGCTACATTCGATTTGCCCGCGCCATTCGGCCCCACGATAGCCGTAATTCCAGGACTGAATTCCAGCTGCGTGCGCGCCGCGAAGCTCTTGAAGCCCAGCATTTCCAGTCGCTTAAGATACACCGCGTTCCCTTGCTCCTGATTCTCCTCAGTTTTTGCTGCCACGATCATACCATAGCGCAGGCTGCACGTCGAGAGGGTAGCTTCTGTGAGCCAGTTCAACAGCATTTCGTGAAGTCGGTTACAGCCATACTTCCCCCATCCGGCTATACTGGCAACAGACGAGAAATCTTCCATACAGATTGCTCTCTGGTTCGTTTTAGCTGATGTAATGAGAACATTCTGCTCGTTATTGCATTACTGGCTCTGTTGCCAGTGGAAGGAGTGCTGTAATGATTCGCTTGCTCATCTATATGCTGACCCGGCGCTGGGGGTTGATGATTCTGGGTGGCCTGTTGCTCATCATCGGGCTTGTCATGGGGGCAGGTTCGCACCAGGTCTCCTACCAGACCATCGATCATGGGACGTTCCAGCGATATTCCGACGACAGCGGGAAAGAACTTCTTCAGCTGGAGAACACCTCAACCTTTTACATCATCAACGACGGCGATTTCTCTCCTGCATTTAATGGCGATTCAGTATTTCATAGCACCACCTCATTTATACTGATCGCCCGCAAGGACTCACAGAGCGTTGATGAGCAGACAACCGACGGCACGCAACTGAGTGGGGATGGCTACCAGGTCGTGGCAATTACGATCCTGAATGACAACGGCCAGGTCGCGCAACGGTATACGACCGACACGTACCGGCAAAACCCCAACGGCTACTACGAGAACGACTGGCCCGGCGGTCTCGCCCTGGCATTCGTCGGCCTGCTGCTGGGCGGCTTAGCATTCGCTTTCCCCTTCCTGCGCGCTCGGAACAAAGGCGCTCAGCCCGCTCCCGCGATGGGCATGGCAGGACAATTCAATGCCAGCGCCGCCCCCTACGCGAACCCTTACCAGCAGCCCTACCAGCAACCGGCTGCTCCCTATCAGCAACCCAATCCCTACCAGCAGCCTTATCAGAGTCCAGCGCAGTACCCGAATGCGTATAACCCGACGCAGCCTGCCAACCCATACGGTCAGCAGGCGCAAAACCCGGGCTATCCACCGACGCCGGGCGCCTATGACAAGACGCAGCTCGCCAACCCATACGATCAGCAATAAAGACGACCACAACCCCCAGGCCACCTACAAGAGATGGCCCGACTATACACGAGGTAGCCGTGTAGCTCGTGTATAGTCGGGCCATCTCTTGCGACTAAGAATCCTGATG